>ERZ724508.876-NODE-876-length-19835-cov-5.974014_pt1 | contig 19835 bp, 35 predicted proteins | sample MGYA00376041_ERZ724508 | MGnify/ENA primary metagenome ERZ724508 (study PRJEB28724, sample SAMN07190887) | wastewater metagenome | isolation source: effluent of sewage treatment plant in Hong Hong | place: USA: Christiansburg, Virginia | collected 2016-03-01 ...
ATTTCCTGTTCTACACGTATCTGATGTCGCCACTTTACGTGCGCATTGTCGTCGTTGAGATGGAGGATGGCAAGGTCGAGTACATGTACAGTCCTCTGAGTCACATCGAGGCCTTTTAGCGAGCACTGAGTGCGAGGGGTTTCGAACCCGAATTTGTTAAGGAAAGGGAAATCAACCGAATCAAAGCGCGAAAGCTCAAAATGAACTTACTCGTAGTAGAGAGCTTTGAGAACCTCAAGGGTCCGATCCTCGTTATGCTGCCGGTAGCTTTGAGAGATATTCAGGGAATTCATCCAGGTAAGTACCTACCTATCAACGAGAAGATAGTCGAGGTGGCGATCGGCAACTAACAGCGTTTCTCTCGTTGGACTGTGGGGTTCTGCGTTCAGTGTTCCGGAAATAACGACCACTTCACAACCATCTATCGCAATCAACTGCACCTGCTTTATGACTTGCTGACAACTATGAGTCGGAATGTACTGAAGGTGACCACTTGCCAATTTCATCGTACTGCCTTGCCTAATGATAGGAAACAACTACTACGAAAAGGACTTCTTAGGAAGCATTAGCGACTTCTACCAGAGTAACTGTGGGCTCGAGCGCATAGACCAAAGCTACCCGCGCTATTTCATTGGCTTCGACGAGTCAGAAGTCATGTAGTATTATCCTCGTTCTACCGACTTCCGAAGGAAGTCTGAGTGACTATTTCCACTGCATTTGCTAAGACCCTAAAACCTTCTTCGGTTGACTATCACGTTGCCTTTGGTTCCAGAAACTTCAGAGTCGGCTCTGCTTTGATCTTCTCCCAGCGACGGATGTGAATGTCCTTGGGAATGATCTGTTGCGACTTCTCCCGACTGTTTTTGTATTCCTCGACAATCTGCTAAAACAGCTCGTGCGCATAACGAACTGCTGTGTTGTATTTTAGGAGGTTGTTGGCAAATATGACTACGTCGCGTTGCCTCTATGCTGACTTGTTGTTGATCAGCTTCAGTTTGAGGTCATTTGCATCTGTTCGATCCTAATTCTCAAAACGCGCCGCCTTCTCGCACACGTAATAGATGCGTAAGAAGTTGCAACCCTTCACCCCAATTACCCGGTCTTTGATGCAGAACGACTTGTCCTCGTCCAAGTCGATACCGATAGTACCCATATACCGATAGGGCTCGCTAGCCTTGATTAAATCGCCTTCCTAGATTACCGCTAACTGTACATTTTCGATATCCAGGATGAAGTCCGAATCGTCTAACTGGCCCAAGCTTGGTACCACTGTCTCCTCCTCAATGATGGAACTGTCAGTGTAGCAAATTCGTGCGTCGACAATTCTGTCTTTTTCCGAAATGCTCTGTAGCACTTTCAAAGCCACCACCGCCGAGTAGTGCTGCAGGTAAATAACGTAAGCAACGTTCTCTGACTATTTGAGCTTACGTCCGTCCTCGCCGATCATCTGTGGAGCATCTCTCGGCTAACGTTGCTTGGATTCCTTGATGATAACGTTGTCGATACGGCCAAACCGCCCGAAGAACTCCTCGATGTCGTTCTTGTGGAACTCGAATGTATTGGCGATGCTGATGCGTAGTATCCCCAAGTCCTCTTTAGCTGTACGGGAAAGCTCCTTGACGATTGAATTCACTTGTTTGTGATCCCCACGCTCCAAAGCCACTCTTAATTCGAGGCACATATCTTCAGTTTTGCGCGGGCTGTCAGATGAATCAGACGAACTGCTAGAGCTGCTACTACGCCGACGGTAGGTCTTTTTCCTTGCTGGGTAAAGAAATCTCTTACGGTCGGATGTGCGATCACGAGCAAACGAGTTGTAGTCCTTCATGGAACCGCCCTATTATAATTCATATGATTGGGAGGCTAAGGCAGGGCTTTTCGAGTGTCAAAAGAGGCAACTATGGTAAGTTGCAGCAAGAGGATGTTCGCCACTTCCAATCACTGTTGAAGGAACACCAAGTGTTAGCCGACCAAGACAGCGTCCAACCTTATAACAAGTGCTACCTGAACAAGTACTTCGGGCAGTCGAAGCTAGTCCTACTGCCAGAGACTACCGAGCAGGTGAGCAACATCATGAAGTACTGCACGTCTAAAAGATTGGCAGTTGTACCCCAAGGGGGTAACACTGGGCTGGTTGGTGGTAGTGTTCCGGTCTTCGACGAGATTGTGTTGAGCACTCGTCGTTTCAACAAGATAGAGAACTTTGATACGATTAGTGGAGTGCTGAGCTGTGAGGCTGGGTGCATCTTGGAAAAGACCAACGACGAGATTGCCAAGCACAACTATGAGATACCTTTCGATCTGGGAGCGAAGGGGTCGTGTATGCTTGGCGCAAATGCTTCCACTCACGCTAGTGGCAAGTACTTCATCAAGTATGGACCTTTTCGAGGCAATATCCTCGGTTTGGAGGTCGTGCTTGCCGACGGTACCATATTGGATATGAGATCACGTATCCGCAAGGACAACACCGGCATTGACCTGAAACAGTTGTTCATAAGTTCGGAAGGGACACTGGGTATCATCACCAAGCTGGACATCAACTGTGTAAAGATGGATCTGAAAAGGCAAGTGATTCTCATGAAGACCCAAAAGTTCGAGAATATTTTGGCGGCTGTAGGAAAGGCGAAATAGATCTTTAAGAAGAATCTGAACGCAATAGAGTACCTCGACGGTTATGCCTATTCATCAGTTACCCGGCACCTTCATCCTTCGGTCATGCCAGTCAAGGAATCCGACCATCTCTTGCTGCTGGAAGTTACGACAGAAGATGTTGGGGAATTCCTCAGCGAGATTCCTGACTTCGATGACTCAATCATGAGCACCACAGAAAAGGAATACAGGGCTATCTGGAAGATACGCGAGGATATTGCTGAGGCAGCAAATAAGGAAGGGTTAGTGCATAGCTACGATTTCTCCTTTGACATTCGCAAGTGGAGTGAGTTTGTGCAGAAGGCACGCAAGGACATCGGCGGATATGTAATCGGCTACGGTCATATTGGCGATGGTAATCTTCATTTGAATATTTGTTTGGAAAGAGGAAAATCCTTCGACGAGACAGAGCTATTCAACGAGGTAGTTCGCAACAAAGGTAGCATAAGTGCCTAGCACGGAATCGGACAGCATAAGCCTCCCTTTATCGGATTGCAGAAATCACCTGCAGTGCTGCATTGCTCAAACCAACTGAAGAAAGTTTTTGACCCTTTAGGCATCCTTAACCCGTACAAGGTCTACGACGAGTCAAAATGACATGGACATTTGTTCAACCCCATAACGTTATCAATGCATTCTGGGCTCCTTGCGTGGGCGAGGTGCGCAGGTGATGATGTCATCCACTCGCATAATCAGCTCGGCTGCCTCGCTGGCTGAAATCAGTGCTTGCTCTTTTGATCGGAAGCATTCCTAAATAATGGGTATAAAGTACCGTGACGCACAGCTTCTCCATCGAATCAATAGTTCCGTTGTTCATGTTCAGTCCGCTGTCCTTTTTATCTCGGAGCTCGACTTCAAGGTTCTGAACGAGTTAGGTTGCATCAAATCCTCCGTTTTCAGCGATAATGTTTGGGAGCTGGCGGAGAGCTCGGGCGTAGCTCTGAACAGCCAAGGCCTCCTTGCCCTTGATGTTCTGCGCCAGTTCCATACAAGCGGCAGACATTTGCATCTCGCTGTTGCCTCCTCCAAAGACCACTAGCTTATTCTTGACAGTTTGAACAAGCACACAGAGTGCATCATGCAATGACCTCTCAGCTTCGTCGAGGATATGCTGACTAGCACCTCGCAGGACGATAGTGCATGCCTCATTTCGCTTGCAATCACTGAATTTGACTACCTTATCTTCACCGATGAGAATTTCTTCGATGGTACCGCAGCTGCCCAACACTTCATCAGACCTCTAAGGCGAGTCGAAGGTTGAGACAATTTCAGCTCCGAGGGCTGCAGAGATTCGCTCGATTCCCTCGAAGTCGGCATGCTCAATGACCATGATGCCTTTCTCCACCAACAATTGTTCGGGATAGTCATAGATCAGTTGACGGTTGATGAACACGTTAGGCTTGTAGGCAACAATGCGGTCAACCTTCTCTCTCATCTTCTCTCGTTCAGCCTCTGATATTTCCTGCACCTTCTCCAACGATTCGACTCGGACTCTAGTGCCGTAGATCTTGACCTTGTCGTAATCCATGGGAGTGTTGCATACTAAGATCTTGCAATCCTTCAGAGAGCGTTTGCAGCCCACTGAAATACTCTTCTCAAGGATGAGTCCTTCGCAAAGGAAAGAATCCTTAATGCAGCCACCAAGTTTCTTGATGACTTGAATATACGACAGGTTAGTGGATCCCTTGAGACGCATAACAGCCTCGACTGCGAGCTGCGAAAAGTGTTCCTTGTCTTGGGTGAGCAGTTTGGAGCTCAGAGTGGTCTTAGCGATGTTGATAAGATCTTCCTTGAATTTTCCAAGGTCACTGGAATTGTCACGAGCAATCTAGCGAAGTTTCTTCCGAGCGCAGTCCCTGGCTGCGCGCCAACCGGCAATGATGTGGGTAGGGTGGATGCGCATTTGGATGAGCTTTTCGCCTTCTCTGAGGAGTTCTCCAGCCAAAACAGCAACTGTAGTGGTTCCGTCGCCGACCTCCTCATCTTGGGTCTTAGATATGTCGATAAGGATCTTGGCGGCGGGATTATCCACGTGCATTGACCTGAGAATGGTGGCGCCATCATTGGTGACATTGACTTCCTTGGTCTTAGGGCCGGGTCCGACCGGCACGAGGATCTTATCCATTCCGCGAGGTCCAAGGGTGGTCTTAACTAGGTCTGCAACGGCGATTGCACCTACAAAGGAAGACTGAGTTTAAATTTATTTGAAAATACCGTACCAGCCGGGCCATCTCTCCCTTCTCCTCCGTTGCGTTGTCTTTCATGACGCGGGGCAGTACGTTCTAAATTAGCCTCGAACGGGGCATACTCCGATGACGTCCATGGATTTCTTGCGGGCCTGTTGCTGCTTGAATATTATAATACAGTGGGGATATCCCAGCACTCCTAATAACAAGCAAAATCTTTCTTAGGAGAGTGTTGGAGGGTATTGCAAGGTGAGACGAGGCAGCCACAAGAGTTTATAAAGCAATAGAAAAAATATGCGGGAGTCGAACGAATTAGAGAAGCTGGACGTGTGCATCACCAAGATCAAGTTCATCAACACATGTCTGATTTCAGTGTTTAAGTCCAAAGGTTTTGTTACGGAGAACAAGGAGCCTGAGAAGGGTATGTCAGAGTGGAAGCTGCAGATTAGAAAGTCCAAGGAGCTCCTCGAACGCTTCTTCAAGGAGTACTTGCCTAGTAGTCGTGACTAGACCAAACCCATCACTATTAAGTAGTCAGCAGTCATGCCAGAAAGCCTGAGGAATAGTAGCCGATGCTTCGAGGAGGTCAACCAATGCATTGAATTCACGTTTGTTCGCATCGAGGAGACAAAGGACGGTATTTATGAACTACTAATCGACCTGTATAGCAGGACACGTGACGAGAAGTGCATGTTTGCAGTACATCGCAAGTTGCGGCCAGCCCTCCGTAACGAAACCATCCGCTGGCTTGACAAATAGCCTTTGGAGAAATGCATGTAAAACGTAAAGAACTTCTACTTTGAGTATTGGAAAGACGTAATGCGTGGGGAGATAATCTGTCTGGAATGCAAGTCTACGATGGCCTACCATGAGGGGGAGGGATGCTATCTGCCACCCATTGTTATCGAGAATAGGAAAGACTCCAGCCGAAGCTACTACCACGACAAGTGTTACGAAAGGAGGCGTACTCCATGATGTTGGATTCTGAAAAGCCACCCATCATCAATATCAGCTGTAGCCGTACAGATTGAAATTATACTTGACCGTCTCCACCTTCACATGTGCTTGACCTGTTGTCTTTACGCGGGTTACTTCTCGACCCTCGCCAGTTGCTAATACCTTCTCGGCTTCCTTATATTCAGCCGTACAGCCGTTGAGATAACCCAGAAGTCCAGTTATCACTGAAATGGGTTTGGGTTGGAACAAATGCACCGTTCGTTCATGCCTGAATGAATAAGTTATGTACTTGCCTTCGGCCGACGGAAGATGAACACATCCGTACCCCCTCACTACGTTCCTTCCGAAGAAGTCCCTTCCATGTAACTCCAATACTAGCTGCGGCCAACCCGAAGGCACTGTCGTTTCGTAGGTAACTTCAAATGGCATATTCCAGCTCAGTTTTTTGTTTGTGCTGGCATAGCAACTGGCGACTTGGCTGAGTCCACTCTTCTGTCCGTTCACAAGCTTCCAATCCTCACCCGCCCATATCGTGAATAACACTGATAGCTACTCGTCATCAGTGAGTTCTGCAAATTCAATTATCCCAGAGAAGGTGACATAGAGACTGTCTCGATTGATGCTCTTCGGTTCGAACTTTGGTAGCTCAGCCACCTCTTCTGAAGGGTCATTCTGCTCCTCTGATGGCGGCTTTTCGGGTTCCATGGCCCGAGCACCACCGATCTGGCTTGATGTCTTCGGCAGTTTCTTTAGCATTTAAATTTCAATCAGCACTCATCACCCAAACTGCCTTTGGAGCCTATCAATAGCTACTATCAAAGTCCTACTGTAAGAGTAATTAATTCTGACATGAAGAAAATCTTTGAGTGTGAGGAATGTGGCATGGTCTTCTCGTATGTTTCATTGTACAACCGTCACAAGTTGGTGCACAGCACTGATAGGCAGTTCAAGTGTGCTTTCTGCCCAAAAAGGTTTAAGCGTAGTGACACCCTGCGCACTCATGAGAACATCCATACAGGCAACAGCAAGCTCATGTGTTGCGGGAAGGCACATAACTCCAAGGCAGCCCTCAAGTACCACCAAAGGCTGGCACATACCAGCTCATCCACTGCTACATCTGTGGACTGTAAAAAGTAACCACAAGAGAGGAAACTCACAGCGATTACTGACGCGCCAGAAGGTCAGCTCACCACAAAAGTAATCGAAAACTACGACTTGGTGGTATTCGCGGAAGACGCTATGAGCGAGGATGTGGAGCAGCACGACATGATCAGAAACATTTCTACACCAATGCGCTAGAACAATTCTATGGTGGCATTCGATTCGATGAAGCTCAGCCTATTCAAGTGATATTCTTTCTTCTTATGCGTTGGTGTTAAGGGTGTTAGAGGTCAGCCAGCGTAGCGTGCACGGCTGGGTGGAATGTCCAGCGGTGGCGGCTTGGGATGCTGAAATATCGGTAAGCGACGCCTTTCTATAACGAAGGGTCGAGAAATGCGCTCCACTGAGAAGAACTTTGGTAGATTGGGGTGCTACCCTTCGGTGAGTTCCTTGGACTGTAATCTCTCGCTGATGACCGATTGCATCTCGCTCTGAAAGTGGTTCCAGAATGACTTGCGATCGGGGAGTGTTGTCGACTCATAGATACTTGGTCGAGGAGCATCAAGAGGTCTGAGATCCTTTACCACTGGCATTTCGATTGTAAATACGACTTTGTGTTTAGTTGCAGCAAACCTCTATCTGGAAAGCTCACGTGTCGCATACTGTTGATGTTTAAGGCTGAAATCAGTTCTATACTGATCAGGAGTACCAGCCTTTTCGACACTGGCACTTGATTTCTTCGCTGCATCCTTTTGGAGACGAATCCGAATTTCATTTCTGCTTCTCTGGGAAGACAGTGGCTGTTAGGCAGGAGGTTTTGGTTTGTCAGCTACCTTCGGCGATTGTTTATTAGGCGATTATCGTTCAGCACGTGAAACTGGGTCCAGTAGCTCTGGATCAATTCTAAGCATGCTTATGGCGGATTTGGACAGAATCATTCGCTACTTTGTGTCATAGTCCAGTTCGTCACCGTAAGGCTCCGATTCGGAACTAATGTTTGACTCAGTTTATGTTTTATCAGATTTGTGCTGATCCCGCTCTTCACGAATTTCGGCTTCGAGAGTTTGGAAATTGAGCCCTATTTCGTTAATGCCCTGTTTGACATTGGAGAGATAGATGCTATACATCAACTGTTCTCCAATACGCCTAATATCTGCACTTGAAAAGTGCTTTCTGCCTCCCTGGACATCATACCCGAAGAAAGATGTTTATAGAGTTAGAGCCTTTGGCGACTTCATTAATTTGAGTAGGTTGGCCCTCGCTGTGGATTTCTTACTTTTTGTGAGTTCAAATACGCACTCCTGGTAGTTGAACTTGCTCTCAAGCTTGCTCATAATGAAGGATAGGTATCTGTTCTACACGTCTTCTGGTGAGGTATCCCGACAGCCGTAGATAAAACTGTTCATTCTGAATCAGTTGCAGATGGTACTTCTTGCTGTGCCCGTGTAGGTCCAGGAAATAGTCAATTTCATAACCCTCCACTGCCAGTCTCGTGAAGGTTTATTTACAAGCAGCGACAGTTGGATACAGGTTGCGGTTCGGGAATTGCCATTGCCGGTTTATGTCGCTCCCGCTGATATCACACCGGCTGTTGCCATACATAACTCCATCGACATTTACCATAGGAACTATCTTGAAGATATACTTGTTCAGCAACAGATTAGCCTAAGGGCTGCCATTGACTAGGTATCTCAGACATCCTTCCATTACAAACGAACCGACTGTCTCAGAGGGGTGCTGTCGAGCCATGATAGCGATCACCTTCTTCCGATCTTTCTTGCTATCATCACGGGGGCGCTTCATCGTCAACGTCACCAGAGGACAGTCGTTTGCCGAAATTGATCGAATGAGAACCTCACGTTTGAAGTACATTTCCTTCTGCTTGGTAGATTCCCCCTCAATTTCGGTCAGGAGCGATAGCATACGACTGTAACTGTAGGGTATATTTAGGGCAAAGAAAGTAATGTCGTTTTCGTACTTGAACTCGTACTCGAAAGTGAGAGAATAGTAGTACTACTTACGATCGTATAGTCCCTCCTGTTAACTGATATATCACTCCAAGTACCCTCAGAACTTCAGTGCGGATGTAAGAAAGTGGTTTGCCTCCTCGCCGCCAACCAGCGCCTTCACGCTGTTGGCATTGATAACTAAATACTGCTGGTTTCATGCCTTGGGTATACATGTGGTGCTGTTTAACCTAGGATTTAGAACTTTTGTACGAGGTTGACCAAGCTGAATTTCAATGTTTCAGCTTTCTTGGTTCGCAGTGAGAAGTAGAACCAGTTGCTGTAACCTTTAGTGTTAATGTCGTTCTGTAGCACTAAATCAAATGACCGTGGTTCATTACGATTCTGCATATCAAGCCAGATACCTTAAAAACTGCGAAGAGATTGCCACATTCAAACCTTGAATCGAATTGCCAGTTGACATGACTTTAGAGCAGCTTTATCAGCGATCGTTACTAAAGGTTGCGCATGAACTGTGAGGATGGTTCTGTGAGGAAATCTAGGTTGATAAAGTAACTGGCGAAGTTGTTTTTGTTAAAGAGCCGGCGTAGGTCGTTGCTGCTGAGCTTCTCCAGTCGCTCACGGCTGTACTTGTGATACAAACACTGATAGAGCTCTGAGCCGACGTACTTGTCATACAAAGTGAGGTCCCGCTCAGGCGTCATTTACTTCGGTGAGAACGATTCGTTAATGACTGCAGTGTCAGGCTGGTCACAGTTGAGTTCAGGAGGTTCCAACATCATCGCGACTTCTCGTACCAATACTTTGGGTTTGTTGGGGTTGATCTTGTTTCTCTCCATGAGAGGCTTGCCTGGGCTGGGCATCGACATCAACGAGGGTGAGTAGTTGGTCTACTCTTTGCGATCTTTGTCAAAGATTTCCAACTCAGTTTCGTGAAAGCCTTCGACATCAGGCCGGCGAGGGCTTCCTGAATTTACAGCGGCTCTCATCAATAATAAATGGAGGAGCTAATCGAAGACTACCGCTTCGCAAAGGACTGGATTGGCACAATAAAGAAGGCAACAGAGGGGAAGTTCTGTCAGCAGCACCACTCCCACCGTCATTAACAATAGGCTTTTGACTTCATCGATCTACTGTTGCGCTATGAACGGCATGAAGGAATTCCAGGGTAGGATAAAGTGGAGAAGCTGCGAAGCTTTATCGATGTGCTACATCGCTATTAGCCCTAAGTGGACTTCTCGGTCGCAGCGTTCAGCAAAGCCGTCGAGCTTGATCAATTCGTGAACGACAAGCCTGGAGAAATCTTGAAGAATTACTAGCGCAAAAAGCTGCAGTACCGACTGGGAAAGAACAGTCAAAAGAACATGGCACTACACAAGTTAGCAGAGCTGTCTGAACTAACCGATACTATGGAGAGCATCTGCCGGCTCTGATCAAGACGATTTGGCCCTATGGCTTCTCTTTCATTCGGCTGTATGGATCATCTGTCTTGCTTTTCGCGGTAGCCGTGTTGCCTGCGGTGGTATTCCTGAGCCTCCCGTGGGTTCTTTGGCTTTTGACGAGTGTCCTTCTTGCCGACGATGTGGAATCCATCGTCCACCAGCTCCTTCACCTACTTCTGATTGAACTGACGGGTGATTTCCTTCTCGCCAGACGACTCCAAACTGGTGTCGCTCTTGTTGTCACGAGGGTTCTCTCGGTTGTCACGGCGATTATTGTCGCGTGGTCCTCGGTAACCACCACGCTCTCCTCCTCGATTGCCGCCAGCCCGATACTCACCTCGGTATTCAGCACGATGTTCGCCTCGGTTCTCCCCTTCACCACGCTCACGGTATTGCTTCTTGTAGGGACGTTCAGGACGGTCACCTCGGTTCTCGGATTTGTTGAAAGGCTGCTTCTCTCCCTGCACTTCTTCCTTCACAACTGTTGTGGTGACAGTTGTAGCCTCGACCTTGGTCTCAGCAACGGCCTTGACTTCGGGTTGCTTGGGAGTCTCTACCACTGGGGCAGGGGTAGAAACAACTGGAGCAGGAACTTCAACCTTTTTCTCCGTTTCAACGACTGGTGCTGGTATTTCTACTGGCTTCTATTCCTTTGGAGGTTGGGCAACAACGACTGGGGCAGTCACCACTTTCTCCTCGATTTTAGGCTTGGGTGTCTCTACAGGTGCAGGAGCAACCACGGCAACTGGTGCAACCACTGGCTCTTGCTTTACTGGGGCAACTACAACAGCCTCCTTCTTCACTTCCTTGGTTTAGATGGGCTGGAAAGTGGCTATCGTAGAATTTTTTTGCAGGGTATAGCCGGAGAACTTGGCATCGTTGTTCAACTGTTCGACCTTGCTAACGAGCGCAGCATTTTCCATATAAGCTTTGATACTTTGGCTGAGACGTAATGACCTCTCACCAAGCGTTTCGGTGGGCTTCCCATTTACCGAATCCACAAGCTTCAGCTCGGGCTCCGAGAAAGCGGAAGCAGCATCACTATTGGGATTGAGCGAAAGGAACTGACTCAAAACTACGAGCTGACTAATCTTGGTGAAGTCGGGGTTAATCTGCCCCCGATTCTCCACGGCATTTTCGGAGATGATCGTCTTGTAGAACTTGGCAAATTCCTCGAACTTCTTCCTCTCTTCAACGAGAGCAGTCTTGCCACGTACCTTTTCGACCTGCTCGGGCTTAAGGTCGGGCCTACCCTCGAGCTGCTCGATATCGGTGATCTTCTTGGTGATGTTGCGACACTTCTTGAAGGTGGTGCGAATCACGGGGTCGTTCTGCTTCTACTATTCCGTTATGACCACCTCCTTTTCAGTGGTTTTGTTCTTGAACATTGATGGCTGAAAAAATTTAAATATTTAAATATTAATTCGAAGGTTCCAGGGGCACTTGAAGCCCCATCTGGGAAGAAAAAGGCGCGGGAGGTTAACCCGGTGAACGTGGCTGTGCGCCCATAAGCCTGAATTTGTTTTTAGCTTGAGTGGGGGAGTTGTACTACTCATCCATACTATTCGGAACAGAGAATCAAAAGGATTTTGAGATGTTGCTGTCGTGGCGAACTTGACTGTACTCGCACCAATCGATGCTGTTGAAGGCATCACAATTAGTGTATAATTGTACAAGCATGGACGATCAGATGAGGAACACCGGGTTGGGCCCACATGGATAACGCATGCATTTGCTATCTCGGCGTGTCACCAGCCATGAGATGATGGAAAGGCTACGCCAGAAGTAGGACAATACCCTCGGGCAGCTCATCGAAAAGTTCAAAAGGCAAGCACTGCAGAATGACAGTCAAATATACCCAGAGGAGCTGATCGGCAGACGTCTCGAGTCGATCGACAAGTTGTTGCCATTGGGTGGTAAGTTGGCAGGAATCTTATCCTCGCTTGAGGCTGAGAACAATGCGCTTCGCAACTAACTGTCGATAATTTCGAGTGAGCTAAGCAAGAGCCTAGGCATCTGTGAGCAGCTAATTCTGGAAAACAAGCAACAGAAAGAGATCATAGTTGGGAAGAACAACGATCTCAAAAGGTTGGTCGAATCAATAGCACTGAATGAGGCAGAAGCGAGAGGAGAGCTGGAACATAAGAATCACCTCTTGCAGCAGGAGAATTCCATCCTCATCCGGCACCTAGAACAAGCCAAGAAGGAGAGAGAGTAGAACAATGAGGAACTGTTCAAGCTTGAGGATTAAGTCAATTACGTTCGAGCTGAACTTTCGAAGGTGCAGGCACATCATCAAGAGGCACTAGAAAGGGAGCAAGAGGTATCAAGGAAGCTCGCACTTTTGGAGCAGAACTATTTTTCACAGGGGAGCAATTTGTCCGCATTGAGGGATCAACACGAACAGCTTCGAATTGAGAACACAGATATGAAAAACGAAGTGGAACTCCTGAGGGAGCAGCTGAGCCTCACGAAGAGGTAGTCACTGACTAATAAGTATGAAGAGCAGCTAACCAGCCTTATCCAAGACTACGAGGAAATGAAGGTGGAAAGGCAGCAGCTTGTGAGAGAGTGTGAAAAGCGAAAGTTGGACTGTGAGGAGCTAGCCAACCGAAACCGAGATCTTGAGCAGGAATTCAATAAATTATCAACCAACCATGAGCTAGTCTCTTCACTTCTCATGTAACAGAAAACTCGGAATGCTCAGCTGACCGCGAACTGCAACAAACTCGATTCCAGAGTTGCCGAGCTTAAACACCAGAATGACTCGTTGAGGTTTGAAGCCGAACGCACTACCACAGTGTTCTCTCAGAAGGAGAGAATTCTACAGGGGGAGATCGACCAGCTCCGGAACCAAATCGACGAGCGGGCTGCTATAGTGGAGAAGCGCATTATGGAGATCAAGCACCGAGCGGATGAAGCACTAGAAGCTAAGGATCTGTAGATTGCCAACCTAACCGAGGCAAATAGTTCCCTAAAGCACATTATTGGGGGAAAGCTGCATACATGATTTGGATCATTTTGTTTCTCCTGCATAATAAGCCTTCGATTGTTATTGGGCTATTTTTTCGCGCAGAATCTTGGATGGGAAGGGCTAGCGAGCAGACACCTCAAGAACTATCTTGCGCGCCTTTTTATCAAGTGAATGATATATTTTTTCCAGTCGTTTTATGAGTATCTCAATTTGATTTTTGTAAGTCGTTTTGAACGGTGTTCGATAGAGACTGAGCAGCACCATGGCACAGTCTAGACCGTTGGAGTCGTTGATATTACTGAAGAAGGAATCCACGAAGAAGTCAAGCGAGTTGGTCTATGTGAGACCCTTATTGGTGAGGTTTAGGAGTAACTGCGAAGCGAATTTAGGACTCATTTTCTCTAAACCATGTTTGTTTTTGATGATTTCAGCAACTTCCCACATGAATTCCGGGTCGATTTCGTGAAACTTGCTGGAAGACTCCACCAAAAGTTTGAGTGTGAGCACAGATTCGTTGCCAAGTTATCTCTCCTTGATCTCCTTGTAGACACGACGGATTTTCCTCTGCCTTTTCTCGTGATACTTTACCCTGATGCACGCATACAATATTATGACGAGCATCCTGGTCTCGAAGGCACCCATGTTTTATAGAACAAACACTTACATGACAAAGTCGAAGAACCTTTGATCAGACATGTTCGATGCTGCGATAGACCAAAGCATTAGCGAGCAGTCCAGCGGTCTTATCTCTTTGGTAGTATCTTCATCAATAGGATAGTCTATTTCAGCATCATCCATAATCTCAGCTTCCTCTTGCTCACCAGGAACACTCTCTTATGTCTTCGGTGGTATTGATTCTACTGCAAGCTTCGCTCCTTTCTCAGACAGCAATCTGTGAGCTCTCTCGGTAAGACTCATCATATAAGTAACATTATCCGAGTACTTAATCCTGCTCTTTGCCAATACCCAGCTCACTGCTGTTACCTCTCGAAAAGTCATCTACTTCACGTTTTTGCGCATTGTCTTCAACAGCTACTCCACTATCTTCTCGTTATTCTTGATTTTCATGAATCCACAAGCCAGTCTCACTCGCGTATCTAGCTGGAGCTCGTTTATCTTTCTCTGTACAGTAAGTTGCAAGTTGGTGTAGCGGCTGTCTGATTGGTCTATCTTGCATTTGCTCAGTCGCAATATCGTCAGGGTCAGGTCTTGCTCCGTCATATTGAATCGGTTGTCGATATAGTGCTTCAGTAACTTGTCAGCACGCCCCCCAAACCAGGCGACTTGCCTCTGAATCAAGTGACTTCGGAGCAACATGCCTGAGATTATAACTAGATTAAAATTGTATGTTCGAAGAGCATCTTACTCGTCTCCTCCGGCGCGAATTGCTTACTGAGGAAGAGATTGAAAAGATGTGCTCTGCCTTAACTGAACTCTTGCTGCAGTAGGCTAACGTTCTCACTCTTGTTGCACCTGTGACTGTGTGCGGTGATATTCACGGACAATTCTTTGACCTACTGGAACTATTCTCAAAGGGTGGAGCTGTCAAGGAGGCCAAGTACCTGTTTCTAGGGGACTACGTGGATCGTGGCTACCACTCAATTGAAACAGTGCTGTTGCTGTTCATCTATAAGCTGCTTTACCCTAAAAATATGCACCTGCTGCGCGGCAATCACGAGTGTCGTTCACTTACCCAGATCTACGGATTCTACGACGAAGTCTATCGGAAGTACGGCAACATCGCTCCGTGGAAGGCAGTCACCAGAGTTTTCCAATTCCTTCCTCTCGCTGCTGTGGTCGAAGGTATGGCTACCTTCTATGTAGAGAAAGTGCTTTGTGTGCATGGAGGCATCAGCCCTGACATTCCGACCGTCGAATCCATTTACTGTTTGGAACGAGTAGCCGAGCTCGGCGAAAAGGGCCCACTAGCAGATTTGCTGTGGTCAGACCCTGACCCAACAGTAGAGATGTGGTGCATTAACCCACGAGGAGCTGGCTACCTATTCTCCTAAAAGGTTTGCTTCGGTGTTACTTAGGCTGCAAAATAATTCAACCACACTAACGATTTGGAGACGATAGTCAGAGCCCACCAACTGGTTGAAGAGGGGTACACATACAACTTCCTAAACGAATCGTTGCTGACCGTCTGGTCGGCTCCCAACTACTACTACAGATGCGGAAACCGTGCAGCCATCGTACGGATCGACCAGAAACTCAACAAGGAATTCATACAGTTCGAGGCCTCCGCTGACAATGACCGGCATAACGTGTCCAGCGATAACGTGCTCCCCTACTTCCTCTGATTACGGTTTCATGCTGCGAAGATCAGCTTGAGGTTACGAATGAAGCCTGGATTCGGATGACCTTTCTTGAGATGTTCCAGCTCATCTTGGTCCTGCTTGAAGTTGGCCAAGAAGTTCTTCTTTGATGCCTTGATTCCTCCGTGTTCAATTTAATCCGGAAGTTGGTCCTCCCCACCGCTTTCCTTGATGATCTTCTTCTTCAGCTTGATTTCAGCGTTGAGCTGTGCAATGAAGTCGTTGATCTTAATGCGTTCGTAGGTGGTGTTATTGCAGGATATCAGGTAGAAGTGGTACAGTACGAAGATTAACAGTGCTACTCCCATGATCGCACACATGAAGATGAGGAAGATAAACAGAGTTTCAGTCACAAACAGAAACTATGTTAGATAGACTTATACCTGGAACACAATGAGGGGAGTGGAGTTGATCACTTGATCACCGAAGCGGAACTTTGTGGTCAACAGCTTATGGGTATCAATGTAGTCCACGATCGAGAGTGTTCCAATCACCGATAAGTACAGACAGAAGATTGCATGCATCAGCAAGAACAGCACAAACCATTTGTAGTTCTTTTCGCCAACGCACTGTCTAATCCTAGGATAGCGACAGTAAGTACCAGATGCAATGGTGGTCGAACCCTAATACGCACATGTCGCAGGTTCTGCAATGTTTGGCGCGAGCTGGTCGAGGCAACTTGCATAGATCGCACTTTTTTCCCTTCACATATACGATTCCGTCTTCCCGATGGGAGTTCTTCTTGGTGTTGAATTCCACATTCTCAGATGAAAGCTTACCTGGACCAGTTGTACACGCCTTGTAGTAGATATAGAAGCAGGCAGCAGCTAACGCATTCGCAATGACGACATGCACTGTTCCGATCGTTGAATTGGGCATGTGCTTCATGATTCCCTTCATCTCGTAGGCGATGAAGCTGAGCTTAGTCAACGTTGTACCCTCCGACGGCAATGAGAAGATAGAAAAACTGCACGATGGGATGGTTGGTCTCCAGAAGATAGTGCTTGACATTGCCGAATACGTTGTAGACTCGCTAACCGAACCACCGCTTCACGAAGGATCTGTATTAGCATCAAGCAATACCCGAAGACTTAAGGCAGCTTGCCAAGAACGAGTCGGTTGAGTTTTCCCAGTAACCCTGGGTCATTGGGGTTCACGCACACCAACAGACACACGCAGGCTCCCAACAGGAAGTACACCAGCAGAATCAATGCAATCACCTACATGTTGGTTTGTGTTTGCTAATTACAATAAGTATTGATGACCGGTGTAGTGGAGCCCTAGTTCGACTATGCTCGCTGCACGTTCGAAGCCAGACTATCCCGACCGAGGGTGTTTCGTCGACAGGAGTTTTACCTGTACATGTCAAAGGACTTCCTGATCATCAACCAGGAACCCTATGCAAAAAAGCCAGAAGTAAAGCTGGAGCTCAAACCGACAACACACGTGAAGTGGCTATGGGAAACCAAAGCAGGTCGCCGCATCATCAGGGGCTTCGTGATCTAAACTGAAAACTACGTGAACGAGTTCATTGCAGAACCCATTGTGCTGGACATGCTGAAATCCATTTTCTCTAAGAGCATCCTACAGTCAGAGTTCTACGATGAGTACGAGCTTGGTGCCTACCTCGATAAGGGCAACTATGCCCAGGTGTACTGCTGCACCAAGAAGGCTGATAAGAAGCGGTATGCTGTCAAGGTCATGTAAAAGGAGAAGATTAAGGCAATTAAAAATGGAAAGGTACCTGGCAGTGTTACCTTAGGAAAGTGTGTTTAATGAGCTTAAGATTCTGAGGGCTCTGGACCATGTCAACTTATTGAGGCTTTACGAGGTGTTTGAGGACCGAAACAAATACTACTTCGTAATGGAGTTACTTGAGGGGATTACCCTTTACAAAGAGATCTCCACGAGAAGCAAAAAGCCGGAAACCGAGCTCAAAGGATTCGAAATCAAAGCAATTTTGAAACAGATTCTGAGCGGAGTGGCCTATCTCGCCTAAAGAAACATTATGCATCGAGATCTCAAACCAGAGAACATTATCTTCGAGAGCAAGGGGAGAATTGACTCCGGGCTGAAGATCGTTGACTACGGTTTGGCCACTTACCAGCATGAGCCTACAATAATCTTCACAAAATGTGGAACCCCAGGTTTCGTTGCGCCTGAAATCATCACTTATGATGAAAAGAGTGGGGAATTCTACGACCTAGCTGCTGACATGTTTAGCATCGGTGTGATTTTCCACATCCTGCTCATCAAAGAGGCTGCGTTTCCAGGGAAGAGCCGCAACACCATCCTCAACAAGAACAAGGAATGCAAACTCGATTTCAAGTCTAAGAAGTACGAATGCGTTGCCAGCGATGGTATCGATTTACTGACTCGCTTATTGGAGAAGGATGTGAAGAAGAGAATCACTGCTAAGGAAGCACTGGAACATCCATTCCTGACCAAGGATAAGCCAGTCTACAAATTCAAGAAATTCTTCAAGGAAGATGAGTAATTCAAGATGGCCTCCATGAAGATGTACAAGAACCTAGAGTAAATCAACAATGAGGAGGACACCCGAAATGCTGCGATACTCAAGGACTCTGAGTTCGAAAAGTAGTTTAGCCCATACTGTTGGCCCAAGGGTGAGAGCACTCACCCAAGACTGCCAGTGATTCGAAATATAGGTAATCCTTTGGTCTATTGTAGTCAACTCCTTAGGACCGCTGCTAGACGGGACAGAACAGTCAGCACAGTGGCAGTTCTTCAACTATCAAGGTTGAAACTTCGTTTGTGGTTTACATCTTAAGAATTATCAGTGAACTTTCTGAGTGGCCCTGCAATACGGGCAGTTTTTCTTTTGCTTCAGCCATTCGGTAACGCAAGTTGGATGAAACTCGTGCTCGCAACTCAACACCTTCATGCTGTCATACTTTTTTATGTCCACTAAGCAGATTGAGCAGCATTTTCTAAGTAAACTCGCGGAATTACGCTTCAGGGCTAAGGTTGTACTTGTTTGGGAATTGCTCCTCAATCTCTTACAGGGTAAAGCCTTGAGGAAGCTCCTGCACTGCACTAAAGAAACCGGCAGCCTCGGTGAACAGCTCAGTGCTGAGGCTGTTCAAGATTGCCTGCCCGATCTGGTTGATGAGACCGGATTGCAACTCACGGATACGGTTCGCAAAGATCATTCCCATTCTGTATAACCAAGATCGGGTACTCTGCGTTGACTCCCAGTCTTCCTATATCGTTGACTTGGGTCGCTATAATATTCAGCTGCCTGAGCTGCTCGATCATTACTTGTATGGCTTCGTTTGCTCGCAAATGGGCCAAGCGGTTGATTAGTGTACTTATTTCTTATGTGTTTATCACCAAAGGATTCTCCCGCATCCTCAACTCGCCAGCGTTGGGGTTGACTGGCGTTGGTGGAGCAGGCACAGTTTGAATAGGAGGTCTTACTGGAGCAGGTACTTATCTCCGCACCATAATCTAGTCCTCGCTGTCAGAAGATAAAGGTTGCTGCCGCCGTGGAAGTTAATCCGGTACAGCAATATCTGGTTCGTCGGGGATGTGAAAAGTAGCATTAGAAGGCTCCCTCATTAACTCGCGGATCTCATCAATATCCTCGACATTCTGAATAGGTGCTGAACTCTCTGACTTAGTTTCCTCAACGTTCTGGTACACAATGGGCTCGGGTGCTCTCACAGGGATCACCACTGGTTCAACTCTCCTTGGTTAAGCAGCATGCCTGGCATTATTCTGTGGCGGGTTGCTGCTCAATGCCATCACGGCCGAAGGATTGGGTACTTTTTTGATTCTAAAGTCATTTCTGTCTTTGTTGTCGGGTTGCCGAGGTGGCGGTTGTTACCTTACGTTGTCTACTGTCGGTCTCCTGGGTTGGTTTATCTGCTGTGTCGCTCTCTCACTAAACCTGTAGCAGCCCTCGAAGTGTTCATTCTAATTTTCCGGATGCTTACATATGCTTCGCTAGCTATCATCTTTTTGCAGTTCATGCAGCGTCTCGGACGCGCAATTTTGGTCGTAGACGGAACTATCGGTGCTTGCCGTGAGTTGGTGTTGCGTGCTCCGATAGCAGGTCTTGATGAGGGCCTGGTCGTGCGCTGTGTCGAACCAGTGCCTCTAGATTGCTGTGTGCTTCGTTGTGGGGAAGGCGCAATCGACGACGAGCGATTTTTCATTAGCAATTAACATTATAACTTGATTCCCGGTGAATAGTTCAAGAGAAGGTTGCTGAGGAT
>ERZ724508.879-NODE-879-length-19771-cov-7.216575_pt1 | contig 19771 bp, 15 predicted proteins | sample MGYA00376041_ERZ724508 | MGnify/ENA primary metagenome ERZ724508 (study PRJEB28724, sample SAMN07190887) | wastewater metagenome | isolation source: effluent of sewage treatment plant in Hong Hong | place: USA: Christiansburg, Virginia | collected 2016-03-01 ...
TCGAAAACGATTGAAAATGGAGGGGTGTTGCATTTATGATTAGAATCCACCTTTAATAACGAAGGTCAAAATCGCTTCAAATCACCCACCACAAACGTCCACTCTGGCGTATCCAATGTGCTGTCCTCCGGAATCTCAAACCACGGACTAATTTCAGCATTGTTTAAATTTTTAACAACATGAATATCTTGCGCGGGCATATAACTTTGTGCAAGCATAAATACCTTTTTACCTGTCGTTTTATTTTTAGCAACATCCATCACAATCATTGCATGGCCAGGGAAACCGCCAGTTATGAACACATCTCCAGCTTTTATGTTTTCTATGGATACAGCCTTTAATTCTTTTGAAAGGGAATACGTGCCGCAATACATAAACACGGTATTCATGTATTTTCTAAATGCAGCGTAACTGGTATCTACATTTGTCTTTTTTACCCATGTAACGTTATTGCCTGATACGTGTGCTCTGTAACCATTCCGCCACTTCGAATAAGGCGCTTTGGTGCCGTTTGTAAAGGTGAATGATATTGAATCAAACGCTTTCTTTTGAAATAAATATTCTGCACGCAACCGCATAACAGCATCTGCACATTGTTGTAAATCGCTGGTGCCGACATCGAAACTTAAAACAGCCGCATGTATGTGTTGATTTTTCTTTAAATCACCATTAAATAAATATACAGGCGTGTTGTACGCTTTTAGTCTTGAATTTCTGAGCCAGATTTCATAAGACTGAGCTTTATAAGGCATTCTTTCATATCCTTCTGGCGAATCAAAACGTTTAATTAGAATATTGGAAGTCTTCGTATCTAAATCTGAACGAGTTTGTCCTTTAAATAGGCTATTTCGTATATTTGCATTTGTTGCAAAAACATAGCCGAGTGTAGCAAATAAGCCAATAAATAATATTGAAATCCCTAATCTTTGTTTCATCTATTTGTTTATGAAGGTTTTAAATAAAATGTTTTCAGTAAAAAGCTTGGCTTTTGTTTGTATTACTATCATAATGCAAAGTATGGTTTCTTGTTACAATATGAAGCAAAATAAAGCTGCAAAAAAGTCACTCTTTTAGTCCGCACAAAGAATCTAAAATGAAACATAAAAAGCATAGATAATAAAAGAATAAATTTATTATATTTAATTTAATAGAAATTAATCAAATACAGTACCATTATGAAAAAGTCTTCTCTAATTATCGCAGTATCAAGCGTTGTTTTTGCAATCTTAGTTTCAGCATGCAGTAGCGGAGCCGCTCATCAATCTTGGCAGCCTAAAAAGGGTAAAAAACCGAAAGCGGGTCAAAATAGATAATACATTTCATAAATTTTGTGTGTTGTAAAATGTGTTTTTAAAATAAAGCAGCAATGAAAAGAATAATTGTAGCCATTGATGGGTATTCGGCATGTGGGAAGAGTACAACGGCAAAGTTATTAGCAGCTAAATTGGGGTATGTATATGTGGACACTGGCGCCATGTATCGTGCTGTAGCCTTATATTTTATTCAACATTATATAAATTCTACAAATCAAAAGGCTGTTGCAGAAGCATTGACTCATATCACTGTATCTTTTATTTACAATGAAAAGACAGAAACGAGCGAGACCTATTTGAACGGATTGAATGTAGAAAATGAAATTCGAAAAATGTATGTTTCCGAAAGAGTAAGTGAGGTGAGTGCATTAGCTGAAGTTCGACGATTTCTTGTTCAGCAGCAACAAAAAATTGCAAAGAAAAAAGGCGTTGTAATGGATGGAAGAGACATTGGTACACATGTTTTTCCGGATGCGGAATTGAAAATATTTATGGTTGCCGACATGCACGTTCGTGCGTATCGCAGGCAACAAGAGCTATTTGCTCGAAAGCAAATAGTAGATTTAGAAGATATCATTGCCAATATTGAAAGCAGAGATTTGATGGATACGACACGAGAAGAGTCTCCTTTACGTAAAGCTCCAGATGCACATGAAATTGATACAACCTACATTACCGTTGAAGAACAGGTAGACTGTATAATGAATATTGCGGTAGGTACTATGATTGAATTGGAATATCGAATAGAAGATATTTAATTAAAGAAACAAATCTGCACACATATATGTTGATTGTTCAACACGTGCTTGATAAAATTATGGAAATTACAATCGAAAAAAATTCTGGCTATTGTTTTGGAGTTGAATTTGCTATTCAAATGGCAGAAGACGAAATGGCAACAGGCGAACCATTATATTGCTTAGGTGACATCGTTCATAACAGCATGGAAGTGGAACGTTTGGCGGCCAAAGGATTGAAAATAATCAATCACGAACAATTGAAAGAATTGTCGAATTGTAAAGTGTTGATTCGTGCACATGGCGAACCGCCCGAAACATATAAATTAGCTTTAGAGAATAACATTGAACTTGTTGATGCTTCATGCCCTGTAGTATTGAAGTTGCAAAACCGAGTAAAATCTTCGTTTGATGCGATTGATTCAAAAGAGGGACAAATTGTAATTTACGGGCAGCAAGGTCATGCTGAAGTTGTAGGTATCAATGGACAAACAGGCGGAAAGGCTATTGTAGTTACTACTGAAGAGGATTTGAAACAAGTCGACTTCTCGAAACCCGTAACGTTGTATTCCCAAACAACGAAAAGTACGCAAGGCTTTTATAAAATGAAGGATACCATTGAAGAGCGTATTCGCGCAGCGGGCAAAAAACCGGAAGAAACATTTGATGCCAATGACAGTATTTGTAGACAAGTTTCGAACAGAGAACCGCAATTGAGAAAATTCTCAAAAGAAGTTGACGTGATACTTTTTGTAAGTGGCAAAAAGAGTTCAAATGGAAAAGCATTATATAGTGTTTGCAAACAAGAAAATGAACGCAGTTACTTTATAGAAAACGAATCTGAAATAGAGCAGGATTGGATTCATTCAACAGACAAAATAGGAATCTGTGGTGCAACATCAACGCCTATGTGGCTTATGGAAAGAGTTCAAGCACATGTTCAAAATCAGCACTGGCAGTAAAAAATTTGAATTAAAGTAGTTATCCCAAATACGTTAATTTGAGTGGTTGAGAAATCGTAAAATCACGGCAATAATATTCTCCACACTACTGCAGCTTTGATAAATCCCCTTCATAAATCATAATCGAGTTCCATGAAACTTATTGTTCGTTACTTTATTCAAGGCTTGTTATTTTGGACACCAATTTTCATTACACTCTATATTATATATTTTATATTTAGTGTATTTGATCACATTATTCCAACGCTATTCAATGTTGAATTAACGCCAGGCGTTGGATTGATTATTGTGCTGGCATTCCTAACAACTACTGGCGCAATAACATCCTTGTTTTTAGTGATGCCTGCATTTAGTTTTTTAGAAAATTATATTTACAAAATCCCATTCATTAATATTATTTACTCCTCTTCTAAAGACGTAGTAGGTGCTATTGTAGGTGAGAAAAAACGGTTTGATCACCCTGTAATGGTTAAGACAGGTGATTTAGGAACCTTTAGAATTGGATTTATTACAAGAGATGAATTTAATGTTAAGGGAATGGAAGGCATGGTTTCTGTATATTTTCCGCACTCGTATAATATATCTGGCAATATCATTTTTGTTCCAAAAGATAAGGTCTTGCCTTTAAACATAACGGGTGCAGAAGCAATGAAATTTATCGTTTCTGCGGGTATGACGGGAACGTTCAATGAAAAAGAATCTATATAATTACATGGGGGTTACCCCAGTATTTTTTTAATGTTACCAAAACAATACTTGGTAACATTTCCATAACAATCCCTTTAATTTGTGTTAATGTGTAGGTAAACATTGGGTAACAACACAAGCGTATTTTTGTAGCGTACATTAACCTACAAATAAAAGCTCGTGAAGAATACGCTACGTTTTCCAAAATGGTTGGCAACGACCACTATGTTGTTATTAATATCTATGTTTTCTACTTCTTATTCCAATGCACAAACAGGTTCTGTTAAAGGCATCTTAATGGATTCTACTGCAAACGAATTACTCTTCGGCGCAATCGTAGCATCGCCGGAAAATCCGAACTTGGGAGCACAATCTGATATGGATGGTATTTTTGATATTTCAGCTATTGAACCAGGAACATATAATTTCATTGTGTCCTATATTGGATATAAAGAGCATACAATAAAGAATGTAATTGTTTATGCAGGCCAGGTTACTGATATAGGTACAATTAATATTAGTATTGATGAAGGTGCATCTATAGTGGAAGTGGTTGGGCAACTATCCACAAATACAGAGACTGCTGTAATTGTAGAAGTTCGTCAACAAGAAGAAGTGGTTAGTGGTATTTCATCCGAACAAATTTCAAAATCTCAAGATAGAGATGCCGCACAAGTTGTATCACGAATTGCAGGTGTAACTATTGTCGATAATAGCTTTATTCTTGTACGTGGCTTAAATCGTCGTTACAATGGTATTATGTTGAATGGCGTAATGGCACCTAGTTCTGAAATTGACTCTAGAGCATTTGCCTTAGATTTAATTCCAAGCAATATGATAGACCGGATGTTGGTTTTTAAATCGGGCTCTGATCAATTGCCAGGTGATATGACAGGTTCACTTGTTAAGATATATACACGAAGTATTGTCACTCAAAAATTTACCAATATTACTGGGTCACTTTCTTATAGAAATGGCACCACATTTACTAGTAGACAAAGTCAGTCTGTTGGTGGTACAGAGTTTTTAGGATTTAATAATTCACGCAGCTTGCCTTCTAGTATGCCTGCTGATTTGAACGGGACAGGGGTAATTTATGATCCTGCGGCGCAAGAAAATGCAGCTAAATCTTTAAAGAATGACTGGAGTTTAAAAAATACTACTGTAATGCCTGATCTTAGGTTGGGTGCAAATATAGGGCGTTACTTCTATATAAATAAAGCTAAAGTAAGCAATATTACATCGTTGTCATATACGAGAACTTCTCAGTATTACAAAGCGGAACGTAGTAGAAACTTATACATTACTCCAACAGATTTTAATCCACTATTCAATTACACGGATCAAGTACTTCAAAAGAATACGCGCATCAATGCATTGTCAAATTGGAGCGTTGTTATGAATACTAGAAATAAAATTGAATTTAGAAATTTGTTTAATCAAACAGGTTTAAATCAGACGGTATTGAGAGAAGGCATTAATAAAAAAGCGGGTTCATCTCCATCATCTTGGTTAGCAGTTGAGGATAGAGCTTTATATTATCAAGAAAGAGGTATTTATTCAGGTCAATTAGGCGGCACACATGATTTAGCAAATAATAAAACATCCTTTGAATGGACAACTGGCCTGTCATACATATACAGAAATGAACCTTCCTATAGAAGAGGAGGCTCTCAAGCTACTTATGGCTCAGGCGATCCGCAAGTAGTAGTTATTCCTGGAAATGCTACGGATAACGATGCAGCAACATACGAATCCAAATTGAAGGAACATACGATTGCTGCTACTGCTAATATAGAACACATGCTTGTTGGTTTAAAGGATAGTGTAAATACTTTTGGATTAAAACTGCGAGCAGGTTTTTATACGGAAAAAAGAAATAGAACATTTGAATCTAGATGGATGTCTTACATCAAACAAAATCCTGGCACGTTTGATAATTCAATTTCTGCGCAGCCCATTGAAACAATTTTTGATGCACAAAATATCGGTTATGGGAGAGGGCTTATTTTAAGTGAAGGTACGGATGGTACAAATAAATACGATGCATCCAATACATTATTTGCTGGTTATGTTGGGACAGGTATTTATTTTACTGATAAAACTGCTGTAACAATGGGACTGCGTGGTGAGCATAATACCCAAAAAATAAACACGAAGAATCAATCGGGCAAAGATTTGCATGTAAGTAATCCGATTTTAAATTTGCTCCCTTCAATTGGAGTGAATTATAATTTCACAAAGAAAATGCAGGTGCGTGCTTCCTTTGCAACAACAATCAACAGACCCGAGTTTAGAGAAATCGCACCATTTGGTTTTTATGATTTCGAAAATAGCTGGAAAGTTAATGGCAATCCTGATTTAAAAAATTCAATAGCTCAAAATGTAGATGTCCGTTGGGAACTATACCCAAGCGAAGATCAAGCAATAACAGTAGGTGCATTTTATAAAGACATTACGAACCCAATTGAATTTTATGTTCAACCAATTGGAGGGCAAGATCAAAACTTTTATTACGACAATGCGCCTAAAGCTAAATGTTACGGACTAGAATTAGAAGTGAGAAAGACCTTAGGATTTTTAGCTCCTACATCTACTTTTGCGAAACGATTTACGATGGTGTTAAATGGCTCATTAATTAAAAGTGAAGTAAATTTAAATAGTACAGTAAGTGGGCAAGCTAGTAGACGTCCAATGCAAGGGCAGTCACCTTATGTGATCAACGCTGCAATATATTATGCAAATATTGAAAAGAGAATTCAAGCCAATGTCGTTTATAATGTTTTTGGTAATCGCTTGTTTGGCGTGGGTGATGCAAATTTTGCAACAATTTATGAAATGAATAGAAATACCTTAGATATGACCATAACAAAAGGGCTGTCTGAAAAATTTGAATTAAAACTCGGTATTCAAAACATATTAAATGCTAAATACAGATTGGTAGAAGATTCGAATCGAAATTTTAAAGTGGATACAGGAGATCAAACAATTTCCACCTATAAAAAGGGGGCTTACTTCACAATAGGCGGGAGTTATAAATTTTAATACAGGATACGATTAAATAGAAGAGGCCTAGGATTTCAATTCTAGGCCTTTTCTATTTAACCCCAATGTTACGTCAATTATGTATTACATGATTATTTACTAAACATTTGCTAACACTAGGGTAATACTGATAGGCTACTTTTGTAGAAGAAAATAAATAAACAATGAATATGAAAAAAGCAATTAGATTAGTAATGGTTGGTATCATAGCCAGCGCAACAATAGTAGGATGTAAACCTAAGGATGATGGTGCTGCTCCCATTTCTATCATTCCAGTGGATCAAGTATTAACAGGAAATCTTGAAACACAAACCTTAGATGCAAGTAAAGTGTATACGTTAAAAGGTTTGACATATATCAATAATGGCAAGACACTGACAATTCCTGCAGGAACAATTATCATGGGCGATAAGTCTTCCAAAGCATCATTAATCGTTAACAGAGGCGGTAAATTAATTGCGAATGGTACAGCTTCAAATCCAATTATTTTTACATCTAGCGCACCTGCTCCGTATAAAAATTATGGTGATTGGGGAGGTATTGTACTTTGTGGAAAGGCACCAAACAATCAGTCTGCAAATCAAGTTATGGAAGGCCCTACAGATTTTTCTGTGACATCAGGAAATGGCGTATTTGGTGGTAATGATGAAACTGACAACTCAGGATCTTTATCGTATGTTCGCTTAGAGTTTGGTGGTATTGCCTATTCACCAGACAAAGAAATTAATGGATTGACATTATGCTCTGTTGGCAGTGGTACTACCATTAATCACATTCAAATTTCATATTCTGGGGATGATGCTACAGAATGGTTTGGTGGTTCTGTAAATTGCAAATATATGGTTCATTTCAGAACATGGGATGATGATTTTGATACAGATTTCGGTTACCATGGCAATGTTCAATTTGGTGTAGCTATGAGAGATAAACTTGTTGGAGATCCAGGATCTTTGTCAAATGGTTTTGAATCGGATAACGACGCTTCAGGTTCTGGCAACACGCCATTTACCACTGCAAAATTTTCGAATATCACAATTATGGGACCTAAAGTATATGCGCAAAGTGCTATCAGTGCTAACTTTAATGCGGGTATGCACGTGAGAAGAAACACGGAACTTACCATACAAAATTGTCTTGTAACAGGTTTTCCTACAAATGCCAACTTTGATAAGTATCAAGGTAATGTAGCAATGAATATTAAAAATAATTTATTTGCTGCATGGAAAGGTTCTAACTCTTCAAATGCAAACGGTGCTGTATTTACTGCTGGCAATGGAAATGACTCTTTAGGATTTTGGTCTGCGAATAAATTCGGTTCGAAAAATTCGGTTGCAGCTATCTATGCTGATACAACATTGTCAAATGGCAATCCTGCTCAAGTAGCAACTTCTGCAGGCTTAACAGGAGCAAACTTTACGGACTTAACAGATCCATTCTTTACTTCAACAACATACATGGGTGCTATGGGTACTAGTCCTGACGCTGCTTGGGGATGGAATTCAGGTTGGTTGAACTTTACGCCTGAGGCTACTACTTATTAATAGATATTTGTTACGAGTGTCTAATACTTTAACAAGCAAACCAACGCTAGACTTTTCTAGGGTTGGTTTGCTTGTTAAGTTAAAAAAAGCTATTCAAACTAAATTTTAACATGAAACAAAATATTTTATTTATAACAATCTTGCTTCTATTAACAACTGTTTCTTGTACAAAAAAATCGTTGGATTTAAACCCCAATTCTTATTTATCAGAAGAACAGCAAATGGATTTCAAAATAGACTTGTGTAGGTATACAGAAAAATTACCACCTAGAACATCAATGGAAATGCGTTGGGATACCGCTGTATTAAAATATTACAAGCACGATGCTGAATTTATGAATTTAGTAAAGCTTTATAAAAATGAGGAAGGTGTTTATTATTTTTATATAACTCGTATTGTTCCTAGTATAAGACAGGGCGAAAGACGTGCTATTGCTGGAAAATGCAAATTTACAAACAAAAAAATATCTGATGTGGAAGAGATTTTTGTCAGTATTATTGAGAGTCCTGAAGTATTGGAAGAACATTCAATTGGGTTGCTTAGCGAAGTTATAAAAACAGATAAAGCACCCATTGCTAATAAACTTGTAGAATGGCCGAACGATTATTTTTATTACAATAAAAGTACGAATCAATGGGATAGAGTTTCTTCCAGATAGATTTCGGATCAATTGAAAATTTTATAAAGCTTCAATAATAGATACATATTACTTGGCTAACATTGATGGTGTATATTTGAAACTGAAAATAGATCTATTCAATTTTTTAATCTTATGGGCGTCAGCTAGACGCCCTTTTTATTTCATTTCAAGGATACATTTCTGCTAAATTGTAGCCACCTAAGTATGATTTTTATCCTTCTGAGTCTCAATAAATATAAATTGCTATTACTATTGATTGCAGCGAACGTGTATTTTCTTTCATAATAACTTTTCGTTCCATTATTATTATGAAGCTTTAAGTATTCAGAATCGAAGGAATAAATGTTGTACATATGATTGCGAGATTTATTATGCAAGATCCATATTCATTATTGCTACAACATTAAGCGAATCCTAAACTATTATTATCGCTGAAGAAATTAGAATTTATAGCGCATTCAAAATCTACGCGAATAGAATCCAGTAACCTCTGTCTCAGATTACACAAAAAGGTTGCGATAAATCAAAAAAATAACATTCGAAAAATTAAATTCACAAATTAAAAAAGATCCTGCATGTGCAGGATCTTTTTTAAAACTTCATTATATACTCAAATTATAATTGAGCGTCAATTTTTTGTGCCAATACCGACTTAGGAACAACACCAACTTGTTTGTCAACGATTTCTCCTTTTTTCAAAATCAACAATGTTGGGATTGAACGAATACCAAATTTTGCCGATACGATAGGATTTTCATCTACATTCAATTTAGCAATTACTGCTTTGCCTGCATAATCACCAGCTAGTTCTTCAACTACTGGTCCAATCATTTTACAAGGCCCACACCATTCTGCCCAGAAATCTACTAATACTGGTTGATCTGTATTGATTATTTCTTCAAAGTTCGCGTCTGTTATTTCTACTGCTTTTCCCATAATTGAAAATGTGTTAACTGTATTCTGTAAACATAATGAAAATTTAATAAAAATGGTTCCTTACGCACCAATTTTGTAAGATATCCCATCTAGTTTTGTCAATTCTTCCAAGAACACATTGCTTGGATCTACTCGATAGCTTCTAGAGAACGTTTTTACAGTATGTTCAGCCGTATTTTTAGTAAGTGTTAAGTATAATAAGCATGTACCTTTATGCTCACTTACAATGCGATCTATTTCAACAACAGTCACGGCATTTATTTGATCCAGATTCACACTAATATTCACACTCTTACAAAGCTTTGCGCGTACGTCTGCCAGCAATTGGGTAAAATTGATTTTAAAATCCAACTCTCCATCGCGACCCCATTTCGGCTTTAAGCTTCCTTTCATAAACAAAAACTCACCTATGTTTATGAAATGCGCATGCTTCAAATAATCTTCACCAAATAACGCTAAGTCCAAAGACCCACTATAATCTTCAATCGTAAAAAGTACAAATGGCTTACCATTTTTACTTTGGCGTACGTTTACTTTCGTTACAATTCCTGCCACAGTCAAGTCTTTCCCTGGGCTGGTCATTACGTTCTCCAACGGACAATTACAGAAGTTATCTATCTCTAATTTGAATTGGTCTAGTGGGTGGCCTGAAATATAGAAACCAACAATTTCCTTTTCCTTCTTCAACGTTTCAATATTGCCCCATTGTTCACAAGGAACTATTTTTGGTGGCGAGGGCTTTGCACTATTGCTATCACCAAACAAAGAGGATTGATTGGAATCGTCTTCCGTTTGAAAGGCATTGCCGTATCGAATGGCTTTCTCTAGAAACGTAATCGTTTCTCGTTCTGCAACATTAAAATATTGTGCACGATGCAATTCACTAAATTGATCGAGTGCGCCAGCAAGAGCTAAGGATTCAAATGTTTTTTTACTTACCGCACGCAAATTTACTCTGGAAACAAAATCAAAGAAATCTGTAAATGGCCCATTTGCTTTACGTTCATCAACAATTGCTTGAACAGGACCTTCGCCAACGCCTTTAATCGCGCCCATTCCAAAGCGTATTTGCCCGTCTTTATTTACAGCAAACTGATAGCCACTTTCATTTACACTTGGCCCCAATACTGCCATACCCATACGTTGACATTCTTCCATAAAGAAAGATATCTTATCAAAGTTGCTTAAGTTGTGCGTCAATACCGACGACATATATTCTGATGGATAATTCGCTTTTAAGTACGCCGTTTGATAGGCTACAAATGCATAACAGGTAGAGTGTGATTTATTAAATGCGTATTGTGCAAAGGCTTCCCAGTCGGTCCAAACCTTTTCGCACACTTTTGAATCTAGACCTTTTTCAGCTGCGCCATCAATGAATTTGCCTTTCATTTTATCCAGCGTATAACGGTCTTTCTTACCCATTGCTTTACGAAGAACGTCCGCATCGCCTTTGGTAAAGCCTGCTAACTTCTGAGAAAGAAGCATCACCTGTTCTTGATACACGGTGATACCATATGTATCCGAAAGATATTCTTCCATCTCAGGCAAGTCATACACAATCTCTTCTTTACCTAATTTACGTGCAATAAATTTTGGTATGTATTCGATTGGGCCTGGTCTGTACAAGGCGTTCATCGCAATTAAATCTTCAAACTTGTCTGGCTTGAGATTGATTAAGTGCTTTTGCATACCCGCCGATTCAAATTGGAAGGTCGCGTTTGTTTCACCTTTTTGATACAGCTCAAATGTTTTCGGGTCATCCAAGGGTATATAATCGATTTCGATTTTTACACCGTGGTTTTCTTCAATCATTTTTAAGGCATCCCGAATAATGGTAAGGGTTTTCAAGCCCAAAAAGTCCATCTTGATTACACCTGCATCTTCAATTACTTTTCCATCAAATTGCGTAACAAGCAATTCCGAATCCTTTGCGGTGAATACTGGAATGATGTCATAAAGGTCTACCGGTGCAATAATAATACCTGCTGCGTGTATGCCTGTGCCGCGCACAGAACCTTCTAATATCAAGGCTTCTTTCAATACATCCGAAGCAAGTGTTCCGTTGTCATCCAGCATCTCTCGAAGCTTCTTGACGTTTTCAATATCTTCAGGTGTAAGCTCTTCGCTTAATGTTTTTTCTTTATCGTGTTTTTTGTCTGAGGCTTTCATTGGGCCTTTCATAACCCAATTCAATTCAATTCCGGGTTTGTCAGGAACCAACTTTGCCATTGCATTCGATTCTTGTAAAGGCAAATCCAATACGCGCGCCACATCTTTGATACTCATCTTAGCAGCCATTGTACCATAGGTCACAATCTGCGCTACTTGTTTTTTACCATATTTTTCAACCACATAATCAATAACTTTCTGACGACCTTCATCGTCAAAATCTGTATCAATATCGGGCATGCTCTTACGATCCGGATTTAAGAAACGCTCAAACAGTAGATTATATTTAATAGGGTCGATGTTTGTAATGCCAATGCAATACGCAACAGCAGAGCCAGCGGCAGATCCACGTCCAGGTCCAATCAGGACACCAATCTCACGGCCTTTATTAATGAAATCTTGTACAATCAAAAAGTAACCCGCAAAGCCCATCGTACGGATGGTGTGCAGTTCAAAGTCTAGTCGTTCTTTTGTTTCTGGACTTATTTCGCCGTATCTATTTTTAGCACCTTCGTATGTTAAGTGTTGCAGGTAATTATCTTGGTCTAAAAACGTAGCGGGTATTTCGTAATTGGGAAGTAAGATATCTTGCTTTAATTTCAGAATCTCAACCTTGTCAACAATCTGCATGGTGTTGTCAATCGCTTCAGGTACATCGCTAAACAACTTCGTCATTTCTTCACGTGTCTTGAAGTAAAACTGATCGTTGGCAAAGGCAAAGCGGCGCCCCTTCATGGAACCTTCATCATCTGAAAAATCTTTCATCGTTGGGGTGCTTTGCTTTTCACCCGTGTTGATACATAAAAGAATATCGTGCGCGTTCGAATCTTTTTGATCTACATAATGCGTATCGTTAGAAGCGATAATCGGAACTTGATACTTGCGTGCAAGTTTAATCAATACTTCATTTACAATATTTTGTTCTTTGATATCATGTCGTTGCAATTCCACATAATAATCTTCCCCAAATAAATCCAACCACCACTTGAATGCTTTTTCGCCTGCTTCTTCGCCTTTAGATAAAATAGTGCGCGGCACTTCAGCGCCCAAACAACAGGTTGTAGCAATCAAACCTTTGTGATATTGCAAGACCAACTCTTTATCTATACGCGGATACTTGCCGTATAAACCATCAATGTATCCTAGTGAGCAAAGTTTGATTAAGTTTTTATAGCCCTCTGGATTTTTAGCTAAAAGTAATTGATGATACCGAACGTCTTTATTGTCTTTGGTAAAAGATTTTTTGAAACGATCTTCCACCATATAAAATTCACACCCAACAATGGGTTTAATATTATTTTTAACCGCTTCGGCAACAAACTGAAAGGCGCCGTGCATGTTACCATGATCTGTAAGCGCCATAGCCTTCATTTCATTTGCAACAGCTTTCCCAACCAAACCTTTGATGCTGGCAGCACCATCGAGTAATGAAAATTGTGAATGTACGTGGAGGTGAGCGAAATCAGGCATAAATTCAATATTTGTAGAACTACTAAGTTACCCAATAACAAAAAAGAGATATTCAAAAGTTTTCAACAAGGCATTTATTTTTGAATAAATATCGACCAAGCCCTTGTGAATTAATTCACAAGGGCTTGTAATGCTAGGTGATTTTATTCTTACTAGGACAAATAAACTAATATATGTTTTTTGCGCTTGTTAGGCCACTTTTCCCAGTGGTCCGACGACTTGTTTAACGTTTGCTCATTATTCGGTGGTTCTGCCTCACGACTTGTTTAATGTAGCTATTCCAAAAAATGTATACTATACATTCCCACACTTTTAAGATTGAATGGAACATATAGGCAGACTTTCATCCTTTGTCGCGGCAAGCGATACCTATAAATTTCAATCAGCACCACACATATTTCCTATAATCGGCTCCGCCAAGGCTGAAAGCCTTACATCTCAAAGCTAGGGGCATCGCCCCTAGTAAAAAACAGTGCAAAGCTTAAGCAAATAATTTTAAACCATCCTTAAAGGCAACCTGCAGTGCCATAAAATAAAGACTTTCAGAACGCTTTAATTCCACTTCCCATGTTTGTATTCCATTCGTAATATCTACAAACATCGAATCCAATTTTTCCAATTCTTCTATCACACATTCCGCTAAGGGTAAGCTATTGATGCGCAACAATCGATCGCCTTTGCCTAATTTAGTTATATATGGAGATGCATCATCAACCAATTGCACAATGAAGTTTGTATCACAAAGAAAACCGAATGTGCGTGCAAAGAAATTTGAATGCACTTCTTCTTTTACGTCGATATTCAGATACGCAAAAGCCGTGATTAAGTCCGATTTTAAATCTCCCAATCCAAAAATCCACTTATTATAAGCGTTAATATATGTATTAGATGTTAGCTCATGAAATAAAGACGCGATGGAATCTTCTGTATAACTTTTATAAATGGAAGAACTGCTATCCCACAATTTACGCATCATGTCGCGAAGGTTTGTTGCGTTGTTGGTAGACTTACGCAAGGCAGTATCCATCAATAATGCGACGATGGCTCCTTTAACATAAATGGATACTTTTCTGTTTGGGATGCCCGCATCATACCCATCAATCCACAAATCAAAAGAGCTATCTGCTAGTGAAAGGTGATTATTTCCAAAAGAATAAAAATGTCTTTTTAATAAAATATTTAATTCGTTTTGATACCATTCTTGGGTAAACACCTGCGATAAGCCGAGGTAATAATCGCCCAGGTATGTGGTAACACCTTCAGCAATAAATCCTGTTTTAAAATAATTGGGCTCGAATAATCGATACGGCAACATTTCTGCAGGCCTTATTTTACAAATATTCCACGTATGATATAATTCATGCGAGCAAATGCCAATGAGTTCCGTGTACAATTTTTCTTTAATGTCGAACGCTGGTCCGAGGCAAATAACGGTGGAGTTTCTGTGTTCCACTCCATGATAATGTTGGTAGGGGAGAATCACTAATAAGAAATGGTATTCTTTTTCGGGGAATGAACCAAAATCCTGTATTTGAGCAATCGTGAATTTTTCAAAATCGCTAAGTAGGGTTTCTGGATAATGCGTTGCGTCTACTGTAGAGTGGATGTAAAATGGGATTCCATGAACCTCGTACTTAAAAGTATTAAGTGTAGGTGTAGCCATCATCGGAAAATCACTTAACGCAATAAAGGAATCAGCTACATACACATCTCCCTGTTTTTGCATGCCTGTTGCAATCTTGAAAGACGTAGGTACGTTCAATTTAAGTTCACACGAAACGTCTTCTTGTCCATCAACGGCCATCAAACACGCAATGGTATTGATGTAAAACAGCTCCTCGTCTGCCCAACATCCGCCCGCATCCATTTGTCTACTATAATAAAGGTAACTAAATGTGATTTTTTCACCTTCTGCTACCTTCACCTGCCAATCGTTTTTTGAGGTCTTTTCTATGGACAAAGAATTGCCTTTTTCGTCACTTGCAGAACAATCACGTACATTTGCAGCATAGTTTTGCAGGGTATAACGGCCTGGTCTCCATGCAGCGATCTTTAAAACGGGGTTCTCTTTAGTAGATATAAAGGAAATTCTTATTTGTATGAAATTGCTGGATAAATCACTACTATCTATTTGATATTCAATCACATTTTTCATATTTCGAGGTCTAAATAGCCTAGGTAGAGCTATATTTAACAAATATTAGCAACTTATTTTTAAAAACAATATTGTTAGTTCCAAAAAGGATTGGTATATTTGCAACCCTATTTATATGAAAAGAACAGATTCTTGTCTTCAATAATACGTAGGATAACGATTTACAATTATGAAAAGAACATTTCAGCCATCAAACCGTAAAAGAAAAAATAAGCACGGATTCCGCACAAGAATGGAAACTGCTAACGGTAGAAGAGTTTTAGCTGCAAGAAGAGCTAAAGGTCGTAAAAGATTAACGGTATCAGACGAGATTCCTCGTAAAGGATAATTTGTTTCAAAGCTTGTTGCCGCTAAGGTGAATTGTTAAGAATATTAACCATGCACCACGATATACATCAAACTAACGGTAACAAGCTTTACTCTTTTCCTAAAAAAGAAAAGCTTGTTAGTAAAGTCATCATAGATCGCTTATTTAAAGAGGGCGACTCTAAATTCAAGTATCCGTTCCGGATATTATTTTTATCGGAAGGAAATTATTCCGAGCCCCTTCCCCAAATACTTATTTCAGTTAGCAAACGAAACTTCAAACGTGCCGTTGATCGAAACAGGATTAAACGATTAATTCGTGAAGCATATCGCTTGCAAAAAGAGCAATTGCTTTCCTTATTCCCATCCAATCCATCTCATTTAGCAATTCTTTATACAGCTAAAGAAGAAATTCAACTAGAGGAATTGAAAAAAAAGCTATATTTAATAGTTAAAATGGCCAATTCAGACAATAAGCTGTCTAAATAAGTCGTATTGTATACACATGCGTGTCTTGCGCACATTTATATTAATTTTATAAAATGAAAATCAAACGTTGGGGAATTGTTACTGCAACTGGTATTGCATTCATTGCATCCTTGTCAGCATTTACACAAACAGATAAATATTTTGAGATTGCTAAAAACATGGAGATTTTTTCCAGCGTTTATAAAGAAGTCAATCTCTTGTATGTAGACGAGATTAATCCATCTCAATTTATGGAAACAGGAATCGATGCGATGTTGGCGTCTCTGGATCCTTATACCAATTATATCCCCGAAGATAAAATTGAAGATTTTCGTACTCAATTAACAGGTCAATACGGAGGTATCGGCGCTGTCATTGGCGAGCGTCACGATAAAATCATGATCTTAATGCCCTATGATGGCTTTCCGGCACAAAAAGCCGGACTTCAAATCGGCGATGAAATAATAAGTGTAGATGGAATTATTACAACAAGCAAAAATTCTGGCGAAGTAAGTAAATTACTACGCGGACAAGCAGACACTCCATTAAAAATTAAAGTGAAAAGATACAACCAAGAACAACCTCTTGAGTTCACACTTTCCAGACAGAAAATTAAAATCAGTAATGTGCCGTATTATGGAATGGTAAATTCCAATACCGGCTATATGAAATTATCAGAGTTTACGCAGGCAGCCTCTTTAGAGGTAAAGAAAGCGTTGACAGAGTTGAAAGCGCAAGGAGCGAAACAGATTATTTTTGATTTAAGAGGCAATCCAGGCGGCTTACTAAATGAAGCGGTAAATATTTCAAACATATTTATTCCCAAAGACAAACTTGTAGTAAGTACAAAAGGTAAAGTATCAGAATGGAATACAAAGTACATTACTGAGCTGATGCCAGATGATTTGGATATTCCTTTGGCTGTATTGGTTAATGGAAGAAGCGCATCGGCATCTGAAATTGTTTCTGGTGTAATTCAAGATTACGATCGTGGCGTTATTGTAGGCCAACGTTCGTATGGTAAAGGATTGGTGCAAACAACGCGTGAGTTACCGTACAAATCTCAAATAAAAGTAACCACAGCTAAATATTATACACCAAGTGGAAGATGTATTCAAGCAATCGATTACGCACACAGAGCAGCAGATGGAAGTGTTCCTAAATTTCTTGATTCATTAAGAACTGCTTTTCAAACAACCAACAAACGTACGGTGTATGATGGTGGTGGTGTCACTCCAGATATAACGGTAACACAAGATTCTATTTCGCCAATTTTGATTTCATTGGTTACTAAAAGCTTGTTGTTTGATTACGCAACAGAGTATCATGCAAAACGCGCTAGCATTGGCGATGCACGTATATTTAAACTTACAGATGCAGAATATCAAGATTTTGTTAACTGGTTGAAAGGAAAAGATTATAGTTACGTAACGAAAGTGGAAAAATCATTGGATGAGATGACGGCCCAATCTAAGCAAGAAAAATATTTTGATGCCATGAAAGGGCAGCTTGAGCAGATGAAAGCAGTTATCAATAAAGACAAGGAAAATGATTTAATTAAATTTAAGCCTCAAATTATGGAATACTTGGAAGAAGAAATTGCTTCCAGATATTATTTACAAAGAGGAATTATTGAAGCCTCTTTTGACAATGACAACGACATACAAGCGGCTTTAGAAGTTTTGAATAATAAAACCAAGTACGACAAAATTTTGTCAGGTAAATAAGGAAGAGTTTTGACAATCAAATAATGCAGAAGAATCAACTTGTTGATTCTTCTGTCTTTTATACTGAATTGGTAATTTAGCAATCATAATTTATGACACATATATTAAGCATAGATACCAGCACATCTATATGCTCCGTAGCTTTGCATGCGAATGGAGAATTAGTTGCCCAAACTGAAACGTTTCTAGATCGTTCCCATTCTAGAAACATTGCACACATGGCAGAACATGTATTGGCTATTTGCGAAATATCATCGAATAATTTAGATGCATATGCCGTTTCTGCTGGCCCAGGTTCTTATACAGGCATGCGCATTGGTTCATCTACAGCGAAAGGGTTTTGTTTTGCATTGGATAAACCACTCGTATCCGTTTCCTCCTTATATAGTATGGCCGCACAATTACAACACAAATCACCTGGTTTAATATATGTGCCAATGATTGATGCTCGCAGAATGGAAGTATATACGGCTACCTATAACGCACAATTAGAAGAAATCTCAAAAGAACAAGCGCTAATTTTATCTGATTCTTCTTTTGAGGAACAATTATCCATAGAAAAAGTGTTGTTTGGTGGGGATGGAAGTTCAAAGTTCAAAGAAATTTGCACAAATGTGGGAGCTTTTTTTGCAACAGACGCATATCCATCTGCAAAATTTATGGGAAAAATAGCTTTTGAAAAATTTGAACAGCAGAAATTTGAAGATATTGCCTATTTTGAACCCAATTATATCAAAGAATTTCACACCAATAGTAAGGTGAATATATAAAACAGACTGAGAAATGAGTGAAGAAGGAATAATTAACAAGGTTCAGCAAAGCGGATTGGTCACCATTGATCTAGAAGAATACTTCCATTTGGGAGAAAAAGTGCTTTTTGATATAAAAAGTTACTTGTATGAAGGGATTATTTTAAAGGAAAAAGACTTTAGAGGATACTTAAAAGAACATAATTGGGAACAATATGATGGCAAAAATGTAGCAATTACATGTTCTGTGGATGCAATTATACCTACTTGGGCATACATGTTGGTGGCTACTAAACTAGGGTTTCATGCCAATTTGATTGTTTTTGGAACTTTTAAAGAGCTTCATGCGAAAATTTTTTCGGATGCAATTAGTCAGATAAATGCACAAGATTATGCTCAGTCTAAAGTTGTAATTAAGGGCTGTGGAAAGTTAGAAGTGCCTGTATCTGCGTATGTTGAATTGACCAATAAGCTACTACCTGTAGTGTCTAGTATTATGTATGGGGAGCCATGCAGTACGGTTCCCGTATACAAACAATTGAAATAATTCAAATTTAGGTTTGGAACTTTAGGTATTAAAAGCTACCTTTGTACTCCCAAATCGAAAACAAGGCACTTTTTGGGAAACGCTCTTTCTTACATCTGAATCTTTCTTTCTTTATTTAGTACAAGATTTAATACAACAAACTTTGCAACTACATTTGGAAAAAGATTTAAAAATTTGCACCTTTGCATCCCCAATAAACGGAAGGTATATCGGGGATTGATTGAAAGGAAAGCAATAAAAAAAGACAAAATAAATTTTACATTTATTTGTTTTAAAAAGAAAAAGAATTACCTTTGCATCCCGTTAGAGAATAAA
>ERZ724508.880-NODE-880-length-19767-cov-5.278764_pt1 | contig 19767 bp, 21 predicted proteins | sample MGYA00376041_ERZ724508 | MGnify/ENA primary metagenome ERZ724508 (study PRJEB28724, sample SAMN07190887) | wastewater metagenome | isolation source: effluent of sewage treatment plant in Hong Hong | place: USA: Christiansburg, Virginia | collected 2016-03-01 ...
CGTGTTTCACATGACGTTTGAGGAAATTATCAACGTGCATGTTGAGCTGTCCGACACTGGGATATCGTTCACGACGAAATCCCAAGATGCTTTTTCAACTGCCAGCATCAGCTACATTCTTCTGGGAAGGGAAGTTAGTCAGGAACAAGTGCTGTAAACAGCAGGTGAAAATCCTCCAGTAGCTGCTCCAACGTCTGAAGTGGTCTTGCCTGCTATTAATAACGTAACTGATCTGCCTCAACCCTCACTAGTGCAGCCGGTCAAGTCGACTGAAACAGCGTAGCCTGCTCAACCAACCGAACCAACTCAAACAACGGCACAGACTATAGCGCAAGTAACAACACAGCCCCAACCAGCCACACCTGCTAAACAGACATAACCAGCTCACCCAGTTCAACCTGCCACTCCGAAGACCACTACCTCACTCTTCGACCCAAAGCCAAATGATTTGAATCCACAAGTTCCTCAACCAATAATCCGGTTGGAGGAGAACTAGCCGACCCAGAAAGCATCTGACGTTGGTTGCACTAAAAGCCAGTCAACCTGCAGCTCGGATACTCAGCAAGTAACTCCGGTTGCTGATTGCCAACCCGAAGAATACAAGAAGAATGGAATATGTTTAAAGCTGCCTCTGGGAACTATATGGAACGGTCACGAGTTGGTGTGTAAGGATGGCTATTATCTTGCTGTTGGGATCTGCACAATTATACCCGAAGGAGCAGCTTGGAACGGAACAAGTTTGATATGCAAAGAAGGTTACTATCTGCTTTCTGGAAAGTATACCAAGCTGTTGGAGGGGCAGATCCTTGTCAATGGAACCCTAGCTTGCAAAAGTGGTTTGTATCCAAACTCAGGAGGATGTGACCCTTTACCTGCTAATACCATATTCAACGGCAGTCAATTATCCTGCCAGGACGGATACTACAATGCTACTGATGGAATCTGTAAGATCATCCCCCAGAACTTTCTCTGGAATGGTCAGTCGCTTGTCTGTAAGGAAGGTTTCTATAACCTCTCCGGGCAGTGTTTGGCGGTACCGGCGAATTCCCAGCTGATAAATGGTTCGTTAGTGTGCAAGGACAGTTTCTACAATGATTCCGGAACTTGTAAAACCCTTCCAGCGAACGCACTTTGGAATGGTACTGATCTTTCGTGCCAGGCTGGCTTCTACTTGCAAGAAGCTCAGTGCCTGAAACTCCCAACAAACACCTTCTGGAATGGCAAGACACTTGCCTGTACGAATGGCTATCAGAATGTATCTGGAAGCTGCATATCGATTCCAAAGAACGCCCAATGGAATGGAACAGCCTTTAACTGCGTAACCGGATACGCTAATATTACTGGCGAGTGCTCGCTCCTTCCAAAGAATGCCTACTGGAACGGAAGTGCATTAAGCTGTAAAGATGGTTTCTACAATGAGAGTGGAAATTGCACGGTCCTTCCAGACAATACTTTGTGGAACGGCAGAGAAATTGTTGGGAAGGAAGGTTACTATTTCAGCAAAGGAGTATGCCGCCCTCTCCCAAGTGGTGCAGTTTGGGATGGTAATAACCTCGTCGCCAAGAAAGGGTACTATAAAATCAAAGATCAGTATCAGCCCATACCCGCCAATACCGTTTGGACTGGTATGAGGCTAATGTGTGCTGATAATTGCCAAAACATAAGTGGGAATTGTATCAAGGTACCGCCAAATTCGGTTTGGAACGGAAATGTGTTCATCTGTAAGCAGGGCTACTACTACGATTCAAACAATTTTTGCCAGGCATTGCCACCGAATAGCCAGTACGTGCTTGATCGTCTCCAATGTCTTCCAGGCTTTAAGAATATATCGGGAGTGTGCAAGCCTGCTACTGGAAAAACATCACTTCGCTTCACAGGAAAGGCCTTCATGATGGGCAAGGTTGTACTCAATGTTCGAATGGATGGGCTTCCCAACGAATGCGGGGAGTCATTCCTATCAAAGGACTTTCTAGCTATCAAAGTGGTTCCGGAAATGACCCCTTCGCCTGACATCAACGTCCGTTACATTGCTGGTAGTAAAGGCAGCTTTAGTGTGACTCTTGACTTCCACAATCGTGAGATAATCCCTCCTTTCATGGTTCGTGCCGCCATGAGCACGACTGCTCAAAATACTGCAATCCTCGCAACTATCGACACCAGTGAAGTCAAGCAAATTCGGGTGTAAACCTCTACAATGGCAGTCGCCAACAACGCCAAGAAACTTGATTGATAGTTGTCTCAGTGAATGTTTGTCCAAACTTGCACTATATAATTGGAGGATATGAAGCCGAAGACCAATCCCCAACGCCACTTGCAAACAGAACGGAAGAAGCCTGAGCAGGCTATCGAAGTGTCGGAGGTAATGAATGCTCAGCGTTTGCTGTTCGATATGCACCACATGGTGCATCGAACCCAGCTGACACTCAGCAACCAGCTCAGCGAGGCCTACCAGGCAAAGGTGTACCTCAAACGCTAGGATGAACAGAAAGGTACGATAAGGAGCTAACCGCCAGGCAAGACCCATAAGATCCGTGGCAGCTACTACAAGTACCTCGTGAGCCAGAACGATGAGCGGAGTAAGAACGGTTTTGTGTGCGCAAGCGACGGCAACTTTGCACAGTCATTGACCATTCTCGCAGGCTATTTCAAGGGTAGTTGTTGGCTTAAGTGCAGTGAAATGCGTGCTGTTCATCCCGGCAGTATGCAATAAGTTCAAGCTGGAGAACATGAAGCGCTTTGGTAAGGAATACCTTGAGTTTCACATGCTATAGGATTGCTTTGAGAACGCAGTGGATCAAGCGAAGCAGTATGCGAAGGACCATTAGATGATCTTCATGCATCCCTTCGACGATCTCGATGTCATCACTGGATATGCTTCGCTGGCAGCCGAAGTCAAGGAAGACTGTCCCAATAAGATTGACTATCTGTTAGTGCCATCTGGTGGTGGTGCCTTACTCGCTGCTATGGCGATCTACTTCAAGCAAATATCTCCGGAGACCCAGATTGTTTGTGTTGAACCTGAGAATGCTAACCCCATGTACCAGTCCTTGCTTGAGGAAAAACGGGTGATTCTATCAGCCAGCAGGTACTGTGACGGAAGTTCTGTCAAGCAAATCGGTGAAATTCCATTCTAAATTTGCAGGCATAGTATCGACCTATTCGCCAGTGTTACTTAAGGAAAGATCTCGGAAACCATCATCGATCTCTACACGAAGGGAATCATTTCAGAACCCTCCGGGGCCATGGCGGTCGCTGCTTTGGAACAATTGAAGGACCAGCTCAAAGGAAAAACTGTGGTATGCGTACTCTCGGGTGCCAACACCGATCTTTCCCGTCTCGATGAGGCCAAGTAGAAGAGCATGATCTTCAAAGGTCACAAGAACTACTTCCTAATAAATCTACCGAACCAAGCAGGAATCATGTCCAAACTCTTCGAGAAGTGCCTGCATGAAGAAGATACTGTGACGAGCATCCAGTACAAGCGCAAGCTGAACAAAGAAGAGTCACAGGTGTTGATCGGCGTCGAGAGTAAGAGCCAGGAGAACGTGGACTACATGCTCAAACACTTTACAGAGCTCAACCTGAAGTTCGAGAACATCAATTTGAAGGAAGACATTCTGGACTTACTGTTCTGAGGGCCGAGATTACCGCCTGCTCGCGGCTGCCATCTATGACAAGCCGATTAATTATATAATTAAAAATGGTGAGCCGCAGCTGTAGTCATGTGCTTCGCGGATGCAACTGTGCACTCTGTGGACTTTACCTTTCGGAGGAAGTGGATGTTCGAGCGGTTAGGAGTAGCACCCATGGTTCACTGGACATCATCGAAATGGAGCGCTACCGAAAGAATTTGCTGCGGAAGGTGGCCAAGTTTGAACCCAGGAAAGTAGGGTTACCACAGCCACCGGTGCTCTCCCTCGTGGAATCCCTTGTAGACAAGTTTAAGCTCTGTCGTCAAACATACGCCCTCACGATATTTTTATTTACGAACGTGGCTGGTCGCAAGAAAATGACCTCCACAAGGCAGCAGCTATTTGTGGGGGCCTGCCTCATGCTTGCTTCTAAATTCGCAGATAGAGAGACTAACGTCCCCAAACTCTCCCGTGTCAACCAACTACTTGATATTGAGGACTGTTACAAGGATCAACTCAAAGGAATCTAAAATGAGGTGTTCGAAGCTGCTGGACACGATCTGCCATTGGCAAGCTTCGTTGATGTTGTTGAGCTTTTCCTTGCCAATGGCGTGCTCTTCTCAAATTAGAACCATCCCGATGAGGATGTGGTGTAAACCTACATTCTCAACGAGACTGAGAATATGCTCAAGACTGGTCGGTTCATGCGCTACAAGCAGCAGTAGCTTGCAGCTTGGCTTGTATACAAAGCTCGACGGCTATTCCGAATGAAATAGATGTGGAATGTGCACCTGGAAAAAATAACTGGTATCACCGCTGAGCAGATCCACCGAATCGTCAAGGAAATTGACTCCGACTAGGAGAGCTCAATGATACGACAGTCGGTGGTGAACATCCGTTACGACCACGTTCAATCCAGCTAGAAGCAAACCGAGGTGGAAGGTTCTCTCCGCAAGCTCCTCAAGGATGACCGTTCGTTGAAAACCGAAACGAGCATGCAGTACCGCGTTCACAGCATCAAATCGTACGAGCGATTAAATATCTCATCGTTTCGTGTGCAATGATAATCCATAATCCATATAGAGTTTGCTTGCAGTCATTGCTCGCTCTCCTCCACGCTGGAGTCAATTTCATCGTAGTCTTGGTGGTTGATACCCACGAGCGACTCTAGGCTACGGATACGTCCCTCGCACATCACCACCTGCTGAACCAGGATGCTTTTCTACCTAGACACTGCTTCCAGTTCACGGGTCAGCTTGTACATATCGTTCTTCTACTCACTGAAGCTCTACTTCACCCGACAATACAGGTCCTTCAACAACGGCGAGATCGAGGCAGTGTTCTGCATGTTGCGGCTGTTGACATTCTGCTGTAGTTAGTCCAGCTCCAGCTTGAACCGTCGTTGATCCTGGGTGAGTTGTTCGGCTTGCTTACGGATGTGGACCAATTCGTTCTAAATGCCTTCGCTAGATACCTCAAGGTAGTTGCTGAAGTCAATGAGATTCTCAGCACAGGTGAGTCCTTGCTGCTGCACCCGTAAAGATTGCCGTAGACTATCCTAGCTCTTCTTCATCTTCGCTTCGGTGGTCTCGATGCTTCTGACCATCACAATGTGACTTCTGACAATCTACATACGATAGTCTGCCATACTTCTGTTCCAACCAGCAATCCGATACTCTTGGGGTTGTTTGGCATGATATCCTTCGGTAGGAATGGCCCGATGTTTTTGCCAAGTTCCAACGAGTAGAGCCCACCCTGCTTCTTAGGTCGATCTGCCTGTCCGTTCGAAAATAGTTGTTCCATTATGGAAATTAACATTCATGGGTATCGCAAAAGTGCTGGACCACAGTGGTATATAAAATATGTTTGCATAACAGCTGAAGTCCGAGCCCTCAACGGAAGCTGTAGTGAACTATGAGCTGTCCCTTTCCCTATCGCAGACAACATCCTATGAAAACTAACTCATGGCTATCCCCTTCTTCGAGGCAGTGAAGCGAGAGAACGGAATGAGCAGTCTAACTCGATTGGCATTCTCTATGAATAAACGAACCTGCACATCCAACGAAATAATCTATGATGTTGGTGCAGCCAACCGTCAGTTCGCTTATATCCTGAAAGGTACTGTGCAGCTACTGGGCTACCAGACTTCCTGTAAATCTTCGTTGCAGCCAGAGCCAAACGAAACCAACCAAATCACCCTCGTTGCAACTTTGAATCGAGAAGGCTACTTCGGGCACTCAGAGTTCATGAATGGCTGCCGAATCGTAAGGGCGGTTTCAGCTAGCTAGTGCCTTCTCATTACTGTGCCTCTTGCCGCGGTGTATATGAGTCTTCGCGGGCTGCTATTCTTTCCTGACTTGCAGGAAAAACTGAATTTCCTGAGGAAGGTAAGCCTGTTTGAAAGCATCGATGCCAAGGGGCTGTAAAGGCTGGTTATTGCAAGCGACGCAATCCCAGTGAGGAAGGGATGCAAAATCTATTAGTAAGGCACACCGGCAACCCATATTTACGTGGTCCTCAACGGGACCTTCGAAATTATGAGGAAAGTCGAGAGCAGCAGCCACTCAGTGAGCCAAGATGTGCACATTTCGTGCGTCAGTGAGTACCAAACTCTAGGTGCTGAAGACTTATTTCTCTAAAGTCGTGACTACAGCGAGACTGTGCATTGCATAAGCTTCCAAGGAACCTTGTTGAAGGTCTCTAACGAACAGTTCACATCACAGATACAGAACAGAAACCAAGTATTGAAACTGTGCAAGTCACGCGAGAATTGGAAGCGAAGTAGGGTGGAGAAGCTCGAAAAGACCTTTTCAACTCAGTTTCCAAAAACCAACCGACATGAGAGGATTTTAAGCTCGGCTAGTCTCGCTACTAAACAACGAACTTTCACGGAGCCTGTGGAGAGCTTTGAGTGTGCTGATATAGATCGTTGTTTGAGCAGGTACTCCCATCTCACCAGCAAGAAGGGTTAGCCTTACCGCAATGAGTAAGAGTATCTCAATCACAAATACCAGGAGATGCAGCGTGTGGGGAGTGCGGCCCAACGCTCCCATGGAGTATTCGAACTAAAAAGTCCGTCAGTGACCCGGCCGACCACCACCCAGCACAGCCGGAACATGAGTGAGCTAACCCTCACTAAATTTCTGAACAAGAAGAATAAGCTGCAGAACAGGATGATCTTCGAATACCTCAAGACCCGACCACCAGAGTTGATCTTCAATGCCAACAAGGAATTCGCGATCTTCAAGCCACTTCACATCACCGAAAGTGCTGCTGTACGCAATCAAAAGCGCTCGGCGGCTCGCATCAAATCGCGCTACTTCCGGCAGCTGGTGCCGAATGCCAGCTGACTCTTCTGCGTTTCTTAGCCTCGCAAAGTTATAATAGGTTTGAAGAGACGGGTGACCAATTGGTTGTTCGGCAGCGCACACCGAGCAAGCGGTGAGGTCGGTCTATCACTACGAACACCATCTTGTTCGAAATTTCGAGCGTAGGTGCCCGATCTTCCTAAAATACTGTTGCAAGGGCCAATATTTAAATGAAGATTTAGTTGATGGTGAATACACTCAGAAAGAAGAATCACAAGAGTGAGAAGTCGTAAAGGTATGGCGAATCGTCGAATTCTACCTCCACACAGTATTTGTGGAGGATGGAGTAGTCTTCGGAATCACTTGATTGACCCCGATCTTTTCCAAAAACACTTGTTAAGTTCTCCGTTAGAAACGGATCTATTGGTACAGTTGTGGGGGCAGTAGCCTCGGTCGTCACCGACTCAGGCATAAACAGCTTATGAAGAGCTGCATCTGCTTCCGAATCGGCTAGGCTGATCAAATTCATATCTTTGGATAGCTGCGATCGGAGGTTGCTGACGATTCCGTGGAGGGTCCTGTACTTCTTTTCCATCTTCTGATGGTGGCTACGGCACTGTTCAGGTGTCCTGGTAACCACCAACATCGACAGACTCTTGAAAATTCGGAGTTTTCGGCGTTGCTTGCGTTGTGCCACAAGATGCTCATTCTCAACTAGGAAGGTGATGTAAGTGAGGTTCTCGTTAGAAGTCCACCTCCCAGAGTATTTGCTGGAGTCCTCACCCTGGCACTCTCCCAAACTTTCCTCGCTGGTAACATCGGAGAAGCTATTCATTTGAGTTTATTAATTATAGTGTCGGCAGGTTAGAAGCGGGCTATAAAGCGTCGACCGGCCAACAACACTTTTCCAAGCAAGGCCTCTATGGCGGTGTAATGTTCACATAGGCCGCGTAACTGTCATACATGAACTTTGATTAGATGGATGGCTGACGCAGACGAAACTGGCGAATTTCGTGTTCAGTTGTGCTGCAATCGAGCAGCCGCATGCCCCGGCATCCACACAACAACTTTCCTTTGAAAGTTATTTTACGAATGCTCCGTGATGTTTCGTTAGGTTATACCAAGGTGCATTGATTACGCTTATCATGAAGGGTACGAGATGTTGGAAGCCACCAACAGCTCGTTGACTAGTTCTGGGGGTGCTCGCTTGACTTGCCGATAATCGCCGATTTCAAGGTACTCCTCGGCGAGGAAGGTGATGCTGAGTCCCTCTGAAGCATCAGCGTGCACATCAACAAAGAAGGTGACAATATAGATGGCGAGCACCAGAATTAGAATAACTGCAAGCAGAGATATTGTTGGTTTGTATAGGAGTGCAAAGAGTCCGACTCCAGAAACGAGCAGCAAATGCGCACCGATTCTATAGTACTAAATTAGCTTGCGGTTACCCTGCTAACGGATTGGCTACCGTGGTAAAGGCGGGTGTTATTGCAAAGGAACTCACAATAACGGGACGAGTTGCAGTATGGAAGCCCCGTCAGGTTCACGTAGGCCATGGCATCCGACCTGACGAGCTCGAATAGGCTCGTGAGCCAGCCGAAGAGTGGGTAGTAGCACCTTCCATAGAGCCCCATGTAGTTGTCAGGCTTGATAATATCAAAGATGAAATCCGCCAGAGAGAAGAAACCAACCATAAAAGCGCCACCGACAACGGTACCGAAGTGGAATCGAAGGACCCTTACGAACGGTGACCAGCAGGCCGAGGGGCGGTTGAAGTACCAGTTGATAGCGTTACCAGAGACACAGAAGTTAACTGTATAAGTGATTTATTACATAGCTCTTTAAGGAATGCCAATCCCCAGTACAGTTGAATGAAAACCAACACAGTGAGTGTGATGGCATACTTACCTTGGGAAATGTGGAAGATGCGGTCACTTTCGAATGCCGGTGTAGTGGCTCCCCAGATCGCCAGAAGCTCGAATACGGTGAGTGCTGCCAATCCAGTAGTAAAGAGGAGCAGGAGTAGAATGTAGATAACCACACTCGGAGTTTGCGCAACGAAGGCGGTCGCATACTTCAAGAATACAGCGCTGACTCGCAAGTATCTTCGGTACATGAGGATCATCAGGAGTGCGAATAATCCCACCAGTCCAAAGATACCAGCAAACACATAGCGTAGCACCCTCAGATTGTCGTGGTGTGGTGATTTCTGAAGCACCAACAATGCGCCGAAACCGATAGCTGCTACTCCTCCAAGTAAAATTGCTGCATAGTGCACCAGATTCGGACATAGCTGCACCAATAGCATGTATGCCAACCCGATAGCCAGGGTTGCGAATAGTGCGAGCACCACTACATCGTACGATTCCAGAAAAGCAGCTCGGTTGTGCAACCCACTACGGATCAACAAGTTCTAACGAACTGCTGCATCTTTAGGTAGGCAAAAATGTCCAATACGGGCTGAATAGAACCATTGGTACCCTTCGCCGGTTCAGTGTCATACATGCGGAAGGCACTGGGTGAAATTGGCGGTCGACGGAAGCAGCCAATCCTGCTGGTTGGTCGACACTTGAGCCTGGTGTCCTGAAGAGTAGGACAAGTTCTCACACATAGCCTGCGCGACTGCATTACTTCATTCGAACCACATCTTTGAGATCATTGAAGTAGACTAGTGGATATCCCGGATAGTCGTATCCACAGACATTGCCATCACTATCACTGGGGAAGTTGGTCTTGACGACGTTGCCTGGGCTAACCCATCAACTTACCTGTATTCCATACCATGCAGCAGTATATGAAGAGGCTCAGAGAGAAGAGCGCGGCCAGCAGCGAGCAACACTTATCAGTGCGCTTGCGGTAGGCGTCTAAGTTAGCTGCAGCCGCGTACCCGGAACTGGAATCTCATCGATTCGCTGGATTAGGTTCATGTGTGTGAGGATATTTAAATAAAGTAATAGGATCCAGCAGCCTTCCCGTACGAACAATGTCAGATATGTCCCAACTCATCCATGTTGGTGAGGATTTTGGCGTTCGGTTGCCCCCGAGATTCGTAGGAAGGCGGAGGCGATGACGTGAATGTTGGTTTCCCAGCACTCTTATCGTACTGTTTGGGATCCTGCTGGTCGTGTGGGAGATGGGAAGCCTGCTCATGCACCTTCTCCATTTGTCGAAGCATATGCTGCTGCTATTCAAACTACTGCTGCTGCCGAAGCTTCTTGTAGAAGTAGACATCCTTATCTTCAAGTGTGAGCTTCGGGTACTGCTTGATGGTTTGCTCGTATGGGTTAGGCTTGAGCGTGATAATGTTGAACTTCTTCTCTTGCTTCTTGTAGATCTCTTGGTCATTGTAGAGGCTCGCCTTGAAAGACTCGTTATTCAGCACGTTCGACCCATAGTTTGACAGCTGTGAGTTGGCTGCGTAAAGTATCAGCTTACCTTTAATGCGATTGGAATCCTCCCCAATCTTTGGCATGCTGCTCTGGCGATCGTAGGGTTGCTGGACTCTAGTACCTGCTGCCTCCTCATACCTATCCTTCTTCACGGGGTTTTATAGGTATGCTGAACGATTTTTCGGGCTGCGTTGAAGCTGTGCGTACATTGGCTAGCTATTGGGAGTCATGTCGTAGCGAGCGGGTTCTCGCTGCTCCTGATGAGCACCATTTTGGGAAGGGGACTGCAATGGGTAGCCAGGATTGTTCATGTAGTACGTTAGGGAGCTGTTCACGTTATTGGAGATGCTGCATCAGTCATTGTGGTACTATGTAGGGTTACTGAGCCGTGGTCTTCGATACTAGTAAGTGTAGAGTCGGGGGTCCATCACCGGAAGTTATATATTATGCACATGGCGTGTGCAGAAAGGGATGGTCAACTTCAAGAACAAACTTTGTGTAGTACCGCGGTAAGGCTTAATCACTGCTAACTATTATATCAGGACAGGTCCTTCATACTGCGTGCAGTTCCCAGCAATTCTTTTTGGGTGCCGTTTGTGCGCGACGATGCTGCCTGGCTGGCACGACTCATACTGGTCGCCTGGATAATTTCGGTGAGATCAGCAAGGTCTCTTTTGGTGTCTGATAGTTCCACCCGCACCTTTTCGTACTACTGCAACTCGATGTCGTATTCCCTATCCACTCGTTGCACCTCCTGCCGTAGCTTGGCCAGGACGTTCTGGTAGTGAAGTTAGCTCTGGCGTTGTCGTTCACGGATATCAGCAACCTTTGCTTGTAGTATCTCAATACATTCGTCTTCCGAAAATACCTGACTTTTCACCTTCCGTGCTGGTTACGGCTGGGTAGGCACTTTATAGATGATATCCTTAGAGGGCTTTGTCTTGTCATTGCTGGGTGACTTGTTTTTCACAGCATGGCTGACTTCCAGCTTCTTATTGGGTTTGAATTCCTTCGGTGAGGTGGCCTTCTGGGGCACTCCTTTGGATTGTCGCTGGTAATCTTCCACAAGCTTGCTATCTACGTAAACGTGGTTGCTGTTCTCTATCAGGTAAGAAATGTTCATAGATTGGTGCCGACTATCAATAATCGGCCAAAACCTGAGCAGCTTAGCCCAACATTTAATTATGGAGGTGAAGTTTGACGCTAAGAACCCTCCTCACTACGAGCACATACGACCATTCAGGTTTGTCAGACCCTACGACCACTAGTTCCGTACGCACTGCAAGAAGCGGTGGATCAAGCGGAAGCTTATTGAGGTGCTTGTGGATGAGTTTCGTGCGTATAGCAAGGAATACTACCTCCAAGCGATTGAGGAGGGACGGCTCACTATCAACGATAAGCTCACAGAGCCGCAGTACGTGATGCGCGACAACGACTTGTTGGTGCATAAGACCAATCGCATTGAGCCACCAGTGTTGGACTTGGAAGTCAAGATAGTCAGCGAAGATGACGATTTCGTGTGTGTGAACAAGCCTCCTGGTATCACAATACACACCGGTGGCGGTTATCACTACAACACGCTGCTTGCCCTCATGTACTTTGAGCACAACAAGAAGGAGTTGTTCCTACTGCATAGGTTAGATAAGTGCACATCGGGAGTGATACTCTTTGCCAAGAATAAGGAGACTTCCCTCAGGTTCCACGAAGAAAACTCCAAGTTCGTGATGAAGAAGATGTATTATGCCAGGGTGCAGGGGAACTTCGATGATGTCAAAAACGGTTCCGTGGACATGCCGATTGTCTGTCTCAACTACAAAAACGGAGTCTACTGCGTATTTGAGAAGGAAAAGCATGAGAAGGATCCAGCTTTTATCAAGGAACTTCCGAAAGAAAGTCAGACTAACTTCAAAAAACTCTGGTACGACGAAGAAACCGACAGTAGTCTGCTGGAGTGCTATCCCAAGACTGGTCGCACTCATCAAATTCGTGTACATCTCAAGTATACTGGGCATCCCATTCTAAACGACTGTGTCTATGGTGGTCGATTTGTCGGGAACCTGATACTTCGAGAAAAGTATGGGAGGTAACTGTACTAAGAACTGATGAAAGCAGGGAAGGTTAGACAACTCAAGCCTGTCGTTGCTACCGACTTAGCAGACTAATCTGAACTGAAAGAGAAGACCCGAAAGAAGGTGCATCTAAACGACGGCACATCCAAATTACCAGAACCAGATCCCGCAGCACTGGATGCTGCCCTCGACGAGAACGAATGGGACTTCACCACTCGGAGCATGTAGATTTGTCTACACTCCTGCCAGTACAAGTTTGAGGACAAGACATTTTAATGCCCTAAGCCTTACTGGTTCGAGAAACGTTCAATGGACTGATCCGCAAGCGGAGCTACAGTATATGCATGGTCACGATCTCAAATGGACAGGGTGACTCCCCGCCGCTTGAATTCCAATAGCTTGGGTTTGCACGTTCGCTATTTGAGCTTATTCTGGCTGAGGGTTATGGCTTGTAGTTTCTTCAAGTTGACCTTCTCCAGAATTTCGATGGCCTTGTCTGTCATGAGGTTTTGGCCAAGGTTCAGGCTTACCACGTTGGCTTCAGTGCAGGCTTCGAGGATAGGAAGCAGTGCATCATTGGTCAGTTTGTTTCGAATGAGTTTAAGACTGCGCAATTTCTGCGAGCAGCGAATATAGTCGCAGATGCTTATGACAACAGCGTCTCCGAGTTCAGCCCCACCAAGATCTATAGTCTAGCAGCGATCGTTGCGGAGGTCTTCGACGATTGGTTCGTATTTCTCTGGAAGCTTGAGCTTTTTCTTTTTGCGAAGTTCTCCAATAGACTCCTTGCTAATGAAAGTAGTCTCTTGTACCTCCCTCACTTCCAAAGGAGGATTTATCTCCACTACCTCACTACTGTATGGCTCAATTTCATCAATATTGAGCTGGTCGATTTGGAAATGGAACGTTTCACAAGTGTCCGGTGACAGTTCCTCGTGCTTGTTGATTGTAAGCCCCTCCTCCAGCAGATATTCGTCACCGTGCTGTTCCGGCTTCCTCTCGAACTCTACTGGCTTCTGCTTGAGGCTTTCCCGTTCCGATTGGCGGTAGATCATTACAAATTTATCGGCAGCCTCCTCTAACTTGTCATCGAAGTCCACGATAAGGTCTTCCTTGATCTTCTGCAGCTTGTTGTCTATATTCGTTTCGAAGCTGCTGATTTCTATCATGAGGTAGTGACCTCGTTGTGCTATACTGCTTTCCTGGCAGCTTTCATTAATGTACCTCGCGGCCTCATCAGTAAGCTTATCATGGGTCATGCTTTCTACAACATCGATAAGATGATTGGCCTCATCCAGCCACCCCTCCTTCTTATTCAGCATCTCCTCAAGTTTGATGTCGCTGAGTAGCTGCTATTTTTGCTGTTCGACCACCTTGTCCAGCTGGGTTATGGCTTGGAGCTATAGTTTCTTCAACTTGTCTGCGAGCTTTTTAAACCTTAATCTGATGCTCTTGACAAGAGCATCACGCTGCGCCCTGAAATCATCGTTGACCCTCTAACGGATGGTTTCTTCAGCGATGGCTTCCTTCTTCCCGTCAATGTCAGTAAGGGTATTAATGGTTTGCTCTGCCAGGTTCGCACACTAGTTCATTACCTTCTCGACGGTCTCCACCTTGTGCCCCTTGTGGTCACCGAACAGTGCACACCCGGAACAAATCTTTTTTAGGTGGTCAACGCACACTAAATCCAGGGGCTTGTCATGCAGCAGGCACCGGTTCGTCTCTTCTTCTCGGTAGAGTGACTGTCTCTGTTGCGGTGGTGGAAGTTCCACCAAAGCATTACTCTTTCGAACTAGCGGTTCGCGTTTCTGCTACTTGAGAAGACTTGTGTTGACTCGAAAGCCTTCGAGCTTGTACTTTCGCAGGTCTACGGGCTGACCGTCGAGTGGGCAGTCTTCGTGGAATATCAAGCGTACTTTGGATGCTGCAGATGCAACGAGTGCAGAAGGTGTGGGGACACCGGTTGAGGATGCGTGGGAGGTTGGTCTCCGAGTAGTTATCAAAGCAGATTGTGCAGCAAGGGTTGCTCATGGAATTTACTTGAATAATTTTATACGTCCAACGTAATTAAGGCTTATTTCTTAAAGCCAGTTCGGACCGTCAGGGTGTCTGAGCGACATAAACACCTCCGGTTGGGGAGGGAGCTTCCTGGGTAATAGGTTCAGGTTAGTTTCATCTCAACTGGCCGATAATTTAAGAAATTACCAGCAGCGCATTTACCCTTCGCATAAATTTAATTCCCTGTGAACAGTCCGAGCTAATTTAGTTGGACCGTTGTAGTCCTTAGAAGCATCTAAAAATTAACAGACTTGGCTCTGCACAACCAACCCGTAATTCCCCAGCCCAAGTGTAGTGATTTCCATTCGTGAGTGCACCAACAGCCTTATAATTTCAAATCCACCCAAGATATGCTCAAGCTAAACGAAACCTTCGGTCCCGAGAACATCAAGTGGTTTGTCTTTTGGAACCTCCTCTTCACAGTGTACAGTCTGCTCCTCAAAACTTCATTACTCAGCCTCGTTAGTCTCGCAGTTGCACTCTACGTCCTAGTCCAACTGGTAACTAGATTGGTGCAGAAACGCAAGGAAGGTGAATAGTCAGAGTCAGCTCCTGCAGTCTCCCTGGAGGGCTGGTCCACTGCCATCACCGATGCACTCTACGATACAACCAACGGACTGCTGAACTGGCTGGCCCGAATATTCACGAACAGCGATGTCATCGAAATCGGTCTGGGCGTGCTCCTGTTGTACCTGCTCGAAACATTCTGCTTCTACGCAACCGACGCATTAATCGTTTGCGTGCTGGGCAACATAATAATCCTGATGCGTGGCTTCAAGGAGTACAGCCGCTACTACCTGTCGAACTTTGTGCTGATGAAGTAGAACATCAAGAGCAACCTGCAACAATGGCTGCCGAAGTCCAGCACCAAGTGACCGGTGATAATTTATCATTATGTACTCGGCTAGCGATGAGCATCTGCTACACTTAGACTCCAATACCAGCTTCTTCGACATCTTTACTATGCGGTCACTGAAGAAGAGCGATGTGCGCATACCCAACACCATGCTCTGCGAAGACGGTACCCCGGTGATAATGCAGGTTAGTGGAAGGAGTGGATGTTCAATTCGGAGAGGTAGCGAACCCACATCATTCTTCGCAAACACAAGGAGAACCTCCTGACGATTAAGGTGGTGAGGTTCTTCTGTCACGTCCTCGGCTGCTACGAAGCTATCAAGGAATGTTTGTCGGTGGAGGAAGTTTATTAAAAGCTGCAAGGAGAGCTGCGAACCACTATTAACCAGGAAGCTAACGTGGTGATACTGTACAAAGCAAGTCGACATCCCAAACTCATACGCATAGTGGACTTCATTAAGACACTAGTCAATCGCAACTACTCCACGAACCGCTGTCCGGATGGCTGGCTGTTGGTGCAAGAAGATGTACAGTTTAGTCCACGTCACGAGGACTACTTTTATGTGTCAGCAGAGAAACCCACTGAGGTGGCCAACTATCGTTTCAGTTTTCTCAAACGAACGGTACCAGAGGACGATGACAGCAAGGTGGACGAGTAGAACATCTTCCACCTACCGGAGAGGAAGGATATTACCCGCACGTTGGATCAAGGACTTACCCATAGGCAACTATCAGCTACCCTCAAACTAATCGACTACCTGGAAACAAATCTACGACTAGCCATCAAACGCATCGATTTGAAGATGGGTATCAACAAGATGAGGGAGCCGTTTCTGCTGGCAATTCTGAAGATCACCATACGGATCCCTGAAAAGTTCGTGAATTCAGGTGGAATTAGATCTGGCAGTACCCTACACATTCAGGAGTACTTGAGTTTGTATGACAAGCTGAAGAATCTACCTGAAAGTGAGAGGAAACGGAAACTCCTCACGGAAGAGCCTGCAAAAGAATCCGAACCGTGCTCGGGAGATCTTTGTTCAGTGCTGCTCAAGGGAGATGCCGAGAAACGAATACAGACCTCTGCTCAAGGAACCGAAGTCTCCCATGAACAGATAAAAAAGGTTAGGAAGAACCTTGTGCCGATCCTGGGCAAGCTAAGATAAATGAATCTAATTGTGTCTGGCGAAGAGCCAATGAGGAGAAAGTCTGATGTGGATAGCGATGACGATGAGTTAAGTCATAGCCGAATGGGTTTTCTGAGAAAGGTCTGTAAAAAGTGTTTCTTTCTCTACGGACTCATCAACAAGACTATGGACTTCGATGCTCACAACAATTTTGTGGATAAGCCTGCGAACTTCCTTTCAAGGAACGCTCTTACTATGATATCCGAGGGTATCGCTATTCCCTCCAAAATGCCTACAAGAGTGCCTAAACAACAACCTGAGCACCGGCAAGAGGTAATTCCGGTAATGGCATCGGCCTCCAACAAAAACTTCCTGAAGTTAAATATGTAACGGTTAAAGAATGGGCTACCGTCAATGCCTACAATCAAACGCCCACTATCGGCCAGCATAATCAAGGATCACAATGTCAGCACGACGAAGTCAATACCGATATCAACTTAAAAGCAACAGCCACTAGCACCGAAGACTCTTCCGAAACCTCCTCCGGAACCTATTGTCCGAGCAAAGGCCCACTCACAATCAGTGACCAATATAAAACCGACCCGACCGAAGCCACCCCCACGTGAGATGCTACCAGTTGTACCGAAGGACATCAAATCAACCATCACTAACAAAAAGGTTGTGGACTATACTCTGCAGGCAGCCAAGAATAAGGTGATGACTTCACTCAGCTGGGTATCGGCCAGTTCTGTCGGCGAAATAAAAGACAAGTATCACGAAATTTATCGTGGATTTCGTAACCGCGAGGATTTTGAGGTGCAGCCAGTCGAATATCTGTTCGCTGACTGTCGCTTTCCACTAAGCCGCCGCCCAATATATAGTTTCTAAGCAAACACACCACTCCACGACCAAAACCAGAAGTATCACATCATTACACGCCCAGCAATGACGCTCCAGAAGATCGGCGAGCTCTCGGGATGCCCTGAAATTGTGATGCGCAACAACTTCATCGTCAATACACTGATCTGCGATGAGAAGACCACCATAACCTACTGCATACTAACTTCGGAAATGTTCGGCAACGAGGTTGGCCAGCGTTCCTATGAGAATACAGTCATCGTGCAGGACATGTTCGACTGCTTCTTGGAGTATCTCCAGCTTGCCAAAGACTTATTGGAAAATTCCATTAACAAGCGTATCATCCTATTCAACTACCCCGGACAGAGCTATACCACATACAACGAAAACGTAGTCTACGATGGTCTCTACCTATGCGAGGTCATCGATAAGTTGCTGTTCAGACTCAGTGAGGAGGAGAAACTTATTAATGTATAACGAGATGACCTCAAGCTGGCAGGAATAGGTTACGGTGGGTACCTTGTGCAGCTGTATTCTTCGCTGAACCACACCCACCTTCCCAATCTGAAGAGGCTACTGCTCGTCAACACTTTCTCACGGATAGGCAAAAGTCAAGAGAAGGTGCTGCTGAAGCTCATTGACCTGTACCGGATGAAAGATAAAGTGTTAGAGGAGCATGCTTACTTGTACTATGCCATCGCTATGAACTCGACACAGCAGTCCAACCAGCAAATCGACAACAAGATAGTGCTGAACCCAATATCAGTGAAGGGGCGTGCCTTTCTTCTGAACAACATCATCGAATCCACATACCCAGTTCAGCTAGAATTTGAATAAGTTGTGGTACCTACTCTGCTGGTGCACTCCAAGGAGAACTGCTACGTACCCTAGCAAGAAATGCATGTGCTTGCTCACTACTTCAGCGTACAATAGAGCTTATTCTAGAGTCCTGGTCAGAAGATCCCTACAAGGCAGCTCCTGGAGGTTCCCAAGGTGGGACATACTCTCATGGAGGACAGCCCGCTGGAATTCCTCAAGTACTTCGAGTAGTTTATCCAATCGTGATTTGCCTCTTATGATTGATAGGGAAGTCAAACCAAGGCAAATCTACACAGATAGGCTTAGCAGTACGATGCCCAAGGATACTGTCTTGTAGCGCGCAGTGCTGGTGAGGTACTCCAGTGCAAGTCGAATCGTTGTTGGAAGTACGATCTGCCTGTTGTTCGGAGGAGCATTCGGAGGATCGTTGGGTACTGCATACGTAACTCAGCCATCTTCAAACGAATACCTGCAACAGGGTACGTCATGAGGTACGGCTTGGGATCTCTCGGTATTGGCCTCGTCTACTTGAGTAACACATCCAAACCACACAGCGTCCAAAGAGGTTGCGACAGGCTTGATACATGCTAGCTCCCATACCAAGAACTACTTCCTGACGAACTTAGTGGGTGGTTTCATAGCCTTTGCTGCCACCTTTGCGTTCCAAGGTACCGTAGTGATTAAGTAAGCACGAAGAAGACCAAAATAACTGATAGCATGCAAAAGGCAAGCCGAGAAGTATGTGCTGCCGATCTGCGCGGCTTCCATGTATTCCGACTTGGGTATCATTTACTGGAGGAAGGTCATGTAAATCAACGCGCCTCTCAGTAATGAAATCGGCAAGCCTGCCGAAGTTGAAGGTTCTCGGCCACACCCAAGCACAGACGAACTGGCGAAACCTAATCCGGGAGTTGTAGCCATTGGAACAACCGAATTCTCGCTGGTACCTCCAAATAGCGGAAGGAGGCATTTCATGAATTTGAGAGTAACCATAAACAAACCCAAGAAGGAAGAGTAGCCATCGAACTCCTGACTGTATGTGTATATGCTCTGCTATTCTGAAATAGCATGTTCAGAAGATTTGCTGCTGCATTTGTAAGCAAGGTGCGAAATCTTCGCCCACTTCGGCTGCTGCTTCCGATTGGACTTGTGCACCTGCTCGTGCCGCCCACAATTATGACTGCCCAGCCACCAGTCAACACTTCGCCACCAAGCATTCCTATCGAGACTTTAGAGAAGTTCGAGATGACCTAATCCGATCTGCATAAGCATCTGATTGTCTATCAGAAGAGTGGTCATGCGAAGACCGATGAACTTGCGATAGATCTTCTGGAAATTTACCGTGAGCTGTTTGGCAACGACACTATGCGGATGGTGATATTGGCACCTGGAGCAACCAACTTCGAGGAGATGCCAGCAGGATATACAGTCATTCGTAGGTACTCCCGAGACGTGCAGTTTGTCGACCTCGCAAGATGGGGAAGCAAGGCATCAACCCTCGAGGAGTTCTACAGTCTGGTGATGAAGCAGATCAATAGGAAGTTGGAATAACTACCAACGCTCAACAAGGAGAACCTCGCGAAACTTCCTTCACTGATTACCCCCGACAGCGATGTCGTGCTCGTCCTCCGCACTGACAAGACCAGTTCCAACTA
>ERZ724508.881-NODE-881-length-19749-cov-13.900579_pt1 | contig 19749 bp, 36 predicted proteins | sample MGYA00376041_ERZ724508 | MGnify/ENA primary metagenome ERZ724508 (study PRJEB28724, sample SAMN07190887) | wastewater metagenome | isolation source: effluent of sewage treatment plant in Hong Hong | place: USA: Christiansburg, Virginia | collected 2016-03-01 ...
ATGGGTGTGACGTGTGCATGTACTGGCCATGGGTGTGACGTGTGCATGTACTGGCCATGGGTGTGACGTGTGCATGTACTGGCCATGGGTGTGCCTATGTGGATGCACTGGCCATGGTGTGCCTATGTGGATGCACTGGCTATGGTGTGCCTATGTGGATGCACTGGCCATGGTGTGCCTATGTGGATGCACTGGCCATGCACTGGGGAAAACCCTTGAATTGAACTATTTTTTAGGAAAAACGAAAAAAGTACTTGCAAAGCTAAAAAAGTGCGCTATGATTGCAGTAACCAATCAACTGAAAGCACACAATGATCCTAGTTTTTCTTGCATGTTGCCTAACGGGTTTCTATCTGTCACGTCCAATCGTTCATTACCTGGGAGTTTGAAAATGTCAAATATTGCCTATGTTGCCCACACTACCCGGATGCACGCTATCGGCGCGCGGCCATTGTCATACACTGAATGGATTTATCTCACCATGCGTTGCATATCGCTGAATTGCGCAGAGTACGAACGACGCGCTAACCGTGGCGCCAGTCGTTAAATCAATCAACCAAAAGTAAAAAGGTTCACCATGAAAAACACAATCGAATGGACGCGCGTTAATAACGATTCAAACGGCAATCCACGTCACGTATGCCATTTTCTAGCCTTTATCGGTCCCGCTGATACGTTTACGTCTATCCAAGATCGCTACGCCTTAGCATTGCAACGGGCTCACAAGTTAGGTGGACGCAAGTATCACAATAAACAATATGGCGGTGGAATTGTGTTCCAAGAATACGGCGGGTCAAGTCTTGCGGAATTAACCAAAAAAATCCACGCCATAGCGGGTACGCCTGATTTTGTCGCCATGTCTAGGCGCGCTACGGTACTGGTGCGGTTCCACGCTACGAACGGAAATAACGACAATCGTTACTCTGTGACAATCCGCGATTTTCCACGCAAATATTACGACTGTTCTATCGCTGAAAATGCTGGCATACATGGACAGGATCAAGCGGAATACTTTGCTGAAAAGCGCATAGCTGAATTGAAGCTTGATTGGATCATTCAATCAGCAGGTACGTTACCTAATGTCGATGCGGTGTTCACTGTATGACAATCCGCGACGTTATACAGGCATTCATCATCGCAGCTATCCTAGCTATCCCGTTCATAATTTATTTTTGGAGAATGTGACCATGAAAATCATCCTAGAACGCCATGCATACGCGCCTGAGCTTAACTGCGCATACGTCGGCCCTACACGTTCTAAATTGCGCGTACCCGGATGCACAACAATACGCGACGCGCGTCGCTATCTTTTCGCGCCACTAAAGTACACGGGCCGCTTAGTCGCACTGCAAAGTAAAAACGTACCGGATTTTGCAACCTACGATAGGAGCGCATCTGGGTACTGTAACGATATGCGCAGCTTGTCCGGCGCGTTACGTTCTTTTCGTATGCGTCACAACATACCGGGCTGTCAGATTATTGTCACAACAAAATTAGTGGGGTAACGCCATGCGCTATACAGCACACACGCTCGACGGTTCATTAGTGTTTGAAGCTCTGACCGCTCAGGCGATAGGCGATGCCGTGATGGCATACGGCAAAGAAAACCGTAGACCTTACATCGCCTACACGTTTGATAGTCACAAACCTGCTTTCCCGTATACCACTTGGCAGGATGAGTACGGCAATTACGTAGGCACACAGCACCGTACCTTTGACGATGTAGTGAAAGCGGTACGCTTCAAATAGTTGATTGCAAACTGTAGCCCCATGCATTGGGGCTTCAATGTGCAATCCGCACGATACAAGGGGATACGTTATGCGCACTGCAATATGTGGAAATTGGCATTTTTGGGAGTCAAACGGAAAGATACTCGCATCAAATGAAGTACTTAAAAAGCTGTGCAGCTTCGATAGCTTTGACAATGCGTGCAACTGGTTTGCGGTTCACAATTTAGGTATCGCAAGGCAGTTCTATAAAGCGTGGAAAGCTGCGCTATGAGAAAAGCAGACTTAAAGCTACTCGCAACCTTCAAAAAGTTAACTGAAGACGCGAAAAAACGTGTGTATGAAGCCGCGACAAAAGACCCCGATGTGTCGGGTTTGTTGATTCTCGCCTATTACGCAGAATTGAGGCGGACATGAGAAAAGCAGACTACGCACTATTGGCCGCGATTATTGCGCGTGAGATAAAAAGCGCAGAGCAAAACGCAACTAGCGGTATTTTCAGGCTGGAGACAATCGCGCGCATTGCCGAAAATTTTGCAGTGCTTGCCAATGTCAATAAATCCGAATTTTTGAAGGCTTGCGGCCTAGAATAGCGGTATAACTTTTTTCACGTCCACCCCGGACATTAAACGGGAAAAGCCTAGGGGCTCTGATGTCTTAACTGATGTCAGAGCCCCTAGGCTTTTTGTCGTTTTGAATTCTGCACGAGGGCCATGGGCTCAGGACGAGGGCCATGGGCTCAGGACGAGGGCCATGGGCTCAGGACGAGGGTTATGGGCTCAGGACGAGGGCCATGGGCTCAGGACGAGGGCGCCAGGTGCTGGACGAGGGCGCCAGGTGCTGGACGAGGGCGCCAGGTGCTGGACGAGGGCGCCAGGTGCTGGACGAGGGCGCCAGGTGCTGGACGAGGGCCATGGGACCTGCACGAGGGCCATGGGACCTGCACGAGGGCGCCAGGTGCTGGACGAGGGCGCCAGGTGCTGGACGAGGGCGCCAGGTGCTGGACGAGAGCTATGGGCCCAGGACGAGAGCTATGGGCCAATCTGAAAATGGGGCTAAAAGCCAAAAAACCGTTATAAATCAAGGGTTTAGTGCTATCAAAACAATAGTATGAACCCGGATTCACACTGTTTTTTTTTCTGGAAATTTTGGCCAACCACCCTCGCCCATGCCACGAAAATTTCCAAAATGCCGGGCATCAGTCACATACCCGGGGGTGGGGAGGGTACCTCGTTCCAAATTCAATTTCCACCCGGCCCACCCCTACCCCGCTCGTCCAAATTTCAATCGGGCGACTCGCTGTCCAGCGTGCCCAGCATTCGGTCCATGAGTCAGCGCCAGCCGCACGCCAGCGATTCAGCAATTGTCTGTAGTGAGTTCGGCTTCAAAATTCACTTTCAATTCGTCAAAACCTTTTGGCAAAACTTCCAACCAACATTCAAGAAAATCCGCTTCAGGTCCGGCACCGTAGTACGTCTGCAAAATCGTGCCATTCTCACCGGCGCAATGCCACACGTTCTCTTGTTCGTTCCCGGCCTTCTGTTCGTGGCAAAACATCGTGATAACTGTCTTGCCTTGGTTCGGTCCTTTGCCCTCGCCATTGAACGCCATGCGACTACCGACAACGAGGCAGCGCTGGCCAGGCTTTGTTGGATGCGCCATGGTCAATCCGATCCGTCAAGGCGTAAGGGTGTCAGGCCTGTGTCATCCAGCACTAGCCGACCTTCAGCCGCTGAGTCGACACGATCTTGACAATCACGCCACCGGCGCATTCGTTCCAAGCTCTCGCGCACGTCGACGCGGTACTGGGCTCGACCCATGGCGAATGGCGGCACAGACACCCGTTCCACGGTCACGACAAGGCCTCGGCGGGTGGCTTCAGTAATCTCGGCAATGATGCGCTCACGGATGCAGTGCATTTCAGTCAAAGTAGCCATACTCAATCTCCTTCACAGTTGGATTCGTCCACACCACCAGACCCCCCATTTTCCAGGGGGCTTTTTCCAGGGGATTTTTCCGGGGGGTTTTTTGGGGGCATTTTTCTGGGGGCAATTACCGGGATCAATCCTGCCAACTCTAATTCCCGGCAAATTTGCTGGACCCTTCTTTCCCCCACGCGCGCTAGGTGCGAGATTTCCCGGGGGGAGCAACCTCGGGCCAGCATTTCCCCGATAAATCGCTTTTTGCCGTCTTCCTCGTAGCCGGTGAGCCTCGGAACGCTGATATGGGTACCACCCCATTCTTTGGAGAGTCTTTTTGCCACAGAAACGCCCAGCAGCTTGGCCAGCGGGTGTCCTTCTTCGGTGTTGCTGGGTATGTACAAATTCCCGCGGTCACCATACCACGCAGACAGCCGAAGCGTGGCAGTAAATCCGATGACCGCTGAAATATCGTCCAGCATTGAGTTTTCGTGTGGCGTCATAAATCTAGCTCCTTTTCCACAATGTGTATTTTTCATACACGTTTTTCCCACCAATTTCCGGCGGGGTTTCCCACCCCTCTGTTCCCCTGTTCCCCTTGTTCCCCCCAATTTTCTATTGGAGGTGGCTGGAGATATACTGCACTGCAACATTTATCCCCTCTACCTTTAATAACAAATCATGGGGAACAAGGGGAACAAGGGGAACACCAGAGGGAAAATCTGTTCCCCTATGGTCCGAGCAAAGGGGAACAATGGGTAACAAATGCCCATTTAGTCCCATTTTCCATACGAACTTTTTGCCGGACATACCCCAAAGTCTTCAAAACAGAGGCCGCTCGTTGACTTTCGCGTCTTGTGATGTGCTTTTCGTCGAACTGCAAAGCTGAAATCAGCACTTCGTTGGTTGTCACGACCGTTTTCTGTTCCCCATCCCCGAAAAGGTCATCCTCCAAATAAGCCCTCACCGAGGCCTCCCAATCGTCCACCACCCGGTAATTGTCATGCTCATTTTTTGCCAAATTTTCAGCGGCTTGCCACTGAATGCCACCGGCCAACACCAGTTGAGCCGCCTCGGCCCAGCACTGTTCTCTGACGGCAATTATCCCGTCTGTGTCGATCTGATCGCCCACCGTGACAGGTAGGAACCGGCGCGCACCGGAGCTATCCGCGAGGAATTGCGGCTCGTTGGTGGTGCCTATGAACACCAGTCGGCGGGCGAATTTCGTCACGAATTCCTTGAACTTGGGTGTCCATTCCTCATGCGTGCGCGTCAGCCAGTCCTTGATGGCCTCCAGGTCTTTGGTCATCAGGCCCCGCAACTCGGCAATTTCCCCAATGAGTTTTCCCCGCATAATTCGGGCCAAGTCGTCCTCTTTCTTGGCCAAGTCAATCGACGCAAAGAGGTCGTTGTGTGGCACCATGGCCTTCACCGCCGAGGTCTTGCGTGCGCCCTGCCCGCCGACCAGGATCACGCTCATGTCCGCTTGGCAACCCGGCTTGAGGATGCGCGCGGCCATTGCAGTCCACAGGTAGGCGCTGACCGCCCGGTGGTACGGGGTGTCGGCCACTTGGAAGTAGTCGATCAGAAAAGTGGAGCACCGCGGTACGCCGTCGTGCTGGAGCCCGCCCAGCCAGTTGATCGCGCTGTCGAACTCGTTTTCCTCGGCGATTGCATTCACCGAGTCACGCATGAGTTCTTTGCTGATTGGCATGAAACCGTTCTCGCCTTGCTCCAGCCGGGCGCGCAACCACAAGTAGTCGCTGTCCTTGAACGCACGCCACTCTTGGGTACCGGGTTTTGCCAGCATGATTTCGGCACGAAAATTGTCGAACCCGATGGTCTTGCCGATGATGTCTTGCCTGCGCATGGCGGCGATGATGTTGTTGACCACGGCCTTGCACTTACCGCTCTTGTCCCGCTCAAAGTTTGGCCAGGGTAGCGGCTCGTCAAGCCCGAGGTCGTCCTGCTCAATCTCGCGCTCGCTGCCGGGCACTCGTGTGAGTGGCACGTCCAGTTCTTCAAACCCGTCGAACGCGGCCACCTCTCGGCTTGACTCAGCTTCGCGCTCGGCTCGGTCGAAGTCGTCGGCGCAGTCCAGCACGACGTGGGCCGTCCAGGCGTCGAACGTGCCGTGCAAGGGGTCTGACGCATGGTCCGACTGCCACAGGTCATCCCGCCCGGGGATCGCGCGCACGGCGGCGGCACCGGTGGCCGTGGACGGGGCGTAGCGGCCGTTGCGGTGCAGCGTGTAGCCGTGGCGCTCCAGGATGTCCGAGACTGAGTTGTTGGCGTTGTAGGTCGTGCGATGCGCTGACGTGTAGGCCAGCTTGCCGTCGCCCGAACTGACCGAGAGTTGGACGCCCTCACCGACGAACAGCAGTTGTTGCTCGCGCAGGAACTCCACGTCGTTGGACATGCGCTCCCACCAGGTCAGCAGCGGGCCGTCAAGCTCGGGTGCACAGTCGAACGTCCACAGCCCAGCGTATTGCTGCATCCATGGCCCCGAGCCGTCCTGTGAGCTATACACGGTGCCAGGCAGACAGTCCTGTAGGTTGGGGGACTCAGCGCGCAACTCCATGATGGTGCCGTGCACGCGGCTGGAGAACTTCAGCCACCGTAGCCCAGCGCCAGCAGGCGCGCGGAACGCTACGCGCCCGCCACTGCCCGGCCGGGTGCTGGACGTATGCACGCCAAGCTCACGCAGCGCCTCCAGGTCGAACCCACAGCGCTCCAGCCCGGCGATGCACAGCGGCTCGTTGTCCACGTCCAGGCTGCACATGCTATTGCGGGCCAACAGCAGGCCGTAGCCCCCGGCGTCTTCGCGCACGGCGTTGACCACGCTGTTGTTCCACCCGTCGCCCACCGGTCGCTTGCTGTTGGGGTGTAGCTCGCAGAGCTTCAGTCCCGCGGCATGCAGACGCCGCGCCTCGTCATATTGGAAGGGGGTCATACTTTGGAGTTGTTTTTCTGGGAAATTTCGGCTTGGAGCAAGATCGCGTCAGTACGCGCTTCTTCGGCGGCAGACAGCAGCTTGCGCAGCCGTTGGCACTCAGTGTTGGTCTTTTCGATTTCGGCTGTAACGGCCTCAAGCGCAGTGTTGAAAACTCGCCCGGAGTGAATCATTTGCTTGGAGGTATAGAACCACTGTTTGACCCGTTGGTTCGACCACTGGTACAGGGTGACCTCAACGACCTCAGTCGGTGACGGCATGTACCATGCTTGGCACGGGAAGGTGTCGGGGGCCATCACGATTTCACAACCCCGCTCTGACACACCGTTTCAATGGCCTTCACGTTTGCTCGCGCCCTTCGTAACTTTTGCTCTGCACGATACTGTTGTGCCAGCATCTGGCTTATTTTCTTGTGGCAACCTGCCAGAGCGTCACTCAGAGTTTCGTACAACTCGTGTGCGTAAGAAGGGGCAAAACCTTCCCCAGTGAACACACTCCAGTGTGTCTGCGGGTTGGGGTGCAATTCTTTGATTTCAACACGCTTCACGGTTAGATCGGCGTTGATGACGTATGCTTTTGCTGGAAATTCAGTAGGGGAGAACATGAGGCTGGCGACCTTTCAAATCACTGCGTTGTGAGGTGAGAGTCTGCCAAAAGCGCCAGCCGACACCATACGCAAAATATGGAGTGGCAGACCCTCACCTGACAACTTTGCGGGCGGGGTTTAAGAGGAAGGGATTGTTCGGCTGGCCGGAAAAGTATAACCGGCTTTTTATTGATCGCTAAACAAAATTTTGAGGTTGTCTGTGCAGTAGCTCACCAATACAGGTCGATTGAGTCAGCCGGAACCCACACCGTGTGATCGCCCAGCACAACACCAATCTCCTTTGGCGATGCGACGTGCGGAACCACTAGACTGGGCCCGTCCGCATACCTGCGGGCTTCGCATTTTGGGTATTCTGGTACGACGGGGTATGCTAGATTTTCCAGCATCTTTTTTCTGGCAAATTTATCGGCCAGTATGAAAAAGTATCGGTGTTTTTCAAACGGCTTGACCGTCTGCACACCGTTGAGTTTTGCCCACTCTTTTGGGTTCGTGATACCAGCGTCTCGCAGCGACATGGGGTGAGTCCGAACGCCGTCCACTAAGTACATGTGGTCATGCGACACTGTGGCTCCAGTGTACAACCAGTTGGTGGCTTGGTACACAATCCCGCAGTGGTTTTGCTCCATGTCTGCGTATGACACCACAGCGCAGGGCTTCGGCAGCGAGCGCAGGGCGTTGGCTACCAAAAAGCTGGCTGCATTCTTGGTCTTCGACTGGACTACCACGCGGGTGAGTTCGTAGAGCCTGAAGTCTCGGTTTTTGAAGGCGTGTTTTTGGATCGGCGGTGAGGGCTGGCCGAAGACTGCAACCCCGACGATTGCGTTGTCCTCCATCAAGCCGAACGCGGCCCAAAAAATGGAGGCCCGGCGAGAGTAGTGTTTGTTGCGAACAAAGACTTCTGCAACCTCTTTGGAGATAGGTACGACCTTCACGATGCAGCGTCCGCTATGGCCAACGCCTTAGACGTTCCGTACCCTGTTTTTGAGCACTGGTTGCCGTCTGCGTCTACTGAGTAGGCAGTCCACAAACGCAGGCTGCGGTCATAAAAAGCAATGATTTTTTCAGACATTCTGTTCACCTTAAAAAGTAGCTTTAGTGTACACTACTTTTTATTAAATACTAAACAGAATTTTATTTTTCAGCAGGCTATTCCCTGTCCGGCAGTTGACACATACAGGCTAAATCCTCCATGGTGATAGGCAGACTGCCGTACTTGCGTGCCATGACCAGCGAGGCGTCCGCGATGCCCTTGGCCAGGGTACTGCGGCACGACTTGTTGTGGCACCCGGCCAGTTGGTAGAGGTACAGCGTGGAGGTGCCAGCAAGCGCCGCAAACTCGTCCCGGCGCTCGTCGTTCTCCAGCTTGCGCAGGATTGCGAGTAGTGGGGTTTTTGGCTTAGTTTTTAGCATAAGCTAAATTGTAGCACCCCTATTGACAAACTGCAACGGCTACCTTCACACACCGGATGTGCCCGCTGCGCTTACGTTTGTCAATGGTTTTCAGCCACTGCTCGGCGGCGCCCTCTCGGAATGTCGCCCATGCTTCCTTGCGTGTTCTGCGGACGGTGCGATAGTCGATCCACGGCTTTGATCTAGGAGCAAACGGCTGAAGTTGGATGGCCCATAGTGGTTTCACTCGCAGTCCTTCCATGCTGATTTAGCCTCTACAACAAGGCTACCTACGAGGATGAATAGTGCGCAGCCTATGATGGCCGGGATTAACCACAGCGGCATCAATCCGTAGCAGAGGAAAAAACGCAGCCATTTCGGCAGCGCGCGGTATGCGCTAATCATGCTGCACCGGCTCTTTCTTTTCAACCAGGTTGAACACGACAATTTCCAAGTCGCTGACCTTCCGGCCGGTGTCCACCACGTCGAATTCTTCCCAGTAATCGCCGTCACGGTCGTTGCCCTTAGATACGGTCACAACACCGCGCGCCCACTGTCCGCGCGCATTGATCGCTGCACGCCTGGTGGCCAGGAACCGTGGTACCGGCAAGGCGTTGGCTGGCGCACCGTTCGGCTCGGCAGGGTTCCAGTGGCTGTACCCCCGCCCACTGCGCATTTCAGGCATCAGAGTGCCGCTTACGACGTGGCGCAGGGCGTAGACTTCGGCGGTCATTTTCGGACCTCGGCTTTATGCCATTCGCTTGAACCACATTTGCCACACCCAAGTTCGTGAACATTATGTTCACTGACGGACATGCTGTATTCTTGCGCCCCGCATTCGTTGCACTCCCATGCGTATTCCTTCGGCACACCAGCACTGTTGAACTCAGCATACAAAGCCTCTCGCATTTCCTGATGCGCGGCTTGCCCATCATTGCGAGGGGTTGTATCCCATAACTGTTTTTCCGCGAAGTACACGTACTGATCGCCGCCTACACACTTCGGGCGGGACTCGCAAACACCCCACACGTTCGACAGGTGCTGGCAAGTACGGCAGTCGGGTGTGGTCTGTGGTGTGGTGTGCTCCAGCAAATCAGTAATCAGCCTAGCAAACTCGTTCCGGTCCTCGGCACCAGAGTCGTACCAGCGCATAGCGCGATGTAACTTGTCTGCGTATGTCGCCACCGGCTCCGCTGCGGCCTGTGCTTGCGCTGCTTGCCAAGCTGCATAGCAGTCTTCACGAACACTGTCCCGTGTCAGAGGTTCAGCATACAAGGCATAGTCAATAGCCCATTGCTCAAACGCCTCGCGCTGCCCGACTGGTGGCGTGGGTTGATTATGTGGGTCCGTATCCCCAGTGCAGGCAATGCCAGAGTACGCACTAATGACTGAGCATTTTCCTCTCTTGACGCAGTACCTCTTTGCGGTATCGTCGAAACAGGTGCACGCTGTGAAGGGGGCTGGTGGCGTGGGCTGTGCTTGCAGGGCATCCGTTAACTCAGTCAACAGATTGTTGATATGGTCAATGCTTCCAGTTCCTGCTATTAGCTCACTTACAACCTGCTCCACCACTGCGCGGGGGATGGTCAAAGTGTCGGGGTGTGTCATGTTGGTTCCTTTTCAAGCGGGTAGGCCGCTATCAATGCGTCGCGCAAAGCAATCAGCGCACTGGACTGCGTTAGCGTGAAACTTTCTGCTGGCGTGTGTGCCCCTTCATCTGTTGTGGATGCTGCGAGCAAAACTAGCTTGTCTGACATTCGCCCTTTCGTATCTACCTCAAACAAAGCAATGTTTCCGACTACACCAAAGTACGGGAACGTGATCGGTATTTGCTTCATGTCGCTTCCTTTCCCAGCAGGGCGCGTTTCGCTTCGGACTTCTCCCATTCCGCGTCCTCGTCGTTTGTCTGCGTGTCGTTGTAGGTTGTCATGGCAAAGAAGCCCTCCATGTATGCGTCCTTGATAGCCTTTGCCATCTGCACCCGCGCTGCTGCGACTGCGGTTTGGAGTTGGTCGAGGGTGAAGAACTGCGCCTTCAGCGCACCCATCGTCTGTATCGCAGGCTCCACGCTCACCCCTGCGGCCAGCTTTTCCAACACCGCCGCCACCGTGGCGTCGAACAGTATCTCAGGGTCGTCGTCGTGCATGTAGCACAAGTCGCCCCGCTCTTTTTCAGTGAACAAACTCATTTCAATTCTCGCTTTCAGGTAGGTTGCGTGCCGTCCATAGTGGGCGGTACGGGGCTGGAGAAAACAGGTTTCCATTTATGCAGTTACCCAAGGTGCAATAGTCGTCGTAGCCGCCGTACGTGGCCTGGTGGTAGCACAAGCGGCAGTCAACAAGGAACGGCTGCAACGTGCCCCTCAGACGCGCCATTGCGGCCTCGTCCAGGGGTGGCACCACGCCGGGCTGCCCGCCGTTCATAATCGCGTCCATCTTGTAGATCACCTTGTCGATTTCAGCGGTCATGGTGTGCACCAAACATTTAGTATTGACTAAATTGTACAGGGCACACCTACGAGGGTCAAGCGGGTTGTAGTTCTTGATGCCATTGCTCAAAACAAATCTGCATTTGGTGCATCTGCCTGCGCTCGTAGGTCCACCAGACCAAGGGCGTGCTGCATGGCCTCCCTCGGCGTTCTCCCTACGAAGAAAGTCGTCGACCCTTTGGCACGCGCGTGCCAGCAGGTGGCGTAGAACATTACCGTCGCCATCGCGTCCAACATTTCGTCTGTTGACATCAAACCTCCAGTTCAGTTTGTTGCTCGGGCATATCCGGCCACCACAAATTGGCCTTGGCCGTGTTCTCAACAGCGCGGATCACCCGCAGGTTTGCACGCACATGCAACCCGCAGACGTACGGATTGATTTTCGGCACGATATGGTCGACCACCCACAGTTCACCAGTGATCCACGTCTTCACCCGGGCCCATTGGTACAGCGTGCGGATCGCTGAGTGCTCGGCCCATGCAGGTGTTGCACGCTTGGTCTGCGCCCGGTGCACGACGCCCTCTTTTCCCTTCGGCCGCGTGGGCGGGCGTACCTTGCACAGCGGTGCGAACAAGGGGCCGTTGCAGAGGCCGTCGAGGGGCAAGGCTTGTTGTATCATTTTGTCAGCCTTACGTGAAACAGCGACTCACGGATAAAACGCCTCAGTTTTTCTCTCGCTGACATGTACCCGAGCAACCGCCCTCCATAATCAAGTTTGCTCGGATTTGGCGGTAGGGGTGTCTTGCTGTAGAAAGCCTTGCGTTCGTATGTCAGGCGTGCATGCCACTCGTCCCGAATTCGTTTTAGCAAAGCCTTCTTTGCTTCGTACTTTTGCTGGTTCACCATAGGTCGTCCAAGTCGTTTGCCGGCTCTACGACCACAGGTGCTGGAGGGATTGGTTGCGACTTTCCTTCGGACCCGTCGTTCCCATAGAGGACTGCCTGGAACAGAGCGATGCGATCAGCTTTGTCCAACAGGTTCAACCGAGTGCTCACTGCTGTTGCAGCCATGAACCTTTTGAAGAACACCGGGCTCAACGTGGTAATCAGGTTGACTTCCTCTCGGGTGAACGACTCAAAGGTGCTATCTGCCTCCATCACCGGGGCGTTTGTCAAATCGGAACCGCCTAGCCTGAAACCGTACTCACACATGAGTAGATCAAAAGCCGCGCGGTCTTCTACCAGCACCAGGTAGTCGTCGTCAGTGTCGGTTGGTGCAGGGTTACAGGTCCGGCGACTTCCAACAGGTTTGATTTCCAGGCAGACGTTGCGAATGCCTTCGGGGATTATTTGTTGCATCACAACACCCCCAGCACCCGGCGTGCTTCTTCAAAAGCCAAGTCCATGCCCGGCCCATATGCGCTTTCGCAAATCGGCGCAGTGCGATTGACCAACTCGTTCAGTGCATGTCGCAGTTGGTCCGCGGTCTTCGCCTTGTTGTCCCGCAGGCCCAGCGCCGCACCAATCGCCAGCGGGGCGTTGCCGTGCCCCGGCCAGGTGTCCACGTCGTAGCCCAGCATTTCAGCGCAGGCCTTGCGCAACTCATTCAGAGCCACACCACCGTCGGTATAGGGGCCGAACCACTTTGCTACATTTTCGATAGCTGGCGGCGCAGTGTTCACGGGGCTCGGCTGAGCGAGTGCTGATTTCCACCCCCACCACGCCGCGTTGAACATTTTCACACCATAGTCGCCTTCAGAGGTGCGCCAGAACAACGCCTCGCGGGTTGGCTCGCAGCCGTTGTCCCCGCTGATCTGCGCACCGGTCGCGCGCTGGGCGACGAAGTGCGCCAGGGATACTTCTTCAAATTGGTCACGCATGGATTCGCTCATTTAATCTCTCCAGTTGGTAAAGGGACGCCCGGGTTTTTCCCAGACGCAATGCATTTCAATTTCACGTAGCTCGTCTTCGGTAATGTTCACGTCACGCCGGGCAATATGCACGTCGCTCATGGGGTTCTCAACGCACGTCGGCGAGCCGAGCCGGTGTGCGTAGTGCAGACCGCCACAGACGCACAGTTTGTGACCCTTGTCACGGCAGTGGTTTACCAGCGCGACGAAGGATGTGCGCCGGGTGCGGCACGCTGGGCATCTGAAGCGGTTGGGGTTCACTTTTTTCCCAAAATTTGTTTCTGGTACTTCACCGCCTGGACACGCCAAGCCTCACGTTCTGCTCTCGCTTTTGCCAACGCCCGGCGATAGACCCCAGCGCGCGAGCGCACTGTGCTCAACTCCACACGCAGGGCATCCTCGGCTGCTGTGCGCTTGACGCGCTCCAACTGCGCCTTGCGCCACGCCACCGTCTCAGGCTTGAGCAACTTGCGCAGGTCTTTTATCTCATGGTGCATGGCGTCTTGAATCATCTTGTTGCTCGTGCCCTTGGTGTGATCCATTTGCGCGAGTCGGGTTTGCCAGGGAAGAACGCCGGTGCTCACTTGGCGACGCCCTTTGCCGCCTTGCGATACGCACGCATGCGCTCGGCCGAGGTCCGTGCTTGGCCAGCGCGCTTGACGTCGGTACCGGCGCCCCACGCAAACACCGGCGTGAACATGCGCCCCCGGCAGTCAGGCACCCACCCGGATATGTGCATGTGCCCCGCAGCCCGCATGGCCTTCACCCAAGTGGCCACAGCGGGCTTGTTCAACCCACTGGCCTGTTCCAGTTGATCGTATGTCCGCTGCGCCTTCAGCAGGGCGTTGAGCATCTGCGCGGTGCGCTCGGGGGTATTTCGGATTCTTGAGTTCATTGCTTTGGCTCCTGCGCCAGGCCGCGCCAGTTTTTCTTCTGCCCGCCAGGCACTTCATCGTTCGCAGCGTCCTCGGCTGACGTGTTAGTGTCACACCAACGCCGTCCGGTCCAACGAGAATAGCCGTTAGAGATGACGCTGTTAGAGTACGAATACAAAAGCTGTGTTTGGTAAACCCCTTTTCGTACAGGCTTGACGCCGCTTTCTGCGGTAAACCAAGGGGTGAGTTTTGGCCCGCTCATTTGCACACCACCGCGACGACAGCAGCGCCAATACAGGCAGCGGTGGCGACCAGGTATGACGCCGTGGCCTGCGCCATCTTGCGGCGGGGCAGCTTGACGCGATCCGAGCCCATGGGGTAAATCTTGGTGCTGGTGTGCGGGCCGAACGCTTCGGTCAGCGAGCGGGACATGCGGCCGGTGTAGTTGCTGTTCATACTTTTCTCCATCAGGTTTGGGTTACGAAGCCTCAACTTTAGTCACACTTTAGTCGTCTGTCAACATTTAGTTTAAAATAAATTTATTATTTTTCTATTTCGCACAAACTAAATTGGTGATACATTACAGGCTCCAATTTTGGAAATCAACCCAAGAGGTAAATATGGCAATCGAAGACACCCTGCTATCTATCGACACCAGCCTGAAGCTGATCGTCACCATCATGCAATCGGCCGGTGCAATGTCGGCTCAAGCCCCCGTCACTACAGCCCCGGCTGCTACTGAAACCGTAGCAGAAAAGAAAACCCGCAAGACCAAGGACAACTCGACCAACGCTGACGCAGCGGCGGCTATGGGTCTGGTTGCTGGTGATCCTGAAGGTACCCGCTACTGGGTTGCTGAGTCTCTGCTGTCGGTCTACGCGCAGAAGCCCGGCGATCCTGACCCGACCGACCAGGCGTTCAAGATCGAAACCGCAGTGCACTACTCGGCGAAGAAAGAAGAATTCGCAAAAAAGAACGCCCAAGCAACGGCAGCACCTACTACCGCCGCTGCGACAACCCCTGCCGCGACCACCCCCGCTGCTTCGACTGCATCCGGCGCACCGGACTGGAAATCAGTGCTCGGCGCTATCCAGGCCTTGAACAAGTCGACTGAGCCCGGCCATGGCCGCGACGGTGTGCTGGCGGTGCTGACGCACTTCGGTCTTGCTGGTCAGAAGGTACCGGCGTTGGAAGGCTTGAACAAGCACGCTGAAATCTTGGCCTTCGTCAACAAAATGTTGACACCGGCTGGTGACGAAGCCGACGACCTGGGAATCTAGAACTCAACTCTGGTATTCGACAGTAACAGCGCATGCCTTGCCAAGCAGGGCATGCACACGAATTGTCTACCAACACTGTGCATAAAAGGACTTGAAAATGAAAAGCTACGCACAAGAGCACGAGCTACAACGCAGGCACCTGTGGGCTTCTGTGTGGGCGAGCACTGCCAACGCCAACGATTGCAAGAGCCCGCAAGTCGCAACGACATGGGCGAACAAGGCCTTGGAAGACTTCGACAAAAAGTTTGACAAGATGACGGACGCCCAACCTGAAGACGCGGCCACGCCAGTGGACAAACCATGAGCGGCTACCACGCTGAACTCTCGCCTTCTGGGGCCGACCAATGGACTGTTTGCACCGCTGCGCCAAACGCTCAGCGTGGTATTCCCAACAAGTCGAACGACGACAGTCGTGGTGGCACCCTGTGCCATCAAATCTCAGAAGAAATTCTGAAGGATGGCACAGTTGCCCAAGACTACTTGGGTCGAACACTGCTGTTCTGGATACACCCAGAATCAGATAGCTCTGGTGAAATGTGGTCAGACGAAGTTGGCGAAAATCCCGACATGTGTTTGGAGATTGAGGCCGAGCTTGTCGTCACCCAAGACCACATCGACGCCGTTGTCACGGGCACCGAATTCATCAAGCAGTTGCACTCGCTGCATGGCGGTGAACTGATGGCCGAACAGCGTGTGCCTATCGGCCATTTCACCGGCGAGCAAGACGCCGAGGGCACGACCGACGTGCTGATCTTGACAGAGAAACGCGCGCTGATAGGTGACTTCAAATACGGTCGCAACAAGGTCTACGCTTACGACGTGCTGGAGGCCGAGCACACCGATTTCATTACCAAGATTCACGTACCTGAAAAGGTCCGCGCCAACCTGCAAATGGCCTCGTATGCGCTCGGCGCGCTGGAAAAATACGGTCTGTGCTACGACTGGACGCACGTCACGATGGTGATCGTGCAGCCGTTCGTGAACCACGTCAGTGAGTACACCTGCACCATTGAAGAACTCATGGAGGTCCGCGACTTTCTGGCCCTGAAAGCCGAAGAAACGCGCTCCAACCCCCGGTTCGTGCCCAGCCCCGATGCCTGCCACTTCTGCCGCAAGTCCGGCGACTGCGCAGCCCAAACGGAAGCGGTCGCAGCGCTGGCCCTGGACGGCTTCACCGACATGGAGAACGCAGCCCCTGCCAAGCAGCCCGACTACATGCTGGGCAACTTGTACGCGCTGCTACCCATGGTCAGCGACTGGTGCGACGCAATCGCCAAGCGCACCCGCGACGCATTGTCGGCCGGTCTGCCGGTGACCCGCGACGACGGGCTCTCGTACAAGCTGGTCGCAGGCAAGATGGGTGGGCGCGAGTGGGTCAGCGAAGAAAAAGCCGAGGAAGCCATGCACTCCATGCGCCTGGGCAAGGACATCATGTACGAGCGTAAACTGTTGAGTCCTGCCAAGCTGGAGAAATTCGCCAAGGTGAAGAAAGCCAAAAAAGGCGAGCAAGCCGAGCCACCAGCCATTGGCCCCACCAAGTGGGAACGCCTGAAAAAACTGATTAAACAAGAGCCTGGTCCAAAAGCCATAGCCTTAGAAACAGACCCAAGACCCGCTGTGTCAAGCACGGATGGTTTTGATGACGTAGGTTCGGACGCTGACCTCAACAGCGACCTTTTCTAAACTGTAAAACTGGAAATCTAACATGTCAAATTTCGCAAATTCGGAATCTATCATCCTCAAGGGTGTGCGCGCTCTGTGGCTCGACGTTTTCAAACCCGGTGAGGGCATGGACGGCGGCGCTCCCAAGTACAAGGTCAGCGCTCTGATCGCTCCCGGCAGCGAGAACGAAAAGCTCGTCAAACAGATGATGGTGCAAGCGGCCAAGAAACTGTGGCCTGAGAACGCAGTGGCTGTGATCCAATCCATGACAGCCAACAGCAAGTGCCTGCGCGACGGTAACGGCAAGCTCAACGATGACGGCAGCGTGCGTCCTGAGTACAAGGACATGCTGTTCATATCGGCCAGCAACAAGTCCAAACCCCAAGTGGTTGGCCCAAAGAAGTTCAACGGCAAGTTCGTGACCATCATGGAGTCCGGCCGCGGTATGGTCGACGGCATGGATGTGACCGAGCAACTGGGCTACGAGTTGAAAGCGCCGTACACGGGCTGCTATATCAACCTGAAAATCCAGTGCGTGGCCGGTAAGCAGTTCAAGGGTGGCGACGGCAAGATCATCCCCAACCAGGTATTTGCGCGCGTGGAAGCGGTGCAGTTTGCGAGCGACGGCGAAGCCTTCGGTGCTGGCCCAACGTCCGCAGAAGGCTTCGGCGAGGAAGAAGTGACCGAGGCCAGCGAGAGCGGCGACGGTCTGTTCTAAACCATTGTCAATCCAACCCCCTGCACAACGCAGGGGGTGCTCAACAAACAAGGAATCATCATGAACATCAAAGACATAAGCCCTCGCCGTGCAGCCCAGAACGCTGCGTTTCAGGCCCTGCCCGTTGCCCTCATCCTCTCCCCGCTCAAGTTTCTACGGGGTGGGTCCAAGACCCGTAAAGGTAAGCAGAGCCGCGCACCCCGCTGGATGGTCGAAATGGCCGAACGCGCAGCAAGCGCTGGTCAAGGCGGCGCAGTGCAGAGCTTGGCTCGCCAGTTCCTCTGAGGCCAGCCATGTTTTTCAAAAACATTCAAGTCTACCGGATGACCGCAGGCTGGGACTTAGGTTCCGACATCAACGCCGTCCTTGAAGCACACGCCCACGAACCTATCGGCGCCAGCCAGGAAATCTCAGTGGGCTGGGTTCCAGTGCAAGACGACAGATTCGCCTACTCTGTTGGCGGGCAGCTAATGCTGCATTTCAAGACCGAGGTGCGCAAGGTGCCCGGCTCTGCGCTGAAGGCCAAGGTCAAGGCCGCGTGTGAGCAGTTCCAAGACCAAACCGGCCGCAAGCCTTGCAAGAAAGAGCGCCGGGAAATCTCGGACGACACGCTGCTGTCCTTGTTGCCCATGGTACTACCGACGGCGCAACAGGTGCGCGTGTGGATCGACTTGGCCAACGGCTGGGTGGTGCTCAACACGGGCTCCCAGTCGCTGAGCGACCGCATTATGACGGCGTTGGTCAAGGCCCTGGACAAAATCCAGTTGCAGACCCTCGTGCTGGCTCGCAGCGTCGGTGTCGTGATGACCGAATGGCTGGCCGCGCAAGAGGGCCCTATTGCATTCGCTATCGACCGGGCCTGTGAACTGAAAGCCAACGACGAGAGCAAGGCTGTCGTGCGCTACACCAACAGCACCTTGGACACCGACAACCTGCGCGAGCACATTCGCCAGGGCAAGGTGTGCACATCGCTGGCGCTGACCTGGAACGACCGTGTGTCTTTTGTGCTGACCGACCAGTTCCGCATTAAAAAGATTAAATTCCTCGACATTATTCAGACCGAACGAGAGCAGAATACAGTAGACGAGGTAGCTGTTTTCCAGTCGGACTTTGCGATCCTGACGGGCGAGTTGGCCAAGATGCTTGCAGACTTGGTTGAGGCGTTCGGCGGTGAGCAAAAAGCTGAAGAAGACGACGACCTTTTTATTTGAAATACCAGCGGGAGCCTGTCGCTTTCAGTCGCGCCTCGACCACGCGGCACACAGGCCCCGATGGCTCCCCTACAGCGGCCCGCACGCAAGTTATCACGCTGTAGCAATGCATAAACCTTGGGCAGGCTCGCAAGCGCATATCAAGGGAATCGGGGCAACGGTCTTTAATTATTGAAAATCAAAGAGAATGAAATGCGAACTATTTTGGCAATGGACATTGAGTGCTACGTCAACTATTTTCTGGTGATGTTCCGGCGTGTTGACAAAGACGTGGTGCGCTACTATGAACAGTTCGACGGGCAGAAGTTGAACGTCACCGAAATCAAGCGCATCCTGCGCGAGTACAAGGTGGTCACGTTCAACGGCAACAGCTACGATATGTGCGTTCTGATGCTGGCGCTGACCGGCGCTGACTGTGCCAAGTTGAAAGAGGCCAGCGACGCGATCATTGTTGGCCAGTTGCGCGGCTGGCAATTTGAGCAACAGTTCAACGTCAAGGTGCCAGCCTATGTTGACCACATCGACCTGATTGAACCTGCGTTCGGCCAGGGATCACTCAAACTCTATGCCGGTCGCCTGCATTCCAAGCGACTACAGGACTTACCCATTGAGCCGAGCGCCGTAATCACGGTTGAGCAACGCGCTGATTTGCGTGACTATTGCGGCAACAGTGACCTGGTGGCGACTATTGATCTGTTCAACCACCTCGCCCCTCAGATTAAATTGCGCGAACAGATGACAGAGGACTACGGGGTAGACCTTCGGTCAAAGTCCGATGCCCAGATTGCGGAAACTGTCATCAAGAGGCAAATCACGCAGGTGCTCGGCGATGCCCCACGCAAGCCCAACATTCCAGCGGGCACGACGTTCAAGTACGCGCCCCCGGCTTTCTTGGAATTCAAGACCGAAATATTGCAGAAAAAATTGACCGATATTGCGTCGTCCTCGTTCGTCATTGACGCCAGCGGTGCGCCCGTTGAACCGCCAGCACTGGCTGACGCAGAGGTGCGAATCGGCAAGGGTGTGTACCGCATGGGGATCGGTGGCCTGCACAGCAGCGAGACGTGCG
>ERZ724508.883-NODE-883-length-19730-cov-5.990191_pt1 | contig 19730 bp, 31 predicted proteins | sample MGYA00376041_ERZ724508 | MGnify/ENA primary metagenome ERZ724508 (study PRJEB28724, sample SAMN07190887) | wastewater metagenome | isolation source: effluent of sewage treatment plant in Hong Hong | place: USA: Christiansburg, Virginia | collected 2016-03-01 ...
GATCCTCATTTGCCTCCAACATGAATTTAAGAAGTTCATGCCCAGCTTCCTGTACGTCTTCAGAAAGATACTCAAACTGCTGACTCAATGCTTCAACAATGCCCTCATAATCAAGCTGCTCAACCACCTCTCCGAAATCGATAAAGCTAAGGAGTTGGAGCTGAGCAGTGGAACTACTCGTACTATGAACTACGCGGAGCTTACTCATTAGGCTAAGTGCATTTCCAGCCTGCTCGGGCTCTTCCAGTATCTCTCCTTTGCTTATCAGTCAACATCGCCCAAGCACACCATTAACTCCATTCAGCAGATCATGTCGCATACAGAACTCATCAGCCGCTACTTCACTCCCAAGCTGGGTCGCCAGACCATCAAGATTCTATTCAAATAGAACCTAGCAAAGTTGGTGAACACAATGTCCCCGTGGTTCTCTGTTGAAAACTTGTTCGGTGAAAACAAGAAGGGCTTCCTGCAGATGATTGCGGAAATCATCAAGATGCCACAGAGCTACGCCATCAGAGAGAAGATTACTCGGGATGTCAACTTCGCTGACAGAATACTCGACGATAAGCATCAGTTTGAAAACTACCTTACTATCCTGGAGATTCTGAAGACTCTGAGTAAGCACAATACCCATTGGCTCCGGAAGAATTCTGGATTCGCGAGGAAGCTACAGGTAAGGTTTGACAAGGCCGTCAACTAGCGAATTAAGGGAGAAGAACGCCCAGAATAGTTCCCGAACAAGTCAGAAGTGCGTCTGTTGTGTAAGATTCTGCTTGTTTACATGCGGGAAAACCCGGAAGACACTTCTTTGATCTTCGACTTGGCAAGGGCGCTCCGCATTCGCTCCACTATCGACTTTAACTTCCTCCGGATGTTCTTCAAATATGAAGTGTACAAGCTGTATAGCATTGCTGCCAAGCGCAGCATCTTCCTTCAGTTCGTGGAAATGATGAAGGGTGGAACTGAACACATTGAGACCAAGGTTGTGTGCTCCTTCTATATTATCCACCCTCTGCTCATGAAGTCAAACGAACTCGGACAGACCAAGGAGATCTTCATCACAGGACCCGACGAGCCGGATCCCATCAAGAGCTTCATTGACTTGATGAAGCATTCGTTACAAATGCGGCAGCTTCATAGCCGCCAAGGAGGCAACACCGATCGTAGTTCCAATAATTATCGGGTGGCCATTGAGGTGCTGCAATTAAGTAGCTTCGTCATCAGTCCTCTGAAGAACTAACTTGCGGACTACAAACGAGAGCTACTGAGCATCATTTGGGGACTGCTCAAGGTGGAAGACAAAATGCTGAAGAACTATGCGTTTATCTGCACCAGCAACTTCATAAGGATCTTCAACATCGATGAAACCAACAAAGTACTGAGTATCTACCTCACTCTACTCAAGGGGCTCGAGGCACTGACACAATACGACTATGAAGTTGGTGCGCTTAATAAGAAAGCATTGAACATTCTGATTCCATACTGGTCGGAGCACCAAAACGATGAGCCAGCACCCGGCGTCTCCGATGAATCCAACATGACGTGGATCACCTGGACACTGCGAATGCTGCACGAAGATGTCAACGAACCGTTTAGGTTGGTGCGCTTCTGGGAGATAGTTGTCAAGAACCATGAGATCTTCCAGCAGTTCAAGGAAAGCAAGTTTGAAACACAAATGATCAACAGCATGCAGTGGCTGATGGTGACCAGCAATCCTAGTTCTCAAAATCCGCTGGTGAAGAAGATAGCCAGCGACCTAAGCTTCATCTACATACAGTGGAAGTACCGTGATATCAAACAGCGTTTGGAGGAGCAGCTGACACGTGCCAGGAGAGACCCAAATACCACAAGGGAAGATCTCGACAGGATGCGGAAGCAGTTGATCGATGAGAGCATGAATGAGAAGGCAGCTGAGATCTGCCTGAACTTCTTCATAAAGGTTGCGTTCTTCAACAGCACCGACAAGTAGGACAAGGAAATCATGAAGCGCAGTCTCTACCTGCTCAAGAAGATGCTGATTCTCTGGCCCAACACTAAAAAGAAATTCGATCAGATCAAAGTGGTGGTGCAGAAGCTAAAGGTCATTGCCAATACACAACCTGCACAGGACCCGCCTTTGAGGTTCCATTACACTCTGCTCAACATCATCAACATCATGATGGAGTTTGAGACAGACGCTGAACTCGTTGGGCAGCTCGAAAATATCTTCAAACTGTTTGACCTGGGGCAGTTCCCTACGACTACGACTCAACGTACCACAGGAGCACTACCACCGCCGAACAACTCTGGCTTTACGATCTACACCATCAACAATCCATACCTCCTGTATCTTGTCTGCTCCATCGTCAAGAGACTCATCAGGGTCGCATACCTCTATCGCGATCGAGAGGAGTCCATACAGTTCCTCCGCGAAATTCATTGCTACGTGCGAGAGGGTCTCGATTCTTATGTGCTCAGCAGCAATAGAAGCCGCACTCCGAATCAACCGCCACAACGCCAAGCTAGCACCCGCAGTACTCTCAAGATCGAGCTGGTCATCTCGATCATCAAGATACTCTTCGACTACGATCCACCAAGCATCGAGCCGTGCTTGAATAACCTGAAACAAGTGGCTGGAATCTTCAAGAAGTTTTTCGAGCAGCGTACAAACCCTACTAGAGCACCTGAAAACCTAACTGTTCCAGAAGGCACGTTCCGAGAGATGCTTACCAAGGAGTCTGTGATCTCTGTCGAGCTATTCCCACCAGAAGGACTCATATCAGCAGATGAGAACTTTGAGCGTGAGAACTTAAACACCTATTCCTTCAAGAGACTGTTCCTGGTCATCGTCATGCGCATTCTCGCCGCGAAGTTCAACTCATTCCACGTGTAGGATCGTGCACAGATTCTGGATCAGATGATTATGACCCACGAGAAGCTTCCAGATCCTGATCTGAAGATGGAGATCATCAACCTGTGGCGCTGCATGTTCATTGGGCCAGATGCGTTTCCCGATAAACGCTTGCCAGAGCGCTACGATAAGATCGGGTTCATCAACTTCGGGTAATTCTCACTAAGGAAGGTATTCTTCTATCTCTTCGAGGACAACTCCAAGTTCTTCGAGCATTTTGAACGCAGAAAGATTAAACCCAGCGACCCCACCTACCACGTCAACTAAAAGATTCATGAGGAGCTCCTCACCAGGAGCTATTTCGACTTCCTGTGCCATTTCATTCGCAGCTACGACTTCAGCGATCCCGAGTACCTTGAGAAGATAAAGGTGTTTGTTCTCTATGCCTGTAAGGTATGCGAACCTGCACAGCTCAAACCAGTCTTCGACCTCATCGAGCGCAGTTATGGCGACAACATTGAAGTACTCTACATGCTCCTCTTCGAAGACTTCAAGGAGCTCAACTGCGCATAGGAGTACCTCCAAGGCGATTAGATTATGCTATTCTTTACACGGTTCCTCATGCAAATTGCCACCAGGAACAGCGAGGTTACCTTCGAGACCTTTGGCGTGGAGCGACCTAACACCGAACTACTAAACAACTATCACCTATTGTTGAAGTCAGACCAATCGAGCGAGCATTACAACAGCATGATTGGCCAGGCATTTGCGCTGAGTGTAGCACTGTTGCCACAATGTTCTCGACTGCCGAAGATAGTGACTCAGTACCTACTGAAAGCCAACCTCAATCATACGTGGGGTATGGCGCTGCTTAAGATTGCTGTGCAGGCAAAATGCCTATCTCCCGAACAGCTGTACATCATTTGCACCAAGATCTGCGAATGGGGACTACTGCAACGTGAGCTAGAAGCATCAGATTTGGAGTCAGCAAGGTGGGTACTCGATGAGCTTCACCGCCTCAACGGTGATAAGGATACTATCTGCGGCTATCGAATGACCTTAACTACTGACGAGAACCTGAAGAGTGCGTATGTCCAGATGCAGCAACGCTAGCACCACAAGACTTTGCTATGCATCAATAACTACCTCTCTGAACAGCCGTCAGCCACCAAACGACGACATCCTGAAGAATCATAATTCCTGAGCGAGCTTGAACAGCTCCAGCACTTCCCCAAATCCATGGAAAAGACGTTCGCAAGCGATGTTGTTAAGGAATGCTACAAGAATCTCAACCAATGGGAAAAACTGGGTGAACTCAACCAGAACTCTCACGATATGGAAAGCAAAATTGACGGGCTCTTTAGCTGCCGTGAGGACAAATAGCGTATCAAGATGATCGTTGGTGAACTCGACGGGTTAGACTTCAAATGGCTGCCATACTTTTACGGCCGTTCCTTACTCAACTTTATGGACCCCAGCAGCTATAGCGAGCGTAATAAGGAAAGCTCCAAGGAAATCAATGTGAGCATGACTTATGCGTTGCTGGAGTGGCTGAGCCTACCTCGCAATGCCAAGCACAAACAAAATTAAATTTTGGTGAGAACCCAGTGTCTGCTGGAACTTGAGGAGGGCTACAAGATCAAGGAGGAAAGCATACCGGTGAACACGATGGAGCCTAGGGACGCTATCTATGATGCACTGACCCGTGTGGTACAGTCTATCTTCAACGAAATCAATACCTGGCGTGAAAGGTTACCTCACAAGTTTGAGAATATGACGATATGGCGGACTATCTTGGAGCAGCGCAACACCATCTTCGTGCATCTAAAGAAACGAATGAACGAGCTGTTGGAGACGTTGTTGAGGCAGCACAACCTTTCCGAAGCAGCCGAGAACCAACTGGTGCCGTATACTGATATCGAATGGAACAAGCTTAGACTCATCAAACAGCAGAGGACCTTCGGCATTTTCACCATTGAGCAGTATAAGACCTCCGATAAGGCATTGTACTACGATGAACTGTTCTTGAAGTTCAAGGAACGATACTACTATGAAGCAGACTGCCGCCGGGATCATTAAAAGGCTGCAGTGTTACTGAATGAAGCCATGGCATCGACCGAAGATGTGCTCTATAAAACTGAGTACCAAAGGCTGAAGGCGAGGCTGCTCACTGAAGATGAACAATATAAAGAGGCGTCGAATGTCTACGCCGAGGCTGTAAAGACTTCTGATGAACAGCTGGGGGTGCTCTGGCGGGACTGGCAAACCCTTTCCTACAAGGCTTATATGAACAGCAGTGCAGGCAGTAAAGTTGATTGGCTCAAAAGTGCCATAGCGACTCTCCCGAACGCCTTGAAGCACAGCCCGCAGAAGACCAGACTACAATTAGCGCAGCTTTTCCGTATGCTGTACGACAACATCGAGCTCACAGAAGTCAACAGCATGCTGTAATCGGTGATTGAAGAGCTCCCAGTTTGGACACTGCTGATGTGGATTCCCCAGATAATCAGCATCACCTACAACACAAAGCATCCCATTCCACATGCATTCACACGCATGCTCTATCGGTTGGGTGTTAGCTTCCCACAACCGATGTTCTATGCCTACAAGCAGTTCAAGCTAGCAGACCAAAAAATGATGAGGGAATACGCTGAAATACGCAAAGAAAACTACTACCTGTTCAGCAAACTCGAATTGTTGGTTAACCTCCTCACGAGCCTACCAAACTCCCCACAAGGACGCATTCCAATTACACACCTTGGGCTGTTCAGTCGGTGCTTTGCTTCGTTGCATATACCTGTGTTCGATACTGTCAACTATCGGTCGGATATTGAGGGAGGGAGGTTCCCGTACATCGTACAAATAAGCGAGAACATCCAGACTGATGTTCGAAACAACAAAGCAGTGAGTCTCATAACAATGTTGGGCTCCGACGGCAAGGAGTATCAGTTCCGGATCGAGAAGAGACAAAGTAGCCTTCAGAACATCCTTTCATCACAGTGCATTGATGTTCTCAATAACCATCTGGAGCTTACACGTGAATCATTCATTCGCAAGCTCAAACTCAGCGAGGTTAAGAAAGTGTTCATCAGCGAAGAAGTGTGTTTGGTGGCAACTTCGCCATACACAGTATCATTACTGGACATTCTTAACGAGCACATGAGCAAGACACCATTCGGGGAGGACTATCCTGACAACGATAAGAGCTACCTGAAGATTCCCAAGAGTGAGGTCAATCGAACTATCAACCGAAGAATGAAGGATATCGTACCGGTGGGGCTTCTCGAACAGTACTTTATGAGTAAGGCGAATAGTCTCGACGACTACTATCTGTTCCGTAAGCAATTCGGACTCGCTTATGCTCCCACCCAACTTCTACAGTACATCTTCAGCAACGAATCTGTCTTATCAGACTTCGTTGTGACACTAAATTCGGCCGGCATCAGCCTTGACAATTTCAAAGTGAGGGCGGAAATAAGCAAGCTCAGTCCTTTCTCTGTACGCCTCAGTCGCAACATTCAACACTTCCTCACGGATACCACAGTTATGGGTGGGGTACTGCCGGCTATGGTTGCCGCTACCTATTCCTTCCTCAACACCCGATTATACTTCCAGGAATACCTCGCCATCCTAATGATCGACTTAGTCAGGGCAAACAAATAGGACAAGCTGCAAGCATAACGGCAGCCCATGGAACTAGCTGACCAAACCTACAAACGAGTCGCAGACTTGGTCGAATGGAAGGGAGAGAAGCAAAACGACAAGATTGCCATTCCGGACACCATCCGAGTGGTACTGGAGACTGCTAAGCGGATCGGCGAGATGGAAAACATCCCAGTGAATCTCAAGTACTGGTTCTGATAGTGTATGGCTTAATGATTATTGCTTAAGGAAGAATCCGTAAACGAATTATTTTCTTCTAAATGAGCAATCTCGAACAAACACGGCAGAAGGCTATACAGGAACTCGACACTGTTGCTGAAAAGCAGAGGTTCGGGTACTTCAGTATCCCTGCGACGCTGGCTATCGGTGACGGACAGTTCGCGGGCAAGACGATCAAGAAGGATGAGTTTGGAAGGGTTGCCACTCAACCCCGCAATGTTTCAGTGAAGCCAACAGCAACGGGCAACACCAAATCCAGCTACTTTTCGCTCGACAAGTCGATTTATGAGGGCGATCCCTATATGGACCCTGGCAAACTAGACAGGCTGGAGAATCTCAAGCTAAGCAAGCTGCAACCCGAAGGCAAGGAAGTGTATAAACCAGCAACGAGCGTAACTAAATCATTGTAGCTTGCGCATTGATACATAGAGCGTCGGCAAGTTACCCGCATCTGCCGAGCGACGATAACACTAAGAACCCGAAAGCACATCGCAATGCCGACGGCACAGTAGTAACTCACCCTCCGAACATCACAAGCAGTCCACCCTCCAAGATAGCTCGAACGCTCTTCAAAGCACCCAAGTACGAAAACACTCCGTTCGATGCCTAACACCAGCTTAAACTCGTAATTTCAAAGTTGAATTCAGAAAGAAATGGAACTGCATAAAAGCAAACTTCCAGAATCTACCTTCAAACCGCTTGGGCCTGGCGGGAGGAATTTCGTGAGCAGTAAGGCTCTCTATGGATGTGATGTTTAACTTCCAGAGGTACATCAATAGGTATCTCAGAAAAAGCAACATTAGTGCAAGCTCAACATCGCTGCACACGACTCTAACTTCCGTCCAAGCAACCCGAACAAGTCAGGAGTGTTCGGTACTATCGGGAAATTTCCGGAATACAAAGAGAATCCGCCAAGAGAGGTAACTCGGAAGGACCCTGCTCCAGACAAAAAAGACCCCTTTAAACTGCAAAGCCCGTAAAAGCTGACAGCGCCATGCCCTTCAGTCACCCTGAACACCGTAAACCTCCGCAGATGCCTTCGTTGAGATGAATTCACTTAATATCACATTCAATCACTGAAGGTGAGCAACACCATGGTAATGATGTAGGCTAGGATAGCTGCCCCAATGGATGAAGTGTATTTTTTGAGCGGGCTTCTTGTTTCTTCGGTGAAGCTGATGAAGCACTTGTAGCAGCGATCATTGTAGACTATCTGAAGTCGAGTGGAAAGGCAATTTTAGCAGTACCCAACTTCCTCGACTGTTGCGTCCTCAAACTCATTCTAAGTCGACTGCTCAGAGCATTACTCTTCCTCCTTATGTTCCGGTTGGTGCTCCTCTGCAGCCTCGTTTGAATGAACCTCCTCGGGTACTGGTATCTACGGTTACGGTTCGGGGTGGCCTGCAGCAATCTATGGAACGTGCTCATCATTAGATGGTTGGCTCAGGTGGTCCTCAGGCTCCAACTATTCATCATCCTTCTCAGGTTCGTGGTCGAGAGGTATAGGATGGCCAGCAGCATTGAACCCCTCCACTACGATTGGTTACTTATCATTGAATTGCAAGCCTGCTGCTGTGCTTATATCCTTTGACATAGTAATTAATAACAAAGCTGTAAAAAACGGCTGAGCGCCGGCCTCGCTTCCTTCCTCTAGGCTTCTTGGAGCCGTTTCACAACCACGACGGCATTGATAGGATTACCAGCTTTACGGCAGCTCTACTTATTGATTTCACCGTTCAAGCTTTCTTACTAACGAATCGAAACCGATGTGTTTTGCTTCAATGACAAACAATACTGTCCATTGCAATGACCTGACCAAGAGGAGGCTGAAGCGAAGATGCACGGATTCCTTAGTAGCAAGAATCTGGCATATTAGACTTGTGGAGGGTTCAATAAAAGTGGGCCTGTTGCTGCAATAAGTAAACTTTTGACTGCGCTCAAAAGCAACCCACCCCCCAAGTCTCTCGGGTTGTTAAGCTTACAAATCAAGTCTTATATCCAACAGATCTCTATGACAAAATACTAACAACCTCCAGCTTCTTGGATGATCTCTTTTGAACCCAACAAACCCGCTGAAGTGCTATGAGCCTGCATACTCCGTCCGTCGACAACAGTGGGACGCAAAATTGTGAGGCACTTGTAACTTTCAAATCGTACGGAACAATTAAAAACAGCACAGATGCCTATTCTGAGCTGACCCTTTTCAATGTCAAATAGGCAGTCACAGAACACCCCAACAACTTATCAACACCAAACAATCAGCTCAGCTAACCTCCGAATCGCCATCCATGTTCACCACAACAAAATTACCCATTTCGTGGTGGGGTCAAAATTGTTTCTAAACCAGCCGTCGATTGGTCAATTAATGGCTAATTGTTCATTTGAAAATCTCGCCGAACTAAATGGTGGCCTATTGTCCATGTTTATAATATCATCGCATCTACTATGGTGTTCAACGGTCGGGGAGAAATTGATTGGAGGGTGAACAACGTGCTGAAACGAATGCGGGCAGAGCCTCCCGAAGCATGGAACTGGTCTGCCTTCGATATGAACACTCTTTCCTCCATTACGATCGAGCTTGGCCTGAAAGAAATAGAGTGCTTGACGATGTGGGCTCTCTCGGAAAGGCCCTCCCTTCGCTCATACATCCAAAACGAAGTGCTAATACCACTGGAAAAATCTTTATGCAATTCCAGAGAAAGGGATCATGATTGGTCGATGCAAGGTATCAGCTTTGAGGGAGATGCTTGGGAGGTTCGTTGTCTCTTTCTTATGGGGCTCATCATCTTCTTTGATGACGAGACCCACCTGGCTTCTTAAAGCTATCAGATAAAAAGACTCACTGAGTTCATCCTCAATCTCACCGAGGTTGAGATGCCACAGTGGATTCAGGACATTTCTGATACTCCCCTCAGTTCAGTATGTGAGAAATACCGGAGATGCATAACTGTTCACATTCCCCAGATCACCGATGATCCAGAAGTCAAAGCTTCAGCAGTAGCTGGAGAATTCAAGGAGTTGAACCCAAGGCCTAGAGGCAAGAGACTAAGAAAGCTAGAGGATATGAACAAGATAAGGGTACTATCGTTACCTCATTTAGATGCTTTTAAGAAGAGATGGGTACGACCCATACTATGAAGAAGGAGCAGTAAACAGCTTCCTAACCAGTCACTTCTCAGCATAACGGCGTGTTAGCAATGGTTTCAAGTCCCCCCCAAACAGCCAAGACGAAGAATCTCCACTTGAACAACATGTCTCGTCATAGCTGAGTCTCGACTTGAACTTCAGCATAGCTTATGGGAACCATGAGGGTCATGAACTATCGGATTTGGTCGACCTCCTCGAGTGACTACCAGCATCGTTTGATTCTTCTCATGAAGCAGACTGGTATATTACCATTTGTTTGATCGTGCTTATTCGTTCGAATCGTAACCTCACACGATCCTCGGTCGGAGGTTTGTCGAGACCAGTTTGCTCGTCGAGCTGATTTGGTGAGGCTGCTTCTCAGAACAAGTAAAGTGCTGTGGCTTACCTTGCCCATCGGATGACAGTGGTAGGCTGAAGGCATGAACGACCAGTGCGTATCAGTTGAGGGTGAGAGCCCAAAGGTTAGTGTCCATCGGGTTGAACCTCTCCAAAAGAGCTTGTGGAGAAAATTATTCTTTACACCCTCTGCCATAATTCTTTGAATGCCAGTCCTAATCAGACACAAAGTCTCAGATAAAAATAAATACAAAGAGAATTGGCCATTCCCACCCGATAAACCCCCAATAGGCATGTTATGTAAAGCGATATGCTACGTCAATCATCCTTGACCTCATCTTCTTGCTTATGGCTACCGTCATCTTCACCAATTTTTTCATCGCCGCTTGGTTCAATGATGACTTAGGCTTTACGCTCGATTGTGATGTCACCCACTTTGCGGCATCGTTTCAGAACTGTTGCGCTCTCCAAAGGTTTTCCTAAATCAGAAATATCTTACCCCTAAAGTGTAGTTCCCAACCGAATTGCGCACTCTGAATAAAGTCTGGGAATAGGCTCTAAACCTGTGCAGTGAGGTCTGTAAGGACATCTGGGTTGTTCAGCTCAATCGTATGGGCAGGAAGGATGCGGCTTGACATTATAACCCTCTTCGGGGGTTAGGGTTCTGGAGACTTGCTGGTCTTCTTTTTACGATCAGTTCGGATATCCTCTCGACTTCTCCGGCTTGAGCTCTTCGGTTTTTCGGGTTCCTCATCGTCCTCGCCAAGCTCTTCCTTGTCAAGCTGATGGCATCCTTTTAGGAAACTCACCAAATCGTTGATGAAGGCTTCCTCCTGCTGTTATGTCTTCCCCTTGGCCGAACAGTTGAGAGTTTGGAGGTACCATCCACCAAACTACGGCCTAAAAGAGATAGTATAGGAGAATATGAATGCTGCCTGTACTGGTTGATTAGGCTCATCAGGATTCTCAGGTGCTTGCACAAGTTCTTCAGGTTTAACACCAGCTAACGGCACCTTATCGATAGGCAAAGAACTCGAATAGTATTCGAGCCCATAACTGCTATATTTTAGCGCAGCCTGGTTCTCAGGTTTAGCCAAAGCTGCAACATCAGGAAGTCGAATCCCCAGCAGTATGGTTGCTACCTCGTCCCTGACGCTGTTGAGGTCCAGTATAACCCCTTCGTCCATATTGATTGGTTTGAGTGGGTCACGCAACCTCCCGTCGAACTGGAAGTAATGCGATTTGGTGTGTTCATTAACAACGTGACTCTCCAGCACATCACCACTCTTGCTGACCGCAAGGAGGTACAACTGTAGTTTGCGAGCTTTCTCGGGGGTTCGTTCGAATTCATTATGAGAAATCGTGAAGGCGAGGGAGTCGACCCCACTGACCAACATACCTCTCTGGCTCTTGGTCAGTTCGGCAAGGTCATCTGCTTTGGCCTTGGTAACGACATCCTCAGTGATTTCTCCCTGAGCAAGCTTCGCCTGTAGATCTTTCAACTTTTCACTCTGTGCTCGATTGTATTAATCCAGCGATTTGTCGCAAAATTTCCCAAGAAGCCTTGCAAAATGGGAGATAAAGCTTGGTTTGTGCTCATAGTAGATAGCCAAGGCTCTCTTATCATGGGAATAATTAACCCTGCGTTTTTCAGCTTCCGCTTTGAGCTGTTGAATCTTTTAGCGAGGTGCCCTCGACTCAGCCATCAACTTACTCACAATGCCCTCATCAAACATGCCATCGATATCGCTGTTCCTTTCTACATAACTTCATACGTTACTGTGGATGTTATCTAGGGACGTGAGCGTATTCTTCATGAGGAAGTCAACGTAGTTTGTATGTAGTTCGTTCTCGAACGTGTTTGGGAACGTGCCGTGCGAGTAGAGTTCTTCAGATACGTCATGCTGCAACCTTGATAAAAATCGTCCGCTGATGTGGTAGGCCTGGACCTTTCGGAAGCAATCCAACATCGCAGTCTATTTCTGTCGGTGACGCTTTAAAAGTTCGTCCTTGGCTGCTATGCGCTACTCCTCCGCCTTTAGTTGCTCACGGTGGTGCTGCTTCTCCTTCTTGCGCTTTTCATTGTACAGGTCTTTGTATTTGGACATTTTGAGCAGCTATTGCTCTTGTTCGATCTCCAATGAGCTCAGCTCTAGAGTCTTAGTGACAAGCACATTTAGAATCGGTTCGACCTCTCTGTCGAAATCGAATAGTTCGTTGTCTTCGACCTGCGTGGAGCTGTCTACACCTGTCTTTTTAGGCACATATCGAGGAGATTTGGGTTTTTCTTTGAACTCGTCCGTTTGGATTTTGATGTTGACCTCTTGTGGCTTCTCATTTTGAGAGTCCTTCAAGAAGAAGTTCAGGTTGGGCTCGATGCGTGGATTCGGCGAAGGTTTGATGTCGTATGGGGTCATCTTCTTCTTGTTTCGGTTGAAATTGGCTAGCTGGGTCTGCATGCTGTTCTCTTTGATGCGCTCCCGTTCCAATCCCAAGTACTTTTGCTATTGGTCCACTGAAGATAGACCTTTGAACTTCTTATCCTGCATAAGCTGCTCATAGGTCTTCTCATTAGGGCGGGTGTCCTCTCTATACTTCGGTTTGGCTTTGACTACTCGTGGTTGTGCGTCGAAGAGTTGGCTTCCTCGACTGGTCTGGGCCTGCGTTTCCGCCCAATCGAACATCTCGTGAATGGAAGCGGGAGTCTTGAAGTCAATCTACTTCACCATGCTCGCACGATCCTTGATCTTGAATAGCTCTAGTTCGGAGATGACTTATTTGATGTTGACGGTTCGCCCAGCAGAGTCCAAAGCAATTACCAACGGAACACCATCGAGCTCTTTGGCTTCTCCTAGCATCTCCAGCAAACGATTGCGAGCTTCGTGAATTGGCTCATCCCCGAGGAAGTAGATCATAGCACCGACACCTGCAGCCTGTGAACTTACCAAGGTCAGCTCCTTGATGGTAAAGAGAAGGAATGGTCGACCTTGTACCTTAACGTTGTCAACTTGGATGTCATCTTCAGTGGGAGGCTGGTCGCCTTTGAGGAATGTTTGCAGCCGAAGGATGTTGACGTTGCTGCCGAACGAAAGCACCTTCACAGGCATTTTAAAAATGTAACTGTGTTCGACTGATGGGTAGTCACACCAGGTGGACTGCGAGACTGTTTGGCTGTAGTGGATAATTTATGGATGGACAGCAACTGTTGTTGGTGAGTTCCCATGGGGAGATAGGTAGGGAGTTGGTTATTCAGTACTCTCAGTCGGAGACGACAAGGTGCTAGGCGAGTCACATCTCTCGCTCCACGGGAGAAAACTGTTGGAGGTGGTGACCCCTTACAGCTTTCTTGCACTAAACTAAGCTTCCGATGCATTGGAAAGGCAACCAACCTTTTCATTTACGATAGGGAAATACTGTGAACCCGACTACTCGTTGCCTCTGACTAACACGAAATGTATATCAATTCGTAAGTAGAATTCACAAGTACTTGTTTCCTGGCCCTGCAAGCGACTATCTCAAGGTGTGTACTGAACTTCTCAAAGGGATTCGCAGCTCAGCGACCTTCTTCACAGGTAATCTGGGACGGTAACCCAAACCTATCAGATGATCAAGAGTTGGGGTTCATCTTGCATCTTGTGAGAGATCCGCAACTCCGAAAGTTTGGCTATCAGGAGTTCATGCGATACGACAATCACGTCTGTAAATGCTTCGGTACTTAGTTATGACATGCAGCCAACTGGGTACTAATGCAGCAGCTCCGGATCACCAGTACTATGAATTCATAAGGGACATCAACTACCCAGGTTGAACCTGAAAGAAAAACAGTTGCTCCGGTCAAGAGGGTTGGGGCATTCTCACCTTGCACCCCTTTCGTGAACAACCACCACTGACATGATTTCAATTCGAACTAGTCGTTATCAACTTATAATAATACCTGTTAGCAGCATTTATGGACGACGACCTAGACATAGCTGAGGAGTTTGACGCAGCAGAAAGCACCCACGTACAACCAATCGCCCACTCTGGCACTACCTGCCTAATTATTAACAAATCCACTCCGTTATCAGTGCCACAGAGTAGCTGCAAACAGCACAAGAAACATGAGAACAGCAGCCGTTGTAAGGTCGAACCAACAGAGGAAGATCGAGAATGCACCTTCGCACCCAAGATCAACGGTTACCGTAGTCGCAACCTTGGTGAGTTCCTTGAATTTCAAAAGGGATTCGTTGAGAGGAAGTAGATGAAGCTGGCCAAGATTAAAGAGGAACTGAATCACAAGGAGTCAGTAGAGTTCACAGGGAAGCCAACCATTGACAGCCGTTCTAAGCGTATGGCTTAAAGAGCTCTTGGGGAGCCAGTATTTGCGAGGTTATCCCGTGATCGAGAGCGGTCAGAGTCAGCTGAAAGGGAACAAAGCTTCCAGCCTCGTATACTTGGCAAAAGCAAGAGCCTCTCCAGGAATGACCCCGTAGGCGAGCTCCTGTACAGCGATGCTCAACGTCGTATCGAAAAGGAAAAGATTACGGCTCGGTAGTCACTGAAGAAGCCTTACATGGCCCCACGCATCAATAACAACACCGATAAGTTAGTTATTAGAGCCATCAGACAGGAGTTTGACTCGTTTGTAAGCAGCCAACTGTAAGTAACACCGATAGTCGCCCTCACGATTCTCAGCCAGTTGTTCAATGTCGATCTCAATCCTAAGAAGGATCAACAAACAGAGTCAGTTTGCGAAAAGGTTCTAAGCCACGTCGACGTAAAACAGAAGGTGCCCTGTCAAAGACTGTGGGAGTTCATCGAAGCTGCTCTTGGTCGCCATTAATAAAACTCTAACGAATTCAACCAATCACAGCAAACTGAAATTCACAAACAGTTCGGTTATTTCTATCGGCAACGTCTCACCAAGGTTCCTAAACAGGTTGAGGAGCAACAGCTGTCCTTCCAACCAGAGATCCTCAAAAACTCTGAAAGATTGGCCGCTAAGAAGCGATAGAAGATGCTCACGGAAGCCAACAATATGCTGAGTCAGCATCCCGTTGGACTGTCCGTTGACGATACCAAAGACCTGCCCCTTGCTGACCTGTACATATTGGAGAGGATGCACAAACAGCAGAAAAATGCTCAGGAAAAGCTGTTTAACGAGGAGAAATAGCTGAAGGAGTGTACTTTTAAACCATCAATCAACACCAACAAGACTCCAAAGTCCAGTAGCAAGAAGGCCCTCGCTATCAGCTCCAAGCGCAGCAGCAAACAGTTCAAACTGAAGTCCAACAGCAACAACAACAACTAAAACACTTTTGGAACGCTCAATACGCAGTACAGTATCGACAAAGAGCATCGGAACAGCGTGGGAAGGCACTCCCTCTCCAAATAGTCCAAGATCCATGAGATTAAGGACATCGAAAAAACTGTGTTGAGGTTATCCGCAGCTCGCAAGAGCAGATAGTACAACAATCTGCTCAAGTAGCGAGGCTATCCAAAGGATGTCGATAATTGGGAGAGCTATCGTCAAAGCGAAAAACGAGCGGTGGACCATGCAAATAAGGAACTTAAGGGGTATTGCGGCGAAAGAAAGAAAGGTTTCGTATTCGATGTCCACGTGGGAGGTGGCGTCATCGAGACCATCGAAGTGGCACCAGGACAGTCCCTATAACAGTTGGTTGACCAGGTGGCCTCTAAACACGGTATTTTGTGGTCTTATTGTAGACTTCGATTCAAGCAAGCGAGGCAAATTATTGGAGATGATGAAGTACCACTTGCGACTGCACTCTCGAGGCGACAAGTAAAACAATAACCGACCGGCAAACAAACTATGAAGATCGAATATTACATCCGCATTCTGTCAATTTTAGTAAAAAGTGGCTGGCGTGTTCAGCACCAGTCGTCGTAGAAGATTGGGGGATTACGATCGACGATACTCCAGGGAGTACAAACGTCGTCGTCGATAGTGCTTTGATTGTTGCTGAAGCCGATCGAACTCTTGCGACGGATATGGAAGGGTTTTTCTTGTTTCGGAGGGCAGGGCAGCTTGGCTAGAAACCTCTTCAATGGTTCCGTGGAGGGGTTTAATTGCTATTTCTCCTAGATTGGCTTCTTTTGAATAATAAGGGCGTGTTTCATTTGTTTAAGTTGTCGTCCTTGAGACTTGGGTCGGTCAGTTTTCATAACGCTTAGTGAGGATGCCCTTCTCCGAGTTGTTTGTGACTTTGTCTTGGGGCTTGAATTAATCGTAGCGAGCATATTTAACCGTTCGGGACTCGATCGAGAATTTCTACCCAGCACTTTGAATTCACAGTCTGCAAACTCGGCTACTGGGTTGGGTTGGAGTGTCTGTTGAATTGCATTTCGTTTGCTTTGAAGATCGGGGATCCTTTGAGGAGTAATTCTTCCTTTATTTTAATTCCCCGATCTTGAAGCTTTCTCGTCGCTACTAGACGAGCATTCATAGGGGCTGCTCGAGAGTAAGATTTCGTATCTCCGAAGTGGATTTCTTTCACTCTGAAGCTTTGTTTTAGCAGTAACTGACGCCAGTAGAAAGCGTGTAGCGAAGACAGATCCGCAGCCAGCAGCGGATAGCTGTACGGGAGCTGAGTTGCCAGCATCATTGACGATAACGGGCCTCATCTCCAAGTCAAGGTCCTTTGAAGTTGATCTTTTGCTCATGGAATTGTAAAGTGGTTGTAAAATCAATCTAAAAATTCGAAAGTGGGTCATGGCTTTTAATGTTTGGCTAGCCGACTCTTCAGTGTACAGTTTTCATACACTAGCCCCCGATTAATCTCACGCATCGATCTGATTTTGTCCATATAGCTCTGGAGGAGGGTATGTGCTCGCTTGAGAATATACTCGCATTCATGGTTGAGCGAGTGATCCAAGGATTCGCACGGTTTAGCTGCACGGGTGCTTTTCAGGAGGGGTGCTGCATGCCGTTTGAAGTTTCCACTTTGATTTCTTTCGTGAAAGCTTCTTATGTAGTCATTTTTCCACTTTTCAAATGACTCGTCCTTCTTTGACTTGCTCTTTACTACGCGAGTGGAACGAGCGGCTTGGATTGGTTGCTCATTACGAGGGGAGAGTGATCGGACCTTCTCCAACAACACTCTCTGGGAATGCTTGGTGGAAGCCTCTGACTGCTTATGCTTATTGGTGGCGATCGTTAATTTCGGGGAGAGGAGTCCAGAACGCTGCACTGCTGTCTCCTTGCTCTTCTTCATCTTGAGAAAGTCGCCAGTGAACACAATCTCCGACGATCTGTGCACGTTCTTTGAGTACATATTAAAATGTGCAAACGCTGTGTTTTTCATTGTCTCGTTCGCTTTAACTGCTTCGTTCGAATCAACACGAATAATATCTTCTCGCGAAATGTAGCTATCCCACAAGATCACTACCAAGGGTGAACACAATGTTACGTTCCATGTGGATGGGCGAGACGATGGACATGGTTACTACAGCCACAAGAACACCAATTCGGAGTATGGGCTAGTGCTCATCCAGGAGTGGTGGGGACTCAACGAATCATTGTGCATCACTGCTGATCGCTTTGCTAGTGAGGGCTATCAGGTTATCGTTCCTGACATCTACCGAGGCAAGTGCGCCAAGGATCGTGAGGAAGCTGGTCACCTTATGGGAGGACTTGACTGGAAAGGCGCAATTGCGGATATTGCTGGAGCAAAGAAGTTTCTCGAAGGAAAACATTGTAAGAAAGTAGGAATCCTGGGGTTCTGCATGGGTGGAGCTCTGACCATCGCTGCTGTTGCTTCGATTCCTGGCTTTGACGCGGCTGCTCCTTTCTACGGCATCCCCGACTTATCGCATTACAATACTGAGAACATTACCTGTAAGTTCCAAGGGCATTTTGGAGAAACGGATCAGATGAAAGGCTTCTCGGACCCCGAGTCAGGCAAAGCATTGGAAGCTAAGCTCAAGAAATTCAATCACCACGCCGAAGTCATGTAACCTTAGAGATAACATAGTGTTTGGCCTGGAGCTGGTCACGCTTTCATGAACCAAGACAGCCCCAACTACAATGGACCAATCGCAGAGAAGGCACTTCACAAAGTTAAGGAGATATTCCATTGATTCGTTGAAGATGAAATTTATCGGGTATAATCAGTCACTCAATCACGAAGTCCCGATCGGGGAAGATTTTGGGTGCTATGAGAGTCCAGATATAAAGGAGAGAGGTTACCCATTGCAAACCCATTCTTGACCAAAAAGCGAATCCATTGGGAGTGTAAGCATCGAGGATTCCGGTGCTTAATTGTGGGGAGCCCCAGTTGGTGATCAGCATAGCTATGTACATGCTTCCGATGCACATATAAATGTGCCACTTCACCCATCCCCAACCTTCATAGACCCCTGCCTCGACAGCGTCCTCCTCCGAAACAATCTATTCTTTCTTTTTGTCTGCGATTGTTGTGGGTGGTTGAATTTCTTGACCCTCTGCATGGGCTATCTCTTGATCAGTTGGAGCCGCAACTCCTAGATGCTTATTAATCTTGACTACTCCAGAACCTCCCATAACACTTCCGTACATAGTTAGGAAGAACAGGAATGAGGAGGTCACGAGGTCTCCCACCATGGCTCCGGTGTTGAGTGCATTGCACTTGGCCTCAGAGTATTGAGCTATAAGTCCCAGATAGGAAACATATAAGCAGATCACCGCCGTAGTTAACAGTGAGTTCTGTTAGTTAAAATGCAGGAATTGAATACCTGGTAGGAGCAGCAGCAGGATACTCGTGACAATGTTTACCCAAAGGGTGCAGTCATTGAACCGGACATACCCGTAGATGTTGCAAGCAAGAGCACCTGCATACATGATGACGGTGAAGGTGATGAGCAGGGTACCGTAACAACCAGGAGCTCCATCGTCGTATTTCTTTACCCATTTGATTCCCCAGAGGTAGAAGAGGTCGATAAGAATGATGCTCTGTATTGGGCTATAGTTTTACCTGTAGGACAAGGAAGATGAGGCCGATATACTTGCAGGCTTGACCATATCCAAGGAACATGTCGTTGGTGACCCAGAGAAACCCGATGAACGCTCCCACTACAAGCAGATACTTGATGAAGAACAGACCTTCATTGGTGACCTTGGAGCAGCGATTCCTGCACAACATCACTAGGACCAGCACAAAGTAAAGGCATAGTAGACTGAAACTGAGACGATACACCGCCGAAACACCGAGACAGTTGAGTCTACATAGGGCGTTATTTACTGGCCTCCAGATTCCTGCGGACAGCTTATCCACCGACTAAAGAAGTTGACGAAGGTCGTCCAGTTTTGCAGGTAATAGAATAGAAACACTGCGGGGACAACTATCAGCAAGTCAAGCACAATGTAGAAGAGCTTGGTAACTTTGTCGCGACCGAGTAGTCCTGCACAAGCCGTTCCGATTTCCTTCGCGCAGCAGTTCACGCAAGAAAGTAGGCACACTGTGATGCAGCCTCCCATGTGGCAGCTGGTCAGAATTATTATACTTAAGTAGGTTAACAGGGAGCAGGAAATGAGGGTCATCTGCAGGTACGCTCGACG
>ERZ724508.886-NODE-886-length-19710-cov-5.389570_pt1 | contig 19710 bp, 33 predicted proteins | sample MGYA00376041_ERZ724508 | MGnify/ENA primary metagenome ERZ724508 (study PRJEB28724, sample SAMN07190887) | wastewater metagenome | isolation source: effluent of sewage treatment plant in Hong Hong | place: USA: Christiansburg, Virginia | collected 2016-03-01 ...
GAAAGCTGTCACAGCTCATCGTCCATATGTCCCCAAAGGCAAGTAGTGCATTAAGGTGCTGGAGTTGGACATCCAGTACGACAACGTTATTCTGAAGGATAGGTTTGAGTGGGACATCAATGAGCCTTTAAACTCTCCTGAGGAGTTTGCTTGGGATTTATGCGAAGAGCTTCAGCTGAGCAGTGAATTCTGTGTGAAGATAGCCCATCAGATCCGCTAGCAGATTGAGTACTATCAACGAGGGTCCGATATATTGGCGAGGGTGGAGCCACTCCATTTAAAAAAGAAAACACGGAATCTGATTGAGCTGTCCCAAGGAGCAAATATTTCAGATTCCCCTTGCACCATCAACGCCAACAATTACCTCAGGTCAAACTTGGAAGGCGAGTTGGCTTGGTAACCGACATTGGAGATGCTGGACGCCACAGAAATCCAGCGCTTCTAAAAACTGGAGGAACGCAAGCACAGATATTCTCGACGCAATCGTTGATTGGGTTCCTATGATCCGTATACTTGTTGATTGAGACCTCAATTCGTGAATTGACTGTCGGTCAGAAGTTGACGTAATGTTCGAACCCATAAGTTCAACAATTAAACTTAATTATGAGTTTAAGTCGATCAGATTAAATTGGTTAAATATCATTTTCCTAATGAAAAAGTTTGGAAGTGTCAAGCCGCAGCTCAAAAACCTGCTCCCCGATCACCTGCGGGTCATCGATAAGTTCTCTATGAGAGCACCGCACTTCATTTACAACCCAAAGGCACTGCACGAAGTCAAGGAAACGGAGAGGCATCCAAAGAACTTCATGGACAAGACCGCTAAAAAGGCAATCAAGGGGATTAGATGGTTCTTCGACAAGATCACAGGCTACGATGTCAACAACATGACCGAGGAGAAGTGGATCAACCGATGCATCTTTTTGGAGACCGTCGCAGGAGTGCCAGGTATGGTGGCAGGCATGGGCCGCCACCTGAGAAGCCTCAGGTTTTTGGAAAAGGACAAGGGAAGAATCCACCATTTGCTGGAAGAGGCAGATAATTAGAGGTTTCACCTGTTCATCTTCCTAAACCTCAAGAAACCGGGAATTCTCTTCAGAACATACATCATAGTGGCTCAAACCCTGTTCTTCGCGTCATTCATGGGGACCTACCTCATTTCGCCGCGCTACTCCCATCGCTTTGTGGGTTACCTCGAAGAAGAGGCAGTCCATACCTACACTGAGATGCTCAAACAGATCGACTCAGGATGCCTACAGCATTGGAAGGAAACCGAGGCTCCTGCTGAAGTCACTAAATATTATTCTTTATCGACACACTCTACTTACCGAGATGTGGTCTTAGCAGTCCGAGCTGACGAGGCCTGTCACCGAGAGGTGAACCACTTCTTCTCGGACACCGATGAATTCACGCAGATTGAGTACGAGGAGACCCACATCCAATAGCATGTCGAGCATACAATCCTCGAATAGTTCAGAGAGCTCACCGAACGAAGCAAACAAAAGACTCCCAGCAAACCGGATCAGCAAGCACCGAAAGAACCGAAGTGACATCAACTGATTGTAAATTTCTAGACCCCTTCGACATTAACTTTATATTAAGATGTTCAACCCAAGTAGCTTTGGTCGTGGCCTCCCCAATTCCTACAACTACTCGCGGATGACCGAGTACGCATACTGGTTAATGTCGTAGCAACCTCCTGCTTCAGCCTCAGAAAACTATTGCAGTTATTCCTGTCGACAAGTAATCGAGTTGACCCATTCAGCAAACGTACCCGTTGGGATCAGCCTCTTTCACTCGTTGCAGTGCTCTACACCAAGCTCGGAATTCCACTGCCGGAGTAGCTGCGTAAGGAGTAGAAAACTCAAGGTGAGTATCCGCCAGCCCTCTTAGATTTCATTAAGCGCTGCTACGAGAAGTGCAGTAACGAGGCTTAGAATAAGCGAATGGAAGGATTGCTCCGCAAGATTATCCAGCAGGCTGAGAGCAAACTGAACATCATCAACTGGGCTGAGTTCGAGGTTCCACAGATCCCTAAAATTGCCCCTGTTCTCCAGCCTCCAAAGCCAATGGTATATGTTGAATGAGCGTAGGTGATCGAGCCAGTTGCACCACCTCCAGTCCCCCAACAGGTGAAGGTTGATATTCGTGAGTATAAACAGCCTCAGGTACCAGAACTAAGAGCCATTCCTAAAGATCCAAAAAAATCAGTGTAGAACAAGCCACCATAGAATAAACCTCTGCAAGTCAAGGATCTACCTGAAAGTGTGAGATTCCGAAGCACCAAACTTGAAGAGAAGTCGGAGAAGGTGTTGAACAAACTCAAGGCCAAGCAGATCACAGTGGGCGCGTAATCTAATGAGTCTGTGCTCAAGAAGTTCGAACGGTACGAGCGGTTTAAGGGCTAGGTGAAGCTTGACAAGAAGTAAAGTAGCGAGGTGGTTATCTCAGATGTGTAGGACGAGGACTTTTAGAGTATGACTGACGACTGGAAGATTGTGGGTACCAGCCAAAGTCTGGAGAAGCAATACCTTCGCATCACCAGCATGCCCGACCCAAAGACTGTAAGACCGGAGGCAGTGCTCAAACGGGTGTTGGTCTACCTCCGCAACAAGTACAACCAAGGGGAGAGCTACTAATACATAATCTGGCAGTTCCGCAGCCTGCGGCAGGACCTGCTTATACAGCACATCAAGAACAGCTTCGCAGGTAATTCGGAGTTAACCCAGTTGAGTGTTACGAGGAAAATTCGAGAATTAGCCTGGAATCGGGAGATATGGGGCAGTACAATCAATGCCAGTCAGCCCTCTGGGACTTCTACAAAAGTGGCGTGTACTTCACCAAGGAGTCCATGAACAAGTATATTGGCTACCAACTGTTGAGTCTCATCCTCGAACTGAAAGACCAGCAGTTTGAGCACATGTTGGTGAGACTGGACGCTGAACAACTTGAGAGTGCGTACGTGCAGAGCGTTCTAAAGTAATTGGTTAGTCGAGGTAGGTTACGGAGAGTGTTAAGACTAGGAAATTACGCCGAATTCTTTAAGTTCTATAGATCTCAAGACGTCACTACTAGGTCACTGATTGACCAGTACATCGATAAGATCCGAGCAATGTGCCTGGCAATGATGTGCAAAACGTAATTCTGCCTCGATGCAGCTTCGGGTAGAAAGTGAAGCTGGAATTGCTGGCTTCGATGTTGGGCGACGATCGTGGCAGGCTATAATAACTATTGGCGGAGATCGGTGCAATCGTCAAGGATGGATAATTCATGCTGAAGCTAAGCAATGAGGCGCTTCAAAACAGCGAGTACCTTATGCAACGCAAGAAAAACGTATATCTCGAGTGACCTTATGTGAGTATAGATTTACAGAAACGCTTGCGAGCAGTTGTAGAAATTCAAGTTAATCACGGCCGGAAGTGGTTTCCCAAGTAGGCGCTGATTGGCCCTCCATACTCCAATTAACAATCGATGTGACTCGATAATTCGTAGAAGCCTTCCAACAATTCCGGCTCCTTTCGATGGTACATTGGCCGACGCACCGGTTCAGTGCACCGTTGACCTGCAGCATTGCGCCTCTCTACTTTTGTCGGAAAGTCTGAGATTGGCTGTTGAATTGGTTGTTCTTCGACATGCTGTCTGAACTCCGCATAAGTCCTCTTTTTGCTCATCAATTTAAACATTATGATATTGTTCATAGGTTGACCCATTTTACTCCAGGTCATCCATTTATAATCAGGAGACTGAACCCAAGAGCTCCTCAACAGTGCAAGCCTGAGCTAATATAATTCTCAGCAGTTCACCGTCCTCGACGTTGTATACAGCCTGGTAATGTGGAGTGGGCGACTGTTGCTCGCAGCCTTGCTCAAGAGCTGGCTGTCGGCTTGAAAGTGTAAATTGGCGTTCCCGGACGGGAGGTGATTCTTAATGCTGGCGTTGGCTTTTCATTGCTCGGCCAACTGCCTCTTCGACCGTCGCTTCGATCCTTCCAATAACACTTAATCCCTCTAGTTTTGACTTTTAGCTTTGAGATCTCACACTTTGGGGTGATTGTTGACTCGATTCACTTGCATCATAAGCATTTAACTGCTCCCTCAGGAGGAGGATGTATCTTTGGCACTCAAGCAACTTCACATCCTTGTTATCCAGGTCGTGCTCTAATTCACAGATTTCGGAGATCAGCGCATTTGTCTGTTTGGTCAGCTGTTTCATCTTTGAAGCGCACGAAGAGTTATTGCAACGTAACCAATCGGTTGAGGTGGTGTGTCCTTTCTACATTACTTCCTGGGCAGCCTCGAAGCGGTAACGCTCAATCTTGAGTCTTTCATACGCAGCTCTCTACCCTCGTTAGCCCAACATCGCTGACTCTGATGCACTAAGCTTCCCGACCATTTTAAGCACATTTTGCAAGACAGAATGCATTTCAGAGAGGGAGGTTGAATTAGCAGCCCCTTCTCTCGTGGCAGCTACCAGCTTGTAGTTCAGGGTCTCCAAAAGTTGATCGACAGCTGCTAACCTCAACTGCAGTTCGGACTGTTCAGCAAGCTGTTTGTTGAGTTGAGCCAGCCTGCTGATGTTATGCTGCTCGAATTTATTTAGTAGGTACTTGAGCTATCGTAGCTAATCGCTTCTGACCTGGCCAACCATCGAAAGCAACAACCGGTCGACAGCAGTTCTAAAGGACTATCCGCTCGGCATACTGTCTTCGAGCCTGTCGTTTGCCGCCGGATAGCTTCTCATCGATATAACTCACGAACGTTAAACATCACAACTCAGGTTTCTTCTTATCAAGTTTGCCATTCTTCGGAGGAGGTTGTATATTCTTTTCAATTCGCAAATCGAAGTCTTTCTTGATCTTGTCGCTTAGGTTTGTGCTACTCTTTGCAAATGGATTTATAGCCTTGGCCTCGTTTTTCTCCTCCTCGACTCTCGGGAGCTCGTTGATGGGGGTTGGTTTGCTCAGCCCAGAGTACATGTTGGTTTGCGTCTCAATTACTAATTGCGTACCCTTGAAATTGTGGAGGACTGGCTCATTGGGTTTGCTGCTCTCTGCATTGGATTGACTGGGCGAAGTGACAAGTTTTTCTGGATCTCTGTCTTCAGATCAAGCAGTCTTTCTTACTGAATGGCCTCGTATTTAACCTGCCTCTCCTTCTCCTCAAAGTGAGTTTCGATTTTGATCGCTAACTCTCTCATTCCTGCCTCCTCGAATATCTGCACAAGCTTCTGAGCAGTATTGCTACTACGCACAAAAGTCTTGACAGTCATGCAAGCCTTATCGGCTTCGTTGTTCGCAATCATGTTACGAATTAGGAACATAAAGTCCATCTAGCTACCAGCCTCTACTTTCTTGATATCTTCAAGTGAGGAGATCTTGCTTGATAAGTGATAGAGAGGGTTTGTTGGATCCCTCGATACCCTGTACTTATACCACATTTGATGCCTGAATTTCTCGTGTTCGAGTTGGTGGAGTTTCCACAGATACTGTCCATAGTTTTTTTTACTGCTCTTATTCTCATACAGCGGGGACTTGTTGATGGTTTGAAGTTCCAAGGGTAGTGCAACCAGTGGTGATCTGGGAAGCACAGTGGGCTCCAAGTCGTCCTCTAGCTTGTACATATACATTTCGTAGTTACGAATTCCCACCAGCCAGTAACGCTCTTCAGAGGATTCTGGGTCGTAGACTGTGCTCCACTGCGATTTGTTGAAGTTGTAGATTCTCACTGCTCCCTTGCTGTCTGCGGAGTATAGCATTCCTTCGTATGAAAACCCGAAGGTCTTCAGAATAGACACTAGTTTGATTGGTACAATCGAGGAGCAAATGAGCTCAGGATGGGAGCTTGAATCAATGATGAAAACTTGCATTCTCAAACTTTGGCAGCCCCACATGGGCAGGGTGTCGTGGTAAACAAAAGCGAGGAGATTTTAATAGCCTGCCAACGACACTAGTTTTTTGTCCATCGCTATGTCCCTCAGCTCATTTCCTCCGAAGTCAAACACCTTGATAGATTCTTCTGTTGCAGCTGCAACCCAATCATTGCCGACAGCGACACCCACAATGGACTACAGTTTGACTTCCCAACTATCTTCGCCGATAATTCCGAAAGTAGAATCGTCTGCATATGCGACCACATTTTAACCGATGGCGAAGTGTTTGAGCTCTCGATTGATGAATAAATTCTTTCTTTTGGGTTCAGCTGCAGCAGACCCAACGAAGCTCTCCGTTTCAATGCTCTGGCTTTAACCTTGGAGCCGTTAGATCATCGCTCCGAATTCGCTGCAGTAGAGGAACCGATTGTTTGAAAAGAAACTGGTGCCTCGATGGATTGGAGCCTGAGGCATACATGACACTATCTTGTCTGCCTTTGATTTCGTTGGTTTTTTAATTTCGACATACGACTATTCCTCTTCCTATTGTTCAGATAGATTCGCTGGCTCCACTGCCTCCTCCTTTTCTTCAACAGCCTTCTCAGATTGATTCTCGAGAGCCTCAAGCAGATCCATTTCCGACTTGATCAGACTGATCTTGTAAAATTCATAGAGTGTTCCTCCATTGTCTATGCAATAGAAACGATCTTCGACGGTGATTATTCTGGTTGGCAGGAGGTCCGTCACGCTGGCGATTTTTTCACCATTGTGATACTTCCATAGGCTTGTTTCTTTGTCAAGCGAAGAAGTCACCAGCACTTCGCTATTCTGCCAATGACATATCGCTATGTCTGTTGAGTGCTTGATGCTTGAATTTAGTGTCAGGTACATCTTGTTGGGTTCTATGTTGACCTGCTGGAGAGCTGGTTTGCCAGGCATCGCGATCATTGTTGATTTGACGTTGAAACAACCTCTCAGTCTTTGGAAGTTATCGATGGAAGCCGCTGATGTCACTTCATAGCTTGCAGTCAAAGTGCATTCGGAATCTTGCTCAATCTTGAACACCTTGAGCATTGCGTCAGTGCCAGTGGAGCACACGTACCGTTAGTCCGGACTAAAGAATACTGAGCAGATGCTTCCGGAGTGTCCAGGCCGACATTTCACGAACGATTTTCTGTCGTAGTTATACAGGATGGCTGTGGGCTCTTCCGTAGCTATTGCCAGGTATCGCCCGCTCTTGGAGAACACGACCGATTGGATTGGCCCAACAGTCTTAAACACTGGCACTGGTTTAGATGAATCGTTAAACTTGATGATCTCCACTTCCTTATTCAGCCCACCTGAACTACCACCAGCAATTACCTATAGCGAGCATATGCTTGTCCTTCGGGTGAGCAGCAATGGTGCTGTAGCTTCCTGCTTCGGCTTTGAGATCCATTCTGGTTTCGACCTTTGTAAGAAGATCCTTGCAGTAGATAAGGTCATCTGACCCAACAGTGTAGAGGTTACTAGGTTAGGACCAAAGGTACTTAGTAGCATCGGCTGTGAGATCGCAGTCACCTTCACAGTGAATCGCGGTGGTCTTGAAGTAGTCTTCTATCATGGGCGGGAACACAATTATTATACGCCGCCCGATGGTATAATTTTGAATGCTGCATCGAAATAAACGTTCACATTCCTCACAGTCGTCGCTATCCATGCGCTCCAACGAAAGTGTGTTCGACATAGTGGAGTCCAACCGATGCGACCTATCGGAGCTGGAGAAGCGTCTGAATGAAATTGCAATTGCACTCAAGGGGAACGTCAAGCAGAAGGAGAATTAGTCTCGACAGTAAAAGGCTCGGCCGCTGGCCATGCAGCCCAACGACATGGAAATATGCTTGCTCAATGTCAAGCATGTTAGTAAAAAGCTCAAACGAATTGGCTCCAGTTACTAGAGGGTCTTCGAGATGCTTCAAGAAGAAAACACCAAGCAAGAACAACTAAGGGAGTCATAACTTCGGAGGCGTATTCGCGAGTTCGAGGACGAACTGAAGATCTGCGAGGGCGAGTACAGCAAGAACATCATGACCTTAACCCAGGAGTGTGGCAGGAAGGAACAAGCATACCAAGCAATGTGCACCAACTTCGTTAATTCCTTGAATAGTGCTTACCGGGTGTTCTCCAAACTGATGGGCGATATCGAGCAACGCTGCAAGCGGTTTGTCGTGGAGATGGAAGAAAGAACCTCAGCCGACCATAAGTACCGTGACTTCTACGAGGATATCATCTGCCTTGTGGGCTAGCTGAACCTCAAACCCGGCAACGGTGACAGCATTGAACATGACTTCAGCTATGCCGACTCACCCAACCAACGCAACACCAACAAGAACACGATAGAGATGTCTTCAATCGAGCAGGTTGAGGAGTAGCCTTCCGAATAACTATTAGCGAAGTCCAAGGAAATTGAACATTCACTCAAGCTTCTCACCAAAATCGGATTCTTCAACACCAAAAACGAAGACCACGTAAACAAGATGTTTGCGATAGCCAAGCGTTCGGGGAGCCACAATAACCTGCTACAGTCCCCGATATATCCCGTGCTACTTGACCTACTCAAGAACAACTTACGCCAGAACGAGGAACAGTCCAGTCACGATCCCTCAATAATCTAGGAAGAGTCCGTCTCGTTGCACTCAGCACTGAGCCATCGGGAGGATAACGTAGACTCCATGATATCTCGCCACCTGGACGTGGAGCAGCTTGATGAAGACTCCCGCCAGCAGTTGTGACTTCTTCCTGGAACTAATCCTATAAAGATGCATATGTCAGTTGTTAGTAGCCTTGCGAGACCGCTCGATAAGCTTGCTGGTTTCGGTCTTGCACTTCTTAAAACTTTCCTCCTTGAGTGCGTTCCAGTATTGCTTCATCTGTGCCGTCACCCGAAACATGTTGACATCCTTGAAATTTCGCTGCTGCAGCTTGTGCTTCTATCTAGGGATAGGTGTGGTTGGTACCTCACTTTCTATTCCTCAAGGAACTCCTAGAGGTATTCCTCGCGGGTTCGCTCAGAGGTTTTCTTGTAGTTGCAGACATACCTGCGAAAGTATATCTGCTCGTCAAAGTTACGGTTCTATTCATGGTTGTTGCAATAAGCCCTGACGTTCAGCCGGGAGCGACTACCGGTATCGACGATATCCAGTCGGAAGCTACAACCATAGAGGTATGCACAGATCGGATGAAAGGTATTGGTGCAGCCTGGCCATTGGCATCCAATTTGGATGCCGTTACGGTAGCTCACCTGATGCACACAGTACTAGCAGTAGCCCTGCCTCAGTTCACTTTCCACCACCTTCTTTGTGATGAATTAGAAGTCGATGCCTTTCTTGAGCTTCAGCTGTCGATCCCTCATTTCCACGAAATTGTTGAGCACTAAGCAAGTAACATGGTAGAAGTGCCCATCGATCTTCTTCATGGGGAAGCTGCGTTTTTCGCAGATCTTGCACCACGGCTTGTCCTTGGCTGATTTATCCTTATATTCTGTGCATGTATCGCAGAAGTAGGTCTAGGATTTCGGTATGGCAGCCAGTCCGTAGCAGTGTTGGTGGAAGCTGGTGTTGCAGTCGTCGCAGTAGAGTACCTTATTGCATTCGTCATTCGAGCTGCAGAAGCATATCTTGCAGTCCGTCTCGAACTTGCTGTGGTGCTTGTTCTTGCCCTTATTCGCCGAAGGGCGATGCGTCTTCCTATATTCGCTCTCCTCGTCAATCTTGTACGACTCGAAGATCTCGTCAGTCTTGTCTGTGTGTCCCTCTCGAAAGTGTTTGAGAATGTCAGACCAAATTAGCGCCTCATCGATACGTTCCAGCTCTTTCTCATCAACCATAAATGGCCGGTCATTTTCAACGAATATCTGCAGTCTGTTCAGAGCCTTGGTATTGCTGTTCTGAACCTCAGCAAGTTCCTCCAGCCACATATCAATCTCTCGGTCTATCTATTGGTAGTGCTCCATAGCGCTAAAGGCTTTGGTGTACTTAATCATTCGTTCGTAGCAGTCTCCTAAGTCAATTATGAGGGTGTTCCGAAGTTGAAACCCATAGGGGATGTAATCTTCCTTAGCAACAAGCGAGCACTTTCGAATCTGCTTAGCACCATAAAAGACTGCAGGGAAGTTTGATTGCTGGGCAACAGTCTCTGCTGTCGCAGGCTATTCGTCGTTATCTGCTGGGACGACCTCGCAGTTGTAGAATAACAGATAGGCTGTTCCCTTGCTAGCGATCAACATTCGCACCGAGGTATCCTGCTTGAGTTCGGGTAGTAACTCCAGCACAACTTCATTGCGGAAGTTGGACAGGTAGTTGAAGTCTCGAAAGATGGCTTCGATCTAGCCTCCTTGAATTTCATATTTGAGTAAGGCGCGGCGTAGATCATCGTACTTGCTTGCAGAGATCTTCTCAAAGTAGGTACGATTGAAGTCCAACCAAAAGTTCTTAGCCTATTGGTCGCTGTATTAGTGCTGCCTTACTTGTCTTGGTAAAGGATCTACTCGTTGTAGATTGGTGTGCGCCGAAAGTCACTTCTTCGAAGGCTTCGAGTTCGTTCATTGACAATACGCACCCGCTGGGGTGCCACATCGGGGTTTGCCAGCTATGATTCATCAATGCCTTTCGGGGAATTGGATTGCTTGAACAGTCTCCTGAAGGTCTGGTTATTGTAGAGATTCTCGTCATTGCTATCCTTGTCCTTCGACTATTCGATAGTGGGAAGCTGTTATTCAGTGATGTGTGCGTTCACGTTGGACGCTGGGTCACTCGACCGTTCCATTGAAGTACCCCAACGAGGAAGATTATTATTATGGGATGGCAGCCTCCGAAAAATGATTGCCGCCAACTTCTTGGTTCAATAAACTTGGAGTTTCAGTGGTTATGAAGTGGACATGGCAAACATAGAGGTTATTCACTTACATCATTTCGGGAATCTCCGCATTAACAATCCGTAAAGGATGCCAATGGTTATTGAAAAGAGGATTGTCTCGGGAGGTGCGCCATCGATACTCTTGTTTGTAGTACGATATGCTTCGTAGGCAGTGTAAGCTAGCAGAATGATTCCGATGGGAATGCCTTTGCTAATGAAGCCGAATCCCGCCTTTGTAAGCAGAAAAACTCGGGAGCCAAATGCAGCTCCCAGTCCTTGCTTGAACCCGAGGTACGCCCATAAAGCGTAGCCTATCGCATACAGAAATGCCTCTCCGTAGTGAATCTTGACTCGATTCCAAACTTCCAGTTGATTGATGTCCCTTACAAGTACTTCCCTTGCTATGAATCCGTTGAATACAAGACAAATGGCTGCTAAGGGTAGATAGTACTTGAGGTATCGTGTGCTATGGGCGACGACTGTCAGCAGCATTGGAAGCTGGATGTAGAACGTAGGTGTTGCCATTGTTAGAAACCCACCAACATAGCCAATGGGGTACTTGTCAATCTGCTGCGACATACTCAGGTAACGCTCGACAATGGGAGTAGGCAGAATTAATTCATGGTAGTACAGGATCGATAGGAGGACGATAAACCACATTGCATTCCATATACGCGGTTTGGGGAGCTTCACCCCGTACTCGACGATTTCGATATGCCTAATCATGTTGGGACTGTTGAGTAGTTGAATCTGCTGCTAGTAAGTAGGTTTGGCAAGGTTAAGCTCTCCTTTGCTGACCTTCAGGATATCATTTTTGTATTCCTTGAGGAACCGAGTGTTCACTCCCATGTGGGTCCTGTGAAGAAGATGCCGCAGTTGCCTGACTGGAAGGCTCAGCATTCAACGATGTATATTAACTCAATTCTGCGATAGTACACAATCATTGTGCTTCCCAAATCTGCACGAACTTCTCACGATTACCCACGACAAACTGCTTCTGGTTTAGAATCCTCAGTGCCCAGTTCGTCTCCCCCTCCACCTTGCTGCTCAAGCGGACCTAGAGGGTTCGGAGATCAAACAACTGGAGTTGATTGACGTTGCATAGCATGATCTAGTGATCGCTGAAGCGTGTCATCCTTGTCAGTTGAACCAACTCCCCTTTCAGCTCTATCTTATCTCGAATAAGTTTGCGGCTACGAATATCCACCAGGCGGAGACTGGATCCACTTCCACCATAAAGCAGCGAGTTGTAGTCAGCTTGACACGCCGAAAGAGGTTCCTCATTACCTGTGCTAATTGTGGAGATATTATGCTCTTGGATAAGATCAGTGATAATGATTCGCCGATCCTTCGATAGAGTCGCCAGGCTCGTTCGGTTCAGCAGTAGAGTGTGGTCGATTGGTTTGGTATGCCCAGTACTGAAACGACCCTTACAGTAGAGTTTGTCTTCAGCGTCAAAACCCCAGATCTTAACTATCCGTTCGGAGTAGTCTCCAGTAAGCGATTTGACATTGCCGCCACTAGTTACGAACTCGTTGTCAGTATGGATAACCTCTACAAAGTGGCCAGGGTGCTGCTTCTTCACCGTCTCGACACATTTGCTGTTAAGGTTCACATGGGTGATATCGCCCTAACGGTTGACCAGCAACACAAAATCATTGAAGTAGTCCCATCGTTCATAGGTTCCCGGGATGCTCATAATCTCATTCTTCTCGCCTGTGGTATTGACAGCCAAGATTTGGGTGGTCTGCTCGGCAGAGTTGCTATCACACAGGAGGAACTCCTTGGAGTTGAGCCTACTAATGTCATATGGTGAGCTGTTCAGGAGGATATGCTCGGAGGCTGGTTGTAGACCAGTGCAACCACTCTGACAGATGAAATTGTCACTGTTTGGAAGCATCATAATATAGCATTGAAGAAGTCACGACTGTTCGTACTTGATGAGTTCCAATAACGGGTTCCAGAGAGGCAGCTTTTCGGCTGGTAGTTCGAGGTAGGATTGGATGTCCTTCTAGCAGTACCGGAAGCTTTCGATGGAGCGGCTGGTATCATTCAGAAGCTGTCGTTTGAAGTTCTTGAGGTCGAAGTCTTTGTAATGGTTTTCCTGGATTTCCTTCACGCAATTGATGAAGTCGAGACAAACTAGGTGACAACTATAGCTGATTGATCCGATGAGACCCATGAATTCTTGAATGGTATAGGTCTCGGTGTACTGATCCATCATGCGGTATCTGAAAGCATGCTCAGCCGATTCTATGTAGGCTCGGTGGTATTTCAGCAAGTTGTCAATGCTTCGCTCGTTTGAGGTGTAGTCTTGGCATTTTATAGTCAGCCAGCGAGATATGCAGCTGAGTACTCGTTCAATTTGCTGCCAATTCCTTTCCACTATTATGCCGTCCAGCAAAGTTTCTATAAATAGGAGGTACGCTTGGACTGCCTTGAAAGTGTTGATTGTGCACAGCAGTGTAAACACGTCGCCATCCTCTCTGAGCAGCTCAGGCTGCAGAGGGAATTCACGTCGGGCACTTATTTGATGGTCCAGACTTGCCTCACGGCTTGTGGGATATGTAACTACAACTTCCCTGAGCCGAGCCTCCTCTTCATGTGGATCGTACCCAGTGAGTCTGTTGAGACACGCCATCGCACTGCTGTGAAGCAAAATATCCACCAGCTCCTGTAGCCAATCACTAAGAGAACGCTTGTCGTTGTACTTGATCAGCAAGGTGACCACGTTGATGAGGTACTAGTTTTGACGGAGTCGCTAAATAAGACTATCTGTTACTATCGAAGTGATCTTAAACTTTGTATCGTAATCGAACCGGTTGTTCTCCTTGATGGAGACTATGCTGACGAGGTAGTCTTTGAACACTGCGAAGAAATTGCTGATGTCACTGAGCAAACGCGAATCTGTCCGTTCAGACATGAGTGTGTAAGCTGCCAGTCGAAAGATCAGGAGGAATACCTGGTGGTAGGTGGAGTCGACGTTGGATTGATTGAAGTCGGCGGTCTGCAATGTCTTGCGCAGCGTATCAAAGAAGGATAGGTCAACAAGGAATAGTGGGTTAGCAGGTGCAAGTTCTGTTAGGATGTTCATAGAAGATACGAAGTCCATTATCTCGAAGTCGGGCTTAGTCGCTGAGATCACCAATTAGTTGGTGAGGGCCTGGAACCCTTAAAGTTGACGGTGATAAATGAAGAGCGGAGAAGCCACCAACGCAACGATGTTGCGATAGTGGAGGTCGGGATTGCAGTAGGCTGTGATGGCTATTTAACAGAGCTTCTGAGTCTGTTCTGGAGGAGGTTGAATACGCTTGGCCACCAGACAGAGCATTGGAAAGAATGAACAGATTGCCTTAAGTCTGAAGCAATCGTCGATAGCAATGACGAGTCTCTCGAGCACCGGCATCATTCTTTAGAAGCCTTTCTGAAGCACGTAAGTTTGTTCCTTTTCTGTTGTCATCAGCAGTAGATTGCGGAATGCGAATTGAAGGATTGTTAGCTGTTGGATGATGGTGTACTGTTAGTTGTGCTTATTCCTGAGCTCCTTGATGGATTCCCGAGCGATGTCTTTCGGAGGCGACTTCGGAAGGGTCTTTAATATTGCGTCACACATTGATACGTACAGAGAGTTGGTTGACTGTAGCGAAGTCGTAGCTAAGTGCTCTGCTGTCAGATCCTTTGAGAGGGTGATCTGCTTGGAGTTGATGAGCCACATGTGGTTGGAAAAGAAGATTTAGAGTGTCCGAAGTGGCACACTGCTGGTCTTGCCGAGCCGGCCACTGAAGCTGTAGCCCTCCTTCCCGAGACTCGTGATGAGAGTGTAGAGGTGTGTCCAGTTCGTAAGAGCATCTGTTTTGATGTCTTCCAATGATCGCAGGTAATTGTATCGACTGACGGTGGCCAACATGCCCTCAGTCGAGGTTCGGTTGCTGAAGCCGTTTTTCAGGTGTTCGTAAGCTTTATGGAGGTTAATTTCGTAGAGCCTACCATAGCCATATTCGTTGATCTCCAGATAGTTTGCGACTTGTTCTTTCAGCGTTGCTTACTGCTGACTTGGTGAAGGGTCATCCTCCTCATTCTGGTATCGCAGGGTGAATTAGTTGAGATAGATAATCCTATCCTCACTCATCTTGTGCCGCCAGAGGTCTTCCATCTTGGGTTCGTACTCGACACTATATCGATGGACCTTGCTGAACTTATCGATTGTGGCAGGATTATAGAGCTTTTCGAGAAGCCCACATATGAAGAAGGGACTCTTTATGTGACCAGTCAGCACACCGTGGATTGCCAGTCGGATGACCATCGAGAGAGAGCAGTAGTAGATGCTCGTGTTGTAGATGTTGATATCCCTTGATAAGTTAGATTAGCTGGCGAGGGTAACATCTGTCCGTATCTTTTCATTGTAGTCAGCAGGTAGGGATGCTATCAGCCTTTCGAGAAGATTACTGCTAAAAAGCAGTTCATCCACGTACTTCTTTAGTGTCTGACTGGCCTCTGACCTCCTAACGAGGAGATTGAGCATGAGAGTGATCTTCCCCACACAGAGTATGTTGCTGGATGCCCACGTATACTGGATGATCGAAACGATGAACTGCTTGAATGGTTAGGATTGTTGCTGTGACACCAATATCTCGAAGAGCTTGGTATCGTAGAGCAAGCTGCAGTTGATGAAGTCAAAGATGGTCAGCAAGATGCTCATGAATTGAGAGCTAGTACCATGCATTCGCTTGATGATCGTGCTCCAAAGCCACTGCACAGGCGATCGATTATTTAGGTTCAGTTTGATCTCGCTGAGTGACCGGCTATCGAGGATCGTTGATATGTAAGGGCGTGGATCAGACGGCATCTGATCCCACAGAAGAAAAAGGTTAGTCAGGAGCCTTAGCACTTGAGTATAGAGGGTACCCATCCTCAAATACGCATGAAATTGTGGACGCCTCAGTGAGTTGTTAATCATTCGAATATCGATGAACTGCGCGAGCTTTTCCAATTCCGTGGGATCCTCCCCATCTTGGAAGTTTAGGTGAATCTCCTCCTCGTCGTCTGGTACGTACTCCTCGCCCAGCAGACTCACGATAGCAGTCACAATGTTGACACTCATGGTGCACCACCCCTGTTTTGTAAACACTTCACTCTTGTACTCATGGAGGCTCAACTTCCCACTGAACTTTTCCTCGACAAAACGAACGAGTCGGCAGTTGTCGAGGATCATTCGCACGTTTGACTTGGTATGCTCGTGCATTCTCACTCGAACGAGTTTGACAGTAGTGTTGAGCAGACACATTGCATTGTATAGTGTTGCCTTGGTTTGGGTGTGTTCGGGCTAGGAAGTGTTCTCAGCTAACAGCCGGTTACGATATTCTGAGTGCTCGATATCGGAGTTAGCAAGCTCACTCGTTTTGACAACGTCGAACAGCTCTATGAGATGTTTGGCTATTCCCGACACATTGAGCCTGTCCACCCCTTCCTCAAGCAGCCTGTATTCCGAATCCTCAATATCGTTGAATTGCGATAGCAAACTTTGCAGAAGCAAGTCTGCTGCTTCGTAGCTCAGCGAAATGGGTTTGATAGCCAGCACGTTCATCAGATTGAATAGCCAATGTGACTTAGCCTCCCTCCTTTGGTGCAGCTATTGAAAGGGTTCTAGCAGATGCACCCCATTGTTCCGACTCGCAATTCGCTGCATGAGATCGCCTAGTTCGAACTTGTAGTAGCTGGGGTCTGGCGGAAGGAAGTAGGTATCTAATGTTCCAACAGACAGTGTCGCTATTAGACTTTCCAGCATGGCCTTGATAAGTTTGAGTTCGTCTTGTGTATGTGTCTGCCTCGACACAAGCTTATCACAGATGATCTTCACGAAATTTTGGGAGTACACATCCTCGAATGTATGGCAACTCAGACAAATCGCAGTCTTTTGGACTGTTAGGGTGCTCTTAATAAGCGCCGTTACCGCCCTGAATAGCCATTTCAGACTCTTGAGGGAGTTCAGCTGCGCAAAGTATTTGAGGCAGTCCAACAGAAACAGGATGAGATAGTGCCCTCCATAGCTATCTGCTCGTCTCATTGTGGGAGCTACCATCATACTTTCGAGCAGGCTAATCGAGGAGGGGTTGATAGTGACACACTTGCACAAGAACTTCAAAGGTTGGTAGTGGTAGATACCTCGCTCGCTGACCTTATAGTTGTGAAGGTTATTTCCTCGCTTGAAGCATTCGGTCATATCGTGGTACAACGAATCGAAGAAGTTAGAGCAGTGATTGCTCAGTAGCTAGTTCAGTATCTTATTCACCATGTTGTACTGCCGGTTGCCAAGAGATACTGATAACACCTCAAAGGCTCGGGAGGTGTCCTTGTTGTTCATGAGAGTCACCCAAATGCTGTGCACGTTCTTGTATTCATCCCTATCGAAACCGTCGGGAGAACGCTTCATTATGCTCTTCAGCAAGCCGATTGTGAAGTTCAGTTTGTGTGGGTCTTTGAGCTGTTCACTACTGCAGTTCCTCTCCAGCCATAACTCAAGCCACTGTTTCCAGTGCTCTCCTTTCACGATGTTTGAGAAACTCTTCGGATCTTGGTGACTTCCTGATGCTTGACCTAAATCGATATTATACAGCCTGGCGATGTTGGGAAGGATAGCCCGATAGGGAAGGAGGTTGTCGCTGCGAGTAGCCCTAATGTAATCACAGAGGAGTGCATTCCAGCTGCTATCATTGGGATTTTCAGTAGACTTCCTGAGGAGCGCCTCCTTGAAGGGTAACAACCGAAGGAGCAGTCTATGCTGGAGTGTTGTGAGTTAGGGATTAGTGACCAAGCCTAGCCTTTGGGAAGATCCACATAGATTTTGTTCATCTAAGAGAGCGATAATATTCTTCATATCGATTCTCCTTTTGACATCGAAGATGTCGTTTGCGCTAATCATCAGCAGAAGCCTGGAGAGTTTAAATTCTTACTTGGCAACCTGCTGGCTCAGGTATACTTGAAGTGGCTGATTGCATTCCACCTGATAGACCTTCCTGCTGAGCATCATATAGTTGTCCCAGATCTTTTGGGGTAGTCCGTCCTGGCTAATCAGTCTGCCAGGGATGTAGCTGAACCGCTTGTCCAACTCCAAGATACTCTGCACCGACTTCAGTAGTGCCTTCCTATCCTCCACCACAGCCTTGCAGGTATTCTGCAAAAGGGCTTCGATATCGGGTTGGTTCACTAGCAGCATAATATCGTTGTTCCATTCGTAGATATAGTTGCCGATGTGGCATGGGAACCGGTGATCAAGGAACTTATAAAGCATACCCGTCTATATGAGTTCCTTCGCGACAAACTTATAGGCCAACAGCTTATCAATCTCCATCCACTGAGTGATAGTCAACACTATTTTCTGGAGCATTTTCTAGACACCTGGGTGGTGGTTACAGATTTGTTGCGCTGCTCGACCTTCCCTGAGCATGTTATCAGCAATCTTCGGAGAAATCTTCTCCTCGTACCAATTTTCCCTGATGTTGTTTCGCTCATAAAACTTGATGTTCACCACGATCTTTTCTTTTATGAAGGGCTTCTGCAGGTTCAGGTTGATCGACGCAAGGTCCTTGGTAGCCAGCAACTGACAAAGTCGAGAAGAGAAGAAATAGAGGTCTAAATCTTCCGGAGCGAGTCCGCTGAAACCGCATGAAGGAGTCTCCACTGTGGGTAGATGCTGTCCGGGAGGTCGTTGGTACTTCTCAGGTAAAGATCCAAGAGATCCTTGATTGGAGAGTAGACTGCTGTTTTCAATATTTCGTATGGGGCTACTGATTGGGAGCAATATAGGATTCGAACTAGCATTCCCGTTCCCAAGCCCTGGAAATTTATTCGGCTAAGGTGGGGGATTGCCATCTCTTTCTTTGGTAGCAGCTTCTTTGATCTCAGCAGGTTTGTTCGAGGAGAAGATCCCCTGGTTGGGTTGTGCAGGTTGGAAAGCATTGCCTCCATCGAATAATGCGCTTCCATTTGGCTTGTTCGTAAATAAGTTGCTGCTAGGGTTGTCACCTTTGTTCGCTTGGCCTTGAGCAGTGACTGGCTGCGGCTGCACAACCCGATTCCTTGTGGTTGTAGCAGGTGGGTTTGACTGCTGCTATCCCGCGTTATTCATGAAAGTGATTTAAATAATTCGCTCGCCACTATACGTCAGCAGTAGTAAGGTCGCGAGACCTCCACGTCGTAGCGGATCTTCGTGTCGATCTGGCCCATCGAGATTTCGTTGCCGATGATGTACGTCATGAAGTCCCAGTATCGTTCAACCTTCTCTTGCTTCTTGGCTAGCTTGTTGAACTCTTTCAAGGCTTGCTGTCCGAAGTGGTTCCAGTAGAGCTTGAGTGATACCAGGCTGTCGTTGGTCTCGAGGCTCTCAGCAATCATCTTGAGTCCTCCATCATCGATATCGTTGCGTGTCATGTCAAGGTGAACAAGCGAACGGTTTTTGGAGAGGGCCTGAGCAATAGCCTTGGCACCATAGTGACCCGTCCTGTTAGAAGCGAGAATCAACGACTCAAGTGCACAGTACTTGCCAATGAGATACTTCCCGATTTCTTGACACCCCTGGAACGATATCTTATTGCATCCCAAATCCAGAAACTTGAGCTTGTTGTTGTCAAGTAAATGGTCAACTATGGTGTAGATGGCAGCACAGGTAAACTCATGCTTGCGTAAGCTCAACCTTTCAACTCCACGATTGATCTGGAGCATCTTGGCGAAGTGAATTGCTGTCTCCTGTCCAATGCTCTGGTAGTAAGGGTTATCCACGTTCAGTGACCGCAGAGTGTTGTTATTCCAGTTCAGCACACTCGTTAGGACGATCATGCCGTCAGCGTTGATTTAGTTGTTAGCCAGGTTGAGCTACTCCAAAGGCTTCTTGGGTTCATCCTTGTTAGTGAACAGTAGCGTCTTCGTTACGCTCTGGATTAGTCAACAGCTTACAAT
>ERZ724508.888-NODE-888-length-19643-cov-5.502655_pt1 | contig 19643 bp, 26 predicted proteins | sample MGYA00376041_ERZ724508 | MGnify/ENA primary metagenome ERZ724508 (study PRJEB28724, sample SAMN07190887) | wastewater metagenome | isolation source: effluent of sewage treatment plant in Hong Hong | place: USA: Christiansburg, Virginia | collected 2016-03-01 ...
GCCTGGGAGGTTCCAGTGATCATGTTCTTGATGAAGTCACGATGGCCTGGGGCATCAATGATGGTGAAGTGGTATTTGGCAGTCTCGAACTTCCAGAGAGAAATATCGATGGTGATACCGCGCTCCCTCTCGGACTTCAGCTTGTCCATGATCCAAGCATACTTGAAAGAGGCCTTGCCCATATCAGCAGCTTCCTTCTCGAACTTCTCAATGGTTCGCTTGTCAATACCACCGCACTTGTAGATGAGATGGCCAGTGGAGGTGGACTTGCCGGAGTCGACGTGTCCGATGACGACGAGGTTGATGTGAAGCTTTTCCTTGCCCATTTTGTGGATTTTGTTGTTCAAACAATTTATAAACTCTGGACAGTTGTTGACACTTAAGACTAAAGTTGAAGCTTTTTTAAGACTATCTTAAAAAATCATCGCTGTGAGTGTTGATATTTAATTTTCGTGTTGTCGTTGAAGGCCCGGAAAGAGAACCTCGCAGTTTGATCCCTGTAGCGAAACAATGCTGGTATTCATTCGCAGAAACCCATGCTGATGACTTGGGTATTCGTTCTTGGGAGTTCATGCGTGGTGTGTCCAGTGGATTCATTGAATTTTCGGGCACGCCAAACATACAGCAGGAACACATCCAAACTTTAGCATCACGCTTCAGAGCACATCACCGACAGATCTGCCATGGCTCCTCAAATGGCTTTTTTATACTATCGAAAATCGGCATCCTTTCCATGAACATTTTTTCAATAAGCATTCTCTCATCGCTCGGCTCGAGGCGATATCAACTTGCCTATGGGTTACCACTCGAAAGGGGTCCGTTTCTCTTGTCGTGACTTAAATCTTGAACAAAGACCAAAGCATCAGCTTAAACTTAAAACCAGAGTGCGGGTTCAGTTGGAAATGTGCTGCTGCACGATCAACCTTACCATCTATTATTATGATATAGCATAAAATCGTACCAAACCCGAGAGTGATCAGCTCAACTTACGTGGACAATCTCACAGCGAAGAACATGCTCGCAGATTCGGAGCACCTGGTCAATCGACTAGTCAAGAAGCACTTACTTCCCGCCGATCTGCTCCAAAAGCAGAAAGCAGTAGTGTCTGTACCATCATAGATTTCAGCAGCGATTACGTCAACCTAACAACCCGAGCTGGAACGGTTCGTTGATAAACTGAAGCTGGAGGATAGCGAGAGACTGCAATTAATCAATAACCGGTTCACCAACGACCCGCAACTTCTATTGGTACGTGACGTTGGCTATTGAGATCCTCCCACAACTCAGCAGACTCGAAAACAAGGAGCTTAGCGAGCTGGTGAAGATGAAGAAGAAGTATCTCGAGTGACACTTTCTGCTGCTCGCTTGAATCAATGACAAATGAAATCAGATTGTCAATGTAGACCATGGATCGACTCTTGGGGTTAGTATCTCGTATCGGGTAAAACACCCCTCTTCAGGATGCTTGTCTATATCATACATGCTGATTGAACTGTTGAGCCTCATCTCTCCCATTCAATATTCGATGGTTACTTTAAAGAGCTGGGCTCCATTGTCTTTCCCACCCCCATTCGAAAGACGAGGAGGCTACTACAGTGATGCGCTACAATCAAATCAACCCATTATGCTTTACGGCACAGTTATTGACTCAGAGTATCAGCAACACTCTACGAAATATTCTTGGAGAACAGCAAAAGCTGCCGATTGCTAACATACAGACCTGGTGAAGGGGTTCGTTGAGAGTATCCAAAACGATATTGCTGATCAATAGCAAAGGAAAGATGGTCGCCAATTAAAGACTAAGCCCAGTCATTAATTTACTGCTTTTTATGCTCATGATCGACACAGAGAAAGTAGAACATTAGGGTCGGTTGGTTGTCCATTTTGCCACGAGCAAGTATAGGACTTTTTTTATTTCGTTGTAAATGTACCAAGTCCATGCTGAACACCCTTCGCCCATTGTCCATCGTAGCTACATCCGTTCTTCCAGAGGTATATTCCATTCCCATGTTTATGATCATCGAAGTACTCTCCGATATATTTGTTGCCATCTCTCCAGCTCATAATACCCCGTCCGCAAAGTTTCCCTCGTCTCCAGCTTCCTCTATACTCCTTCTCGCTTGTCCATATAAACTAACCTAACTTAACAGTATTACTACCTTCGCCATCCGGTTCGTTCTCATTAAATTCTCCCTCATAGACGTTTCCATTGCAAAATCGCATCACTCCTTTCCCTTGGATCCTCCCTTAAAAGTACTCCCCTTAATACTCAGACCCGTCATAAAATCCTTCATTTCCAATACCGTGTTTTTTGTCATGAAGCCATTATCCAACATACTTTGTGCCATTTAGAGATATGTAAGTGCCAAATCCGTTGGCCTTGTCATTCAGCCACTGCCCCTCGTAAACTTATCCATCAGAATGTACAAGAACTCCCCATCCATTGGCTTGCCCTTCTTTAAAGCTCCCCTCATACCGGCTTCCATCAGGCCAATACTGAATGCCTTTGCCTTACTTCTTCCCTCCTAACCATTAGCCTTAGTAGCACATTCCATTCTAGAATTCAATTCGTTCTAACAGGACAGGTTTTATGCAATTAACGGTCGTCTTAATCAGTTCTGTCTAACGATCGGTGAGTGGTTTCTCCATTTCTAGCTTGGATTTTTCCGAGACTGGTAAGCATCCCCTCCCTTGTAACTTTCCTTTCCCTCCGTACCTTTCCTTCTGCAAGTCCTCTCGGCTTAGAATCTACTTTTTGCTAATGATATTCTTTTGGCTGGTTATTCCGATCCGTCTCTCGTGTGAATAGATCTTTTATGGTGCAGCTAGCTTCTATAGCCTTGAACTTGGGGATATTTCATTGAGGTCATGAACGCAGATAACGTTCTTTAAACACGGAATAGTCTGCACTTGAATCGGCTAGTCAATCACATCGTAGTCAGGTTAGGTCCATTCGGCAATGTCAAGGGATTAACCATCCTCACTCTTGACTATCTTCATATCTGGGATGATGGATAGTTTCCTGACACAGCTTGCTTTTGCAAAAGAGGGTGATTTATGACCCGGACAAGCTTCTCCTGTCGAGACACGGCCACTCGGACTAGATGAATCAGCGCTGAAACTGCTCTTGCAGCCTTCCATCGAACCTTACCTTGCTCCCATAATATTCTATTACACGAAGTTAGCATGTAATTTCTGAATAACTTGGCTACAGCCCTCTGATAGGCATTAGGATGATGTCGCTTTCTGCCCTGACCCTGATCGGCTGAATGACTTCTGATAATAAGTGCTATAAGAGCTACATACTCCAATAACTAATACCGATATGTCGCTCATATACGCTTTGGTGGCTCGAGGCAACGACGCAGTGCTCTGCAACTACACGCCGTTCACCGGCAACTTTGAGCAGATCGCACTTGATGTTCTCAAGCGGCTTAACCTATCGAGAATGTACGCTCAGTTCGGTACGGCAAAGTACAACTTCTACTCGTACATCAAAGAGAACTACGTGTTCTTGGTAATGGTCGAGACCGAGGTAAGCAAGACCTTATGTAGTACGAAATGCGCATTGCCATTTCCTTCCTTCGAGACATCCAAGATAAGTTTTTCGATCGATATCCCAAAGCGAAAAGGGACGCTGCCCTCCCATTCTCGCTCTCGGACTTCCGCAAGATACTCGAAGACCGGATCGCGCTCTTTAACGATAAAACCAAAGTGGACAAATTCTGCTTGCTTCAAAAGTAGGGCAATTAGTTGAACGTAGGGAACTTTCTGAGGCAGAACAGATTTCACTAAAGAACCTGGATAAAGCCATAGACCGTGGAGAAAAAATCGAAATTCTGGTGTAGAAGACTAGAACCATGGCTGACACCTCTTACGATCTGAGTAAGACAGCGCGAGCAGTGAAAAGAAAGATGTGGTGGAAGAATAAGAAGATCTGCTTGGCACTCATCCTGCTAGTCATCGTGATCGGAGTGGTGATAGCCTGGTTGGCAGGCGCATTCAAAAGCAGCAGCTCGAGCAGTTGATATGGATCGTGAATATGCGGTGAAAGAGCTTCGTTGGGTCAGCAGCCCTATTTATCATCAGAGAGGTTCCTCTCGCTTGACTCGCAGAATTTTATCGACAAGTTGTTCCTTCTTCTGACTGTTGCTGCGGATCATAGACTCGTCAGGTCGAAATTCCTTGGTGTACTCCTGGGTGCGACGGTAGAAGTTCTAAACTCGAAAGACGTCAATCTTCATTGTCTCGTAACTCTTCTGAGCCTTTTCAATTGCCTGCTCTTTGCATACGATGTTCCCGTCGAAGAGTATCTGCAGAAATCTCCCCACTCCATATGCTTTTGTATCGTTGCATTGACGTGGTCTTGTGATAACTCTGCATATGTCTGTGCTAGTACCTATCACCGAGTATCTTGACCTCCCGGACGTTCCCTCCCGCTTGGAAGATGCTGGTGGATACGTTTCGAGCCAGATTGGCAGTGGATTTGGCGGGTCCACACTTAGCCATGACAATGAGTTCGTAAAGAGGCATCTAACTTATTAATTGTTCAACACGGATAAATAGAAGAGGAAGTGCTGTGGGACTGAACTTTGTGCAAGTGGTAGTCTCTAGCGTTCCGATAGCGCGGTTGCTTGTGTACGTTGTAAGCCATTGTCGCACTTTACTTGATGGTGTCGATCGCTTTGTTCCGCTTCATGAGCAGTAGAATCTGTTCGTCTTTCTGCTCGATATGGCTTCTCAACTTGTTTACTTCAATCTCCAGTTCTGCCAAAGCAGGTTCAGTTTTGCATTCAGTCGTCTTTTCGAACTGCTGCCCTTGAGGAACTTTCCGCTTCGCAGTTGAGGCTGTTCTCAGATTGGTGTCTACTCCCGAGTGATGCTTACCGGCTGTTGGTGTAACCTTGGCTACTGCTGAACTGAAATACTTTCGATTCGGTGAGGATTATTTTTATGCTGAGCGGTGTCCATGTTTGGTGCTGGTATGCGGACTGTGAGATTCATTCTCAGTACGGCAGTTCTATCTGCGATGGTTCTCGTCTCCACTTCGATTTTGCATTTCAAAGATCGTCCGATACCTTGCTTCCACTTCTTTTTATGATCTACCGATCTCTTCCTTGCGTATGATTAACTGCAGCTTCCTTATCTTCAAGTCTTTTTCATGCAGCCTCTGCAATAAATCCTCCACCTCTTTCTCATGTTGTGTTTCTCGATAGCACCCACGCAACATCCTTTCCAACTCCTTAATTTCATTCGTCTTGTTTGCGTTAATCTGTGCCAGTTGATGGTTAGCCCTGCGAAGCATATCGGCCTCTTCCTTCAACTCCTGAATAAGCTTGGAGGCTTTGAAGATCGCCTCTTCCTTGAGTAAGTTTTCGTACTTGAGTCTATCCACAAGGTAGCTTTGCGGTTCCTCGGCCTCAGAACTGCTGTCGAGTGGACTTCGTTGGAGCTCGATGCTTAGCTGGCTATCTGTCATAAAACTATCAATAAAAAATATTGCCAGACCATGTTAACAGATACTCACAGCAGATTTGTCAGGTCACCCAGCTCAACTCTAGCGCGAAGTGGGTATTGCGAACATTCATGATCGTCCAGTGGAAGCTTCATGAACTTGGCGAGGGAAGGGTAATCCTCTTCGACTGCGTTGGGAATGCTTGGCCAGTAAGCATTGGTGTTTTCCTAGCCATGTTTGTAAAGGGTCGTATCCGAACTCATTCGAGAAGAGGCCATAAACTAAGGGGAATCGGGGTTCACTGAGATATTTGTGTTTGGACTATCTGTTTGGATTGAATTCCTGAGAGAAAAGAAGAAGGGATTATTAATATCGACTGGAAGAAGCAGCCCTGTGTTGTTTGTGCTTTCACAACGTCTATGACAGGTCTCTTTGATTCGCCTTTCACCTTCCTCGATGAATACGTGAGACTCAGAAAAGAATATTTCACGGGATTGTTATCGGAGCTGATTGTAAATGGTCTGTGTCTCGTCAGGCATGCCAAGTTCATAGATGTAATCTTGCAGTTTCATGACACCATTCGAGGTTGAATGGTTTGTCCTTCCGGGTGAGACTTACAGTTTAGGACGCCCTCTTCTTCTAGGGGTATTCGTCTTGACTAACTGTTTGATGCACAGCTCTTCTTCAAGAAGCAGTTCGCCTAATACAGTCGATGGTGTTGGTGTGAAGGTTAGCATCAGGGTAGCAACAGCTTGCATTGCTTCGTCGAACACCTCAGAGAAGCAAGCAGTCGCTTCTACGGACCTATCCGGTTGTCGAGATTCTCCTTTGAAAGGACTAGCGCTGTTCGTGAAAGATCTTCGACGAGTCGCCAAATTGTAGCTCGCAACCGGCTAAATCATCTTATTAAAATTATCGACGAATGAGAACACCATCATGGCTGCTTCTCGAACTCTTTCTTGCGCAACGCCACCTTTTGGGAGTGCCTTCCAGGTTCGATGTCTATTCTGTAGACGATGGTTTTTGCTGCATATTAGTTACTTTTGGGCACTACCCGTATCTCGCAGCTAAAACCGAACGTCCCACGCGACTAGTATACCCATGGAGCGTTCTTCACCCGAACTGGCTTTGCAGTTGGATCCCCCATATTGATGTTAAACTAGACGTACTCGAATCGGAGGTTTCGAGGCTAAAGAGCGAACAGTTCCCAGTTGTACTTCTTCTTGGTCTTAGTGAAAGCTGACTGTTTGGTTGCCAGCTCGACAGAGTTGTTGCCGACCTCGATGAACACGATGCTTTGCATCATGCGTCTAAACCGGAGGAAATCAAGATCGCGCTGCTTGAGCACACTTGCTTCCATGTTCTTCACCAGCTCTTCGTGGAGTTCCTTAATCTCGTGTTGTGTTGTGATTGCACGTCGACAAAGGGGACATCTTGGGTTGACCAGCATGGCTTCGGTGATGCATTTTGAGCAGAATAGATGATTGCAGTTGGTTTTGGTTGGATGATAGAAAGTTTGTAGACACAGAGAACAACGGTGGGCATCCTCTGCGTTTTCCTTGACAGCAACTTTTGGTGATTCGAGCTCAGCATTCTTTGATCCTTTCGGAGAGTCTGAATTAGGTTACTGCATCGGTTCTTTCTGCTTGGGAAGTTCTTGAAGACTCTCCTTTGGTACTTCTTTCTGAAGAGTTTCGTTCTATCTTCGAAAGACCTTTCCGATTTCTTGAGAAGCCTTGATTGCAGGCTGCTTTTCGTTGCTGGAAGATGAGTAAAAAGACTGCTCAATCTCCTGCAGCTAGCGCATTTGCTATAGCGTGACATTTTCAGACATTTCTGACCGTTATTCTATCTTCTATTCCACTCGATAAACCTTTGGTTATGGAGGTCTTTGATCTCTTCGCTCCAACGACCGGGTTGGCTTCGGCTGGGCACGTAGACTCTGCCCTCTGGTCCGAACAGACAATGACCTGTTATTGTAATTCGAGCGGTTCTGACCAATTGCAGTGCTCCCCGACTTCCTGATCCACCGATTGATAAACTGCAGAATATGGTCCCAGACGTGATCGGATACCCAATAAGGTGTGACACTACTACGGAACGTATAGAATTCAGAATTCTTGAGTTCCTTATAGAGAAGCTTGCCTTGCCATATAGGATGCCCATCATCCTCGATGTCGTAGATGAGCAATGTTGGAACTTCGAACCCTCTGAATCTTTGTATGTTCCCACATACTGGCCTTTCCTGCACCATAATCTCGCACAGCGACGGTTTTTAGTGGACTGCGTTAAATATTGCAGCTCCTCCTTGAGAGTGGCCCATGAGTATGAAGTAGTTGTTATAGTGGAGAGCTTCTAATATCTCTTCCAACAATTGCCGTGGGAATGTTTTGATTGCTTCCTTGCTGCCTGTGGATTGGCCATAACCTGGGCAGTCAATGGCGATGATGTAGAAGCGCTCTAGAAACGAGATTCTGGCGATATACTCGTAAAGGAAAAACTCATAAGTCTTCGCAGAGTTCTTGGGTCCAGATCCGTGGATGACAAGAATGAGTGGTTGACCATACTCACCGACCTCCAAGCAGTTGATGAGTCCATAGCTCCGCGACTCGATGATCTTGGAGCGAACTGACTCGCTAGCTGGCTGCTCAATCATTAATGATTAGCGTGAGATACCCACGAATGTTACATATTGCGTCTTCCGATGAATCCCAACGCAAGAATGGTCAACAAGTGTTTGACACGATCACTGGATCCTCGCAACATCCTTCTCCGTAAACTTGATGCCTCGTTTGAGGAGTTCCATGGCAACTTGCGCAATGTTGTACACATCATCGATGCCTGAATGATGGCGTCCCTATAGTTTCAAGTCGAACATCTTGAGCATTTCTGTCATTGACTTGGCACGATAGCTATGTTAGCCGACACCGGTTACTTATGCGGGTTCTTGATGTAGGCCGGAGGTGGCACCATCTTCTTGATATTAATGAACCGTTTGAAATACTCCCTCAGTTCGATTTTCTTCTGAAGAGCTTCCTCTCTAAGGCAGGTTTTCAGGTCCCAGTCCCCACACGTGACAAAAACGAACCGCTGTATATTGTTTTGCTCCAGCCATTTGTGAATTAATCCAATTGCAGCCTACAGGGTGACGCCTTTGTCGACCTGCTCTTGCTGGATGCCTGTTAGTTCTGTGCAGAACTTGGTGAGTTTTGGGTTGAAGGTCGGTTGGATATAGTAGTGAAAGGTTGCATCAAGTAGTTTACCATCTGAGACCCTCACTGCTCTCACGGGGAACTCAATGATTTCACTGCACGGCTGCAGCTTCACGTTATTCTCGCAGGTAGCCTCGAAGTCAAGCACCAATAGGTAATCAAAGTCGTTCTCGGTCTGTTGTGGAGGCTTTGTGTTTTGGGGTTCAGGCTACATGGAGTGCGCTGATTATTTCTGATACTTCCCAAAATTGCTGATGGTTCTAAAGTTGGAAAGGTTTGGTTATTAATTTGCAGCAGCGCCATTTTCGGAGGTGTTCGGGGGTATCTAGCCGGCTTTCAGTATATTTATTACTTGAGGCTGATACGCTGCCTTCCACTTTCTCCGAAAGGCTTTGCGTATAAAGCAATTGTCCAAGTGTACTTATCGACCAGCAATTCAAGCCTGCTGATCTATACGACAGAATAATATTTAAACTTTGATTTTATGTCGGCGTGTAGATTAGCACTGGTGGTACCAGTGTTGCTTGCTATCGCCTTTGCTGCTGGGAACTCCAACCGGCCAGTAATGGCTTTTCAGAGCTTGCAGGAGTTCGCCAACGACCCAAGGGTTCAGCTTATCGATGGGTATGTCAGATCCCAGCATCCCACGGAGCTTCTTTCAGCCATACTCAACGATGTTGGCTCAACGAAGGACAATCAAAACTACAGACTGTTCTATACAGCTAATGGAGATAACTACCTATCTGTAACTAAGCAGGCTGATCCTTCTTCTGGGATAACAGAAGTTTATTGGGGAAAGGTCAGGAAGGATAGACAAGGGGCAACTGCAGCGTTGGCTACTGAAAGTGGACCGCTTGTAGGAGCGTTCGGAGCTCCGAGCATCCCCAGCAACGACCCAGAATTCGATCTAGTCGACAGGTTTGTTCGTGATCTCAAAAAGGAAGAATTGAAAGACGCGACTGTCACTTCGGTAAGGACCCAAGTCGTCTCGGGTATGAACTATAAGATCAATTATCAGACAAAGGACAACCGAAGCTACGAGGCAGTTGTGTACAGACAGTCCTGGACAAACACGACCAAGCTGTCGTCATTCAAGTAGACTACTTCAACAGATGCCAAGGTTGGTGCAGCTAGTCCAGATGCAGCCAGTGCCAACGGTTCCTCCGCCAAATTCCCTTTGGCTGGAGGATATCAATCTGTAACTGATCGCATGAGTACTACATTCGCGAAAGCGGATTCCTTTGCTCGTTCGCAGTACCCGGTTGAGCTAGCCGACGCAACAATCATAGATGCACAGCAGCAAGTGGTATCTGGTTCCAATCACAAGATAAACTACGACTCTCCAACTGGCAGGTACGAGGTGATAGTGTATCAGCAACCATGGACCAACACCATCCGAGTATCGAATTTCTTTGTGCTCGAGAGGAAGAACCTTCCACTTATCCCCAAGGCACCAGACTCACAGTACAAACCCTTAACCGATTTCCAAACCGATGCCAGCTTCCAGAAGCTCGATGCATACTTGCGCAACAGATATCCTGCCATGCTGGCCAATGCTGTTGTCTACGATGTGCTGAGGACTCCAGATGCGATTTCCTACCGAGTTAACTACCAAGTCGACAATAAGATGATTACGATTAATGCGGCAGTGACCCCACAACCATCTTCACGCCGCAGGCTACTACAAAGCGGTGATGGTTATTCTGACATCCCAAACTATCTCGCTGACGCCAACTTCGTGAGTATCGACAGAATGGTGAAGAATGACCACGCCAATGAACTTCTCAATTCGCAGGTAGTTCGGGCTGAGATGCGAGATAACGGTGGAAGCTTCAATTACCGTATCACTTATCAAACGGCCTCTGGAAGCTACGAAGCCATTGTCTATTCTGAACCTTCCAGCCGAACAAAGTCCATTATTTCCTGGAGGTCCAGTGGAACACCACAAATTGTAACAAACAATAACGTCTTCGGAGCAAGTAGCAGCATCGCCTCGTCAGATGGTACTTGGCAACCCGCCAGTCTTAGTGACCAGGTTGTCCAACGAGTCGATCAACTAATTCGTGCGGAGAAGAATTAAATTGGAAATGGACCTCTAACGAAAGCTGAAAGGCAGAACAGCAGTAGCTATCGAATGCAGTACGCAATCGATGGCAGCACTGATCTCCAGGTCATGGCAACCTACAATAACAAGGCAGATTCAATCTTCATCGTGTCGTCAGTGAGAAATAGTCGTACTTCGTTTGCTGTTATGGGAACTGCTGCGACTGCCGCCGCCGTAGCAGCAGCGACTGCGACGAATCCGTCTCCACTACCTGCTCCTCCTGTTGCTTCAAGTGATGGGTTTGCCCCACTTCTAAACTATCAGGCAGATCCTGACTTCATGAAGGTTGATGCATATGCAAGGTCGAAAGTGCCTGAGATCCAGTATGCCCAAATTGTATCGGTAAGAGTTCAGAAAGGTTCGGGGTTGAGCTACAAAATTCAGTACAAGACATCCTCTGGAAATATTCTGGAGCTTAGCATTGACTCCCAAAGCATGATGTCCGACCAGGCTGCCCAACCCGCCCAACCAGCATCCACTATGACTACTACAACCACAACCACAACAACTTCGTCTTCTGGAGGGGCATCAAATCCCTCTTTAGTTCAAGCAATACAAGAAAAAACTCCGACACTAAATACAGGCTCCTCCAGCACCACAACTACAACCACAGAGACCTTCATAGCCGATGGCTATACTGTCTACACCAACTGGGGTTCTGACACGAATGTAGCAAGGAGTGACCAACAAATCCAGTCGCAGATTCCACAATTAAGCGGTGCCACGATAGTCGGTGTCTGGACGAAACCAATTGCTACCGGTGGAACCAGCTACAAGATTCGATATCGTACGAACAGTGGAGCTTTTACTGAAATCGATGTGGATCAAGCCACTCCACCGAGCGAAGCCACACCGAGCAGCACAACATCAACTTCGGCTACTACACAGGTTGCTACTCAGGAGACAGCTCTTGCAAACTTTGAGACCAACGAAGGCGTCCAAAAGGTCAAGCAATATGTCCAGGAGAACGTGCCAAGTCTAAGAGGTTCAAATATCGTAGGGGTGTGGACATCCTATACTCCTGAAGGCCTGACTAACTACCGGACGAGGTTCCTCACTCAGGATGGACAGTTTGTTGAAGTTAACTTGGCTTATCAGCAGCAAAAAGGAATCGCCGATACTCCCACAAACTCCTCCCAGACAACAGTCAACACCACCCAGACTATTCTCGCGACAACTCCCGACGGATATCAGTTACTTAAGAATTTCGGACTTGACCCAACCTTCCTCAAGATCGATCAGTATGCTCGAGTTCAGAAACCCGAGCTCGCTGGTGCCCAAGTCAACGCAGTATGGACAATGCAAATCCCCAACCTCGGAACTAGCTACCGAATTCGCTACACTACGAGTGCCAAGACGGTCGTGGAAGTTACTTTGGTGTTCAAAGTCGATACCGGTTCATTCGAGTTCGACCCAACTATCCCTACCCCGCCACCAATCAACACCGTAACCACGACTGTCGTCGGTTATCAGATCTTCCAAACCTTTGCTTCCGATCCTGTCTTCCAGGAAGTCGATAAATTCGTTAAGAACCAGCTGCCCAACATCGTTAATTCTCAGATTATTGCTGTTTGGATCGAAGCTATCCCCGGAACTAACAACTACCGCGTGCAGTACTTGCTCCCCGACGGAAGTATTCAAGAAGTCAAGATAACTTATATAACGACCACAAAGACCTCTGAAATAGTGTCAGTACAGGAGTTGAATCCGCCAGTGAAGAAGAATGCGACCACCACGAATGTCGTCACCACCACAAATAACTCAGCGTTCAATCCCAAATGGACTTAAAAGAATTTTAAGGATGGGAACAATATAATCACAAAGAATACAATGACCATAACAACCCAGTACTACCCAGGAATCACTCTCAATCCTAACTTCACCAACCCCAACCAGACGACTGTCAATTCTGTTGTTGACACCGCGGGAAACACCACTCTGGTCACAAATACCACCGTTGTAGTTAGCAACAATACATTCAACCCAAACTGGAGACCTCCCGTACCTCTTCCCAGTTTCAACACCACTACGACAAATACCACCACTATCAACACCACTTTTATTCCGAACCCACCACCTTCCGTGCCTCCCCCTGTTATAACCCCTCCAGTGACCGTCATAAATACCACCACGATCACCACGGATGTGAATGAAAGTAACTGGCAGCCCCCACAACCCCCTAAATATCCACAAGTTCCAGTGATTCCTTCCACTAACACAACCATAGTCACCACGAACACTACTACTAACTATCAGTAAGTCGACAACAGCAGTGAAGAAATCAACTTCATCGATAATTGGTGTCGCCAGCAAATAACTCGCTTGGTGGGCGCTCGTTTCATCAATATCTGGAAGCTCATCGGTACCAACACCTACAAGGTTGAGTACCTCACCAAGGATGGTGTCAATTTAGTTGTGATTGTCAATAGGATGGACAATGGCTCCCTTGTGCTCGTCTCCGTCAATTCCAATTCCAACACCAACACCATTAATACGACCACCGTCACGAACTACGAGATCCTGAACAACTACTCCACCGACGTGGACTTCTCGAGGGTGGATATTTACGTGCGCAGAATGGTCAAAGAACTGGCCGGAGCAAGGATCGTTTCGGTGTGGATCCAATTCCTGGATAACAAGGTTGTGAACTACCGAATCAACTATCTGCTGGTAAGCGGCGTCACCATAGAAATTACCTGTCGCAGGAGCAGCTCAACAAATGTGATAGAGATCATCAGCAACAAGGTGATTAGCAGAAATACCAGCACCAACATTACGGTAACAACCAACACTTCCACCAATGTGAACACCAACTTCTTTAGCACCTTCAAGACAGACTACACCATGCTCCTGAATTGGTCCACCAACAGTGAGTTCCTACTCATTGACCGGTACGTTCGAAGCCAGTTCGCGCAACTACGCAACAGCCAAGTCGTGGCAGTATGGATCATGGTTCAAGTCAACGTGGGAGCCAACTACAAGATCCAGTATCTTCTCAACGGTCGCACAGTGTAGATTATTGTCAACAAAATCCAGGATAGCGATCGCATCACCGTCGTCTCCAGCACCCTCACTGGTGGCTACCAACCCTTCGTCAATTATCGTAATGATCTGGAGTTCCGCAAGGCTGATGAATTCGCTCGAACCCAGATGCCGCAACTCAGAACTGCGACAATTGTGGCAGTGTGGATTCAAATTTCCAATGGAGTGAGCTACCGCGTTCAGTACAACAGCAACCAAAACGTTATGATCGAAGTTGTTATTTCATACAGCGTCACCAGCGATAGTTACACCTTCGAACTCATCTCACCACTGACTCTGATCGACTATATCGTCAAGCCCGACCCCCTCTGCAAAACCTTCAAGAGAAACATCTGCATTGAGTGCTCATTCCGAAGTGTATTCGATGCAACCCGCAAATGTAAACCAGTAAATCAGTTGTGCAATACGTACGATATGATATCTGGGCAGTGCACGAGCTGCTATGGTGGTTACAGTCTCAACAATAAGGGTGCCTGCGTCACAACTGTCAGCTTGCTGCCACCAAACTGCGCCGACATGTTCAATGGGGGATGCACAAGCTGCAACATTGGTTACATCCTCATGCTGGACGGCAGCTGCAAGAGCCGTATGCCTGGCTGCCAGACAATGCTCCGGGATGGAACTTGTGTGTCCTGTTCAATCGGATATCTTCTCAACGGAGGAGTCTGCTAGCGTAACTTCTGATAGGTCTGCAGATTTATATCGTTAAAAGGTTGGGTGCATGTCACTATCACAGATGCTGAACATAGTAGTTTAGCAGCGTTTCCGGTCGTAGCTTGATAAATTCCTCCTTTGTCACCCAAATTTTCTTTCGCTATGTTATTTCGGAATCGGCCAGCTTGTAAGTGAACTGACCGTTGGCAAAGCGAACATCCTCAATCGTTATCTTGTTGTCCAGCAATCGTTTTAGGTCAACTTATCGCTATTCGGGCTGGGATGCTACATCTGATTCCGCTCTCACTACTGCAGTGCTTGGTTCAGGTGCAGACGGGTGCGGAAGTTGATCGTCGGAGTCCTTGAATGATTCTTTCAAGCTCTCCTACACAGTAGCCTTGACGATCGTAACATGCTTGTGCAGACGGTCGAAGATCTCCTTATTGGTAAGCCACTTGACAGGGAATTAGTTCGCCGGCGGCTTCTTTATGATTTTTCTCGAGCGCGAATCTACTTTCAGAGGGGGCTTTGGCGGAAGGCTATCCTTGACTTGCTTTTTCTTCTAGGGAGTATTTCGCTTCTTGTTTGGTTGTGCATTGTTGTTGGCACATACCCGCTCTTGTCTGCGTCTCTCCAATTTGAGCTCCTTCATTTCCTGCCTCGTATCGAACTATCTAACCATGTCAAGCATATCGCCCAGGTTGCAACGGGGCTCCCACGTGTTATGCAGACTATCGTAACCCACCCATTTGATCTCGTACTCATAGTGACCACCTCGGGGATTGACTCGTCGGCTATGAATGGCTTCTACCTCATAGCGCTCTGTATCACAACGACGCTTGTTCATTTAATAATTATATCACCCGCCAGGTCAAGCTATCTATTATAATTCTCGTGCAATGAAGGTCTGTGGAACCTGCTCCACTAGCAAGGCTTTCATCAAACGGCCAAAGACAGGCAAACCGATCTGTCAACTCTGCTTCTTTTAGACCTTCGAACAGGAAATTCACCAAACAATCATCCAAAACAATCTCTTTCGCAAGGGCGATCGAGTTGCAATTGGGACGAGCGGGGGAAAGGACTCTACTGTCATAGCACATGTGCTTAATAAACTTAATCGACAGTGCGGGTACGGACTGTAACTGTTCATGTTGTCCATTGATGAGGGAATTCATGGTTACCGTGACGATTCCTTAGAGACAGTGAAACGTAACCAGCAGGTGGAGTAGCTTCCATTAGAAATCATCGGCTACAAGGAACTTTACGGCTGGACGATGGATGAGATAGTAAAAGAAATAGGCACAAGCAACAATTGCACTTATTGCGGAGTGTTCCGCCGTCAGGCTTTATAACGTGGCGCCATCAAGCTGAAGTGCAATAAGATAGTGACCGGGCATAACGCAGATGACATCGCAGAAACAGTGCTACTGAATATGCTCAGGGGCGATTTCGTAAGGTTAAGTGGTTGTGTAAATCCAATGTCTGGTGAGGAAGACGATCCGCTATCCTTGCCTCGAGTCAAACCGTTTAAGTACACATATGAGAAGGAAATTGTCATGTATGCGCACCACAAAAAGCTGGAATACTTCTCGACTGAGTGCGTGTACAGTCCGTTTGCATTTCGTGGGCACGTGCGCGAACTGATTAAGCAACTTGAGGCAAAGAGGCCGTCAGCCATCCTGGATATCATCTACTCCGCCGAGAATATCAAGGTGGAGTTTACTGAAGACGTTAAAATGCCCGATCGGCAAAAGTGTACCGAGTGCGGCTTCATCACCAGCCAAAAACGCTGCAAGGCGTGCGTTCTGTTGGAGGGCCTGAATAAAGGCAAGCCAAAGCTGGGAATAAAAAAGACTAAATGATTCGGTGTCGATTAAATAATGATGGAAAATTCACAAACCGAGCTGGCGGTGAGCGTATCGCCGGTCGACCTGATAAGCGCCTCTCCCATGATGAACTATGTAGCGTTGGGCATAGGCTTCGACATTCAGCTAATCAGCCAGAACATGAGCCAGTTTCTGAGCAAACATAAGTTCAAGATATCGATGTTACAGTGGAGCTCCGATGAGCGCTATCTCGCCAGCGTGAGTTTCGGTGGAGAGTACATCATCTGGCACGTCGCAACAGAAAAGATATTACAGTTCAGAGCAGACATCTCACGCATCATTCAGGTCTACTTCGAACCCGACACCAAACTGATGTACGAACTTGATCGCAAGGGAAACTTTGATATTCGCAACTCATCTAGCAACAAAAGCTTGTTCTCTGTCAAAGGAAGCTCTTGGGGCGATGAACGTTTAGTCGAGTTTGCTTACGAACGCAAATATACGATACTAGCTCTCGCTCACCGCAACGGCAACATCAAACTCTATCGGAGACTCACCCTCGTTGACGAGATATTTGGGCATAATCCAATGCGGAACGTACTTTTTAATGAGGAAGGCACATACCTCTGTTGTGTGTGTCGTGGCAATGAACTGCTCTTCTACGAAACTGAGACAGGAAGGAGGAACTACATCGATACCAGCCCTGGAATGCAGCAGGCACTGTTTATCGACAACAATTCTATGTTGGGGTTAAGTCTTTCCTCGGAAGGGTTCGTCATCGAAGTGTTTGATCTACCCGCCAACAAAAAGAAGCATTCAGAGAAGCTTAAAATACCTGCGAAACTTGTGATGCTTTGCCCTGACCTCAGGCATCTTGTCTACTCCACGGCTGACAGTTAAGGATTGGAAACGGTGCACCTCCTCGATTCCGTACTTTAGAAGCTTCAAATTCGTGAAGGGTGATAACTGTCACTTTACGTTTGAGTAGTTTAGGGTGAACTTTCTGTCGAGGACGCGGTTCATACGTAGCCGAAGGTTGCGCACGAGGTCTGGGTTGTTCTCTTCGATTGCCGTACTGTAAAGCAGCTTCTTCTCGCTTGTGTGGATGAGGTAGATGGTATCGGGTTCCAGGCTGTCATCACTGCTTCCTGCTGTCACGCAGTAATCCACATTGCTCGGGGGCTACTGCTGCAGGCTGTAATCCTCTTTGACCAAGCACACCACTTTATGGTTGTAGTTAGAGAGCTTGTTGTTAAGTCCATTCACGACGGCCTCTGATTTGTTGTTACTCTTGACCACTATCACGAACTCCTCGGAGAGACTATCGAAGCTAAACTCCTCCCCCGAAACAAGGCTCTGAAATGACTGATTAGCTGTAAAGCTGCTCACAGTATCTCCGACTTGCTGCTCTTTGATTTGCTGCTTCCTGGCAAGTTCCCTCATGTACTTCCTGCGTTGGTAGTGCCCGATAATTGTGATGGTTGGCACTCCGAACAGCACCGTGTACATCACATGGTAGAACTTCAACGGGGGGTTGTAGAGGAAGTTCAAACCGGGGATAACACGCAAGATGGATTTTATGAAAGTATTCATAATGACTAACTAAAACTCATCATTTCCTGTAGCTATGCACCTCTCGCACATCCCTATCGTACTCGTATGTGGCGACGATTGAATGGGCTATTATTCGTAGTAGCGTCCGAAACTCCTTCTTCTCGACTTCCTCATTTGTGGGGGCGGTATCCCGTATGTAGCTGTAACTACGACTCAGTAGCCATGCCACAACCTCATCGATGAACTTATCGCGAGGTTGGTCAGGTCGCTCGACCTACTTCTTGGAATATTCCGCAAGGATAAAGAAGTACACTTCATAAAACTCTTTAGCTGTGGGTTAGCTTCGAGCAAACGTCAGCTTGTAAAGCATGTCGTAAAGCCGGGCTGACCTAGAGCCTGGGTCTGAGTTGCTCTTTATTTGTTGGAAAATAATCTGGCTCTGTGGATCTGTCGGTATTAGCTGCTCAACGCAAAGAGGTTTGTGCTTGTCGGTGGAATAAGCACTGCTGCACCCACTTGCAGCGAAACGGTAGTTTAGTTCGGCCTGCCATATTGTCGTGAAGTGAGTTGCTTCCTTAATCTCAGGTCGGTCCCCACGATGAGAGTAAGGTCGACCACGTCTCTCGCCTTGCTGTCGAGTACTCTTCGAAGTGTCCGGTCGGAACGCCGGATCTGAATCAGTCTCCTTCGCACTTTCATTTCGATGTGTGAAGTTCATTTTGCTTATAGAGGTCTCCCCCGCGAAGGAGCTTTGCACGGAAGAGCTGCTAAGACTATCTGTTAGATGATGTTTGTTACGGAGGGCGCTGTTGCTTCGCGAGTATGCACTTTCAGACATTAATTAAAATTAGGTGGCAATAGCAAGTGATCAACTGCGGATACCATCACTTCTTCTTCATCTTCTCCAGACGGAAAATTTTTATCTTGAGATCGTGACTACTCAGTTTGGAAGCTGCCTACCGATTCAAGCTGTCACTGGCGGCAAGGTCTTTTGGAGAGTTATTCAAGGTTGAAGAGAGGTTGCGACGATGGACTGCGACCACCCTGTCTTTCTTTTTCTGAGTCATCTATTCGGGTAGTGGGAGGTGCATCACTTGATTTGTTAGACTTTTCCTCTATTAAAAGAACGCAGCTTTGAATGAAGTATCGCCAATTTTGAGAGTTGGCTTTTCTCTTCCGGATAGAATGGCCTATACGCCCTCATCGGTGAAGTAATTGTTGAGGTCCGAAGTCCCCTTCATCGGGAGACTTGTCTGAGACTCGGAACCTTCCCTCAGTGTTTATTTGATCTGCGGATTGTTCTTCACGTTACGGAGCTGCTCAATTTCCTCTTCGCTTTTCTTCAAGGCCTCCTCTTTAACCTTCAACTGAACTTGTAATTCGAAAGTCGCATTCTTTATCCTTTCGGCTTAATACTTCTTCTCGATCTCGAACTCGCGAAGTTTCAGTTGCAGGCTCGAATTCTCATTGGTCAGTGAGTCCAAGCGCGACTGAACTGCCATACGAGACTTGGCGGCTTCCTCCACCTGCGTCTTCAGCTGCTTAATTTCCTCTTGGTACTTCAATTGGTCGTGCTTGCTTCGTTCACGGAAAGATTCGTGAAGGCTTTCGTAAAACCTGTGCAGGGACGGATCGTTGCTGGCATTTTGGTTTGAACTGCTCAAGCTGCTGTTGTAGGGGTTGATTGACTTTTGCTGCAGTCGTTGGTGGTACATTTAGCAAGAACTCCGCAGCTCTGTGAGAGTGCAAGTTGCTCAAAAAAAGTCTGAGGTGAACGGGTTCTTTGTGTTTCGAGG
>ERZ724508.890-NODE-890-length-19583-cov-5.255377_pt1 | contig 19583 bp, 25 predicted proteins | sample MGYA00376041_ERZ724508 | MGnify/ENA primary metagenome ERZ724508 (study PRJEB28724, sample SAMN07190887) | wastewater metagenome | isolation source: effluent of sewage treatment plant in Hong Hong | place: USA: Christiansburg, Virginia | collected 2016-03-01 ...
GGCGCGAAAAAGGAAATGAACAAATCTACGAAATGCTCTCCAAAGGTATGATGGAGGTCCTTGCATCAACAAAGATTCATCCCTTGGCAAAGCTGCAGACCCTCAAGCTGTTTAAGGACATATTCGAGACAGCAGAGTTCAATTGCATCGAGGATCTGGACGAGAAGATCGAGAATACGATATATCGTGTGGCAGCCTATAAAAAGGACTCTAAGGAACCAACCAGAGGGCAAACTTACTTCATAGAGGTCGAGAAGCGCGCGGATAGCGAGTAGACGAGACAGTTCGGCATGAGCTACCATATGTTTGCACTCGAAAGTATCAAAAACTATGCAGAATGGTATCCAAAGGACTTCGAAGGAGAAACAAGCCGATTTAAGGAATACTACGACACCCTCAAGAAGGAGGGTGTTGTGTTTCCAGAGAAAAGCAACTATTTCAAACTGCCTGAGTCGCACGATAAATTCAAAACCAACTTTCGGAAATGGCTGAAAAAGGAAGAACAAAGACAGCAAGAGGAAGGGGATGGGCAACCCAGCCCAAAATAGAAAGCCGAACCACCGAAGCAAAAGCCTGAGCCTAAGAAAGAAGCGCCCCAAAATCAAATCAAAGCCGCATAATCAAGCGGAGTTCGATAACAAATAAGTGGAGGACAAGTTTTAGAGATGTCGGGACCCGAGTCAAAACAGTCGAAGATATCTGAATACCCTTCAAAGATACCCGAAGCCCCATCGAGGATACCTGAGCCTCCATCTAGAATCCCTGAACCACCAAGTAGAATTCCAGAACCCCCTAAGTAAGAACAAAAAAGAGCTTCATCTCCTCAACATGCACATGAAGTTTACCAAAAAGTAAATACCTCCGAACCAACTCGACCACCTGCGCTAGTTCCCACGATTTCGACTGTCAAGGCAGAGTACAACGAAAAATTGCAACATCAACTCGAAACCTCTGTGGCGAATCTATAAAAAGTTAGAGCCTCATTAGAAAGCGAGAACCAAAAACTCAAAGGTGAGATAGCAGATAGATCGAAGCAGTCAGAGCAGAAACTGGAGGCACAGAAAAGGGAGACAGATTAAATTAGAAAAAAGCTCCAGTAAAAAGAAGCACAGGAACGATCCAAGAGCCCAAGTCAACCCTTCGAGGAAAAGTTCAAGAAGCTTGAAGCCGATATAGCTGCCGTCAATGCTGACCTGACAGACAAGAATAGGACAATAAAGTTGAATGAGCAACGACTGAAAGAGCTGGAGGAACAATTGAAGAAGAAAGAGGCCACGGAGAAAGAACTTAAAATAAAGCTAGCAGAGAAGAGCCAGTCTTCACCGCGACCAGCGACACCGTCTAAAGTGAATAACGATACACTTGAAAAGGTACAGCGGCAAAACAATGAGCTGCAAGAAAAATTGGTACTTAGTGCTTCAATGGTTGATGCTCTCCAAGGGGAGAAACGAATATCCAGTGGTAAACTGACTTCGTTGGAGGCCGAGAATGCCAAGTTGGCTGCTCGTTGCCTCGAATTGGAGAAGAAGCTCGAGAACAGTTTGCAGCAGTCTCCACAAAAGATAGCCGTAGAGTTAGATAAAAAAACACCGATTATGCAGGAAGTGGAAAGGCCGAAACAGACAGAAAGTTCAGCAAATGGAAACCCGGTCAAAAAGCTTCCACGCAACGAATACTCTGTTCTCCAGCCAGTTCGTTCGACTGACAAACGAGTTCACTCCTTACCTAAAACGGAGAAAAGTGGTGCTGTCACCCAGCCAAATTTCTATGCTAAGCGGGTGGCAGCCAATCTCTTCAATGCTACCCCAGTCCGGAGGTAAGATGAAGGCCTGAACAAGACTGAAGACTGGTACAATAGACCGGCTAAGCTTTCGGAGCTGACAGGAAAGCGACATCAACAGCAACAGCTTTCAGATTACGATTCTATGGAAAAGCCAATCAATAACAGATTGTCTATATTCGGGTTTCGCGATTTGGAGGGAGAAGAAATTACCTTCTCACCAAAACTTTTTGTGGTCAACAACGACATCCTTGCTTTTAGGAAGACATGCATTACCCAGCAATCGGTCTTCTACTAAAACGATTTCCTCCGGTTAAAACTGACCAGGCTTGGGGGCACCAGCGAGTTTAATCTCCTCATCACCAACATCGGCAAGCAGCCAGCTGAAGTACAGTTTGAACTCAACACTCAAGCCGAGGATTATCGGCTCACAAAAGTCGAGTTTAAGGCTTTTGAGTTGCTGCAACCTGGCAAATCACTGTCGGAAAACTTTATAGTGAAGCCAGCCAACATAGGTTTTAGATATCCCAACTGTACCGTAGGCACCAAAGAGAAGTTGATGGTCATTGATCTGCCCATCACCATGCTCAGTCTCTGCAAATTTCTTCGTATTGAGAGCGGTGACAAAATGTTCTTTGCCAAGAGAGTACTCAAGTCGGAAAGTTTCCAGCTGGATCCTTCGGTTCCCGAACCTCGATAGTTCTTCGGGAAGTTCACAACTTCGACTGCAGAGAAACAATAGGCAAACTGCACAGTCTCGACAACGTTCAATCGGGACATAGCTGTGGCACTTAAGATGGTAATAGTGAGGAACCGCTGCATCTTCCAGCTATGCTTCGAGAGCACAAGCGAAAACTGCGAGCGGTTTGCTCGAACTCTGCTTCAAGTCCTAATGTTCTGCTGGAGGATGGAGGAACCCACCAAATGATCAATCTCATTACTTACGATATAGTATTTTGTTGGTGAATCGCTGTGACAAGATTCAAATAACCCTTTCAGGGCGATTGACATGAATTATGCCATAAATACTCAAACTCCTATTCTCAAGATAAATCCTTGAACCATCAACTGAATCTTGTCCTAATCAGGGTGCTCCTCAGGCTGTCAATCCGAAAGGATCGGTTTGTTTGCATTGCGCTGGCCATGCTATGTAGTTCTTTGGCGGTTTCGTTGAAAGCCATGAACTTGTTATTGCTGACTACTGTGCCTCTCGAACCTCCTCGAGAGTGCCTCATATTTCGCTTAACCTTGCACTAGAATAGTTGACGCAGGCAGTCGTTTTTACGATCCTTAAGTTCCCTGAGACGCACCATCTTGAGATTTTCCTCGCTGATCATCCTTTCCTTGCGAGAGATATCCTCCTCAAAGCGGACAATCATCTTGGCGTAATCGTGCTTCTGTCGCTCTATCTGTTACAGTTTTTGCAATTTTTGCATGTACTCGCTCCTGACCTCCAAGAAGTCCTTGTTGCGGGTGATGTAAATCTATTTCTCGCTATCGTAATCCCTCTTCAGATTTTCGATGTTCACGTTCAAACGATCGAGCTGCATCTTCAAATACAATTAGCTTTTGCTTGGGCTTTGACCTTCTGACTTTTTCTGGAATGGGTTCCAAGGAATGCCAATCTTCTTGACAGCGATGAAATTTTAGAAGTCCAGCTCGACAGTTTCGCCAGGCTTAAGCGGTGCGTTTGGGTCGACCTTTTAGATCTCTTGGTTCAGTGGGTTACCAAATGGATTGTTCTGCGGGTTGGTTGGGTCAGCCTTCGCGATCTCCTCAGCAAGCATTACCTAGATAGTATCCTTCTTGTTGCTCCGAGGTGTCTATCGTTAGTTTAGCCTGTCTCGCTCAACTGACGAGATAGTCTGAAAATTTCTGAAATCGTCCACAGAAGGGTAAGGGTTATGGGCTGGTTGGTCATTAGTCTCGAACTTTGACGGGAACGTTGAAGGAAACTGGTGGGATGCAATTTCACTCAAGTTCGGCGCTTTGAACCGATTGCTTTCAGCGGGTAAATCATGCTCAGTTGGAACTCTTTCTTCTGGAACGACAGGAGGGAAGGAATCAAAAGGGTTGGTTGGCAATGAAGGGTATAGATCGGCTGGTGGATGTGGAGCTTATCCGCTTTGAAATAGATCGGTTTGAGGTTCATGTTCAATACCCGGAGGCACAAAGAAATCCTCAAAAGCTTTTTCACTTTTTGCATCGAATTCGGATCCTGTTTTGCGAACAGGAGGGTTGAAGAAATCCAACCCGAGATCTGCAGAAGGTTGAGCTGGTTAAACCCTTTGGCTTGGATTAGTAAATGCCTTGAAGGGGTCGCTTTCGACTGCAGGTTGAAATTGTGGCGATTGTTGAGGTTGAATTGACTGCTTCTTGCTAAAGATATTGAGAAATTCCTCTTCGGTGTGTACAGGTGCCTTTTTGACTGGCTGACCAGGTTCAGTTCGGTTGGCTGCTCTTTCGAGTTGTTCTGGTGTGAGGCTTTCCTTCATTGAATCCAACCTTCCTCTGAACCCATCAGCAAAACCAAAGGTTGCTTATCGAGCGCCTTTTTGGCTTGCACCGTCCTCGGAACTGAATGGGTTAGTCTTTTCGGTTTTGTTGATGTTCGGGTAGTCAAGTGGATTTGAAATGCCCTTCTCAGAAAGGACAGTCTGTTCGAAGGGATTTGTCACTTAAAAATTGCGACTTGACTTTTCGAATGGATTCATCCCAAATGCCTCCTCGACTGATTCAAACAGTTTGGTCTTTAATCGCGGGGCAGGTTCCTCTTCAAATGGATTGGCAGGTTCGAGAGGCAGGGAACTGAACGTAGCGACTTGTTTTTGGCTAAACTCAAGTTCCGCAGGATACCGACCTGAAGCGAAAGGGTTTGTCCTCTCTTCTTAAGTATTTGAGCGTTAAGTGCCATCGAACGGGGTTCTATCGGGCTTCTTCTTCAGTGCAGTCGTGAAACCAGGTTATTGAATTTCAGTTCTGGTGATTGGCTGTTGCTGACTTTGAGCTTCAAAGAAGTCTTGAGCAGGAGGTCGGTTTGAACCGGGTGCGACAGGTCCTTCTTCAAAGAAATCTTTTCGAGATTCAGGCATGGGCTGAACTACTGAAGATGGCATCGGAGCAACATGTGATTCAATTTTAGCTCCGAAGAAGTCCTCCTGGCTTGTTTGTTGAACTTCTTTCTGTTCGAACATCTTGAAGTCCTCAACTTCGCTGGATGATTGTCTGGGTTGGTACTGGTTGAATTTTTCGAAAGCAACAACGCTGCTTGGTTAGGGCTCATTCTTCTGGATTTCAGAACTTTCTCGAGAACGCACTGTTTCCTTTGATTGGCCAAGTTGGCCCCTTCGGGTAGGGTCCATAGGTTGCCTCTCAGTTGGAGGTTTCGGAACTACAAGGGGCGGTGCCTGAGCTGGAGGAAGTATCTCAGAGTCTCGCTTCAACTGAAGTTTGTTTGGAAGAGGAGGCAGTTATTGATTACTTGGTCTTTATTCCTACTGTTTACTCTTTTGCCCTGGAATTTGTTCGTTCGAACGTTGATTTTGAGAGGCATAACTTTGGCTACCGTTTTCCCTTCCGGGTTCCTACTCGTAAGTAGGTGGCAGTGGAGCTCTTGCTGGCTGTCTCTGCTTCGGCAATTACTAGTTAGGTAGCCTTTCATCACTTCTTGGAGGCTACATGAAATCCCTAACTTATAGCGATAGAAGTACGTGAATTTTTTCCGACGTGTGGTCAACAGTTTGGCATACTTCTCTCGAAAGACTTTTTTCTTGTCTGGTTTCGCTGCAATAACCTGGAGATCCTTCTTGATTTTTTCGATCAGTTCGAAGTCATCAGTGATGAGTTCAACAGCCTTCTGAGACTGTGGATCGTTCCGGTCCATCAGCTGCACTATAATTGCATCTCCTTTCTGTAATTCAGTCTCAATGGTCTTCACTATCTCCTTCAAAACTTAATTAGACAAGCAAGTACTTTCAGGCTAAGGATCTTCGACCATTTCTCCAAGGAGGCAGAAATTTTAATGAATTCCCACCAAAAACCGATCTACATGACACATGAACTTTACGAGTCTATGGGGCTAAAGGAGGAGGTCTGGCAGGTGCCTGGCGTTGCTGGGATGGGTTTCGTGGTTGTTGATTGGCTCCTGGTGCGGGCTGTCGGACTGGCTGCTGCGGTTCTATTGACGTTCTTTTCTCTGGAGGCTTCTGCTGCTTTCCGTATTGCTCTTGCATTTGTCTTTGGCTTTCCATCTGCAAACGTCTTTCATTTTAAAGCTGTTGTTCCCTTGACGATACTGCTGGTGGCTAATAAACCCTCGGAACTGGAAGCGTCGCCGCCCGAGCTGGAGGCATAGCGACTTTCTCGAGAATTAACTGGTCGAGGTTCTATTTGAATGCTTTATATGGTCCATCCGCATTTTTTGGCCAGTTGGTCCCCCAATCCATCAAACACTCCAGCAGCATTTGATGAAATCTGACAGCCTGCTCTTGCTCTGGTTTCTTTTTGGTGGGTCCGAAGATGTCTTTGCCTCGGTTGGGGTCAGTTGATTCACGCTTAAATTTGGCAAGGATCGTGAGTCTTTGCAGAATCTTCTTGACAACGTAGTTTCCGAGTACCTTATTGCGTGTTAGCATAATATCCCTGAGCAGCTGCATGAACCACCAACTACCATCATGCTAGATAACTTCTGCTTGACTGGAATTTCCTCATCCTTTATGTTCGCCTTGATGAGATCAATAATGCGCTCTATGGCTAGTCTACTTCACAGGCATGCTACTTGTCTGAGCTCTCACAGTAACTGACCAGCAGTGGTTTGATCGATTCATATTTGCCCTTGGGTCCGACGCATTCATAGTACTTCTCCTCCACCTTCTTCTTCGTTTCCTTGTCCTTGGAGCTCTCGAACAGGAACATTTTTTGAACGTTCGGTGAAATTATAACTATCGACTAGCACGGACAGCAATCATTGGCGTCTGTGAAGCAGTTCTTAAACGTTAAGAGCGACCAGCTCAGCGATATTCCGGGCAAGCAAAGCAGCATTTTCACCCAACTGCCGACCAAGATCCTCCATGGGGTTATGTAACTTGCTCGTGTGCTCTGACGATACCTCCACAAACTGTTTCCTTGGGTAGCGGGTTGGCTTAGGTGGTGATTTGCGCATAGCCTCTTTGAACACTTGGTTAAGTAAATCTAGCTTTTTCTCGTCATGCTTCTTCTCTGGACTCTCAGAGCGCTACTCGTCTTCCTTGGGTTGTGGCTTGCTGAGGGACTGCCTGAGTACGTGAAGCAATATCTCCCTTTGCTCACCTCGCAACTTCTCCGCCATGTTTAACTAACTTCTATTCGGTAATTAATTTCAGTGGCAGTCCGATGGCTCATCGGTCATGTCGGTGATCTCGCGATTCTTGATCTCGATGATCTGGTGCAGCTTCTCGTCCATGACTTCCAGCTCATGCGCCAGCTTTTGATTGTTGTTCTTCTCGGCGATGTACTTGCCTCGTTCCTTGAGGAACCGGTATTCCAGCCGTGAGATTTCCTCGAGGTACTTCGACTCGTTTTGCTTGGCTGCCTTGAGTTACTCCTACTGCCGATGGTTGTGGTCTTTAAGAGTTGAATGTTCGTTGAGGCACTGTTCGAGATGCTGCTCCAGCTCGTGCAGCCGATGGTTATTATTGGCTTGTAAACTGTCAATCTTGATCCGGAGGCTATCGAGCTCCTCTTCGTATATCTTCATCTGCTTGTCATACTCGCCCGCATTGAGTTCCAACTGTCGCTTTGCAAAGGAGAGTTCGGATCGTAGTTCGGTTCTCTCCTTTTCTAGCTGTAATATCGACTGCTCGTGGCGGATGGTGCCGCGTTCCTCCGCTTTCTGCAACTTCACATGCAGATCATCCTTCTAAGCTTGGCATTTCCTGAGGGATTCCTGGAGCTCATCGATTTGAAGTTTAAAACGTCCAATCTTCCTGTTGCTCTTCTGCAGGTACTCCTCGGTTTGTCGTTCAAAGTCGTTCTTTTGACTTGTTAACTTTAGCTTGAGCTGACGATTTTCCTGTTCGAGTTGCAACAATAATCTGTCGAAACCCTATTTGCGCTTCATCGCAATCAAGCTATTTGTTCTGCCAGTTTGGTCCTCCTGTTCCTAATCGTGGTCGAAGTCATCCAGCAGGTTAGGATTGGAGGGATGTTGACGCTGGTGGCTTTCTAGTCCAGACGAGATTCTTTACTTATACTGACGTCGGTCATTGGATGCACTGTTCATATTCTCTTTATTCTGAGAACGACAATGAGATGGCTCCATGGGTTTCTTGGTCGGCCGCCGATTGCACTCCAAAACCCGATCTGCCACATCAGCACACATTTGGAACACATGCTTATTATGTTTGGTCTTTCCACGTTCACCAGCAACGAGCATCAGATAGATGGCATGGTCCTGCTGAAAGAACGAATCAATCGTACTGGATCGACTGCTTTTAGGCTTCTTCAGCAACAAGCTGTATAACCTTTCTCGAACGACCGAACTCTCGGTATCGCTGACCTGTACAAACACTGTCTCGCTCTCTAACTTCTCGTTTCTGAAGAGTTGGAACCTAAATATGCGTAATTCTTCGTCCCTCCGGTGTGACTATCGGCGGTTCAGTAATCTTCTCACTTCAGAGAGGAACTGTACGTCGTAGCAGCTGATCTGTTCGCGACTGCGGGTGGTCGCATCTGTTTCGGACTCTCCGATATCCCATATCGACAGTTTCAAAGGGTGCCCGTTCGAAGATTGGTTTCTCTCCACCAGATTATTGCAAAACTCTAGAAGCAAGGGCTAACACTGTCTTTCATCATCAGCCGGCAGCATTACGAACATACTATTGAGCGGCCTTGCCAACGATTCATCCACAAACTATCTGAACTTCTGGGCAGTGGGGCAGTATCTGTCGAATCCCACTGGCTCCTCACTATGAGTTGTAGGTTTGATGTTGCGCATCGAACTTGACCGTTCCTTCAGTGGTCTTGGCGATGCTAGGTTGGAGGTCACAAGCACCGACTCGAAGTTTCTCAACATAACAGTCAAAAATTTAATATTTGCTGAACAGTCGAACCAAGGTGGGTGATGCGACGCCCCTCTTCCATACATAATAACAGCTTGTTGTAGCTATAATAATATGCAATACCGCGATATCATCATAGCACTCGTGCTTGTTACATTGGTTGGCGTTGCCAGCAGCTCTCAGTATGTGCCGATACCCAAGAAACACCCTGGAGTGTTAGTTGGCAGTGCAGCTGCGCAAGTACTCGTCGAACTCATTTACGACCCTCAATGTAATAATTCCCACTAGCTAGGTGACGGCAGTGCAAACCTCAACAGCATCATTCAGCAAGTAGTGAAGCAGCTTGGCAATTTGACCGATACCAAGATCGCCTTTAGATACTATCTCCTAGCGCTACCCTACCATATATACTCCACCAAACTGACTCAGGGCTATGAGTACATCCGATAGATCAAGGGCGATCAGCTGGCATACAAGTTTATCAACTACTGTATGGACCACGTCACAACATGGGGAGAACTTTATATTGCTAACACCACCATCGAGGGCTTCGAGAGTCAGTTGGCTGCCGATGTGGCTGACCTGCTCCAAGTTGACAAGAGTGGGTTCAGCCTCAGCTTGCGCCACGGAACTAAGTTCGACCTTCTCGCTCGAGAAGAATTTAAGCACATCACCGGCACAAAGGGAGTGTCAGGCACACCGTAATCATCTTCGGTAATATTAGACGAGCATTCATCAATGGTGCCCTTGCCGACGGGTCAGAAGACTGGACTGTGGACCAATGGGTCAGCAAACTCAACAGCCTGTTGTGAGGACATTCATGAATTGACCTATTAAACTATGGATGAAGTAATGAAGAAAGTAGAAAGGGTCATTTCCTGAGGTTAATCGACTTGAGTGACTCCATGCCTTTTCGCATGTGTGCAATCTCCTTCTTGAACTCCCTTTCTGCTATCTTGTAGATTCGACTGTTCGAGATATCTTGTTTGGGAGTTTGTTCGTTCTCCAACCGCTATTGGATGAAGACGGAAAGTGAGCAACCCGTTGGCTTTCGGAATTTTTCACACTTGTCCACGCTGAGCATAAATTCCATTGATGGCATTGTCGGGTCGACATCACGCCGAATCCGAAAGACTGTCTGAGAGCTGCTGCGAATGCTTGGCTTCTTCGGGGCCAATCTCTATTGCTATAACTTCTTCAATCGTTGCTTGGATCGTTAGTAGTCTATGTTAACCCCTTCCAGCATCTTGTCGAGGTAGCTGTCAATTGGAACAAGGTCCTCCGGCTGTTCTGACTCATTTTCGAGTTTGGATACTTCCCTGCGGTGGGTCAGTTTGGGAAGGTTGATAAGGCTTGATGCCCCAACCCTTGAGAAGCAACCTCCAGCCTTACTACCTTTTATTTACCCGAACTCCATCAATAATAAGTCACTGTGCGTGAATTAGCACATTTTTCTTGATATTCGACTCGAGTTGTGTGGGAAGTCTGCAGCCACTGCCCGATACCACCGCCAGCACATCAGCAAACTTCTCTTTTTGGACCGTTGGCACGAGAAACCTGTCGTGAGTCAAGGAGTCGTCTATGTACTGCCAAGCACTGCACCCCTTCTTCCAAATGTTGTAAACCGAGTAGAGCTGGAGGGTTCCTTCAAAGACAAGTGGATCTTTGTTCCCCCCAATATAAGTATTACCTTCGAAGTTTCCTTGGGCACCTTGCCTTACTCTCGTGCCGTATTCCGTGTAGTTGAAAATGACGTTGTTCACAATATCGAACAGTCCTGCTGTGGAAATTTCAGGACTTCTTTGGTAGCAACAATAGAAAAGATTATGGTGTAGCGACACATTAGTAACAGGCTCGAGCTTGAAGTTGGCAATGAGCATCCCCTTGTACTTCTGCAGCAGAGACACATCGTAGGTGTACCCAAGTATGCTTCGACTAACTGTGATGTTGCTTGATTGTTCTGTGATGTCGATGCATTTGCCTTCATCGATGCTAGACCTACCAGCATCGAGGATGGTAACACTGTCAATCACTACATTGGTGCTGTTGTAGATCAATACCCCGTAGATGCTGGCATTGAAGATTCTGACGTTATTGATGAAAATGTTGGAGCAGTTGTAGATGTATATCCCCTCCATTAGGATATCTATAGGGCCCTATATGATGAGATGCGTAATCGAGATGATTTTGATGGGCGTATCCAGCTCTAGTTTGCCAGTATCCGGTTCGAACATAATCTTGCGGTAAGAAGTAATTGCTGCTCGAAAGGTATCAAGTGAGGAGACGCTGACAGTGGTATGGACTGTGAAGTCAGCATCCGTTCCAAAACCGCTGATGTTGTAGGCGTTAGGACTCGAAACCAATGCATGCCCTGAGGTAAAAAGGGCGAGAAGGAAAATCGCAAACATTTCCCGATAGACCAATAAGATTCATATGTCTGATCGTCGTTGAATAGTTGATGAATACATTTGCCAACTGTTCTTCGGAACAGTTAAATTTTGGCGGTCTTGATAACTGGTGAGGAGGAGCCAAGAGTGAGTAAACTGCGGTCAATCATAATGTTCTACAAAGCCGTGATGAAGATCAACTTCAAGCATTGAATTCCCATTTTCTTTTAAATTATTCGTTGTCTCATGAAACTATAGACTTTCTGTTGCGAGCATGACCTCCCTGCTCATTTGGAGCCACTAAGGGGACGATGGCAAGTGTAACTTCTTTCAACTGTCAGCTTGCAGCCATTATTAAAAGAACGCTTCTGAACACCGGACAGAGCCGGTTAAAGCAAGAAGTGACCAACTCTCTTTTTCATCAGAATTCGCTGGCCACCCCTAGAAAAGTTTTTCATAGGCCTCTCTTTACTATATAAATTTTCAAAGATGCTCAAGAGCCGTTACTTCTCACTCTTCACGTTTCTGCTGGTTGCTATGCTTCTCTGCCTCACTCTCCAGGACAAACCCGATTTCGATGACGACTTCGACAACTACCAGAAGAAGAACAACAAAAGATATTCAAACAACGAAGAAAAAACTTACCGCACCAGCGTCTTCAAAAAGAATGTCAAAAGGATGAGGGATCATAACTCCAACCCATCCCGGGCTTATGACGAAGGGCCCAATCAGTTTACCGATCTCACAAACGACGAGTTCGTCAGTAAATATACTAACTGACTTAGGTAGTGTTCTCATGAGTTCAAGTGTGCTAACTCAGGAACTTCAGGTTGCTAGTGCTGCTGGTAACACCACTGACGCAAGAACTGCTGCCATAGCCAATGGAGATATTGTGGTTGGAGCTGTAACGCCGGTCGACTGGACGCTAAAAATGACTGCAGTCAAAGACCAAAAATCCTGTGGATCTTGCTGGGCCTTCACTGCTGTCGGGCTTATTGAAGCCGGTCTCAGGATCAAATATGGTTCCGTTTATAACTTTGCCGAGCAGGAGCTGGTCGACTGCTGTTTGAGTACTCTCACTTCGGTGTGCTACGTTGGGAGTGGGTGCCAAGGGGGAAACTCCGAACAAGCTCTGAATTACGTCTCCAAATGGGGGATAGCAGCCACTTCTGCTTATCCCTACGCGGCTAGGCTCGGCTCATGTAGAAATAGTTCGACTTCGAGGTATAAGGTCGTCAATTCGGCAGCGCCAGTTAGCTACGTGGCGAGGTTGAGTGCCTCTTCACTACAGAATTCGATTGCCAAGAAACCTACTGCTATATACGTTGACGCTTCCTCTTGGCAATGGTACTTCTCTGGTATTTTTACTGGATGCATATACACCGGCCTCAACCATGCAGTGATCGCTGTGGGATACGACGCATCCGGCAACTGGAAGATCAGAAACTCATGGGGACCTCTTTGGGGAGAAGCTGGACACATCAGAATAGCAGCTGTTGGAAATCCGTGCGGGGTGCTTAGCTTCCCATTCACAACAACGGTCGTTTGATAGTATTGAACTACTCATCTCTCACAATCGTCAAATTTCGCTTTCCCTTAGCATTACCGATGGGAGTGTTATGAGTCTACATCACTTTTTTAATTGCATTTAAACAGATTTGAATGTTTTCCAGTTTTCCTGATTTGCATTGGTCAGCGATCTACAACAATAAGCCCATAAGCCAATCAGCCAAATCGCCAGCATCTCACCCAGAAAGAGCGGCTTCTTGGTTGCTCGCTATCAATAGAATCTTTCCTCTCGAATTACACATCCGCTGTTTAATAACCATCCAAATGTGGTGGTTGCAGGAGGTTCTGCTCATCGGCTAGATCAGTCCCTCAATAATTATCCAGCCCTGCACGAAAGTTATAAATTAGTTATTAGGTTCCGAAGTAATGCTCAACTGTTGCTTGACTGACATCATCGGCAAATGCATCGGCCCACCCGCTCCTATCTTTCCTCGGCTCTCCACTCAAGTGACGGCACAATCCCCACAGAATTCCTTTCGACTGAACTCTCCTCGCGAAAACCACCACGAAAAGATCTCGATTAGCCTCATTAAGAAACTTCGAAGACACGATTCGGACATTTCGTTGACTCAGCGGCAGGCAACTGTTCAGCGTATCCGCAACGCGAAGCAGACCAACCCAGCTCAGGTCCATTACATCCACGAGTCGCTGAGAGAAGACAGTCAGGAAACTGAAAGAGCATACTGAACCTTTGATTCTTTTGTGGCTATAGAGTAATAACAGAGGCTGGGTAAAACAACATTCAATGCTAATGGGCTTGAAGATAGACATCAGATTTATTGATGATCTCGCTGATTAGCCAGAGATATCAATAAAATGACCCAAACAACAAGATATTTGAGATCTACAACCATCAAACCTCTAGTCACTACGAAGCGGGCACGCAATGATGATCCGTAGGGGTAGATCAGCACGACCATTCACGAGAGGAACGCGTGGGTGTACTTCTTCACCACTGCTTTGCCTTGCGCTGCGAAAGAACTCGCACTTGATTCCACGTTGATCCATCCTTCCTTCTGCCCACATATCTCACACTTTGCTCCCTTGCAATGCACGCATAGCAGGTGTCCACACTTGTAGACTCCTATTCGCTGATGGCTAATTTCCTTGTTGCAGAGGTTACAGCACATCTCACTATCAACCTTCTTTACGATAACTGGCCTCAACTTCTTGTAGGTGAGCTTATGTGGAATACCTGGGCACATCACATGCTTCTCCTCCGGTTTTATCTCCTCTGGGCATTCAGGGGTCTACTCTATTGACCAAAAGGAGGTCTTGGTATAGTGCTTCTTGTCGGGATCGACCTCGTACTTACCTATGGGCTTGACTTTGAAATCATGCTCTACCTCTTACTCCTTCCCTCTTGTGAAATCTTGTCTGATACGCACATCAGTGTAGTTTTAGTACTTTTCGAACATGTCCAGCTTCTTCGCCTTTTCAATTAAGTCCTTTTCATCAGCGATCTTCCTCTTGCGTTCCATCTCCTCCTCATACAACCTGTTCTTGCGTTACTTCTCCTGCTTCTGCTTCACGAGGTATTCGATGATGCATGCCTTGCAGAATATGTGGCCGTGATCGCAGACCATCGGTTCATCAATTTTCTGAGTGCATAGTGTACACATATCGAACTGCTTTTGGGAATCTTGCCCGAGGCGCTGTTAGATCGTCCCGTAGAGACCTTTGAGCATCTTTCGTTCGCCGTGTGTGAACACGTTGGAGCTGGTATTGTTCTTGGAGTGCTTACTCATATGAAATTATACGAGTTCGGAACAAAATCACTGATGCTTGAGTCGGACAACCTGACGAACTGTTGAGCTTCCCTCGTGGAAGATTCGGTGGTAGTTGTGGAAGGAGAATTCAATGTTAAATCGTTGACGAAGTACAGGGACTATTCCGTAGATTTAAGCAAATTCGTCCTTTTGAAGGATTTTGAGGTTCTATAGACAACCAACCTCTACAATAGAGGCTGGCGGCGGCGAGGTTGCTGCTTCAGGTAATTCGAATAGCTTTCTGTCGAGCTTTGGCCTTTCGTGGATATCGATGAGGTAGGTCTTGGGTGCTAAAGCCATACTTTTGCAGTGGTTCAACAACTCCTCCCAAATCGGCATAAACTGGTCCTAACTTAGCGGCCATTGGAGCACCTTGGCGGCTGCAAGTATATAGAGCCTTCGGTAAGGTTCGAGTGTATGAGGGTTCAGATGCTTTTCAATGAATGACCGGCAGTAAGCATCATTGGTCAGTAACCCCAGGAAGTCCTATTCTTTGTTCAGCTCCTTGAGCAACTCGCAAGTAGTAGAGCTATCCACTAGCAGCATACCCTGCAGCACAGCCATACAGTGGAGCGTAACTAGCCCAGATTGCCTGAACTGGATAATGGTAAGCACGCTCGAGCATATCTCCTTGATCTGCTGCAGCTGAAGTCGTTATGATTCAATCAGCTTTAGTAGTACTTCGACAGACACCTTCATCTGGCTGGGTTCATCCTCGACCAGATGCCGCCTCACCTCAATCAGCAGAACCTGCAGATACTCACTCAAGAACACGTTGGATCGGGAGTTCAAGCACTCCGATATGAATTCGAGGACTGTTCTGTTAAACTGTGCCTTTCTGCTATGGTATCTTTCTATCAGGAACTTAGCAGCCTGGGTATGAATATCGCCATCCAACAACACAAGTCCACGCAATACTTCGAACACCAAACCTTCAAGCTTGGGACTGTTTGTAGAGAGCTACAGCATAGCCGGTAAGGTCTGCTTGGCAATTGGAGCCACTTCCCGAGGAATGCTGGTAACACCCAAAGCCATGAGTTCAACCACGTATGATAGTGCGTTGTTTCCTGTTAGCATTTTCACGTAATATGGAAACACAGTCGCCTTTACTGTCGCCGAGCAATGCCGAAACAACCACTTGAACACATTCCTCTACTTCTCCGACTGGAGCTTGAAGCCAGAGTGAGTTTGAAGCACCCTGTCAGCAACAGTACTGCTGCCTAGCTCAATTTTCCGTAAGAGTTCAGGGCGCTGGTCAGCCATATAACCGACAAGCAGTACCACCGTTTCAGGACTCTCCAGAAACAGGAAGTCAGCAAACCAACTGTAAATTGTAGCTAGCTCGGTCTTTGAGTTCCCTTTCCACAACTCGAGAATCCTCTGTTCGAGGTTGATGACTCGAAGCTTATCCTGCTGGATGTAGCCACGAATCACCAAAAGGAGTTGCCTACGGTCGGATAAGTTGTTAAGAGCAAGCAACCTCAACTTCTCTTTGACTGCCTCTCTGAGAACAAGCAGCGGTTTAACCCCCTTGCTTTGGTGTAAATCGTCCATGTTGATGAGTTGGTCTTCTCGAGGGCTCGCATTCCTGATTGACTAGGCGATCAGTTCGCATTCTGTCTGATAATCGAGTTTAGGTCCCTCCAGCTCAAGTAGCTTGAGCCAATCGTCGAACGCCTCTGAGTGAGTTGGTAGTTTGTGAAGCAGTGACTGGCTGTAGTCGTATTACGAACCTAAGAGCATGGGGTGAGCATTGCTGCCAACCTCCTCGCATTCCATTATTGGATCCTCTCAATGATTTATAATAGGCTCGGGATGGACGTAAAAGCCTCCGATACACTTCGCTTTCGCAGCATCTGTTCCTTGAATCCGCAAGAAGCATCAGCCTTGCTTAACGAGATCGAACCGCAGCAAGTTATGCAACAAATGGGTTTGCACTCTATCCACCAGTCTTTTCAGCAGATTCCTACAACAACATCGGTGGTGCCGCCGCCAGCATTTGAACCCATTAACAATAGTCGACGAAAGCTTTAGTTGGTGAGGAAGTCTCAGATTGGCCCAGAACAGTCGCGCATCAACCAATTGGTTCGGCCGTTGGACCCAAATCGGCTTCGTTAAGAGTACACGGCCTTGTGGTACGAAAAGCTGGCTCTTGAGAGCTCTGCCGAACGCCTTCTGTAGGACGGAAGGAAGAAAGATGACTTGATAGCTCAACTTACGCTCGAAGTCCAGCAAATGCGAAGCCGCAGAATCATCTGATGTTTCTGTTATGATTAACAATAATGAACAGGAAGCTTAGGAACTCCCGGTCAGAGGCACGGCTGAGAGATAGCAGAAGGAAGAACAGCTAGAGAAACTCGGTGGTGAGCGGACTTTCCTCCCATCGGTCAGCAGCACTTCCACCATTCGCAGAGACAAATCGTTCCCGCAAAATGTCACAATCGCAACCCCAAACTGAAAGAGGTGCTCTGACCTCTACTCTTGGATCTGCAAGGTCTACGCTGCTCTCACGACCACCTTTACCTTCGAAGCGCAGCAACCACCCCGAGTAGCATGATAGGTTGTCCCTTCAAGTTGCGCAGCAGCTTTCACAAGTGCGATCGATGTACCTTCCTGAGAAATATAGGCAGAAGCGCCCATCAGTCGATTACCTACCCATCGTTGACAAACACAAATCGGATATTCAACGTTACGATGAAGCGCTCAACCACTGCTCACAAATAGAATGGTAACTTCAGTGCCTAAGGTCAAAGCTGCGCGAATTGAAGGAGACTAAACAAATGATGAGCGAGGATGCACAGTCGCAGCGCAACTAGAGAGCAAACGCCTTGATGGAAAAGTAGGAGTGTGATGAACTGTTGGAACTCTACCGCAGACAGTACCCAGAGTAGGCGTGCCTAATCTCCAAACAGGAGGAGCTCAACAGAACTGACGAACAGCTCCAGAGAGAATTGAAGCTGCTACGCGAATGCATTCGACGTAACGAGCAGAAATGGTCGGAGTGCGAAAAGAATCTAAATGTGAGATCGAGACACCTGCAGCTGAATGAAATCATTAAATCAATAAGGCTCTAATTGCTGGAAAGAGAGGACAAGTGCAACGTGCATGCTGCTGGTTTGAAGCTTAAAACTTTGAGGCATCTAATCTGTTCGTTCACTAAGCAGCACGAGCACAAACACAAGCTCGAACAGTAAAACAGTACGTAAATTTGGTTGTGCGCGAATGGACTTCTTGGCTCCTGGGTTGAAACTGTCGAGCTATACAAGAAGACAGCATCCAACTGTGAGCTCTCCAGGTATCTCGACTAGTATGTAAAGGCTTTGAGGCAGCTTGAAGGGGTTGTCCAAGGAAAAGGCGAGTGCACAGCCCTTCGGAAGCACCACCAAAGTATTTCGCAGCACTATCAGACCCAGATCGAACGAGTGCATCATGAACTTCAGCAACTATCAACTGAAAAGGAAGAGCTGAAGAACTAACTCGACCTGCTCTTGGCCAGATAAAAGGAATTGCACCTCAAGGATATGGACATGGAATTTGTTGATAGTAAGACGATAGGCAGCGTGCTCCGTAAGGTTAACACCCAGCAGATCAACCGCATTGGGAAAATTAGATAAAGCAAGCAGCGTCTCAACGAGGCTGAGTCATACCTGAACACTCACCTCGCAATCTAACAATCGGAAGGTGCATCAAAAGCCTAACCCGAGAGACAGCTCTCACAGCAAATCAGCTCCATCGAGGCAAGAATTCGGTTGTTGACTGTAGACTTGGAGGAGCACTCCATCCACAAAAAGACAATAGAGAAGAAGTTATCCAACGCTGTCGATCGGATGCGAGAGACAACGCGTGACCAGCTCCAAACTAAAATCGAGACTCTATGCTACCACCTCGGCAGGATGGAAAAGCATCTAGCTAGCAACCAAGACAAAAATGCGATGCCGACCATTAAACAAGCGCTCTCGGTAATCCCCGAAACCATATCACAAAAGAAGTCTTAACAATAACCCTCCAAGGCTGCAACCTTTAAGAACGGCTTCCAAACAAACCGCGATTTGCTCAAGAGTACCTGCTTGTCCTACTTCAACAGGAACGACCCGACTGACGTAATTGCCAGGCTCCCGCTTCCAGGAAGCAAAGCCCTATCCATCCGAAGTTCGCTGGTGGCTGCCGATGACCTGCGTCCAATGAAGTCATCGCTGAGGTGTTCGACAGCCCTCTACGCAAGAACCACCCGCTGATATTTTCCGTCAGCTGCTTCCAATGATGCCTGAAAACGTCAACGCACCTCCCACGATTATAATTATTTCCCGAAGTAGCACACAAACAGGATGGTACGCCGATCGTTAACTCCAGCCGAACGACCAAACCATGAAGATGAAAAGCGACATCCACGCCTCAAACATTGACAAGCGAGGCAGCGTGAAGAAGTCCCTGACGGTAACGCCACCGCTTAAGTTAGAAATCTGAGGAAAAGAGCCAAGTGGGTCCCATCATGCTGGGCGTCTTCCTCTTCGTAGTTATAGGTTCGGCCCTCTTCCAGATCCTCAACGTGACCAACTCCAGCAACGACAGCATCCTGTCTTGATTGCTCTCGCAACCTTTAACATATACACGTGCCAATTATAAAGCAGTAGGATGTCACACTGGGCTCTACCCAGTCACGTTCTTCTTGCTACAGCGCAGCAACAACTGCTCCGTAACCAATCGCCACTACCTGTTCAACTAGCGTGTCCGCAACTTCTTGCGGGTGTACTTCGACAAGAGTGCTGCATATCGCTCCTGCAGAAGTTCCAGCTAGGACATCATCTCGGGAGTTATTGCCTATGGGCTCAGATGATCAAGCCTCTGTGTGATCTCCCCGAGGTTGTCCCTATACTGCCGCTCCTTCTCTTGAGCTTGCATTTTAGTATCAAGGAGCTCCTGCTGCAGTGCAAAGTTTTCTTATTTGGCTGCCGTAATTTGCCCTAGAAGCTATTCTACCCGAGTCTCTAACAGTCCTTTAATACAAAAAAAAAAAAAAAGCTACTGCTCCAGCTCAGCACAC
>ERZ724508.891-NODE-891-length-19549-cov-5.576998_pt1 | contig 19549 bp, 27 predicted proteins | sample MGYA00376041_ERZ724508 | MGnify/ENA primary metagenome ERZ724508 (study PRJEB28724, sample SAMN07190887) | wastewater metagenome | isolation source: effluent of sewage treatment plant in Hong Hong | place: USA: Christiansburg, Virginia | collected 2016-03-01 ...
ACGTCGGGGCCCACATAAAGGTGTTTGCGCGTTTTTTTATGGCCCCCCTCCCCCCCCCCCCCCCCCCCCCCCAGCCAATTTTGGCGCACAAATCATTCTTCGAGAGTCACAACCGCTGAAATTAGTTGCTCTCATTGATCAACGCCCGTTGTTTAAGTTAGTTAAAAGCAATGATAATGTCAGGGCATATTAGGCATGGCAACTTTAAAGCTTCCTCGGTAGACAGGAGAAGGAGTGAGCTGGAAAGGCGCATGCATAGGCTCGACGAACGGATCAGTTCAATGACAGGTAACAATCGGATCCTCGCTGAGGCAGATCAGTTCATCGTTAAGGAATAGTTAGCTAAACCCACCGCCACTTAACACAAAATTCTAAACCCGTCGTTATGGTACTCTCGTGAAGAGGAACCTCAGTTGGTCCTCAAATCTCGGCCAGCTGTTTCATTTGAGCCACACTATATCAAACAACCAATAGAGTTTGTCCCACCAGCAAGACCTCCTTCATCGGAACCTAACAACGATGTGAGCAAGCTATTCGACCTCGTTAAAACAACCTTGCAGAGTCAGAACTAAATACAGAACGAACTACGAGAACTGAGGAAAGAGTTCAAGATGGCGATGAGTTATAACAGCTAGTTTGGAGCATCGTTTGCTCGAGGTAACTCCTGCCAAGACAACAAGCTAAGCTACTGCGACAACAGCTCCTGCATATAGTACGGGAAGTACCAGCAGAAGGACAGACCACCATTAGATGAAGTGGATCATGCATCATCTCTGCTGTCGGACTTTGCTGTCAAGGATATACGTATACCAGGGAAGGAAAACATACCCGAGATGGACTCAACAGTTAAATTCTTAGGTCACAAGCAGGGAGAGAGGTGGACTCGGTAGAGCCGCCCACTGACAACAATCGACAAGAATATTCAAGTAGAACAAAAACGAACCTACCATACCAACGTCGCGAGGCATCCGGCTCCAAGTGATGAGATTATTGAGATCACAGGAATCTCGGAACCCAGCGCCTACGACCGTGGAGTATCTGCTAATAAAAAACCTTCTCCAAAGAGCCTTCTGTTCGAGCCTAGTATTATGGACAGGACTCTCAACAGAACACTGAAAGCCTACGAGAGCTCTGAACAACATCGGGGCAGCGAATAAGTATCAATGGCTAACTCTCCATAAAAACCATCTCGATAGCATATTAAGGACCAGCTTTTGCAAAGTAATGCAATTCTTAAGATAGAAGTTTAGCAGCGCCTTGCTGAAGCCCGTGAACTTTACCGAGATTCCGAACACAAGAACGCAAGGTACCAGCACCACCACATCATCAATACCTTCGACCTCCAAAAGAAACTTCGCGATGAACTACTCAAACGAGTCTATGTCATGCAGGACGGCAAACGCTACAAGTGATGTTATTTTTTGTGTTCAATCAGGTAGCGTCGAATTTTATGCCGAGCAGTTGCTCGCTGCTTTCCCATAGTCTCTGGCGATTGCTGGGGTCCATTGCGAATGTTCCAGGAACGCTCAGCTTGCAGTCAGCGTAGTGCCCACCGTTCTGGAGTTTGTCCTTATCCTCCATAACACCGTAGATGCTGGTTTGGGCACCTTGCCAGCAGTTCTTGCTGAATAGCCAGAACAGTGGGTATATCAGGTAAATCAACAGCTTCTTCAAGCCGGTGAAGGCATATCGACCGAGTTCAGTACGGACCACTCCTGGGTGTAGACTGATGGTCCGAGCATTAGGATTCACCCTTTCAAGACGAGCTGCAAGCTACTGCGTAAATAGCACGTTGGCCATCTTCGAAGCTGCATACGCGTACCAAGGATGGTATTGACCGTGCTTTGGACCCTCTCCGGGATACTTTCCATCCATAGCTTAGAAGTTGATTGTTAATTGGGCTTTCCTATCGACTGGATTCCGGTTCTGAGCCTTTGAACTGACGTTAATGATGCGTAAGTTCGGAGAGTTCTTCATGCTGTCCCACAACAGTGATGTCAAGTAGAAGTGCCCAAGATGATTGACTCCCATCTGCGTTTCGAAGCCATCTTCAGTTGTACGGTTGTCGGGTATTCCCATTACGCCGGCGTTGTTCACAAGAATGTCAATGCTTCGATAGCGTCTCTTTACCTCATCTGCGAATTTTTCGATCGAGATTTTCGAGGAAAGGTCGAGATCAATGCACTCTACGTTTGGGTTCGCAGTTCTTCTACGGATTTCTTGAGCAGCTGCTCGAGATTTTTAGAGATCTCTCGCACCGATCATCACGGTACAACCACGTCGAGCCAACTCCTCTGCAGTATCCTTTCCGATGCCAGTGTTTCCGCCAGTTACCACCGCCACCTGCCCAATCAAGTCCCTGACAACCTTACACATACCGCCCTTGAAGTAGTTCTTCAACAGCGCGAGAGCCAGGAAAACTCCAGCACCCACGAGATACTCAGTCTTCATATCTAACCAGGAATATTTTATAATGGCTTCGATGATTCTCTACAGTTAAACAGAACTCACTTGAACACCCAACTCACATAACCTGATGTCACGAGTTCTAGGCTGCTGCCGTTTATAATTAAACCTGTTTGAATATTCATGGAGGAAGACCAGGAATGCGTGATGTGCCACGAGTACAACGATCAGATGCTAATGCTCACCTGCGTGCATGATCCTTGCATCAGTTGCGCCGCCAGCTCCTACCTTGAGGAGGCTCGAGGCAAGGCTAACTACTATGTACCACCCTTCCCACATCTAGAGTTATACCTGTCGCATCTGTAATGCTCGCACGCCGCTTGACGTAAGCAGCGTCATCGAACTTGAAAAGGTTGGCAGAGCGGCAGTAAAGAAACCAGGAAGTGTACCCCTCCCATTGCATAACCTCCATCCCAACAGAACGACTGAGCCGAAGAAGAAGCTGAATACACAAGCCACGTATGCAACTGGCCGCCCATAAATCTACCCAATGAGTTCCAAGCGAGAAGAGACTCCTCACGGTCGCAACTCTTCGGGTTAAGAAGTTGATCTGCTCAAGGAGTTACCCAAAGCCCGTTCAAGTTCCTTCACAAAAAGAGTCAAGATGTGCAAGGAGCATGCCGATGAGGAAATTTCATACTACTGCTTCAAATGCCTGGAGAATATCTGTCCAGAATGCGCAATTCATGGTACTGTGTATTGATAATGTTAGGTTCACACCAAGGGCATTCTGTTAAGAGCGTGAAGAAGGCTATTGGTGACATCCGCAAACAATTCACGGAACTGATCTAAAAGGGATAGAAGACCCAGAGCATTCACAAGCGAACCAAATAAAACCACCTCCGAACAATCAAGGAGTTAGCTGAGCAGACTTCTCGTCACAAGGCATATATCGCCAAGGAATTCTAGATGCTCAGAGGCTCGTTGCACGCAAAGGAGAAGCAGCTTGTGAAATAACTTGAAGATTTACATCAGCGAAATGTGTCCCTGCTCAACACTGAAATCTAGATAGTACAGAAGGAAAGTGATATGGCCGGCCAGTTTATCCGCTCAATCGAGTCCATCCTCAACAAGGACGAGATAACCGTACTGGAGGAGTTCGGTCGGAAGAACGATACCTTTAATCGAGAAATCTAAAAGTTCACGTATGCCAATAGCACTGGCAGAGTCACAGGTCTGAAAGCAGCGACCGTGACGGATATCAAGGATATCATTACTCGCGTCGTGGAGGAATTTGTCGAATTCAAATTTGACTTAGCAGACTTAGACAATACCCAGAAGGAAGTGACGAGGGAGTACACGTGATGCCAGATAATATCAATCTTTCTCAGATGAACAGACGGTTGCGGCTCATCTCCACAGAGAATGTTATTCCATGCCGATCGACTCGAGCTGGTTGGGTAGCGCCCTCTGAGGGTGGTCGTTCGACCGAAGTGCTGGTCTTAAATTTTCTAAAGCTGACATAGCAATTGCGTTGTTTGGACTATTGCACGACTGTCTTGGGACCCATCATTGAGAGTTTATGCACGGTAGAGCATTGCTTGAAATTAATCTGCTGTTCCATCGGATACCTCCAGCTATTCTCGCGGATGTCGGAGGTTTTGCCGAATCTCTCGCCTATGGATATTAGCAAAGGAATCGTCCGTTATTCTTCATCTGAAGTTCTGTTAAGATTTATCTGAGTTACTTTCGTTTCCAACTGGGTGGCCACCATTCTCGGCTTTTTGAGCCCCATTCGAGTCCTCCTCAGATTAATACGCTGAGGGGAGATCATTCTCTTGGGCTCTGGTGATATCTGCACAATCTTCTTTGGTGAAGGTTCCAGAATTGCTGAGAATTATTTCAACCCTTCTTCTTGGTCTTAGCTTGCTGATGAACCTTCAGAGTGATTTTCCCCGACCTTGAGCAACTGCTTATCTCTATAAAGCTACTCAATAATTTGCGTTACGTCGGAGGGAATTCCGAACCGCTTTCGACAAAAATACTGGTAAATTGCTTCAACTATCTCCCCACCTATTCTGTGGTAGTCCTTAATGGTGTAAGAGGTCTTTTCCTTGTCAGGTCCTAAAAAAGAAGTTTCGATGGTGTAGCTATGAGCAATTCCGAACTGCCGCCATACGGCAACCCTTGCTGTCCCCTCCCTGCATTCCTCCACCACAAAATTACAGCTGTAGTAGTTGAAGTCCTTCACGACTTTATGCATCAAATAGGGAAGTTACTTAGTGACAAACGGATTAATCCTGTTCATGCAACCGTAAGCAAACACTCCCTTCTTTTTAGAGTGACCGTGGAGATCGAAGAATGCCAGTTTTGTGCCATTGGACTCCTTTATGACTGATTTTGCTGCTAAAACTTCAGGATACTGCTTGTTCTGTTCACTCCAGAAGCGGTTTAGATCGACTCCGTTGAGCGAGGTTCGATAGTTGCCATGGACAACTCCATCTGGGTTCAACATTGGAATAATTTTGAAGACCAGCTCGTTGCGCATATGTTCACTTTGTTTTCTGACACCAAGCAGACTATTGATGATACCTTCAAGGATGTAGGAACAGGGAGTCTCACCGGGATGCGCACGGCAGCTGATGAATACCACAGGCTTAATCTTGTTCGACTGTGGGTTTGTAATGGTAACACACTCAATGCTATTCCCAAGTGCTGTCATTCCGATCTTCCGTTTGTGAAACATATGTGAATACCCCTTTTCTAGTCTTGCTAGGTAGTTCTGCAACTTGGTGTAACTGTAAGGAAAGCTGTGGGAAAAGTAAGCCACCTCACCTTACCGCTTGAATTCATAGGTAAACGATAGGGTGTAGTAAGAGTTGAGTTCTGATTCGTCACGTACCAGTGTATTTCGGCGGTAGTCGATATCAGTGCAACCGCGCTAGAACCCTTTGCCTGTACAAACAACTGGTCGCATCCCATCGGTATAGCTGCTGTAGGGTTTGGTGAGGTTAACGATGTGGAAGCTATAGGTTCCAATCAGAGAGTTGTTGCGCACCCGGAAAAAGAACCATTGGGTACTGCTGCCACTCGTATTGATGTCCTTTTGCAAGCACAGAACATATGAATTGGGCTCACTATTACGAGCAACCAGAGCAAGATTTCCGCATTCAAAGCGACTTTCGAACTCGAGCTCGTTGGTTTATACTTCTTGAACGGCCTCCCTCTTTGGTTGAGATTGTGACCTCGCTTTCAGGTTTATTGCTAGTTCACAGAAACTTTCGTTGGTGGCTCTGTTTAGCTGTGGGTGTGACTGGTACAGCGGGGTGCTGAATAGCTCAGGGAGGCTGCGACCCAACTTGTGCAATCTATCCCGATTGTTAGTTATTCTGCTGTTCAGAACCGTTGGTATTGTGGGTTCATCGTTGCTGGATGACAGTGAGTCTAGTGGATTATTCTCAAGGGGAAACGCAGATTGCTTCTTTTGAGGTTCACCTGTCTGAAGAGGCTTGGGTCTGCTTATGAATTGCAGAATAGGGTTGTCCTCTTCCTAACTTATCATCTTTATTATCAAGGGTACCTTAACTAATCCGAACACAGCTCTTTCGCGGCCCTGTAAATTAATGTACCAATTGACTAACGATAATGCCCCTGAGACACTCAAGCAGATTTCAGGCAAATTGAAACGTAAGACTCCAACCAAACGAACCCGCGCTGCTTAGCTTCAGCTCGGTGAACAGCATAGCCACTCACGCAGCAACATTGAAGAAATGTTCCGGGCAATAACACTGGAGGATGAAATGTCTAACCTTGACATGATAAAGGAACGGTTGAAGTAGCCAGTGGTTAAGGTAGGTTACTCAGCATCAAAAACAAAACGATAAGGAGCCAGACAGAAGATAGCGTTGATATCTAGCTGACCAAAGCCAAGAACAAAGATTTGAACATGTCAATGCTCTTGACTTCAAAGCCTCAGAGTTATGAGGAACTCGAAACGGAGAACATCATCCAACGAGAGTAAATTTAGTATCTCAAGCGAGTTAATGACATACAGAGACAGGAGATCGAGAAGTTGCGTAATATGCTGAAAAAGTCATCAGCAAAGCGGTTGCATAGCCAGACGCATAACCGGTCGATGGATACAACGGCTAAGGAGCAGCCATTCAGACAGCAGTTGAACCATCACGTCAGCTGCAATGAGTAAATTGCCAGTAGCATAAAAGATCTCAAGTGCGCTCTCACAAATGCTATAAACAGAAACAAACAACGTGCCAAGGGCAAACACAGCAACACATAGCTACTGCAATCTTTGAAGAAATGCAGAATTTGACAGTCACTTTTCTTGTAGCTCGGGCTTCGGTTCGAGATCACTGAAGTAGCGGTCATGGCGAAAGATTGGGGTAAGATGGGGGACACGAGAGCTTTTTATGGGCTCTTCTATCTGCTGGCTCAGTGATAGCGAGGGCATCACCTTCCGGACGAGGTCTTTGGTTGAAGTTGAAGGGTTTTATTGGTTCGCGTAATTATGAAGCTTGGACTCAGGCGGTTTAGGGTAGCTTCTATGATTTTCCTCATGGGTATAAATCGGATGATGAGGTGGCTCCAAATGAATGTTGATCTCAATGTCCTTAAGGGCTTTTTCGTCGATACGATCTATCTCTGGGTTGAGCTGCTGCTGTGGGCTCGGAGCATTGACTTTCTCCTTGAAATACTCCTTGTTGAGCTGAAGAGGCTTAATCGCCTGTGGCACCTCAGCATTGACTTTCGGAGGCTTCTAGCTATGAAAGTACATTGCTTTTAGCTGTTCCGACTGTCCAGAGTTGTTGGCCATGATTGATCGCTCAATGATTTCATCTAACCTTGCTGGTAAGTTACTGGTGATGTGTCTCGCACTCGACTGCTTTTTGATCTCTGATATTGGCCTTGCTTCGGTTTTTATATTTCTCGCATTCTCGCCGTATCGACTCAGCGATTGGTCCAGCGATATGTTGGCTACACTCACCATGCCGAGTTGGTTCTGCTCAACCGATTGCTCTGGTAGCACATCCATTAAAACTGGTCGCATGAAGTTGTTCAGTTCTGTAGACTTCGGCGTCTCTACCTTTCTTCGCTTTCGGATTGATTAGTTCGCGGTATCTTCACTGTCGATGAAGATGGGTGATATGTCCTTTTTCCTAGGAAGCGACTGCTCCACTTTTCCCGAACGATAATTCACATCTGATTGTGATCGCTTGATGGGACTGAACATTGGTTCCTCACGATCAAAGGAACGATTCACCCCATACTTCCTCGCCACGAAAGACCTTCTCTTGGTCTCGATGCAGTTGCCCATTGACTTTATTTATAATTCTTATTCAAGTGGACAGCACCAGAAGCAACCGAAATCAACGGCGAGTTGGACCCACCACTGAATGGGGAACCAGCAGCACTTTTTTCACCTGGCTAGAAAAGTAGCGCTGCTGTCGACGTTCCGTAGTTTGTTGGGAATGTTGTGCTGGATTATGAATCGCCGGCTTGGCCTGTGTTACCGAGAGACTTTCGGTTTGGCTGATGGTGTTGGTTGGATATTTCTTGATCGTGCTTTCCGACTTTGGTATGTTCTTGGTTGGAGTTGAGAAGACACTCGATTGTCTTTTCTCGACATGAGTTGCACCGATGAGGAATCTGCGCATTTCGCTCACAAAGCTGTTGGAGAACTCTCCACTATACTGTCTGAGATCACTACGGTAGCTGCGATTAATCTTTTCCAACACACATTGCATGAGAACCTTGACATCCGCCAGCTTAGCTGGTGATTCCTTGGTTGGAGATTCTTCAGGATTCTTCATCAATGGCGACTACTTAATGTTTCCTGGCTTCATGTCCAAGTTAAGATAGAAGTGCTCCACTTTTTGAGGTTTCTTCAAAAAGGATTTTTTATCTGGTTCATCGGGTTCTGTCCTAATGGGCCGCCGGCGCTCTTCGAAGCTGAACTCTTCCTCTTCATCGAACGTCCTTCGATCGGATGTTATTCTCTCTGGGGATAGCCCAGAGTGCCGAAGTTCTTTCATGTATGTAGGCACGCTGGGGTCAGGTTGGGTCTGCAGTAAACGTTCTTAACGACTTACCTGAAGAACTTCCTCAATGATTCGCTATAAGGCGTTTCTATTGTCTTCTTCCTCTGTGTGGTACCTGTCACTTTGCCCTTACCGATCGGTATTTATCTGCTGTTGTTGGTAAGCTGATGCTCGTTATGGAATACGGTCACTCTGTGGGGGCTTCTGTAACTTGAAGTCCTCCGGTCGAATGCTGCGAAGGTCTGCCGACAGGAAGCGACTACTCATAATTTTAATAATAAAGCTCGAAAGGAAGCAGCATCACCGATCGTCTAGAAGTCTGATATCGTTACTCATGAGCTTCACTATAGCTTCGCCGGACCCGTCGATTAGCACCAAACGCATCCGTAGGTACTGCAGCACATCTCCCAGCTCTCGGTACTTCCTCACATCGAAGGCTTACCTCTTCATCTGTTAATGTCTGCGTCTTTCAGCTGCAGATTCGGTGATCTTTTTCAAGCTAAATTCTTTCTTGTTGTGGATGAAGAAGCAATAGGCAATGAGCAGTTCAATGTTTGCGAGCAGCACTGTGATGGGTTCCATGATGTCCCATGATAGGTAAAAGTAGACGCACCAGTTCACTAACAGCATTTGTGAACCCAGCAGCGTCATCCAAGTGAAGGCTATGCGCTCGCCACGTCGATTAAGTTGCCTTTCGACGGGGTCCCAACTTTTATTGAAGTAGCTGATCTTTCGTTCAACGATCTGAATTAGACGCTCTAGTGCAACTCTGCGGAACTTGAACACCTCCGATTGTTCAAGCACTTCCCTGATGAGGTAGTTGTGGAATCCCCTTCCATCCTCTCTTTGGGGGAGGTTGTTAAGGATCGACTTTATGAGCTTCTCGATGGACTGCCCGCCGTACTTCACAAATAGTTAGCCATTATCTCGCGAGTCAAGCCAAGGCTCATTTCGAACTACATAGTACGTAAGTTCATTATGTTTCATGTAGAAACTATCCTGTAGAATGAGGTGCATCGGTGTGGAATTGTGGTAGCGCTTTGAGCTGGCAGTGTAAAATTCCATGCCAGGCAGTTCATTTTCACGTGCACTTAGTTCTGGTTGGAAGCCGAGCCGTTCACGATCAATGTAGATAAAGGGGATTGTCGAGACACCACGGAGCATCACCACATCGGTTGTCTCGCGACTGAGACATTTATCGCTGTAGCGATGGATACTTTTGTGTGTGAGAAATCCGCGATGGAAGAGTCCACGAACGAGCCTATACATTTGTGTATTTAAATAAGCTGCATGCTTGATCAACTTTGCATGATCAATGAATCGACGAAGCTGGCTGATCATACTGTGATAACGGCACCGGGGTATGCCGCTTGTAGCTTCTTCTAAGCTGCTTTGGTATCTGTGAGTGAATTGCCGGCTAAGCTAGTATTAGCTATTACTGATGTTTAGCGATTGAAGGGAGGACAGCTTACAGTTGATCAGTACATCCACGACATCATCAGTCAGTTGATTCTTCGCTGAGTAATACTAGCTGCTTACCTAACTGGACGTCCTGCAGTGATGGGAGTTTATCACACTACAAACTCGTGAGCTGAGCGCCCTCAGCATTGAACTTCCACAGCAGTGGCAAGGAGTTATTGCTAAATGTGGCGATCTTCGACGAGCCAATGTATAGATGCTTCAGCAATGGCATGGTTCGGTTGGAGAATGCATCTAGCTGAGATTCCATCAGATCAAGGAAGGTAAGCTGAGCCTCGACACTGGGATAGTTAAACTATTGGATGGGACTGCCACCGAGTATGATACTTTCCAGCTTGGCAAATTGTGCCCCTAGTTGGTCAGTGAAAGAGGTAAAACCAGTCTTGGCAGCATCAATGTGGGTCAGTACTGGTAGCGTATTATCTACGAAGGCTGCTTCGGTTAGAAGAGAGCAGCCATTGATACTTAGTTCCTTGAGCTTTTGGAAGGTGTTGTTCTTAAAGCTGGCGAGGGCTGCATTGTCGGTTAGCGCCAAGTAGGTGATGGTATCCTTGGTGATGTTCTCTACAGCAGCTACCCTGTTCTTTTCTACTATGACAGTATCCAAAACTGGGTACTGCAGCAAGTCAATAAGGGTGCTGAAGCTGTTCTGAGTGACAGAGAGGTAGCTCAGCAGAGGCAGCTGACTCTTCCCCAGTGTTCTGAGCAGGTTGTTATTGATGCTGAGTGACTGTAGCACCGGGAATACGTTGTCATCAAACCTGACAAGCCCGCAGTTGCTGAGATCGATAGAAGCCAGCTTGGGGAGCGAGTATCCTTGGAAGATACTGAGGAATGTGCTGGATAAGTCAAGTGTAGTGAGTGCAGGCAGCTTGTTATCCTCGAAAGTTGTGAGATTTGAACTGGACAAGTCCAATCGTTTGAGCAGTGGAATGTTATTGCGACTGAAAGTTGCTAGCGTGCTTCCACGAAGGTCCGGAAGTTCCGAGAGCTGCCCAAGATAATTGCCGGAAATGGACTTAAGCTTCAGCTCTTGGCCTTGTCTTGGATTAACGTTGAGCTGGTTGAGAACTGGTAGCGTATTCCCGTCGAAGCTGACTAGGTCGTTGGAGGCTGATATTACTACTCAAAATACCGAGGCTAACGGACTGGATATCGGGAAGGGCGTTGTTACTGAACTCAGCCAGCACATTGTTGTCCAAATTGAGCTTCTTGATGACTGGCACTTGGGCCAGTTGTGATGTATTGGTGTAGTGTACATCAGCAGTGGTCTGGAGCTGCAGCTGAATCGACTGAAGGCTAAGCTGGTCCAGTAACAGCTCCTTGTTGTAGTAGAGAGTCTCGTTCTGTTTCTTCATCTCTGCGAGCTGCTGGTTGAGGGAATTGATCGAAGCCTGCAACCCTGATACCTTTCCGTTTAGATCACTGACTTGCCCTTTCAAGGCATCATTCTACTTCTGTAACTCACTATTGTCACACGGCGTTGCCTTGCTGGTCTAGGGTAAATCGGTATGGTACTAAGGTCACGATCAGCAGCACTATTGCTGTGATTGCGAACACAGCCGTAAGTACCATGAACACCCAGTACTTCTTCTTGTAGGGCTACGGTTTCAGCACGATTTCTGTGGGCTCTTCGGAGAGCAGCTGGCTGTCCATATTTGTCGGATTTAATATCTTATGCCATTTGCATTAACCAATCACATTCAACCCTCGCGAGCTGCCACCAGCCCCTTGAGCTTATCATCAACCTTCTTGGCCTTATCTGCCAGCTCGGACTTGATATTGGAAATCTCTACGATCAGCTCGCTCGTCTTTTCGACAGCATCGAACTGGCCGGCATCGGCATTGGGCAACCAATCCACATCGACTTCCTCGTTGTCATCCTTCTTGAGCTTTTCGATGATGTAGTACTCAATACCTGTGTAGTCTGTGGAGTCCTTGTCCTTCAGCACGTAGGCATAGAACACGTAGTTCCAAAGCCAGTGATAGGTCTGGATGTGGTTTTTGAAGTTATCGGATTCCTTCTCGATGTTGTCACGGGACTTGTTACAGATGAAACAGTAGTTGCTCTTATCGCTGTCCAGTGCATCCTTCTTCTCACGCAGCACTGCGAAGGCACCCAGAATAATACCTGAGACAATATTCCCGAACAGCAGCCCGAAGAATGTGATGTAGATGAGGTCGTAGAAGAAGCGTTGGAACTCGAATGCGCCAGACGTTTAGGTGATGACACCAGCGATGAAGAGTTACATGATGCAGCTGAACACTGAGGTACACATCTACTCCGACGGTTAGGAGTAAATATCCCGCATGTAGTTGCTGAAGGTCACCGAGCAGAAGATCATGACGAAAGCACCACCCATGATACTCACGTAAATCAGTGGCTACAATGACAGTGCGATGGCTGCGAAGATGTCCTTGAGTACGTCTATCATTGAGAACAGATCGAGTATGTGCAACGATAGTAGCGACGGCCGCCAGACCGTGCCTAGTATAGACACCAGTATGAATACTCCAATCTGAATGGCCTGCCCGAACTGCCCATTGTCCTTGAGTTTGGTTATATCCACCTGTGACTTATACCAGAGGTATCCGTAGTAGCCGCTGAACCCAAGTTGCATCAGACAGAGCAATCGCAGCACGACAGTCTTGAGCGGTGAGGCTTCCAGACTGAACTCCTGGTACTCCACATAAACAGAGTGTGTGATACTCATGTACACGATGATGATGATGGACAACGCCGATGCGATGTACTTGACTTGATTCACCTTCGACTCTTTGATATCCAGGGTATTCTCCAACTCGAATGAGTGTTACATCTCCAGCTTGATTCTTTTGAAAAACTTCATCAGCGACACAAACTTGTCTCGGCGAGTCTCACGCTTCACTTCGTACATTACGGTGTCGCGGAGCTGTCCCGACAAAGAGCTGAATACTGGGTGGTTCGGGAAGTATAGCACTTGGTTGCCACCGCTGCGGTTGGTGATTTCAATCTTGAGCAGGCAGCTTTCGAGGTATTTGAGTACTCCCTTGCGGTCAGGGAACTCATCCTTGTTCAGGTATTACTGGTAACGGACGGTCAGGTTACCTTCTGGTGCTTTCTCAGCCATCTTCTTGAAAATGGTGAGGACGTCAAGCATTCTGCAGATTTTCTCGTCGAACTTCTTATCCTTATGCTTCTCGAGATAGTCGTTAAGATCTGCCATGTTCTTGACCCCGATGTCTTCGAGAACGTAGTCGAGGATGTTGGTGAGGAACCTCGCATCGAGCTTGGTATCGACCGAAACAAATGTCTCAGAAGCATCTCCCTCGAAGTTGCTGAGAATGATTGTAACACATTTAGAGTACAGCTCCTGCAGATTCTAGTGGTCGGTTTGGTCGAAGTCCTTATTGAAGGTATCCTTCTTGTTCTCCATCTGGCACAGGTCCTCAAAGAAGGTGGAGCGCATCAGCACGATCTGGTTGTTGGTAACCGGAATTTGTGTAACCTCGAGGATAAAATCGAGGATAAAGATGGGAATCTCCAGAACCTCCTTGCACATAATGCTGAACATCTTGCGTAATTCGTTCGTGGCGACTTGAATGAAGTCGATGGAGTTTAGCTTCTTCTCCCCTTCCTTCATCTGCTCACGGATCAGCTCTTTATTCTCCATGTTATTGTTCTCACACATGAGTTGGATGAAGCGGAATGAGCGTCGGTAGGTGACCATACATAGCCGTTTGAATTCCTATTCCTTTGCGTCATCGGGTTCGAAGACATTCTTGCGTGTCACGTTCTTTTCTGTGTTGTTGTAGAAGTCGTAGGTGTCAATCGTGGTTGTGCTGAAGGCTCGGTTGTTTGACTCATCATCAGACTCCTTTTTGATGTTGTTCTTGTAGATCAGATCGCCCAGCTTGTCAATCAGAGCATTGATATTCACGAAAACCTTATTCTCGTTGTCATTCTGAATCTGCTCATTGATGCTCTTTTGGCACAGTTCGTAGCCTCCCAACAGGAAAGCGATTCCGCACAGCAAAATTTCGTTTGCCAGCTCAATATTACTGGTTGTGATGTCGTCGCTGAGCAGCATGCACAAATAGTCTGCGAGCTTACATTCCTTGAGCATCATCTGCTCGGCTTCGATCTTTTAAGTCTGTCCAGACCAATAATCTGCGTCCCATTCATCGATGGGCAGCACAGCCTCGAAGTGGTCATCCTTCCTGTTGTTGACCGCTATGAAGCGGGTGATCATCCGGAGGAAGAAAATCTTCAGTTCAGGGCTGAGAGCCTGTGAGTTTTCTATGTTCATGTCGATGATGGTGGTGATGTAGCTCTTCCTACTGATATATGGGAGTTCGTAGATGCCCTTGCTCATTTCGTCAATGGTACTGAACTCGTTGGTCATCTGGATAAACTCTTTTTGAAGGTAATCGTTGAAGCTGCTGCTCAGTTTCATGACGGCAACTGTTTGCGAAAGTTTCTTGTTCAGGTCGAGGTTCGTGTCGCATTCGTTTGAACGGTTTCTGCTTAGAATCAGCTTCATTCGTTCGATGAGGCGAGGGTTCTTTGCTGCTGGCTCGTGTTTCCTGTCGTCCTTCTTCACAATCTTGTCCGGTAGCTGGTAAACCAGCGGCAGGTCACGCCATTAGTCGCCATTGTCCCTTCCATAGATGAGATCGATCTAGCCGTGGCAGATTTTATCGATCACGTTATCGCGGAGCTGAGTCTTCTCTTTATTTGTCATGAACTTCTTGGTAGTGGTACCGCTTTGGTTGCCTTCAAACACCTTTTCGCGCCAGTTAAGGATGATCTCTCGCATGATGGACTGAATGTGCTTGATGAGACTGACAGTATAGACTGCCTTCTTGCCAGTGAAGTAGTTTCGAACGCATCCTAGCCTCTCCAGAATACGGATAAACCTGTAGGCAAGTCTCAAATCAGAAGCCATGACCTTCTCCTCGACGGTCGCATTGAGTTCGTCAGTGACTTTGCGCTTGTACATGATCTCGTAGATAGAATTGAGCACCTCCTCCAAGGACAAGTACATGTATGTCTCCATATAGCTGAAGCGTACAGGGTTCTCCAACAGTTGCTTTTCGTACTGTGCAGCACGGTTGGAGTTTTTGATTTGGATGTAATAATTGAGCGTGTAGATGAAATTGTCGAACTCCGATGTGACTATCTGGCTGAAGTAGCAGTCCAAACCGGGCTGTTTGTAGTAGAGCTTGTTCATGTAGGTCTGCAGGTTGCGGCGGAGAGGCCAACATCGATTGCTGCGGCGAATACAGTTAGATAGCAGGTCGAATGGGTGTCGCTTTGCGAGTTTGCCCAAATTGACACTGTTGTTGCCTTCAATGAGCGCTGACATAACCTGGAAGAAGGTGAACATGTAGGTAAGTTCTGGACTGATTCTGCAGAGTATTGACACCTGCTCCTCTTCGGTCTCTCGATTGTCACTTTCGAACTGCTGAATGAGCCTTTCCACATCCTCTGGCTTCACGTCAATGAGAACGCGAGTGTATTCGTCGTCCTGCATAATCTTGAGGATCATGATCTGGTTGGACTGTAGTGCCTTTTCATTGAAGAAGATTAAGCAGCGGAAGAAGTCAAGCAGTTTGCTGCGGTAAAAGCTGCTGTCGTCCAGTGCATTGATTATTTCGCAGATCCTCTTGGTGAGTGTGTTGATCTCCTTCTCGTTGTAAAGCATGTTCTTGTTATTGTCATAAAGTTCCTTGAAGAAGTCAATGACACCGACGTTGTGTGGCAGATGCACCTTCATGGGTTCGATGTGCGGGAGCAACTCCAGTTTGTTGTCTTGGTTGTTGGCGATGATGTTGGTCAGGAAGATGAAACACAGGTGTAGCAGTTTTGCGGAGGTTTCTCCCTGTGGCAATTATGTGCAGTTGCGTACGTAGTGCAAGATAAGCAGATGGATTTTGCTGCTTTTGATGATCTTTTGGTAGAGTTTATTGTTGGATTCACGTTCGTTAGAGAGATTAATAAGTCTGTCAGTGCTCAAGTGCCTCTCGATACCGCTTTGGCCCAAGGTCTTGATGTTGCTAAGGTTGCTGATACTTTTTTCATTCTTCATAAGTTCACTGAGCATGAACATATCCTGCATGATACCGCTATCCTTTTCGTCGTTACTCTCTTTGTTGATGTTGTGGTAACTGTTGGCGTCCCTTGGTTTATCAATCTTCAGTGAGTTCTGATCCAGTAAGGTAAAGAACTTTTCACGACGCTTGAGAGTGTATTCTGCCAGCTCGAAGTAGCTTCCAGATTCGACAAAACAGATCTCGTAGAAGTGGTTGATGTTGTCACGTCGCTGATCATACAGTCGTTTCATAATCAGCAACGAATGGCTGATCAGTTATGGGTTGCTGTACTGGGAGAGTTCAAGCAAGAGCAGGTTAATGTCCGCTGGCTGTTGTTCGGGTTCTTTGACGAGAGCTAGCTCCTCTGACTCTTTTTCTGGCTTTATTGCTTTCACATCTTGCGCAGAAGTTGGTTCAGCCTTCTTTGGCTTGGTAAAGTAGGTCTTTGTGTTGGTGAGGGTTCCCAATGCCTCAACCCAAGGTTGAATGGACGCCTACTCAGTACTCGTGTAGCCCATTTCTATTGCCTTTTGCATTTCGCTTGCCTTGGAGATGTCTGGGTCGCTGGCCTTAATTGTCAGTTCCTTGAATTTCTGGCAGGTTGTCACAACCCTGAGATCAAGCTCGTAGTCGAGAATGCACTCAATGATCTTGGTCGCCATGAGTTTGCAGTCAATGACGAGAAGGTTCTGCTTGGAGGGAAGCTTCAGAGAACTCTTAATGCGAGTATAGGCCTCGTCCAGCTCGTTTTTGAGAGCCTTCTTAATGTCGAGTTGGGTGAGTGCAATAATAGACGTTGAGTCGTTAGCGAGGATATTCTGAGCATAGCCAATGATCTTGGCAAGTTCATCCATGTTCTGCCAGAAACCCAGTTCGATAGTGGTCAGAATTGCTTTGAGCACTGTTTCTAACTTTCGATTGTACTCCATATCGTCAATCGTTGGCTGCAGTTTGCGATCAGCGCTGAGCTTATCCATAAGTTCATCCATCAGGCTCTTCATATCGGTCTGCCAAGGCTTGTTATAGGCTTCCGTGGTGTTGATCTGTGGCACATCTTCCAGCTTACTGTACTTGCATATATTGTTGATCTGCAGCACTGGGTAGTAGTCCGCTCCTTCAATATAGAGGTAGTGAATGAGACGCAGCACTGGCACATAGGCGTCATTGATGGCTGGGTCCTTCAACAGTGCGATGAGAACTCTCAACTCAAATTGTTTTTCAAGGTAGTTCTTGACAATCTTGTTACGACCGTAGCATAGATCGGCCAGCAGGTTGATATACTCGACCATGTAGGCCCAGCTTTCTGGAACTTCTTCCATAGCGGATTTGTAGTAGTCCCCGAAGATGCGTGATCTGGTCTTCTTGTTGAGGCATGACTGCACCATCAGAACACCTTTCTCCTCCTTGAATTCGTAGCTGAAGTCAGTGCCCTGCAGTCCCTTGATGAACAGGTTCAAAATATTAGTCTGATTCTTGGTGACTGCCTCGGAGTCAACGATGCAGAAACACCGGAAGATCTCGAGGTATTTTTCAGGCTTTTGGTTGCGCTTGAAATTGTCGCCAAGATGCACAATAAGCTGTTCTCGAATGAAATTCTTCACCAGTAACTGGTTACCTTTCAGAATTTCCTTGAGGGCTGCCAGTCGAGCCACTGCGTCATTCTCAATGACATCCTCAATCACGAAGTCAATCCACTTGCCAACATGCACCTTGAACCTGTAGTTGTCCTTGATCATAACCTCGATGACTTCGTAGCAAGTGTTGTAAAGCTCCTCGAACTTTTCCTTTTCGTTGTGACTGTCCTTGAAGATGTCCTGCTTGTTGCTCTTCATGTAGTACAACAGTTCGAACAGAAGCTCACTCATACCGAGATCTTTGCAAATGGCCTGGCGTTTGGGAATTGGAAGAACTACGATAAGATGCATCGGTACCTTCTTATTTCTCGGCATCTTCAGGTTTACAGTCCTTAATGAAGCACTTAATCTCCTTGAGGCTTTCGTTCATGTTCATCATTCGCTGGTAAGTGATCTTTTTCTCTGCATAAACGTTTCCCCATTTGAGCTCCTCAATCAGCGATATCAAGGTCTGGTGGAACGAAAGTGCAAACAGCACTTCGCCCTTGGTCATGTCATCAATTTCCATGATCTTGAAACAGTGTGTTGCTACTTGATTACTGAGCTCCAGGTCGCGACGGATAAACTCTTGCTCTTCGTAAACCATTTGGTGGAAGTCTTCTCTAACGATCACTTCATCGTCTACTATCTCGCGAGCTTCCTCCTCTTCCAACATAATTGTCTCGCGTTTGTCAGCGACTGTGAGGATTAGCCCATCCTTTCCGATGTGAACATACGAGTCACTGTTAATATCTCCACCCTCTCTCTTGGCAATCGTCATCTCTACCACTCCAATCTTCTCAGCATTGAAGATTTAAGCTAACCGAGGCACCCACTTTTTCTATCCATCCGAATCCTTCTCAACGAATTCTAATGTCATGCCTGACATCAGATGTCTGAGGATGTATTCGTTCTCTCCTTCGTGGCACTCAATTTCCCACAAACAATCGTAGCAGTTCAAAGAGGCCGAATCCACCTGCTTCCATTCTTTCAAAGCAACTTAATTTTTGAATGCTACGAGCACTCCCTGGTTTTAACTGTGCTGAAGGTAGCCGATATCGTGTTGGATGAGTGTGTCGTTGATGACCTCCTTCATATGGAGTTTGAAGGTCCACGGAGTGGGAGTATCGCTGGTTGGCGATAGCCCACCGGAAAACAGTACCGTCGAGTACACTTGGCTTTGATCGCTCTTCTTCTTAATGGGAATCTGGAAGGACTCCTTCGATGGTGTTGGCTTAAGATTGAGTTCTAAGTTAGAGAGGAGGTGTACTTCTCGTAAAATTTTCGTTGTTGCCTGCCGATTCGAAAGTCAGATACGTTCCTGTGACAACATTGCATATCTTCACTGGCGACCCGAAAGGAATGGGCATGCCGTCGAACTCGAACGAGCGGTATGGTTCCAGTCTGAACACAAGGTTGGAGGAGAGGTCTTTACTCACCCTGACTGCAAAGGCGCCGTTATCGCCGGCTGATGGCAAGATGGTTCCGGTAAGGTAGTTCTCAGAATCGATGTGCTTGAACATAACGTTCGAGCCGAAGAAGACCTTCTCGTTCATCTTACTGGAACTAAGCCGATGCGTACCTTTCAACGTTGAGCTCGAACTGACTTGACTCGGTCTTGGCCCTATTCTCGAGCTTCTTTCGGATGTCCTCACTGAGGTAGCTCTTGGTGAGCTCGTCGTTGATCTCGAAGTTTCCCGCTGGAATGATCTGGAAGATGGCATCCCTGTAGTTCTGGAAGTAAAGGATGTCTTGGTATGTTTCGTACTTGACGTTCTTATCGGCGTAGCCCTTGACTGTCAACAACCCCATGCTGCCGTCTTCTCCTGCTCGAAAGCCCTGAATGAGAAGACCCTGGCCGAAACGCAGATGAGTATCGAACTCCTTCTTTGACATTGATACAAATCACGAATAAATTAT
>ERZ724508.893-NODE-893-length-19529-cov-5.319092_pt1 | contig 19529 bp, 24 predicted proteins | sample MGYA00376041_ERZ724508 | MGnify/ENA primary metagenome ERZ724508 (study PRJEB28724, sample SAMN07190887) | wastewater metagenome | isolation source: effluent of sewage treatment plant in Hong Hong | place: USA: Christiansburg, Virginia | collected 2016-03-01 ...
CCTGCATGCAACCTTCTGGGGCTGCAGTCTTGCAAAAATGACCGTTCATGTAGGCTCTGATCTCGTTCATTGTCCTTTCTATTTCGTCTTCCTACTCGCTATCAAGCAGTTTTGATGCCTTACTCACAGCCACAACTTCGGTTGACAGCAGTTCAGTTGGTTGTTGATGAGCTACATCGATGCCTCTTTCATTCGAACCAGCGATTCTCACGCCGCCAAGGCCTTGTGGACCGCGGTTGATCGCGATTGGCACAACTATCAGCGGAGTTGCTGATACTGATGCAGACACTAGTTTCCCCTTTGGTTTTTATGTTTCATCTGCACTCATTAGTAGGTCCATGGCTTTGCAAAATGCAGCGCTGATGCAGTCAAGGATCTTACGCAGCAGCAGGTACACATACTCATTGAGTGACGCCAGTACAAACTCATCGATCTCGTAAAATGCTTTCAGACATTTGTAGAAGTTCTGTATGAATTGTTGCGTACCTCACGGAGGTTCACGGGACCTCGTTGAGCGAATCTTAGGCTTTCTTCTATATCAATGAGCTCAATCTCGAGCCTCTGGAGGTTATTGTTGGTGGCCCGCTGCCTTTCGTCCAAAAACCCTTCCATTCTATAATAGTGATTCGAAGCAACACAGGCAATAGCCATTCATAGGCAAGTCACACTGCGCCGATGACCTTCTTGCAGGCGCTGTAGTAGGACGGCTTGATATGCTCTGCACCGAACTGGTAGAAGTAGCCGATGATGGCCATTGCCAGCCCAAAGATTAGGGCTTCACCGATTGGTACCTTGGCATTGAAGCCACGGCGCTTGGCCAGCAGATGGAATGCCTCCAAGACTTTAGGAACTAAAAACAGCGCAATCTCCTGCCTTCTTGTTGAATTTTTGAACATTAATGCTACTCCGCTGAAAAAGGCTGCAGGTGGTATTACCCGGACCCCATTAACATCACCAGCGAGGTTCTTGAATAGGCATAGAAAAAGACTAAGTAGACCAGTGTCGGAGGCAGCAAACAACACTGACTTACTGTAGCTCTTTGCGAGTTTGAACAGTTCGGGGAGAGGGCTGCATAACATCTGACTGTACTTTTTCATGAGTTTCTTGCGTTTGAACAGCAGGAACGGCACGATATGAATGGGGATATACATCTTGTACATACTCTCGGCGGTGCGTAGGAACTGCGGTAGCATCTGGTTGTGACAGAAGCCAGAATGAACGTGTTCGCAATGTACAAACCCACCATTGATGGCTTGCTACACCAGCTAGCTACTGAACAGCTGCATTTCGCCACCAATCCAATAATATTTATACAGCAAGCATTATCATTCTTCGGGATGGTTGCGTCGGTAGCTATCGATGATATTCATCATCTTGGCCACTCCCTTCATTGTTAGGGAACGCAGCTACTTCTCGAGCTTTTCGTTGGCGATGAATTTCTATGGTAGAGTATGAAGCTACGAATGCTTTATCCTCAACTGAGGATGACTTGGCGATCTTTTTGGTACGAGCTAACTCGCGTTTCTCCTGCTTATCCTTCTCCAGCTTCTCCAAAGGCTTCCTAAAGGACGAAAGGAAGGGTGCGTTCTCGTCAGCCTGCACCTCCATTACATCCTGCATGAGCTGCTTCATCGATGCTGTTGGTTTGGTTGACGGTGCCTACTGCTCACCTTCTTCCTTCAGTGAAAACTAATCGTCCTCGAGCACGTCAATCACTTCGGCCTTTGGTTTCTTTGAGGGGCGTGCCTTATTGGTGTTGCTGTTGAGTTGCTTGCCCATATTAAATTACAACAAACTAGTCATTTGTAGTGGCTGCCGTAGGTGTTGGAAGTTGTCCGGAACTGCGAACGGTCAACCATGCTCTACGCCCAAGGACTACTCAGCTCGTACTTCTTGCTTTCTTTGCTGTACATCGTTGAGAATTCTTTGCGTAGCTGATCGATAGTGTCGTCTTCACGAACTATCTCTTTCGGTTGTTGCTGTACCTTCAAGACCTATTTGGTTCGTGGTGGGGAACTTTCCTTCCGTACGGAGACGTTTGGACCGGTGCTGATGGTCGGCTGGAGTGTTTCTTTTAGCGGTTCGAAATACTGGTTGAAGACGACATAGTTATTGTTTTGAGGAATGAACTTGGCCAGACCGTAATGCTTCTTGAGGAAACTCAGCAATTTTTCGCTTGGCCTGTCATAGGCGAGCTTCGCTGGATGCTTCTTTTCATCCTGAAGGAATCTATGGAAAATTTCCTGCAGTAACGGCTGAAGAGTACCTTCCCGACTCCCGTACGCTGGCAACTTTCGTGAACGTAGAAGTCCAGCACACACGTCGGCTTGATTTCCTTAATGCTGCCGATCTGTGTGATTGCTGATGTACGTAATCACGGTGGAATAGGTTCTTCTCGCCCACTTTCAGCAGGCCAAGTACCCGATGCTCCTCTACTTTCATGTAGATGCGATTGTCTGTACCCACAAACCGTTAGAAAGTGGTAATAACTTGCTTGAGGGACTGTGCCTTTGCTGAGGCTTGGCCCATTGCTGTAATGATTTCAGCCAAGTGGCGCATCCCCTCTCCCTTACAGCCCTTCAGTCGCTGGGCTATTTGGTGACCGTGTAGCACCACCATGCCCTACTTATCAGGCTGTACCTGCTGATCAACTCTAAATTGGAACTGCATGCTGATTTGAAAGTTATTGTTAGACAGTGTTTTCTTATCGAAGTGCTAAGGAATATTGGTTAGGTTAGCATCATGTATTTTATCGGGGTTGGCGCCCGTTAAGTCCTCCATACGCCACCCGCAATGAATTATAAAATGACTACGAGTGGAGTTGGAAAAGGCCGTAAGCCATTGAACCCTAAAACAGCTGAAAAGTTGTTTGAGAAGCTGTTTGATGGGTTGCGTGAACAATCCCCACAGGCTTTTCGTGAGCTAAAGGGTGTGCTTGTTCGATGGGAGCGAAGCGATAACCAAGCAGAATGCTTCGAGAGGATGCAGGAAATTCTGCTGCCGTTCCCTGACACGACGAAATCCATCAACGACTACCTCGAGGAACAGACAAGGTTTGCAGTGCAACCTTCTCCCACCAACAAAATCGAAGAACTCTTCAAATATTTGCGCGACAACCACTCGGAATACCTTACTAAGGTATTGGTGACCCTACAGAATACCACTAACTAGATTGGCTTCGACTCCAACCCAAATGACTCCAAGGTTAAGGCACGTTTCCTCGAGATCTTCAAGGATAACGAGGAAATCTATAACCGAGCTCGGAGTATTCTTGATGATGTCGAAGCTAAACCGAGACCAAAGGAGCCCTAGCCCAAGAAACAACAGCAACCTTCAGGCTACGACTAGGATGATAATCGAAAGTATCAACCCAAGCCAAAACCACAGAACAAGAGAGCGCCAGCGCCACCTCCGCAGTAAGAACCTCCCAGAAACAAAACCCAATATGCAACCAACACAGGCATCAACACCGAGGAGATGCTGCTGCTGATGAAGTTGGATAAGCGTTCTCCATCATTTGTGAAGCTGATAAACTTGTACGAAATGTGCATTATCAGCAAAAGTGAAATCTTGAGTCTTCTCCAGGACGCTAATTTTGGATAGGAAGAAGGCGAGATCGTCAAGGAGATCATCGAACTACGCGAAAATGAACGTCGGAAGGCTATAAACCAGTTCAAACCCCTCAACGATGTTGATTTTACAAATGGCACCAGAATCACACCGAGCTACGTGGAGATACCTTGGAGCTATCCGATTCTCTGTAAGAACAAACCAAGGGAACTCAAGTCAATCCTCAACGACCAGTGGGTCTCCGTGCCATACGGCTCTGAGCATACTCACTTTAGCATTCGTAGCAAAAATAACCATGAGGATCTGCTGCTGAAAAGTGAGGACTAACGCTACGAATTTGATCTCTACACTCGCAGGCTCAAGAAGGCCTAAACAATTCTTTGGCGTGTCATAGCCTAAGCCGATATGTCGGATGAAACTGCGACGAGGTTGATTAACTCTGTGGTGTGCATGGGTGTCATCCAAACTCTCTACAAAAACGCCCAGAAGGATCAGAAGGAAGAGCTCGAGGTATGCATGAAATCCAATCGGGTGGAGACCTGCACCATCATTCGACAACGAATGTTAGATCAAGTCGCAGCCTTGAACAATATACGTTAGGTGCATGGATTGAAGACTTGGCATGAAACTGCTGAAAAGAACTTCGCCAAGTCTCTCGACAGGAAGACTTTTGAACTAAAGAAGAATGAGAAAGATTTCGTGAGACAGAGTTACTTCGATACGGAGCTCGAAGAAAGGCTCAAGCAGCTCAAGAACAAGGATTATAAAGTGCGCTACTTCGATGAGAATCTGTCGCTATGGAGGTTGCTAAACACCTTTGAAAGTTTCAGCCGTACAGAACGCTGTGAATCGCTCACTGCTGAGGTGCCACAATACAACACTGATCAAGCCAAAAATCGGCCGTTGTTGCCATTGTTGTTCATGGACTTCGGAAATACTCCATCACTGGAGGCTGTATACTCCTTCCTGCACTACCACATCAACAGTATGGTGCAGGGTGAGGCCGAGAAAGGAAGAGTTAAGAAATTTGCAGCCAAAATATTCGAAGGCATTCTTGCCACCAAACTCAAAGTAATGAGCCTGAGAGAAGGACTGACGGAAGACGTCATGGACAACGATCTGAGGGTATTGAATAATTATCAACCCGATTCTACAGTGCTTCCCGATACTCACTTTATCGAGACACCGGTGGATGGCATGTGGGATCAACAAGCTAAATCCCTTCCAATTGAAATGTAGTTTGAGGATCTGAAGGATGGTCGAATCTGCGTGAAGAAGGAAGTTAACGACGAACTAGGCTACCTACCACTGAAAAACGAAAATCAATCGGTGGTGTTCATGACACCGCTGATCTATGGTATCATCCGGACCATCTACACCCTTTACGAAAGGATGCTCAAGGCGAGAGAACTCTTATTCAACTTCCGCACGACACGTAACTTTTCAACTTAGCTGGGAGAGTACAAGTTCAAACTATTCCGAGAGCTGCTGATGCAGTACATCAAGGCCAAGTAAAACTCAAAGTATGAAGACTTCATCGAACAGCTATTCGGGATGGATTCGAGCTACCTGTTCTCGACCATGCATAAACTCGTTGAAACTCTGACCAAATCGATCCAGTCCTGTTTGAACTGCCAGTTTAGTGGGAGGTTGCTCGATTTAGGACTTCAGTCTGACCTCAAGCATCTCATTGAGAACGAGTACCTATACCTGATGATGGCTAACAAAATGTCGATCAACTCCACCAGCAGTGACAAGATTATTCGGTTCCATCTCGACAACCGAACTATGTTCGCAAGTATAAACTACCTGACCAGCTGCTACAAGCTGGTAGCGGAGGAAGGCAGGGATAAGCAAGCGTTCAGCAAGGTACAGTAACTTCAGAGGAGTATCGAGAATTTCACCACGACAGTTCAGAAGGTCAATGAGGATCTCATCAACAAGTACGGTAAGAAAGCAAAACGGCAAGAGAGTGTGGAGCAGTCCAACCAAATGGAGTTTATGTGTTTGGACCAAAGCCTGCGTCTCTTCTCCAAGCTTGAGAATGAAGACTTCCTGTTCTATGTCGGGAAAAGAAGTAACACGTCCAAGAGCATTCGCAAGGAACTTAAGCGTCGAGCCAAAGCATAGGAGTATTTGCAGCAGAGAGCAAAGGCTGATGAGGCGCTTCACCGATCCAAGTGATTTCCCGTCCGTAATCGTTAGTTGCAGATTATCAGTGTTTCTTGCCGTGTTTAGCTTCGCGTAATTTCCGATCCTTACGCTGCAGCACCTCCAACCTCTATTTTTCGTTTTGTGCTCGAGTAATATCCTGCAGCCGACGGTAGGCAATGTCTTCCCGCCAATTGCCATCGGAAGGCAATAGGAAGCGGTCGTATTCGAGTTTGCATCCGAAATCACGATCTAAATCCAAGATCTTTTCACTATCGCAGAAGAGTTCCTTACACCATACACCCGATGCCTTGTACTTATTTGTCATAATATCTTTCGGTTATGGCCTTTCCCTCTTTTTCTTGTTCTTAACGAAACCGTCAAGGAACTCCTGGGTTACTTCCATCAAAGTTCCTTAGAAGTAATCGGTTGTTGTCTCCTTCTTGGAAACCGAAAAGAACCCCTTCTTGTTGGGATCGAATACGAGCTCCAAATACAGGCAGTGCTTCATCGACCAGAAGTACGCTATAATTAGTACTCAACTGTACACTTGCCCACCAGATTGAACTTTCGATCCCCATATGTCAGTCCCGATACTTCACCACCGGGAGTGATGAAGCAAATATCCGTCCCATCGTCGAATTCGATACGGTAGACACCATCGGTGAGCCCACAACCGGAGTTCATGTGGAGTTCCACCTTGGACTCTAAGCTTCCTGCATATGATATATAGTTTACCTGACATCTTATAACCACGTCCGAGCAACATAAACGAAGCTATGGGCGGATGATGACTTACCTGCTCCATATAGACTGGACACCCATTCATCCAGCCTTGAAAGGTTTCGCCGAGAATAGGATTAAAAGGTTTCTCCATGTTCAAGTACAATACGGAATTGGTGATACCAAAGGCCACAACTGATTTGAATTTCTCCACTGGGTTGGATTCCCTCGCTGCCCTTTCCAGATATATTGGTGCATAGGTCATTGCAAATGCCAACCTTTCAAGGTTGCTTTCAGGAGCGAATATGTCCACAGGCAGGCTGATGTTGAGAATACTCTTCCCGGAAAGAAGGTTCTTTCCAATCTTGGTCAGAATAAATTTCAGCACTCCCTTTTGCTCATCGATTTTCTTTTGGTTGATGAATACAATACCGCAGCCCGCCTTATCGGGGATCCATTACCCCTTCCAAATTGGGTGCCCGTTGATGGGTTCCTGCATTATCATCGGTGAGGGTGGCTGTGCAATCATCAGGTACTTATGCTGCAGGTAATCTTGCGGGACTCTCACCAAACCCTACTCATCGAGTGAGTACTTGATTTCCATATGCGTTTATAATGGTGGTGGCATAAATTCCAGCTCACCAACATCCTCCTATAATTTTGCAGCCATTATCCTTGACTCTTCTTTGCGAGATTCTTCTCGAAGTTTTTCGATGCTGCTCGGTTTCTCCACGAGGACAATTGCAGGTGGTGGTACTTCCACTACCACAGCTGAAATAACCTTCTCACTCTTCTTGGGAGGCACTGCTGGTCTCACCGGTGGCGACGACTCCTCAGGTTCTTCCGCTGTCTTCTTTTTTGCAAATTTGCGAGGGGACTCCGATTTCTTTTGCAGAAATTCTTCGCGTTTGCTTTGCTCAATCATAACACTTTTACGTTTCTGCCTATTTTCCTCAACAACGACATTGTGCTAGTTGTTGGCGATATCCCAGTCCAAGTCGAACATTCGATAGACACTTTCATCCTTGCGAAAACCCTTTTGCATGAGGTAGCTGGGGATGTTGAATAGCCCTTTGAGATACATCATCGATAGGTTATGATCCTGCCCTTCATTGAGATACCCTTGATTCTTGATTTCGATGTCAGCAGCAACGAAGATATGCTCCTTGGAGTTGAGAATACCCCAGACGCAAGTGACCTCCCCTCGCACGATCGTTAGGAATGGTGGGTAGTTCGCATTCTCAAGAGACTTGTCCACCATGTACAGATTATTGTCTTTCTTAAACACGTGTCTGAGAAAGATGAAATCTCGAGGCCGGTAGATTTTGCTGTATGCCTTATGCTTTTGGTAGACTATGGCAGTATTCTCCGAGCGAATGAGGTTCTTAATTGAAACATCTTCGATGGCTGTGTTCCATTTCAGATAGGTATCCATGTGAGCAATCGGGTCGAACACTCGCTCCATATCGGCGTCTTTCACGGTTAGGTAAAATTTGTAGCGTTGAGGTTGCGTGGTACTGCGGAACAGTCGAATATCGTCGTTGTTATCTATCAGTTGGAAGCCTGATTCATCGGTGAGGCTATCCAGCTCGAATTCTGGAAGAATCTGGTGGAACAGGTTAAGGTTACGCTTCCTGGTTTGTTTGACCGTTGGCTATGTATCCTCTTGCTCTTGAATTTCCTCTAAAGCTTCCTGCTAGCCATCAGAGTCCAGCAACTGTTGGGTTATTGTACCAATCTACTGCCGTTCGTCCTTATCGGAGTCGATCGAACTATTGGAGGGTGCTTTCGAAACCTATTATTTGGTTTCCTTTTCCTTTTGCTATTCCTTTCGTTCGGCATTCCAGCTCTGGCTCTTATGCACATGGTGTTTCTATTCCTCCTTCAGTGCTTCTAAGATGGAGATGTCGCTTTTGCTCACTACCGAGTCGTTGTGGCTATTGGCATGCTTGAGCTTATCATCATTTTCAATCAGAATTGTACGGTTGGCAATTCCGAGAAACTGGTAAGGTTCAATACCAAGCTCCTTCAGCACACGAGTCTTTTCGCACTCGAACACCCCTTCCCTGACGGAAGCCAGCCATTCGTTGTAGAGTTTGATGTCACGAAATCCAATATGTACGGTACGCGACTTGATGTGCGGTTTCTCGTTGAGTGCTTCCAACACAAAGCAGTAGTAGTCCTTGTTCTTGGACTCCCTTATCAAGTAGTTGTCGAGGTTGTAAATCTTCACCTTGTCTTCCTTCGAGCAGAACATATGGTTATTTTGACGGTCCAACTTCAAAGTCTTCCGCTTCCAGATCTTGAGGTTGTAGCTGCGGGTGTAGGCTTCGCTAGTCTGCAGGTCGCCGTACAGTCTTTCATGTTCGTACTGGTTCGAACGTACATCTCGTACAAACCTTACCACCCGTATGTACGCCTCAAGCTTTTAGAGGTTAGTCTGCTCGCTGTATGCCAGGAGATATTGCTCGGGTAGATCTTCTCTTCGCTTCTTGTACTTAATAGCCTGCTTGCTGCCTTTATCGAATTCCGATGTGATGCAGTATTCAGCATAGTCCAGCGTCGCCTCGAGATAGCCACGGATAGCAAGCCCCTGCCTCTCCTTCTCCAGTCTCACGAACTACTGGTAAAGAGCAATTTTATCCTTCTGAGGATTCATCGGTGAGCCGTATCAAACTGCTTATTACAACCAGACTGGCGCTGGTCTTACATCATTCATTGCTGCCATAAGCACCGTAGTTTGTCGTGACAATATGAATCAAAGCTGTGGAAACAATCAACATTCCTGTCAGTCATCGACCATCATTGTCTTATAGGCCTCCTCGTCGGCAATGACCTTAGCCTTGTTTCCCCACTTCCAAGCCAGCAAGTAGCCGACAGTCAGCAGCACACCCACCCCGTAGGTGACGATTCCGAGCAGATACGACATAGATTTATTATATTGATGGTGCTCATCAAGGCAGGCGGGAAGCTTCTTCGAGCCACCTCTCGGCACTCTCGATTTTGTTTCTCCGGTCTTTAACCTCGTAGGTTGGCTCGGCTCGCTTGTAACCAGCTTGACCGAATCCCACTGATGTTCCCCCGGTAATATTGACCATATTGAGATTGTTCGGAAGTGTATTAACCATTCCGAACGGTAAGCCGGACTGACCAACATTAATCCCCTCGTCGGCAAGTATCCTCAGAAACTGCTTTTACTTGTACTCAAGAAGCTGTAACAGCCGGGTATTTTGGTTGTAAATTCGTTACTTTTCGAGTATGCCATTCGAGCGCTAATCCTGATGGCGTTCCTTCATAATGAGCAAAGTTGAGGTTGCTTCAAGCTGCTTGTCGTTTAGGTCCTTGTTGAGGATCTCCAGCTGGTGAATTCTTGACTTCAAAGCCTCGATTGTAGAGTCTTTTCTGGTGCCTTCCCTGGTCAACTACCTGCATCAACATCAAGCATACTCCAAACGCGCAGAGATTTCATCGAGCTGAGCGAGTGATGCTTCCTGCTGCTTCTTTGCCTACTTCAGCTGCTTATCGATGTTCGCTTTGGCTCTGCTGACTGTTTCGGTTTCTTCCCGAGCAGCCTCAACTTACAATTTGAGACTGGTGACTGAATCCTTGATGGATCTGTGGTTCCTCTCTGCCAGTTGATGCTTCTACTTCAATGCCCTGCATGAGAAAGTACATACTGATAGTCGACTGCGAGCTATTATTGCTATTTGTTGCTCATGGCCAGCTTGCCAGTCACAGACTTCAGTTCTCTCTCTAGCTTTGACATCAAGTCTTTGGTATTGCTGAATCCATTTGAAAGTTACATCAATTCAGTGTTAGCAGTCGTCACTGCTTCTTGTTCATTGTTGAGAGACTTGCGTAGTACTGATAATTCATCCTACGCTTTTTTTCTCAGTAAGTTCGCGTTGTGAAGTTAACCGCGAATCTGGTTTAGTTGCTCGGCAAAGTCTCGTTGTGCGTGCTGCTTTGACTCTTATTGAATTGTGATGCTCTCCTCAAGCAGGCGCTTCGATTCAGATGCTTCTTTCAACAACCCTTGAAGTCGATTGATTTCTAACGCAGATTTGCGAATCTATTGGCTGAGTTATTCCACAGTGTTCTGCCTCTCAGTGAGTTGTTTTGCGGTCTACTCAAGCTATCTCTGCTTGTGCTGGTGCTCCTCCTCGGCATCGTCTAACTTCGCCTGCATTTCTTCTAGCCTCTGAACATTGAGTACAGTTGACGTTCGTGATTCCACTTCCAGCTCTTCGTTGGTTGCTTGAAGGTCCTGCATCGCACTATTCAGCTCATTGAGCTTGGCGGTGAGTTGATCGATGACAGCTGCTTTGCCTGCTTATTGATTGTTCAAATTGAATATCGTAGCTTGAAGACCGTTGTTGTCCTCCTGTAATTCCTCAAATGCTTCCTCCTTTTTTAGCAGCAATCTCTCGGTACTGTCCAGCTTATCCAGGAGCTTGGTATGCTGCACCTGCAATGATGTCATCTCATGCTCTCTGAGCCTGCCTGCAACTAACAGCTGGAACAGCCTTCTGCGATAGAGTTCTACTGCCGACGAGTCATCCTCCCCATGACTGTTTTTGAGACGTAGCAGCTCTGTGAGAGCATCTATCTGCAACCTCAGCGAATTAATATTTTCCGACATCGACATTATTTACAAGAATGGTCAGCTGATGTACCGCAGATAGCTGTCGATGCTTTCGAATAGCTGTTTGTTGCGCATGCGATCAATGAACCCTTCGTAACGCTTACGATAGCTTTAGTTTTCGGCTATCGATTTGAGCTTGCTAATGCGCATCCCACCCTGCAGGCCTGGACTTTCCATGGCGGATAGTTCTATTGACTATTCAGGCTTCCGAACGCCATACCTGTTGCGATACATTCTGATCTTAATCCACCATGCTGGAATGAGAAGCGGTATGGTGATGGCCAGCACCCAGTAAGGTGCTTCGTATTCCAAGATCAAGTAGGCTGATAGGAAGATGCACATAATACCCTCACTGGCGATGGAGCTATATGCAAATGCGTAGAGAATGACGGAGATGTTGAGTTCTGCTGGCCGGTAGTGCTTGTAGATGTTGCGTTTCTCGAAGATGAAGATAATCAGTAAGCAAACGAAGAGAACTACAGGGATGTATGGGCTCACAAAGCTAAACCCAAAGGCATAGGAGCAGATTCGCATGACCACGAGGAGTTTATCCAGCAGAGGGTATTCAATACACTTGACCATATGGTGAAGCCGCCGTTGGTCGTACTTGAGGGATTAGAAGCTATCTCCGAGGAGCAGGGAGCGCCGTGTACGCCACACGTAGTACTTTGGATCTACGATTGAGACAATAACTTGAACCACAATGATGATAGCGGCTTGTTCAACCACGACGTAGATACCCACTCCAGGCCTAACTAGCCCCAATAAGGTGAAGATTAGCGGCAGCGTGATGTACAGGATCAATGAAAATAATGTGTTGTAGAAGAAGACTCTCTCGGCCACTGTGCTATGTGTCTTGAGGTCTTTGCAATTCATTTCAACGAGCATCGTTACGAACATACTCGCTATCGACACCAGAATTGACAAGCCATAGCACGCGATGAACTGTCCAATAGTCAGCTGGGTGAAGCTGATAGCGTCGAGCCGCAGATCAATGAGCACTGGAATACACAGCAACAGCGCCACTACTAAAATTTCGCATAAGATCCACACTTGGCTGAGGATGTAGCGGCATCTGACTAAGTTCTGCCCTGCATGCTCCCAACGAATATCCTCTGGATATTTCAGGTATTCAGAGAAAACACCGTTTTTGTGAAAGCAGGCCTCGACCTTATGAGCTTGCTATTCATGCCGGAAGGTGATGAGGAAACTCGTGGGCGGATCATTATTGTGTTCATAGAGTGATGCGACCTTCTTCCTGAGTAAGCCATTAAGTTTGTTGAGCTTATTAAGTTTGAATTGCATGGCACGCACAGCTTGGATCTCGAAGAAGAGCTTTTTGCATTTTCGGCGTAAGTTGAACTCGTCGTAGATGTTCTCAAGTTCGACAGTATCGAACTGGTCGGCAGCCACACCACCAGTATCAATGAGTTCGGTCAATCGTTGTTGATCCATGTTGCTGACCAGCAGAGTATTGTGAGTAAACATCCCATCGCAGCTGCTCTTTATGTGTAGGAGACCACGGAGGATGAGGATGTTAGCGATCAGCAGCACAACATACATGGCGATGGCGAGGCAACTCAACACTGCTCCGAGGCTGTGGTTGGCGTCGATCAGCGACCTGTAATCTATAAACTGCAGGAACGTCAAGGTGTAGCATAAACCTCTACCGTTGTGATAGCAGTAGCCGTACTGCACAATTAGTTGGTAGATGCTTCCAAGGAGTACCAGGATAAACGATACCAGTACCATCGAACGTAGTAGTAGGAAGTGCCCGCAGATTCCTGAGCTGGTCTACCTGAAGTCTGGATAGATGCTTCTCCTCACATAGGGAGTATTTGAGATTTTAGTGTGCTCGCCACAGCATGGACATGAAACACCGTTCTCCGTGAGCTCTCCCGGCATGGTACAGCGGGAGTGAAGCTCAGCGAGTGCTACATTGGACGGCCACTGTGCAGGATTGTAGCGATAGTTGAGTTCAACGTAGCTGCGGTAGTCAAAGCTGTTATAATCCATTAGATTATTCTGCATGTGGCCAACTCATTTGACAGTCTGAAGGGTGCTACTTGAGGGTACTTGATGCCAGTAGACGCAGCATTGCAGAGGATCTAACCCTCCTGAATCTCGACAAGCTTTCTATCAGTTCCCTGCCACCACTTAATATCGAAGATTATACTCATATCATGCCCGTTTAGGACAAGCGATCTGCTGGTTGACTCGGTGTCGTTCCACCCACCATTCACGGTTGGGATCTGGATCGTTAATGACCTCCAGCATCTTCTCCAAACTCCAGCGTTTCTTGTGCTTGGATTGGAAACGGTTCCATTCCCCAGGGAACTCTTCGCTAACGACTTCTTTGAACCAGGGTACTCCGAGGATAATCGAAATCGTCGTTTTGTTCTTTTCCACTTTCTTATCGACCTTTTTGACAGAATCATTGGACTTGCCGGCCTCGCTTTTGAAATGCTTGCACAGCAGATCATACCCTTATTGGGTGTTCGCACCTTTCGGGAGTCGGTTAAAGATTTTGCAGAGTCGACCGAACAGTGCAGACTCAGCGTTCTTTGCGATGCTTGGTTTGAAGTTCAACTCTTTCAGATGTTTCCTCAATTCCTTCTTGGTCGGTTTACGGTCCTCGGCCATTGCCTGCTCTATACCTTTGAACAGGTTGTTAAGCCATATCATTTATGCCGATATGCTCACGGTTTCGTGAACTTTATTTGATAGTTGTGGAGACTGCTGGTCTGCAGGCTTTTCCTCTTCGACATCAACCAACTTTTCTTCCTTAATGCTGGCCTCCACGTTTAGGGATGCTTCGATTTCACTTGCATCTTATTGGACGGAAGAATCGTCATGAAGGAAAGGGTCTTATTCGAACATAACATCCCGATATCGGATGTCTGGGGTTCTCATACCGTAATCACAGTCGTTATTGTGAGCATGTTAAATAATCCCTTCCACGCTGATGTCGTAATCCACTCCGAGACGTTCCTGCACTTCGTTGGCATCCTCCAATTCCAACCCTCCAAGAAGGTTATCAGTGCCGAAAAAGAATGCTTGCTAGCCACGCGGATCCATTGATTTGATTGCCTATTGAAATTTGTATTATAAACTGACAGCTCCAGCCACAATTAAAGTGCTTGGTTCACGTATTTGCCACGATCGTAATATTTTAATTTGCATGCAGTAATCATCCGACAAAATTGGCAGCATTACCCTGGAAAATCTAATTTTGCTGGAGGATCAACCAGAATTCAACTCTCCCGCGAGCATCGTGACCTGCAAGGGGGACGTTCCTCAACCGCGCAACGCCCACAAATCATTCTTGAAGGATAAAAAACTGTATGTGTATGGTGGGACGACCGATGTCGGCGATCAGATGAGTCTTCATACCCTTGACATCAGTAAGCTCGGAGATTCCGAACAACTGCTCTGGAGGGAACTGAAACTAAACGAAAAGCAGACAACGATTGGAGTTACGGGTGTAGCATTCACCAGTGAGCAGTTTAGCCAGTCTCCACAATGTCGACCTTTCGTGTTGATGTTTGGAGGCTGGACGGGAAGCGACTATAGTGACCGGCTATCGTTACTAGACACTACGAATATGGAAATCAAGGTACAAACTATTTGTATGTAGTCCCTCATTAAGGAAGAAACGAAGTTTGTGGAAACAGGTGGTTCCTATCCTCGAGTGGCAGTGTCTATTGGCAACTCAAAGGAGATTGAGAAGTACCAGCAATCGAAGTACCCGCCTGCCCGAAAGGATCACACTTTCGTCTTCGTGCCATCGGAAAACAAGATTTGTTTGTACGGTGGTTGGGACGGACAGTTCACTTCCGGTGGCAAGGAGGAACTCTGGATATTGTCGAGCAATTGGAAGTGGGAAAAGTACCCAGGCTACTCACGAAGAGGTCATACCAGTGTTGTTGTGGATGATCACCGGGGAAACGGATTTCTCGTGTTTGGAGGAATTCGGGGAGCAAAGTCATATTCTAAGTAGTGCCTCTTCTTTGATGTGAAAAACAAAAAATGGCATACAATAAAAGAAAATGCCTCGACTCCACGGGGACGAGCCTACCATACAGCTGATAAGATCGGCAACAAAATCGTGTATGTCGGTGGGATGGGTGACAACAACGAGATCCTAGGTGAGGTGTGGCTGTTCTGTCTTGACAAGCACCAATGGACTCGAGTAAACCTCCACCAAAAGCATTTGGAGGAGCAGATCAAACGGTGCGGCCACACTACCTTCGTGGCCGATAAGCGTACACAGCATGCTAATATAGGACTATACATCATTGGGGGAATGACTTTTAGACATGGCAAATTCGTTAGATGCAGTCTATCAGAGCTGGTCTGTTTAGACTTTTCAGAGATCCCTTCGGAAACGAGACCACATGGGGTGAAGATGTAGTCAATGTTGGTGCCCGAGACGACAATGGCTCGGGGAGCAAGCATGATAACCTCCAACAACATCCACAATACCGACCATAAGTGGGACATCATGGCCTTCGGATTCATCACTAAGAAGAAGGACGATTTAGAGGACTTCTATAAAGAGCTGGAGGAGAAGATGCCTGGTCTCTCCTAAAGCTAAATGGACGAAAATGCACCTTGACTTCATGCTTACTCTTGCTTTGTTAAGGATTACAGCATCACTTGATTGCCTCAGACCAAGCTATTCAAGGCTTAGCTTTTGAAGTCCTCAGCCTTGAGATAGTTGTAGGTCATAAGCTTGATATTCTCCTTGAAGTGTCCGTGTGCATCGGTGTTGCGATAGATGATGAGCCCAACAAGTGACACCACTACCGACAGCACCACTACAATCAGGTAGGCGAGGAGCTGGCTGTTGTTCACTTCAACCATTGTGATTGGCTATTATTATATAGCAACCTCTTCCAATGGAAAAGGAACCAACGATCGACTAGGAAACTTGTTGTTCATCGCAACTGGAAAGTGAATTCAGCTTGTTCGGGTCAACATCACTCGATCAATCCAACAGGACATCCAAGCATTGCTCTCAGGACTTTGCAGAATTCGGTGGCAGAAGGAAGAAAAGAAATATTGGGTTTGGTACTGAGACACAACGGTTTATGCTGCCTGCATTGCCATGCTCAGTAAGTATTGAGAATTTACTTAGACGGTTGGTCCAGGCACCTACAGTTCAGATATCAAGTGGTTGCCGTGCGAAAACATAGCCATCGGGAGAAAGGCCGCACCGTTTAATTCGACCTAGCCCAAACCAACCAACCTCAACCTCAAGGATTTGGGGCCAGGACCAGGAACCTACTGGAGAGCATCATCGGACTCATCTGAAGATCGTCCAAAAGTATGTTTTGCTGGTCTCATGCGATCAAAAAACGAGCTGCATCGACCTATTCCAGAGACAGTGACTCCAGGTCCTTGCGACTACTCTCCAAAATTATACTAAATCGGAGCACCGTCCTTTCATCGGGTTTTTCAAGGGCCACCGAAGCTCCCCGAGCCTGTTCTCTCATGCTCAACCCAAATCGATTATGCGCCCATCCAACAGTCCAAACCGCCCTCGCTAAAGCAGCAGTAAAGACCAAAGCAGGACCGTCGACAACTGAAGAATTTAGTCGAAGGATTTCTCAAGGACCTTTACGAATAGCCTGACCCAACCGAACTGGAGAACATCCAGAGTAAACCATCCTTCTTCAAGAACACAAATAGCTTCGTAGCGAAGATCCCAAACCCTTACAACTCGTACATCCCTCGGCTGAATTCTCCGGCACCCGGCGACTACAACCCTCCTTTGAAGCTAACAGCGAAGAAGCGAACCCAGCAACTTTCAGTTTTCAAATCGCAAGTTCCACGGGAATTAGTGATGCCTGATATAGTCAGTTGAAGATTGACTGCTGGAGAATTACGTTCATTGCTCTCTCCACCTTTTACACATGTGAACGTGCCTTCTATTCGATGTAGTAGTTTAGTTCTGCAGATTGGTTCTTACGGTGGCGTTGCAGCTGGCTTCTATTGAACTCCGATATTATTTGGTATTTCTTCTGTCGGAACTCATTCGTGTTTAGCTCTCGAGATTGATGGCTTGTGGTGCGCATGAAGTGGCCTTACAAACCTTTGAAATTGTTGTGGCTAGCCACTTCTACCTTCCACTTTCGAAAGCAAATGGAGTCTGCTTTGGACAGGTCTTATGATGCCACTTCATTGGCAATGCCATCGAAGCCTCGGATGATCTTTCGTTTGGAGCAGGTATCACGACAGGGTGTGTTACAACCGGGCCAAAAGTGGCTTTGACGCTCTCCTCCGGTGTCATCCTATTTGACCTTTTTCTTCATTCTTGGAGGCGTTTGATGCAAACTATAGTTTCTTTTGAATACTATCCTTATTAAGGCATCATCAAGCGGGAGCCAGTGTGAACTCGTTGCCGTTGAACTTCAGCTCCCAGTTCGCCTTCTCTGGGTTCTGTGGGGACTTGTGCAAATCGTCGCCGTGAGGTTCAGCTGGGAGGTGCTTTGCAGAAGTTTATTTAGCCTTGTCAACCCCTGCGTGGTGGTGCTCCTAAGGTGGGTGCTGCCCATCGGCTGGTTTATTTGCTTCCGGATGTGCTTCTTCATGGTGCTCCTTATGCTCTGGTTTATGTGCCTCCAACTTCTCATCGTGGTGAATTGGTTCGGAAGCGGGAGGAGTTGGCTCAATTTTTTTGTGGGAAGCCTCGTGTTCAGCATGGTGGTCAACAACTGCTTCAGGCTCGATCTTCTTAATAGAAGTCTCTTTGTGTTCAGTATGACTAGCAGTCGCCTCGGGTTCGATCTTCTTGTGAGAAGCTTACTTATGCTAAACATGGCCTTCAGTTGCTACAGGCTCAATTTTCTTTTGGGATGGCTACTTGTGCTCAGCATGATTCACAGTCGCTTCTGGTTCTTTATGTTAATTATGATTGGTAGTTGCTTCGGGTTCTATTTTCTTGTGAGAAGCCTCTTTGTGATCAGCGTGACCTTCGGCTGCTTCGGGAACGATCTTTTTATGTGAAGCCTATTTGTGTTCCGAATGGTCGGCATGATGAACCTCAGGCTCGATCTTCTTTTGAGAGGGTTCCTTGTGTTCGGTATGGCTAGCAGGAGCTTCCTAAATAGCTGCTTCGATCTTTTTCTGAGAGGGTTCCTTGTGCTCTGCAGGTTTGTTATCGGACTTGCTCTCAGGGTGGGAAATACTGGCAAGTTTGAAATGTCCATCGGTGAGGTTCACTTCCCAGTTCTTTTCGGAATGTGGTTGAACTGGATGCTGTAGCTGTTCAACCTTTGGCTGTTCAGCTGTCACTTCATGCTGTTGTGCCACCTCAACATGCGCTGGCTTAGTATCTTCATGTTTTGGTTCAGTTTTTAACTTTTAAGCAGCATGCTCAGCTGGATGCTCACCGTGAACATCAGCTGCCTTTTCGGGAGAGGCTTATACCTTGTGATGATCGGCTTCTTTATGTGTTGCGTGCTAAACAGGCTTATCGTGATGGGCGGGTTGTTCTGCAGCAGGGTGTTGGTGGACATCAGTAGGCTTTTCGGCAGGCTTTTCGGCATGAACTTCGGTTGGCTTGTCGCTGGGCTTATCGGAATGATGCTCATCAGGCTTTCCTGCATCATGAACTTCGTGTTTAGGTTCATTGGAATGCTCTTCCACTTTGTGTGTGTCTACTGGCTTCGGAGTATGGGTTTCTGCAGGCTTGGCTTCATGCTATTTGTGTTCATGTTGCACAGCTTATGGATGTTCGGCAGGTTGATGCACTGGCGGCTGATGACCTGCGTGTGGATCCGTTTCTGGCTGATGCGCCTCAACTGGCTTGTCGGGATGCGGTTTGTCATGACCTAGTTTCACCTAGCTGTGAGTTTCTGCGACTTTTGCAGCCTCCACATGAACTGGTGCCTCATGTTGGTGTTCTTCTGTATGCTTCTTAGCAGCATGCTCGACAGTATCGTGAACTGCTTCCTCGTGCTTTTGATGAACTTCCGAATGACCCTCTGCCGGTCCAATCTTCTTTTCAGATTTGACTGCGTGCTAAGTCTTCACCTTTTCAGTTGCAGGGTGAGCCTCAGTTGGATGCTCTGAAGCATGGGCATGCTCCGGGTGCACATCAGATGCTGGATGTTCGTGGGCATGCGGAATCTTCTTTTCTGACTTTTCATTTTTAATTTTGTGCTAGTCGTGGGCAGCGGGTTCAGCAATAACTTGTGCCGGCTCTGTTTTCTTCTTTTATTGCTTATGTTCATCTGGCTTCTTCTCCGGCTATGCGTGGGAAGTCTCTTTGTGTTCTGCTGCTGGAACCTCGTGATGAGCTGACTCCACTTTGTGAGGTGCTTCGGTGTGTTCCGTATGCCCTACTTCTGGGTGCTTGGCTGGTTCTTCGTGGTGAGTATCCAGTTTCTTTTCTGAAGCCTTAGATGGAAGATGCTGTTCATGACTAGCATCA
>ERZ724508.894-NODE-894-length-19439-cov-4.775072_pt1 | contig 19439 bp, 28 predicted proteins | sample MGYA00376041_ERZ724508 | MGnify/ENA primary metagenome ERZ724508 (study PRJEB28724, sample SAMN07190887) | wastewater metagenome | isolation source: effluent of sewage treatment plant in Hong Hong | place: USA: Christiansburg, Virginia | collected 2016-03-01 ...
TTCGTTAGCAGAAAGTCAAGCCTACTTACAACACGGTCTGCAAGGTCATGAGTTACCTCATTATGGACTACGTGAGGCTAGTCAAGAAGGAAACTGAAGAAGTCAATCGCCCGATGGAGAAGTTCTTCTACCCGTTGAACGTACTCTACGTGGACCGGTTCCTACACATCTACGGGCTCAAGGAAATTGCAGAGAGAAACATGCGGAATAATCTCAACCACATTATCTCGCTATCGCCACGTTTCGAAAAAGTCAGGTTGTTCAAGGAGCTACTTGAAGCAGACTCTTCTGGGTTCGAGCTCGAGCAGTACATTCGGTGCTTGGTGTATCTGGACATCTCTGGGAATGTATGCACCAACCAAACCTCCATGAAGGAGTTCAACATTGATCGGTTGTCGACTAACATGGAAACAGTGAGGATACAGTTTACCGCAATCAGCCAATCTGCCAACTTGCAGGCAGTGCAACGCTCATAGATCCTCGAACAACTTGAAGAGCAAGCCAAGAGACAACCTTCCGAATTAACCATTGAATACGTGGCTTTGCTGCTAATCTTTGCGAGCAGAGCCAATAGTAAAAGACTTGCTCAGGAGTACCTGCCTCAGTATAGTCTCATCACCAGTTCCCACAGTAATGACCCAATCAGCAGCTACATGCAACTCCTGCGGCAGTGCAGAATCAGCTATGATAATGAAGTTCAAGTGGTCAGGCTGCTAGCCAGCAACCTCGATGTGCTCGAGGATAATGGTAGGACCATCAGTCAGCAACGCTTCTTGTCATTATGTATTTCCTGCCGCTTTCCGACTGTCTCCCAAATCACTGAATACTTCTGGAGTCAATTGCAGAAAACTGCTGTCAGTGCTGACACCAAAGGTGTGCTTCTGAGTACAATCGATCTGAGCAAGATCCTGCATATCGCAGACCAGTGGAGAGTCACAATACCTCACGCACTGCTATCAGAGTTAAACGCTTCGGTTGAGGTAAACGGACTGTAGCCTGCAGGAATCAACCGATTCTGGTGGGGGATGCTGCTGCATACAGTCTTCAGCACTCACCTCCAAGCCACAATGGTAAAGATAATCCCTGAACTGTAACTCACCAACGTTCAGACTTACGGGCTCAAATTCGCAACGAAGTTATGACTTATATCGCATAGCAGACTCCCATGGTTAAGCTTGACGATTGGGTTGAAGTTGCAGCTGAGTCGAATTCGGTAATATGCATCTTATCCTATTGGCCAAATTTTACGTTTAACTGTGGTGTCCTCGGCGGCACCCTTATATTGTAATTCATTTGAGATACCATTCATTGCAAGCGATGAACAAAGAGCAAAGGACAGCCATCAAGCAGGCATTGCACTCTTCCAAACTTGACCACCAACAAAAGGATGCCATCAAGTCAGCCAACCACAACAGGATTTGGGCCTTCTATATAGGCAACGCTGCATTAGGAGTTGGGCTGTTTATGATCATCCGCAGAAAGCTCCTCTCTCGGCCAGTTGTCGCAAACTCAATCTTGGCTGCCATGCTGTTCAGTGGCCTTATCGGAATGGAATACGGGACTCGCAAACTCATGTGGGACGAAATTAAATAGCCAGTCTGCTGCGCGACAGACTATCAATAGACCGAGCTGACAAATTGAAAATGTGATAATTCATTAAATGTCGGCAAAGAACTAAGAATAATCGTTTCAGACAGACAGGAACGGCCGTCGCAGCAAGTATCAGAAAATTTCGGGGGCCTTGAGAGAAGAGATCATCGATAGACTGGTGGTTAAGAAAGAGGGACTTCGGGAAGTTGCAGCCAAACTGCGTATAAATCACTCAACCTGCAAAGCAATAGTCAAGGTGTTCGAAAACGAAGGCCGAATAGGAAAGAAGAAAACGCGAAACCGCAACGTCAACGTTATCAACACCTTTACTTTTTGTGTTGTGGACCACGGGATGTTAGTAGATCTCCCCTAAGCAACTGTCAGTGAGAAGCGAGTGACATGCAACCGGTCGGACAATATTGATGGAATGTTAGTGGATCAAGCCAAGGAGGAAGGCGTGGAGCTCGCCTAGGAAATGTTAGCCGAGCGATCCCGACGGCAATCGATATTGGCTGCTCAGACGCAGCCATTTCAGTAGAACTTCACCAGCAGAATTTTCACTTATCATCCAATGCAGATGAACATAGTCCCGCAACCATTGACATTGGGGATATGCCCACAATTCCTTCACTATAACCCCAGTAACATGTGACAATTGCACTGTTTAAATTCATTTTTAAGTCAAGATCAACTCATATACAAGCTGTTGACCTCTCTTTTTTCCTGTGATCAGCAAAGAAGCGGATTCCAGCCAGACCACGACAATACTAACTCATATTTTCCTTATATTTACGAAGTCTATCCAACGAATGTTCAGCGAACGGTATTGTTGGAATAGGATTCTCGTTTAAGTGGCATAAATGCAGAAAGACGGACGCTCGCTATTTGACCTTCCCATCAAGAAGTACAGTAAGATGCGCAGCTATTCAGAACGCGAGATACTCTACGCAGTGGAGAACAGTGATGTGACTGTCATCATCGCTGAGACGGGAACCGGCAAGACTACTCGTAACCTATTTGCACTATTCAGAAATCCCGCAGTTCCTGATCCAAGCCGGCTATACTTTGGAGAAGCAGATAGCAGTGAGCCTGCCTCGCCGTATTGCATGTACATCCCTGTGCCGGCGTGTTAGTGAGTAGCTTGCTTGCTACAACGGAGAAATCGCATACAGCATTCGCTTTGACTCGACAGTGAACGAGAACACGAGAGTGAAGTTCTTGACTGATGGAATGCTGCTGCAGTAACTCTACTCAGACCCGTTGCTTGAAAGCTACTCGGTGGTAATGTTGGATGACATCCATGAAAGATCTCTAAACACCGACATGCTGATCGGATTCCTCAAGAAGATCATGTACAGGCGAGCAGGGAGTCTCAAACTAATAGTATCGTCAGCAACGCTTGAAGGTGAGCACATCAAACAGTTCTTTGCGATGACTCCAGACTATAAAGATGCTGGCAAGGAGCTAAAGGTGGAGATCATTAACATTGCAGGCAGGGTATATCCTGTCTAGGTCTTCTACTTGCGCGAACCCACCAAAAATTATGTGCTCAAGGCTTTCCAAACAGTTACTTACATCGAACAGCAACGGCCCAAAGGAGACGTGATTGTCTTTCTGACCAGCCAAGAAGAGATTGATGCAATGACGCACCTCCTGAGTGACTACTGCTACATTGAGAGGCGTACATTGAATGTGTTGCCAATGCACTCCACCCTTTCCAGGTAACAGCAGTAGAAAGCCTTTGAAACTTCCATTGATCGCAAAATCATCCTCTCGACCAATATCAGTGAGAGCTCCATCACTATAGATGGACTGTACTACGTGGTTGATACTGGATACGTCAAAGTCAAGGTGTTCGACACCGAGAAAGCTGTGGAGACAATGATGGTGATGCCTTGTGGAAAGAGCAGTGCGCGACAAAGATTGGGCCGAGCAGGCCGCGTGAAGAAGGGTGAGTGCTACCGCATTTATACTCTGGAAGGGTACGAAGCCATGACGGAACGACTCCCACCGGAGATCCTTCGAATAGACTTAGCAAACTACATCCTCAAGCTCAAAGGTCTCGGAATTCAAGACATCACTGCCTTTTAAGTCTTGGACCCTCCACAGGAATACTCACTTGTCAAGGCAATCTAACAACTGTTCGCTTATAGTCTGATTGACGAAGCATTCCTACTGACTGATATTGGCAGCAAGGTGGCTGAGCTATCTTTGGATATCAAACTTGCAGTGATGCTTATGAGCAGCTTCGATCCGAAATTCGGCTGTTCGGAAGAGATACTGATACTGGTGTGCATGCTCACGGTCGAAAGAGGTAAAGTCTTGCAAGTAACTCAGACCTGTTCATTACAAACTGTGCACCCTCCGTCATGCTTAAGACTAAGAAGAAAATTGGTGCGAAGGAAGGAGACTTTGTTACGCTCATCAATATATTTCTCCGGTACCGCAACGCGAAGCCCAACGAAAAGAAGAAATTCTGTCTGGATCACAAACTGAGCCAGTCGGCATTGGACCATGCCTCTAAGATACACAGCCAGATAGCGCAACAGCTTCGTAAGTTTGATAGGTACAAGTCTGCTGAGGAAGAGATGGAGGACAAGTTCGGTGGTGGTAACAACAAGAGACTGCGCTTCACCATGAAATCATCGTCAGACGATATTGAGCCGATATTGCGGTGCATTCTCACTGGCTACTTCATGAATGTCGCACAGTTGCAACCCGACGGTTCATACAAAAATATACGCTCAAAGGAAACGTTGTGGCTGCATCCTACTTCGATCCTCACGGTGGTCTATCCCGAGTGGATTGTCTATTTCGAGATTGTGAAGAACAACAAATACTACATGTACCACGCCAGCAAAATATAACTCGAGTGGCTATTCGAACTTGCAGGGCACTACTACAAGGACAGCCGAGAGGAGCAGGCTCGCGGTCGGTACAATGAGGAGCTTGGAAAACAAGAAAAAGTTCCTGATAAGGCTCCGACGACGAAGATGGTATCAGTTGGGTTGCAGAAGCTCGAACGGAGAGACAAAAAGTAAGCATAGAAACAAGGCTTCAAGACCGAAGTATTGGGATTAAAAGATAAGACCGAACTATTAAAGGGGAAGAAGCAACCTCAACTGAGCTTCGACTACGATGATATCTGATGCGTGTCACTGTCTGATTAACATCATTTCAAGGCAGATCGTTGATGCTCCAGCGAATCGTTCTAGCCCTTGGCGAACAGTTAGTACCTTCGACGTTGCATCGCCTGCTGCTGAGGAGTCGAAGATAGCCTATACCCCTTCTGGATGCTATCGAAGAAGTCCTTCGAGATGAACTTGAAATCACTCTTTTCGTACTTTTCCTGCTTGAGCAGCACCCCTGCTTTCTTAATGCGCAGTTCCTTCAACAACCCCACCATATCGGAGTAAGAATAGTTTACGGTTTTGCTGACAATGTCCTCAGTTGGGTACTCAAAGCTAATGGCGTGCTGGTAGATAGTGAGGAGCTCAGCACGCTCCTGTTCGTTGGGGTAGTCCAGGTATACGTGTTTGTCGATTCGGCCTGGCCGAAGAAGAGCGGGATCGATCATTTCAGGGCGACTGCTGGCTGCCATTAGAAACACCCCTTCTAACGAAGATACTCCGTCCAGGTAGCACAGGAACTGGTTGACTATTCGGTCGGTAACTCCCGTGTTATTAGCTGTGCGCTTTGGCACAATGGATTCGAACTCATCGAAGAAGACTACAGAGGGCGCCACAGACATTGCTGTCTCGAAGATATCTCGAACTGCCTGCTCGCTGGCTCCGATATACATGTTCAAGATATCCGAACCCTTGAACTCGAAGAAACTTATGCGAACCTGCTCTTTCACTGCGTTAGCAAGGTATGTCTTCCCAACACCCGACGGTCCATACAACAGTACTCCCTTGGGCATCTTTATCGGGAGCTCCTTGTAGAGGTACGAGTATTTGAAGGGTGCCTCCATAGTCTCCAATATCGTGTCTTTGGCTACTTGAAGCCCAGCAATTCGTGAAAAATTATGGAGTTGCTCATCCTTCTTCTGTTCCTTTGCCTTTGAGAGCTCTGCTAGTTTACTGCTGCTGGATACAACGCTGAGTACCTGTGCGAAGCTCATTGACTCTGTGTTCCTCAGCAATTCTATTGATTCAAGCTCTCCAACCAGCCTCTCGAAGTACTTCCTTCGTGATTATGTTGATGGATTTTTGAGTAGAATATTGGTGGTCTCCAGCAGCTTCATCTCCTCGTCAAGGTTCTCGTGATTCTGAGCAACCAAGATGCAGCTGCTACTGGCATAGAGCTCCACGAATTGGATGAGTTTGCGACTGAAGACCTTACTGGCAACCATTTCGTTTTGCCGGTGCAAATCCTTGGCAACAAGCTTACACATTGCGTCGATATTATCGAAGAAGAGGGTGCATGGCTGGCACTGAAACACCAGTTCCAAGTACTCCAGAATGTCTTTGAGTCGATATGAGCTGTCGGTAGTGAACTCTTCGAAATCGATGTAAAACAGTTGGGTGCGGTGCCGGTGCTGCAGGTATGAAGACAGAAAAGTCTTTCCGTTTTTGTTCGGACTCGTCACAAGTATGTGTTGCTTGTTGCTCAGGCACTCTTGAACCCGTTTGATCTCCTCTGGGTAAAGGCCCTCGAAGATATTACAGGTATCATCCAGATACTTTGAGCTCTGCTCCTTCGAACGGAACAGGGCAAGTGCGCTGTTAATCCGACTTCTATCCAGTTCGCTGACGTTTTGCTCGTAGAGATACTGCCCGCAGATAACCAGTTTCTTCCGAACAGCTTCAATAAATGTGACTCTGAGTTTTGGAAGGCTTGCATAGTCCTTGACCTTCTTGATTAAAAGGCTTTATGGGCGCAGTGCAGGAACCCCGCCCTGCTTTGACTTCTCGGTCACCTCAATACTCACAATAAAGAATTCCCCGTTACAGTGGTAAATGCCACCGTTAACAAACAGTGATTAGTAGGCCTGTACCGCCAACATATCGATCATGTGACTTAAGCACTCCTCCGATTTCTTAAAGCCTGCTCTCACAGGTATGAGAAATATCTGAAGTTTGCTCTGGGAGGATATAAAGTATTCGTTTGTTATGCTCAAGTTTTTATCAGTCGCTGAGTACAACTGCTTTACTGATAGCTTCGGAGACATTGACACCATTGTAGAGTAGAGAGTGCTTGCTTGAGCTTCCTCAAAATCTTCTGTTGGATGACTCAATGGAGCAAATTTACCATACCACTTCTGCTTGGTTTTCTTTTAGTCATGCTCCTTGCTGCTTTGGAGGTAGCACCCAAAGGTCTTCAGGTTTGCAGTAGGGTACAACTCTCTGTCCTCCATCTCATACACCACGTGAGGTTGAAGTTGCTTCTTTTAAAAGTACGACGGATGCACTAAAATTGTCTCGTTATGGCCTTGCTTTAGCTCGTCATAGTAGGTGTCGATTGCCAGTTTCACCTCTCGGTGCTCCATGACCTTCTATTAGGTTCCGTCTTCCTCGATATCAATTACAATGTGGCTGTGCTCCTTTAGACGCATTACTTCTCCTTCGCACACACATTTCAGCTTCACCATACCTGTCTTCGAATACTGGATTGGGATGATGAGATTGTTCCAAACCAACTTAGCTTGACCAAGAAATTGAGACTCAAGTGATCCTCTCTTATCTCCGATGACTTCCCAATCCTGCCTCGTAACCATCGCCTTCACCTACTTGGCATCAGTCACTGCATGTGCTTCTTCCACTCTGTAGTAACCTTACTCAAAGCCATTCGCTGTCATAAAGCTCTTGCTGACTTCAATAGTCTTTGCTGGATGGTTGACAATTGGTGTGTAGACCAGATAGAATGTGTGACTTGAGTTCCGCAGCTTGAGCACTGCCGATTCCTTGATTCCATTCAATGTCGGAAGTCTCGCTGAACATCCAGTCAGTTCTGGTACTGCCTTGACACTATACAGCTACGTCATTTATTCGAATAGACGTTGAGGCATATCATCCAGCACAGACTATCGGTTGATTCTTTGCAGAGAGCCATGAATCAAAGGGTATGTTGTGTTGGAATGAGTTTGCCTTTCAGTTACTGCTACGGTTGATTATATTGATTCCCTTATCCTCTTTCAGCCGGCATGAAGCGCACCCGTGCAGAAGTCACTGAACTGCAGATCTCAAACTTCATCAAAGAGCCTGAGAATCTCAAACTGTTGATCCTCGCTGGCACGCAGCTACAGGAAACAGAGTTTAGGACGATCAGGTTGTGCATCAACCTCATTAAACTCGACTTGTCCAGCAACAATCTCAGAACCATACCACCTTGTCTCACCGAACTCACAGCCCTGAAAATTTTGTTCCTGCACAACAATCTTATCGAGGGGACCTAATCGCTGAACATTAGGGAATGTCAAGCAGAGTACGTTACACTTTTCGGCAACCCTGTGAAGATGTACCGTCGTTACCTCATCAGCAACCTCCCTCGCCTCAAGGGAGTCGATTTCAACATGGTCTGCGGATGGGAGAAAGCAGGCATTATCAGGTAGGAAAAGAATCTACCAGGCTATACGGAGGTGAAGTGGCCCATAGTAGAGCTTGAGAGTGGACTCGAGAACGAGGTGGACTATCTTAATCTGCTGAAGGCTGAAGTATTCGTTCTGAACAACGTGCATATGAGATCTTCTTACTCAGAACTGATTGAAAAGTTCATGCGGTCAATAGGATCTTTGGCTACGATCGACGGACATCTGTTAACCCTTAAAACTGCTCGGATCAAGCATGATACGCTGATTAGAAGCTGCGCTGAGAAGTGGATGTAGAACACGAAGATCCGAAAGCGTGCAAGGGAGATTGTGGAGGCTCGTGGGAAACCCCACTTAATGTACAACCGCATTGAGTACAAACGGTACCTGCGAAGCCCTGAAGCCAACCGAATAATCCGACGTTATGTGGACTCAGTGAAAGCAAGGGTACGCTTTAGAAAGGTATTGCTCAGAAACCTGCTTGACTACGGAAGGATAGTCGAACACGAGCAGATCACTGAAAAAGAAGTCAAATTCCCAATGCGATTGTACATTCACAAGTCACAACTCGTCGTTTACGAGAAAGTGCTAACATACGTCAAACGATATCTATTCCGGCAGAAACTGTACGACCTGTGTGACGACTTCGATAAGTACCTAACCATTGATAGCAAGGCAAGCAACGAATTGCTGGTTGTTAGGCAGCGAGCTGATATTGACAGAGGGTCATCACTGCTCACAATGGTAGCCAAGTCGATGAAGCTCGTGTTGGTCAACGACTACACCCATCGCAAGAACCAGCTGTACTCCCGGAAGGGGCACAACAGTCTCATAAAGTTTCAGAACCAGCCAAAGTGGCGGCTTACAGACAAACAATCCGAACACTTCCAAGAGTGCTACTCGAAGCTAAGCCGACTATACGACAAGTACGACAGGCTGCTAGAGCTGCGCATCAGCAACTTCGAGATCTACAGCTACTTCCGGAAGATACAGAAATGCTTCAATAATGGCGGCCAGATTAAGATACTCCGGAACGTTGCAGCATACTTCAACACAGAAGTCCCCGATCCAAACCACATCGATGAACAGTACATGCCGTTCGTTAACAGCCGCCTTGAGGTGTACAAGTCTGAGCTTGTGGACAGAGCACGTGCTACTGTAGCCATTCAGAAATGGTGGCGTTCTCGCTTGTAGTTGCGAAGACTACAGATCAATACGATCACCGATATCAACAGGACCAGAGCTGCTGTTAAACTGCAACGTTGGGCACGCAGCCTTACCTTCCACCATCGGGTTCGCTTCAGTCGTGAATATCGGTTCTTCGAGAAGACGATACAAACCAACTGCTTCTACCTACCAATGTTTGTCTACCTGCGTCTCCCATAGATATCTGACTACCTGCGTCTAAACCTACTTTGTGAGAAGGAACAGACTTCAATGATGCTGACTTAATCTCATGAAAAGCCATTTAGAGACCTCTACGAACTACTACACCGCGATACCCGCATCAGGCTGACCTACAAGTGCTAAAGGCAGTGGCTTCGTATTGAGTTCGCAACTCTCCTCTAAGCCAAGGCTCGTATCAGACTGCTAACTATCTACACCTACAGGTTCTATTACAATGGACACTCCATTCGATTGTTGACACTCGAATAGATTCTCAGCGGAAACTTTATTGAGTACGAGCGTCGCTTACGAAAATCATTCAGTACTCGTTGTATCCTATTCAGGACTCATCCACGACCCAACCGAAGCTAGAATGGAAAACCGACCAGTGGACAACCCCACATCGATATTTATCGTTGAGGAGGGAAATCAAGCACTGAAAGCGAAAGTGGCGAAGCTTCCATTCCAAGTCACCAGAAGAGTGAGGCTGAATATGTTTGTACTCAACACAAAGAAACGGCCACTGAAGGTGTAATGCTAGTTCAACATCACCCTGCACTCTAATATGTACCTCGAGAATCAGCTCACCAAACAGTTTTCGATAAGGCAACAGCCTCCAAACAGCAGTAAGGAGTTCCAAACACCGGAGCATTCGGTAGCTGACCTGTACGCTCCGAAGCCAGGGGCAAATAGACTGAGGAGTGTCAGAATGACAGGCCGGCGGCAGGACAGGAACATGTCGCTTCGGGAGAGTCCTAGCAGTAGCCCAGACAACAAACTGGGCCTCAACAGTCTCCGACTCATCTCCGAGACCATATCTTTCAAGAAAAAATGACATGCGTTTTTTCACAGTGTAACTTCGATCAAGCGATGTAAGGCTGTTCGCTTGAGCAAGTTTGTGGTGGCCTGCAGCATTATCTTGAGCTTCATAGAAAGTAATGCTCGCTCGACGATCGTATTCAGGATGGTCTTCTTCTTTCGCATGTTCAATCTCCGGATTATTGGAGTTTCGGTGAAACGCTGCACCTGCTTTCTCTCTTTTCTCACTTTGAGGATCTTGAAGCACCTGAGTTGTGTCATCATTACTTCATCATAGTAGCTCTGCTAGTCTCACGTGCTATCTGCTCATCGAGTTTGCGTTGATGGAAGCGCTGTTTGGAATAGGCCTTCCAGAATTCAATGCATTTCTCCATAAGGCTGACAGCATGCAGCCTGTTTGCTTGCTCAACGATTCCGTGCCGGTGCAGATTCACAAACGACCAATCCTTCATTTGCTTAACGAACTTTTCTCCGTGTTAAAGCCTCCTTAGCTTGACAAGGTTCTTGGACTTTATCCGTATGCGCTTGCTCTCAAACGCCCTTGTTTTGATGAACTTGAAGATTTCCTTGACCAGTTTAATCGATTTCTTTTGCTGGGCAATAGCGAGGATTTTGCCTGCGTATACCTACTCGAGCAGCTGACCCTTCAAGGCTGCGAAGCTCTTTGACAGAAGTTTGGTGTTCTTCACGGTTAGGTACCCTTCCAGCTGCCGGCTTACGTAGTTGTTCGACAACTTGAGTGTTCTGATCCTGCTAAAGAAACAATGGATGAGAGACTGGCAGTACCCTTTAGTAGCCGCATTGCATTTCTGCCGAAGCTTCATTTTGCTGGTCAACCGACCTATACCCAAAGCCTTCAGCGCGTTATTTCTGGTTGCCAGCAGCCATTCTGACTTTTACCCAGCTTCACGAAGGTTAGTTCTCCTTACGAACCACCCCTTAAACTTGAAAATCGTCTTGCGTTTTAGTTAGCTTTGGATATTATGGATGTTTTATCGTTCGAAGGTGAGTCTTTCTGACAACTACCGAAATACCCTTTTGAGTAAGTGCCTGTCCAGCCCAGCCTTCACCTTCTGATTGGTCTGCAACAGATGCATGTTACTCATCCACTCGTAATGGTAACCTCTCTTAATGTTCTGCCATTCCAGTGCTTCTAACAGCATCTTCACCAACCGGAGTTGTTTGGGTCCCTTTCTGAGCCAGTACTATCTCCCGAATTACTTGTCGAAGTATAATCGGTTTAGCACACGACGTTTACTATTGTGGTTCAGAATACCAACGATAGCGCGGGTCTTGACATTGCTCTGGTCAAGGTTTCTTTTGAGTGCTTTGAATCCATCAGTGCACCTTCTGTTTCGGATAGATTGCAAAAGCTAAACCTAGTTGGAGTTGTCCACCGAAGACCTGTACTTTAGCCGCTTTAAGAACAGCAAAGACCGCAGTTCCCTGGTTCTTTAGTTGTCGGCAATATTATGGTCTCCCCGAGTACACCAATACCTGAGCCTCAGTAGAAACAACTTCTTCCTGAGAGACTTCTTAAGCTATGACACCCTCGCGTCTTCCTCCCTTTAGTCTTCCTTTCGGTTGGCGTAGATGCACCAGCCTTCAAAGTACTCGCTTAGCACTATTTGCCTCTTATTGCTCAGAATACGATTCAATTTTTATTGTCTGCTGTGCTTCAGGTCGTTAGTCAAGGCTGCAAGAGCCTGAAAATACTTCTTCTGCGTGACAGTTTAGTAGTGGTAGAGTGCACTCTCCTTCTTGAAATGCCTCAACCTTCTGCTTACGATATCGGGTGACTCTTCAGTCACTTTCTTCTTCAGGACCTTAAAGAATCTCGCCTTACGCAGGGTTAGCAGTTTGCCATATCTGGCTGTCTATCGAAGGTATGCCATGGTGTTTGCCTTCCATTTCATGTCTAACCTCTTCCGAAGCTGCCTCTCCAGAGTGTCAACGTCAACAGGTCTTGCAGCTGTCCTGGCTAATGAGGTGTCACCTGACTTCTTCTTGTGTAGTCGCTTTGTACTGGGTGTTCTTTCGTACTCCTCAAACTTAAGCTTTTTGGCAACATGGCCAACACTAACCACTGCTCCGAACGGATTTTCCTTGCCAAACGAGAACATATTGAGCTTGGACGGCGCTATCCTTTCCAACTTCCCTTCTCGAAATCGTTTTATTAGTTAGGAGTAAATGCTCAGAGCAAGTTCCGAACAGGGGTCGATGCTGTGCCTCACTGAATAACCTTCTCAGTACTAATGGATTTGTCGTAGGCGGCCAGCACTTCCGATAGCCTGCCGTTATGGTCTGCTGCAAGCACATCGTTCCATACGAGGTCCATCCTCAGATTACTTTTTAAAATCAAATTATCAAACGTTTTCAAGTTGGGTTGGTAGCCGCCGAAGAACTCCATTCTTTGATGACTGCCTTCATCGGTATGATTAACTGTATTCGTTGTATAATAATGGAGCCTATAGACGAATAGGAGCTTATCAGAAATGTCGGGGAGAGCTGTTAAACTGCCGACTACTTCTCCAAGCTTTTCCTCCGGCCAATTGAAATAGCAATCGGTCCTGATGCTTTAGGTCTCGAACGAATTATTCGAGCGGAAGGTGCGCCTGATAAATTTACGACTCAACCGATCCTACCAGCGGAGAGGAAGCCTACTATTGACATCGAAAGTATGAAGAACCAGACACTGTTGTCGTACTTTGCGGGAGATGATACCCGTGGTAAAGGCGAAATGCTCAGCACAAGACCAACAGTCAAATTAGCGATCTGCGTATGTGCCTATTCGGAGGACAGCACAATGCTCCAGAAGACACTAACGGGGATTCTCAACAACTATGAACATTTTGAAAAGGCTGGAATCTCCCCTGAGGAAATCGCAGTCGTTTTTATGTTCGACGGCATTGAAAAGGTTCACGACAGCATGGAGATATTCTTCACGAATATGGACCGAGAAAGCAGGTTTCTGTGGAAGGAGTATGCCAGCACTGTTCAGGAACTTAAGAGTGCTACCTTGTTTGATCCCGACGATATCAATGTCTACTCTAAGGAGGAGCTGGCAGAACTGTCTGCGGAGCTGCTCCCGGCGAAGAAACGAGAGTATATGAGGCAGCTGTAATTGATGAAGGAGCTGAACCAGTTGAAGAGCAAAAAAGGACTGCAATACAGCCACCTGCCAGAGTAGGTTCAAAAGTAGTATACAAACGCCCTTGAAGCTGAGTATAAAACTCAGTTGGGCCTCGATGAGGAAGACAAGGTGGAGCACCGAGGAGACTACTACGTACGGTTCTTTGAAAACAGACCGTAAATCAGAGAGAAGTGCGTGTATATTGCTATCGCCTAAACAGAAATCTTATGCCAACGCTTTCTGTCAGCTAGAAGCAAAACAGCTCTTCTGTATTCCTACAGACTCGAAACGCAGACAGGCAAGAACAGCTACGTCTTTATGTGCGTCAAACACAAAAACCAGGGAAAGTTGTGGTCTCATAATTGGTTCTTCAATGGATTCTGCAGAGTGTTTCAACCTCCCTCGAGCATCCTGCTAGATGTAGGACTTGCACCAGCACCGGACTCACTGTTTCGAATGTACAACTACTTGACTTAGCATCCCAAATGTGGTGGGGTTTGTGGTTACATGTCACTTAGTATCGAAAAGCCCGAATCCATATCGCTGTCGGACTATGACATTTTCACTCGCGCAGGAGCCTTCTTCTTTGATGTCCAAAGGGCCCAACAATTTGAATACCACTTCGCGCATATGCTTGACAAACCCTTCGAGGCTGCCTTCGGATTTATTCATGTATTGCCAGGGGCCTTTTCGGGTTACAACATGAGCGAACTATTTGGCAAAGGCAATAGCATCCTAAAAGAATACTTTAGGTCCATTAACGAGGAGGGAAACTATAAACTGAATTCATAGGTAGATGATTCAGAGGTAGGGATGCTCAGAAGAACGGTACTACCGAAGTGTTGCCACGGTGAAGAGAACTAAGCCTACACCACCCTGAAACAACAGAACATTTACCTGGCAGAAGACCGTATTCTGTGTTTAGGAATTCATCAGCAAGGCCTTACGATGGCCTATCTTCCAGAGGCCGAGGCTCTGGTGGATTCCATCACCACTCTTGAAAAGCTTCTTGGTCAAAGAAAACGATGGATCAATGGCAGCTATTTTGCTTTCGAGAAGGTTCAAGACAACTGGAAGTGCGGCAGCTCTCAATGTGGATTTTCGTTGCAAATGGCCTTCTACGTGTTCTCCTCATACCTTAGCTACGTATCAATAACACTCTTCTTCATCAGCCTCGACCTTACGCTAAACACCTTCGTTGATCAGGCAATAATACCTGCCTTCATGGATCTGTTCAAAGTTACTAACCCAGAGCAGCTCAAGGACTACAATCTGTTGGGAATCATCAACGCTTATGCTTTTCCAGCATCCTTTGCGGTCGTGTTGGACTTCGTCTATCTTATACTGCTTGGTTCCATGGTACTGCTCAGCCTCAATCTTAGCCAAGTCAACTAGCGCTTTAAAAAGACCTATCACCTGGTAACTGGATTGCTTGGTTGGTACTCTATCCTGATGTACGTCGTATTGGTCGTCGAGCTCTTCAAAGGGGATACGTTCCTTCGGACTGACACCTCTTCCCCAGTCAACCCGGTAGTCCTCAGAATACTGATATTTGGAATCATCATTATCCACTGCATTCCTCCACTGATATTTGTGCTGATGAAGCTACGCCTGAAGTACGCATGGGAGGTGTTCAGCTCTTCTTTATCTTACCTCTTCTACGCTCCAGCATATCTCCATGTATTGATGATATTCTCCTACTGCCGCATTGACGATCTTTCATGGGGAACTAAGGGACTCACAAGCTCGGCTGAGCATAGACTTGCCGAACGCTGGGCCACTGAAAAACATATATTCGTGAGCAGGCTCGTCCTAACTAACATAATCTTTGGTGTCATCCTCAAATCCCTCGTGTCGGACCTCGGATCTCGTTCGGTGGTGATCTTCATTCTTACTTTGCTGATTGGCTTGATGCTGGTATTCAAACTTATCTTTGCACTTGGCTATATCTTCAAGCACGCTTGTGCTAAATCGACACCTCCTCCGACAGAAACCCGAGTCTAGAACTACAGAGTACAAAATAAGTCCTCACGGTTGGAAGAAGTGTACAATCAATACCGACCACTGCTTGCATCGAACCTCAAAGAGTAGTACCGGAAGTATATCAGCCAGATCGGCCAAAGTTCAATCGTACCGAAGGGTTTAAAGAGCATTATGTTCACAGGTGCCAGGAAATCTATTGAGCTGTCTAAGATACATAAAGACGCTATTCCAAAGAACTTCAAAAGACATCGGCAACTATAGCCTCTCAAGTAGATCAGAGAGGTCCAGGAACCTACCAATAAGGATAAGCAGAAGAAGAAGGAAGTCAAGTTCGTTGAACATTCCCTGACTGATAAGAAGTATGAAGGAAGTGAATAGGACTCCTCTCATGAGCTCCATTCGAAAAAGGATAGCGAGGCTGAAATGATGCAACACAAACAATAAAAGACTCGGATTCCCCGTCAATCAATGACCCAACCACCAAACCTGAGCAGCCCTCATCAAAACCCAATCCAAAATCTGTTGGGACAGAAACGAGATTCGAGAAGCGATGAGCCAACATCAATGCAAATCATCGAGCAAAGACCTGCTTAAAAGTATCCTGGTGCATCACCGAACAAATTCAAGAAGAAATATGCCAAACGGGAGTCTGAATAGTGATAGTTTTTGTAACACTCTTGAATTAACGCGATTCAATCATTTCCTCACCATTTGGCTTTTGAAGACTTGACCTGCGAAGGGGTTTGAAGGGAACTGTAACGGCTGCTGTAGGGGTTGTACACTCTCCGAGTATACTGGCCCCTTAAATGGATCTTGAGGAATCGAATGTAATTTGTTGGTCGATGTTCCACCTTCAAACACACTGAATCCTTGCTTTTCCGGTCCCCATAGTGACTGGCCTTGATCAAACAAAGAGGGCGGAATCGGAGGTGGAACAAACTCTGGTAATGGTTCTTTCTTTTGACCAGGATACATGTCCGGCAAAGGATTGACAAAGCCTCCACCGCCATTGCCTCCCATATTTCCCTTTTTGCTGTTAATGCTGGTTTAAAGTTCATTGAGACTTTGCTTTCTCCCATAGACGTAGTCCTCAACGTCCGCAGTCAGCTTTGCAAGAAGACCGTTGAGTTTATCGTAGAAGACCATCGCAACAGTACAATCTTTGAAAATTTGAGAAATTTCGGCGTATGAAGCAATGACAACTTCGAACTCTCTCTTGGCTTTTCCGTCAGATTCTTTGTTTCGTCCATTGAGAGACACTGCAATTGTGGCTGCTACCTGAACATCCTCTTTAATGCTTGAACACTAGATTATCAAAAGATGCTACCTCAGCGTTGAACTTGGTGATCATGAGTTCAATCTCTCCAAACACTCCACGGAAGGCATCTTCCCGCAGTAGCTTCTCTGCAAGGTACTGATTAGCGACCATCGGGTAGTTGATCTTGCTGAAAGCATCGATAATCTGTAGCGACAGCTCGGTGAGGTAGTCTTTACGCTTGCGCACGGCGTCGGACTTCTCCTTGAGTTTTGCGAGATCACCTTTGTAGGTCTCAGCAAATTGAGTCTGCTCGGGTTTGGGAAGAATCCTTAAAATTTCTTCATCACTAGAGTTCAGCGTCTCCACATAGGGCTGGTTCTTTGTGTACTTCTCCAAGATCTTGGCATCAACACCGACGGCCGTCTTAAACTTCCCTTCAAGATCTCAATAGGAGTATGCTGTACTTTTCAATGCAGTCGCGTATTGCTGGTTGACTTGAGTGCTGGGTTTCCGTGTCCATTGCTGTCCGTACTGGTTACGCTTCTGCATATCAAGATACTCTTCGTCGTTGAGCTGTTGCTTCAACTGCATGAAACTCGAATTGGCAAGTTTTTGATTGTCGGTGAGCTGTTGGATAACTTGTAGGACCTTCTGCTTGCCTCCCTGCTTGCGGATATCGTGCAGCTTCTCTTGGAGGGCTCGAGGAATGGTTCCTAAATTGTACAACACTGTACTTCTCGAATCGCCCACCATTTGAAGGTAGAAGTTGACGTAACTGTCGTTGTATGCCTTATCGATTTCCTCCTCCAGCTTCTTTGTGCTGGTTTGAAGAGCACCTTTCTTGCTCTTACTGAACTCTATCATCTGCTGTGCCAGATTGTAGGACTCCTCACTCATAAGATGCGCAAATTATCCTTCGTTCTCCATAACGAGGCTAGGTGGCTTCTCGAGTTTGATAAGGTACTGCTGAGGCAGATCGTCAGGCGGTGGGATGTTAGCCTCAGAAATTTCTGAGATTTATCATGGAAGTACCTTTCTGCTTGTAGATTTAATTGTTGCGCATCACGTTCTTCGCGAGACTTTGCTTAAGCTCATCTCGAACCTTAATAAGCTCGGCCTTTTGCTTGGGGTTTTGATTGAAGAGCATCTGCACCGACTGATTGTTCAAACCTATCTCCAACAGTCTCAACGCTTTTCTCTCGTAAGCAAGCACTAACACGATGTTGGAGGAATCCTTTTCCATTTCGTTGCCGTAGTGCTTCGCGTAGCGTGTGTTTGTCATCACATCGAGGTACAAGGACGAGAAATAAGTGAATGCGAGGATCTCAGTCTTGGTCTTATCGCTTATTCCGGACGGAGTCATGAAGTATGTCGAAGCGACCACATAGGCTTTGTAGAAGTACTTGGATGCAAGGCCACATATCGCAGCTATCTTGTTGATACCAATCTTGTACTCGTTTTCCTTGAATGCGTCGAAGGTGCATCGATAGATGAGCCCCAAGCTCATGTTCTCAATGATGTCTAGGTGAGGGAATTGAGTGTCATGGAAACCGCATTCGACGAACTCCTTGTAGAACCGTTCCTTCATCTCTCTGAGCAAGAAGGCTGCTATCTTGGCTCTGGAAACTGCTTCCTTGCGAGAACTATCAAGTTCGACTTCGCCGAGCTTCATCGCACGTGTGAACTGCATCACCGCCAGGTTGTAGTAGCCGCAGAATATGTCGAAGCTGATGGTGTGACGGTGGAACTCCAGCTTGGGCTGAAACGAGTCGAACCAACTGAGTTCAAGGCCTTCGACGCACTTCCCTCGCTGGCTATCCCAGTTGAATCTGTTGAGAATTACCAGTGAATAACGAAGGTAAGCCGACAGTAATTCAATATTCTTGTCGATCTCTTCCGGGGAGGTCTATGGTCTCATATTCATGGAAGTCGCCCTTGTTCGTAGCTCATTGATCTTTTCTAGGATGCCCTTGAACTTGTAGGCTGTCTGGATGTCATAGTTCTACTCCAAGTGCTTGACTAGAGGCTCAACGAATGTGGCTCTCTGACTTGCTTTGAGTCCGTAATTAATGCGCATACAATCCGATATATTATCTTGGGGGCATAGCACCGTTGATAAAACAACAGAGTTGAGCACACCCGACCGTTTATAATAATGTCAGCAAGACGGACCGTCGAGGACTATCTTCAGGAGCAAGAGAAGGAACTCAAGAGAAAGTACCCGTTCTTCGGCGTCAGGCTAAAACCGTGCATCGTCATAGATCCAAGCTTCCTTGTCTATTAGACTCCCAAGCCAGTGCAACAGTTTAAAGAGAAGCCAGTCTTCGAAAGCAAGCTTATCCGATATGAGCTCTCCCTAGAAAAAGAGAAGAGAGAGGAAATGGTTCGCCGCAGAAGGAAGTACTACCCCAAACACAAGAAAATAACAAAGGAACTTGTATAGACAGTACAGCAAGGCGAGAGGATCTACATTGATCTGAACACAAAGAGTACGAGTAGCGTAAAACAGAGACTTTCATGAACTGGAAGAGCAGAAACCAAGGTGAGCCGCCATTGTCACCAGCCAGTAAACTGCAAGGCATACTGGTCCAATAATAGAACGAAGCGATGGACTTTGTCGATCGCTAACGGAGAAGGATTTCAGAGATTAGGACTAGCCTGTCGAATGCCATGCAGCACCGAAGGGAAAGCTTCCGTTTGAAAAGCCTCAATCCGATAGGTACTGAGCGTTCAAAGACATA
>ERZ724508.896-NODE-896-length-19432-cov-5.418279_pt1 | contig 19432 bp, 30 predicted proteins | sample MGYA00376041_ERZ724508 | MGnify/ENA primary metagenome ERZ724508 (study PRJEB28724, sample SAMN07190887) | wastewater metagenome | isolation source: effluent of sewage treatment plant in Hong Hong | place: USA: Christiansburg, Virginia | collected 2016-03-01 ...
ACGGCAAATCTCGTAGCAGTACGGCTGGCTGGGATACTCGCGGGGATTGGGGCTGAGTTTGATGCTCTGCTCCAATGTCCTCGTCCAAATGTACATATACGAGCTCAGCAAGGGCATCTACTCGTAAATTTCTGCACACGTAGGAAGCTGGGCATCACCGACAGACATTACGGTGAGGAAGCCCTGATTTGCGGCGGTCTCGCCAAGACTATCAGCGTCTTCGCAACCTACCCAATATCAACAGTGAGAACACGTATCCAGCAGAACCAGTTTATCGTGGGCAGCTCCCAGCCGAAGTATAGCGGAGCTACTGAAATCGTCTGGCGGATGGTGCAGTAGTAAGGCATGAAAGGCTTCTACAAGGGTATGTGGGCCAACCTGATAAAGGGAGTGCCACAGCGTGCTCTCTACTTCTACTTCTATGAACTCTTCAAGCGGGCCTTGCGAGTGGACAACTACGACATCACCTCGTGACCAGTTGACGCTACTGGCAACCGTTGGTAGCTCGCCGCTTTGGCTCCTTCTAATAATATCCATCGATGCAAGCAAATAATTAATTCCACCAGCCACTACCGATCCTCACCGAGCTCTAGCGACTCTACCCAGGAATTGAAGAAGAGCTTGGCAACCGGCATAGCCACTCCTATGGAATGCTCAAGAAGAAGTTCTGCAGGTAGTTTCCAGGTAAAGTGGAGTGCTATGCAGACTGCCAGCCCCAATTCTACGTGAATGTGAAGGGCATCGCAAGGTTGCTATCAGTGAGACATACCCGCTTCGAACTCACCATGGCACTAGAAAACGGAATAACACTGCTCGTTGGGGTGGCAGTAGATAGTCCCAACATCGAGATCAAGCTCAGCGAGGATATTGATAGTTTAGTGCTCGCCCGGGACGGAACCATTGCTCGCAGCATCGAAGGATAGGAAGAATACAGCGGAATGATTGCACAGGCCTATTCAATGGGTTGCAGTATGTCCCCTCCATAAAGGTTGAGAGGTGCCTGCATCTTCTACGACAACAACCTTGGACTATCGTCGCTCAGCCGAGATGAAGAAACACTGCTAGCATTCATCATCGCTGCCTTAGTAGTAAACGAACAATTGAACAACCATCCGCAGGATCTTGTGTATGAACTGTGTGAATCCCTCACTGAACGGGAGTGTCCTCGGTACTCTCTGTACAGCAACTACATGCTCGGTTTAAGTGGCAAGTATTGGGAGGAGGTATCTCTTAATTGTGGTGGGTTAAAATTGGTCGTTAGCGATCTGTTCATGGTGCAGTAGGAAGCCAAGGCTCTGTCAGCTTTGAATCGGAAGAGCCTGGTAGAATTACGGCTACTGGAGAAATTGTTGAGCAAGGATATTGGACAAGCAGAAGATATCGACATCGGTAGAAATGCAGATTCACGTAGTTGAAGCACTTTCCGGCGGGTTGGTCAGCCAACAGTTTTAATCTAGCCTCCACTAGTCCTATTCGCTAGAGCAAGTGGTTGAGCTTCTTGGCGAGAAGCCTGATTTGCCCAGTGATAGCCTATTTTACCCGCGAAGGTAACTTCATGGAAAATGCAGAAAACTGGAGACGAGCCGTCAGTAGTTTACCTTGATTCGCGAGCTAATGAAAAAACCCAACCGAAATGGTCTACTTTAGTCGATAACGCTTTCTTATCAGTTAAAGCGACAGCAACAGCTTGTCCCTGAACGGATTTAGTCGTTTCTGGCGAAGTGCATGCAGCACTGTGCGTACATCCCAATTATATTCAGCCTGGCTTGCACCCTAATCGAGAGCAAGTATGCGCTGTTGCTGGTTGACTGTCAGTGTCTCTACATTCTCTTCGACTTTATCAAGAAGGAGTTGATGCTCGACCCCGACGGCAACGAACTCATCGAAGACATCCACAGTCATATCTTTTCAACACTACCCAGTCGCGGCGTAGGTGTGCTCGACCCAAGCCAATAAATATGGTTCTTCGACGACGACTGAGAAAATTGATACTGCACTAAGTGGATACTGTCAGTAATGACTGCGGTTGGCAGACTTTAGGATTCGATCGGGATGACCGTGGGGTGATGCCAACAGTTTCATCGGCGTTGTGACGAGGTTCATGTGCATCCTACTTTATTTGTTCAGATACGGTGGCTCGTCGAGATCCTCAACTGTATCCTTCAACTAGGTCTGATATGTGTCCACTCGAGGTTGTTATGTTCTCCCGAAGATACAGCTGTCAACTATGTTTATCATCTTCGGAAATGATTGCAGCAGCTGCATGACAAATCTAGTGAGCTGCTCCCTGCAGCTTGCCTCTAACCTCCCGAAATGCCTTTCACTATACAGTTCTTGGATGTGTTGGTCAAGCTGCTGGAGCAGTTTGCGATCGACTTTCCCGTCTTTCTCTTTCACCTGTCTGAGCACTTCGTCCGACACTTGCTTGAAAGATGTTTAGTGAAATTTTGGTCTTTAACCGATCTCAAGGTAAGCCTTCGATAGGATATCTCGGATTCTTTCTGTGATTTCCGGAAGTTTGGTTCTCAGAAGCATCGTAAACCACGGTTACCGATGCATTTCCTCGAGCTTTCCAATAAGATGCTCACAGTTCGGCTATGTGCTTTGTTCTTACAGCTCCTCGTAGAAGTTGCGGAGCAGATGCGTGCGCTCCAGATAATTCTTTTGCCGTTCTTCGACTAATTCAATTCGTTCCTCCAATCCATCATTGCGAACGCTGGCTAACCCCTCAATCATCCCATCCAGAGCCTTCTGAAGGTTGTCGAGTTCAAAGCCCAGCGAAGGACTGACCTGCCACCTCCCCTCCAAAAGTTCGTCGGCCAGCCGCATCGCGTTATAATAACTGACGCAACCTTATGAGTGCGCCTTCTCAAAATCTCCCAACAATAACGAGATAGGAGGTGGCTAAACATAACACCAAGGACTCCTGCTGGGTAGTTCTGTTTAGTTCGGTGTACAACCTCACAAATTTCACGGAAACACATCCGGGAGGCGACAAGGTATTGTTGACATGGGCCGGTCAAGACGCCAGTGACGCGTTTATCAACACCGGACACCTCTCCTACAGTTACGTGATTGACATGATGGCTGAACTCCGAATCGGCAAGCTACCAGCCTAACCAAAACTCTGACGCACTTACCAAATTTGATTGTAATTGCTGGATTAACCCTATGAAGAAGCGGCTGCTGCAGCCCTAACAGCTGATCTACTACAACGCCTTTATCAGCATCATGGTGATGTACTACTTCGTTGAGGTACCCTTTCTGCTCTTCTTTCGTACATAGGGTAAGCAGCGAGCTATGCAGACCGCAATCTCGAAACATCTGCCTACCAAAGCTACTTCACCGGAATCTCGGTTGTGGTCTTTATCAGCGAGATAGTAGTTAGGTCAAGAAGTGCACAGATTCGCAAGGGTCTGCTCGTGGAGGACGTTGAGGAAGTGAGGCAGTGGTACTTCTCTGTGCCATGCTTCATCGACGTAGTAAGCACACTGTCACTGCTCGTGTACTACTTCCCTTCATGGAATGCGCAGTACTTGGGGCTTCTGTTCTTCTTAAAGGTGGCGAATCTTGTATATTACGATCGATGCTTTAATTGGGTCCTGGGAGTATCCAGCCGCAAAGTCGCAGTGTACGAACTTGTCAAGGCAGCACTCTACCTGTTTTACTTCTCGCACCTGAGTGCCTGTATATTCTTCGTGGTGGACTACGCCTACTACGCTGAAAAGGGATTGTAACGATTGTCTGTGAACGTAGTTACTACAACCGACTGTACCTTTGGCTGTTGCAGGAGCAGTGCATGAACGATCTTATCAGCTTTCCGTTGGGTGTGCAGTACCAGTATGCGCTGTACTGGGCCATCATGACATCAACATCAGTGGCCTACGGAGACATCTACCCGAAGAATTGGCAATAAGTGCTATTCACATCTATCATGTTTTTCCCCATCTTCGTACTCTACAGCTTGCTGATTAATACGGTGTTCGCTGCTTTTACTGTGAGAGCTGAGGAGAGAGACCAACGGCATCACATCAGCGATCGCATCAGAAAAATGTTGGTTGGCTACGAAGTTTGGGCACGAGTATATTAACAGGGTTGGTTACGAAGCTGACCTTATCAGGAAGATGGGTGACGGTGACTCCTCGCTCATCCTCTGTACCCTTTCAAAGGAGTTGATGCTTACCACCCAAAAGGAGATCTTCAGAAAGCCACTGGAACCATTTCGCTGGCTGTCAGATGGGTTCTCTGGATTGCTCTACCCACTGATTCAAGAACTTCACTACTTTGTCGATGAGGAGATAAGCGTGCAAGACGGCTATGGTTTCGTGTTTCAGGGGCAGCTCAAGTCAAAGATATTCGGGTTGGATTCTGTGTAAATTGCACAGTCAATGATTACCGTTGGTGATATTCTGGACTCTGGCAGTCATGTCGGCTTTGTAGGGTTCTTGACTGGAGTGGAGGAACAGTTCTGCTGCTATCACGTGCACAAAACCACACAGATGTATACCATTTCGCGAAAGGATCTGCTTGCCAAATTGTAAGGCACTCACTTCAATCGGGAAGTGAACTCCATAACTCAAGATATCCTCGTCACCAGACTGTACAGCAAGTGGCAGCTCAAATGTAAGATCTGCGAAGAAACCAATCATCTGTATATGTAGTGTCCAATTTTCCACTACTGTCGAAGCATACCAACTTGGAAACAACCAGCTCGAAAACTCCCGCAGAAAGCTGGTTAAACGGACAGCTATTCGCACCAATAGAATCGTTTCCAAACGGTGGCAGCAGCCAAGCAGAGCCAGCTTTGAGTAGCAAGCCTGCAAGGATCTTTTGATTAACATCTGAAAGTCACGACTACGAGTCGCTCGTCTGCAGATGCTTAATATTCTTGGGCTGCAGGCAATTGTGAACTGTTTGTTATGTTTGTTATATGTCGGTCAATAAACACCGCTCCAGCAGGCCATTTTTCCGTCCGAGACACATCAAGACCTCCATCGAAGCCAAGGAAAGTCTCAGCAAGTACAGCCAGCTTGAAGAGTGGTAGCCGAAACCCGAGCCAAAAGAATAGCTCAGTGCTTGGTCTCGCAACTGTCTTCGAGGGCGCTTTCTCCAGAGGTTTACGGGATTGGGGAGGCAATTCCACCTCTCGCCACGGTTTGGAGGCGGAGGAGACCAGTGTCATAACAACCCCGAGGAACACCTTATATGCAAACGACTGAAACGATCAAACAGCCCCCGACCTGCGAATACTTTTTACGGCGGTAGGACAGCACTTGCGAAGGAGCTGAGCTGCAATATTATGGAAATCCGGTTGGACGAGTACCCATTTAAGAAGACTCAACACAAATCCGAAAGAGAATGCTTAGTTCATACCACCAATGCTGTCTCCGCAAATCGATTTCGAACTACAGTTTGCAGAGGCAACAGTCTGAGTCACTTCACCAAGCAATCTGATCTGACTGCAACAAGCTCTGGACTTACTCGGAACCGAAGTATCGTAGGAACTACCGTGAGGAACCCCGATGGGGCAGGCATTAAAAGAAAACGGCAGCATCAACACTACCCACGAAGTCGTACCGAAATCCTTTGACATTGTACTCTCTTCTAATTCCATCCGCAGAAGGATTCCAGAACAGTTTCGTAGCGGGATAATTGTTGCGCAACCGAATAGGGATGCTTCACCTCAGCATGCGCTGATGACTTCCCACACAGCATACGCTCACTACCTTTCATATTCAATTAGGTTCGGGCAACCCGAGCAGCGGTTTATTTAGCTAGCATTCGATTTGGGGGTCGGCCGTAACCTCCAATACTTCCTCCTCGAAGACTGACTTCTTCCTGAGTTGCTGTCTTCGTTCCACTTGGCGAGTTAGTTCACGTCCACGTTCCTGTTCCAGGTGCTCCAGTTGCCGCTTCATTTGTTTACGTGAGCAGCCGGGGAAGTAGCTCAGCAGCAGACTGTAGTCCGTACCGTAAACCAGAAGTAGCTAAATAGCTTGGCGGGTGCTACCTGGAACAACAGCTACTGTTCCGCTGCAGTCCATCTCACACAACTGTTGGGAGCCTATTCATCAGAGGACTCCACACGGGTGAGGTGCTTGCGGGCCTTAAGGTAAGACCGACCGGGATGCGGGTTTCTGACTCGCTTCGGGCGTATACTCTCGATGATTTCGACGAGGGTTGCTGACATTGTTCTTGGTTGATGCAAGTTAAAGGTATTATACTGAGAGTAGCATGGATACCAAGTTGGTTGGTAGTATCAATCGATCACGGGAACAGTTGGGTTAGCGTCTACGGTTGCTTGCCGTCTACTGCTGAACGCACAAGCACGCGCTTATGAGCCCCTGTGGTACACTTGGACCACAGGTAGAAAGGCACGCTGCCAAACGAGTAGCCTCGAGAATGCCACCAGCCCTCCCGTTTACAGTTATCGCGGTTCGCTAAAAAGTTGTTTTCCACCTTCCAGAAATGTGAGGGCCCATCAACTTCAAGGACAGTTTTACCTTGAGGCCGCTCCACAAGAAAATCAACGAAATAGGTTTCAAGGAAGATCTCCTTGTGGTGGGTATAGCCGATCTCTGTGAGGCACTTCCCGACATCCTCATGGAATAGGGATACTGTTGAACGTTGATTCTGGAGGTAGGCACGCTGGAGGTACTTGATATGATCCTCTGTGAGAATATTCAGTTGGTGGAGTTGCTGTTGGTTATTTGAGGACTGTCTCAGTAAATTGAAAAGCCGTAGTCTCGAATGCATATTTAAGCTGTTGATGTTGTGAGTTACAATGTCCATCAAAAACAGGTTCAAGACCTCAGGCGATATCAGTCGAAACTGACTGGATTCGATGTCATCAAGGCGTGACAATGCTGTCAGCACCCTTACCTTTTCGTTTAGGTGCAGTGGATAACGATTGAGTGCATCCATGAAGAAGCTGTTCAGGCGGTGCGGGTAGTAACGCTGTGGCAGCCGCGAGTACAGGTCAAGGGTGTTGAACAACAGCTGTTTTTTGTTGGTTGCTGTTTTATGGCTTGCCTCCTCAATAGCAATCTCGAGCCTATCGACCAGCCTATCCCCAATAATCTTCATCTTTCCGAGAGCGTAGCATGTCGTCGATAGGTCTGTTTCCGGCGAAAGTGAATCAGTAAGTCTCTCCAGAGTTTGTTCAAGAACTGCGGAATCTTCTTTCAAGTCGAATCGCATTCGATAAATACTTGAGAGGGCGACCAGAGTGCGTGGTAGCTCCTTTTTGGGTTCGATATGTTCGAGATGTTTACTCAACTGGCTTGCTATCTACATCACGCTCAGCTTTGGGTAATACTGAGCAACTTCCAACGTCTCCACAAATTGGTCAACGTCTTCAATCTCTGAACTCTTCAATGCACTGTAGGCATCTTCTTGCAGCTTTCGGTAGCATTCTTTAAGAATATCTGGTGGCTCGTGGGCCTGTAGTTCGAGCTTGTCATAGTTGCTAGCAGTCATACCTGCGTGCCTTTTCAGGTACAGCCTGTGATAGTTGGTGACGAACTGATGCACTTCCTCCCGCTCCATTGGCAAGTAAACCATCCTCAGCAGATCCCGAGCTGCAAGCTATTTGCCTCGCATTCGCTATAATTAATCATTGATAGCGACATGCAACCCTCACCGAAACGCCGCTTCTTCATCGGTCAGAACATTGATGTGCTGGACTCTGTCAAGCGTTGGCTCAATGCCGAAGTTCTCAAGGTAACCCCCAACGAGCTCTACGTTCACTACACCGGGTGGTCGGCAAAGTTCGATGAATGGCTGCCGCTGGAATCAGACAGGGTGCTCGTGCAGTGGTAGATCGGCAAGGAGATTCATCTGAACAATCGATTGGATGTCAAGCATGAGCTTGGTGGATGGCTGGAAGCGCGCGTGATTGAACGATAGGGGCAACGCGTGAAAGTTCATTTCAATAAGTACCACCCGAAGTATGATCTCTGGGTGGAGCTCACTGATCGGGAGCGCGTTGCCGAAATCGGCAAGTACAGCAAGGCATACGGTATTGGAAAGCGCCGCAGTAAGTTCGTTGTCAAGCTTAATGAACTCATTCTCGGTAATCCCCTCGCCTATCATAGCCAAACTCAAAAAGACTGATGGAGAACTGCGGGCGTCCCTACGCCACTGCAACCTTATCGTCAAGGAAATGGGTGCTGACGGTAACTGTCTCTTCCGGTCCATTTCCGACCAGCTCTACGGTAGCGGTTACCAATCTAACATAGGCTGTGAAGACTTCCACCTTGAAATCCGTGCGTTGTGTTTGGACTATGTCCAGCACTAACAGTACTTCTTCGAGAACTATATTGAAGGAGATTTCAATCACTACGTCACTCGCAAGCGTATGGATGGGTGTTGGGGGGATGATGTGGAGTTGCAAGCCATCAGCGAACTCTACGACCGACCAATTGAAATCTTTGTGAACGGCAGCACTCCAATAAAGACCTTCCACGAGGAGAATGATAAGAAGGTAGTGCCAATCAAACTTTCATACCATGGCAGCTGCCACTACAACAGTATCAAAGCGTAGGGGCACTTGGAGAAAGGTATCATGGAGCATCGCTTCGGTGAGTATGAACGGGCCATAGCTGGTGACTACAGTTAATGCAAGCGCAAAAGAGAGTTCTATCGCGACCAGTTTGCACAGACCAGTTGCCTCGACGAAGCCATAAAATCCATTGTGGATACGTAGCAAGAACTGAAGCAAAACGAAGATCTGAATAACGAGCTGATGCGCATGGTCGAAACCGATCAGATGCTGGACGAGATTGAACGATCCGAAATCAAAATGCTCGAGCACCAAGCTGAGTAGGCTCGACTCAAGGAATAGCTAAGGCAGATCGAAGCGAGAGAATTAGAGTCGGCAAGAAAGCAGTCTTTACAGGATATGCGATATCGGTAGGAGCTGTGGGTGCAGGGTATCCGCGAGCAAGGCTTCAGCGATGAAGAAATTATGTTCGCTGTGAGTGCTCGTGGTAACGACCCCGATGCAGTGCTCAACTACCTCTACGACCACTTCTGATTGCATACGGCTATTTATTTTATGACTGAGCAAACACCCACCAGCAGCACATTTGAGGAACTCAAGAAGGCACAGCAACAGGGTAACCGCAAGGTTGGATTGGGCTTCAAAGGTTCTAAAGTCAAACCTCCCAAGAAAATTGATAAGGCAAGACTGGTTGGCGAGAAGAAACCAAAGTAAGACCAACCGGCAGCCACAAGGCCAGCACCACCTCCGGAACCTGCATAGAGCAAGTCCACAATGATAAAACCGAAGAAGACCAAACCGATTCACCGCGAGCATCGCATCGTATGACCTAACCGTGTGATTTCTATAAAACAAATGTACACCGGGTACAAAGGCAATACAAGCGTGAACAAGTCGATGAGTAGCGTGAACACCCGTACACTTGGCGGCGAGAGCCAATTGGAGGGTCTACAGCGCGAAGTGGATAACTACACGCGCAAGCTCTAGCAATAGAAACGAAGGCTCATCACTGCTGAGGAAACGCACAAAGCAGTAACAAACGCCATTCATGCAGGTTATCCGGGAATACGAAGCTGAGAAAGAGAAGCTCGACCAAGTGAAGAAGCACAACTTCCAAAGTGAAACCTCCCATCTGCACACCAAAATCAAAAGCCTCGAAGCAAACATTGAGAAGGCCGTGAACATCTACGATGAGACTGTGTCACAGAACAATAAGCTCAAGGGCGAGATTGATATGCTTCGGCGGTAGAAGAAGAACCTCAAGGAGATCTATAGCAGCCTTTAGGAACAAATTGCCCAAGCCGAGGAGGAAAGCAACCGCAGACTCGAAGCCATCGAAGAGAAGTACGGACACATATTATGAAGAAAGAAGAGAACCGAAATGCTCAAGAACGAGATTATAGCCGTTCGACAACGCAACGCAGAGGACAAGATAAACACGAAGAAGCAGTTCGACGTCATGGAAAAGAACTATCTCGAGGAGAAGAAAATTCGTGAGGCAGCCAAACTGAACGAAAAGTCTGAAAAGTCCGAGCCGATCGACACGCAACCTGTGCTGAAGATGCGATTGAAGAAGCTAATCGCCAAGAACAAGGAAAAGGTAAAGGTGATCGAGCAGTATCAACGCAACATCAAGCAGATCGAAGAGGCATTTGAACAAATTCGCAAGGGGAGCGGCATAAACGACCTAGAAGAAATCACAAATACCTTCATTAAATCCGAAGAGCAGAACTACTCGTTGTACAACTATGTGGATATTCTTTCCCAGAATATCGATGGGCTGGAGGAGCAAAACCGTTCACTCGAGAAGAAGATAGTACAGCAGAGAATCGACAATGATGAGCGTAAGAAACAGTTGGCGGGTACTCCCGATGACGAGAAGAGAAGAATTGAGGTGCGCAACATGGTCCGTCAAAAGCAGAAGGTTGTAGAAGACCTTAACGAGCTGGTCCAGCGAATCCAGCCAGATTTAGAATCGACATTATTGCTGCTTGCACGGTCGAAGTACAACGACGATCCCAAACAGCTTTACGACTATGAGTTAGGTACAGTAGCTGATCTACTAAGGTTTTAACCTGAGCGACCGCAACATCGAGCAGTATCTTTCCGATTTGGAGAAATACATTAATATCCTGCTGGAATCGCAAAGTGAGGGCACACAAGCCGCAGTAATTCGCCAAACTGTTAACACGGAGACGAAAGAGGGTCCACGCGCGACTAATGCACCCATTTTTGCTGAATAACCACAACCGCGTGAGGAGAAGGAGATGATGGGAGAGACCGAGTTGAAAAAATTTGCGGAGGAGTACATTGATCGAAAGAAGGCGCGACTACGTGAATGACCACAAAAGCTATGATTGAGCTTAAGAACTCTTATAAATCTTTCATTTAAATCAGATGAAGCGCGATAGGGACATCAAACAGCAAAAGCAGGTCGATGCACAGGACAAGACCAAGAAGAAGCAAAAGAAGGACGAGTCCAGTGAAGAGGATGAGCCCGAACTGAGCGACAGCGAGGGCGCATCGCAGAGTGTTTCCGATGGCTCGGAAGGTTCAGAGCAAGATGTTGGTAAACCTGCTGTTGCACCCGTCAAGCCAGTCGTTACGAAGACTGTACCAAAGGGCAAGTCCGCAAGTGATGATGACTCCTAAGGAGCTGAAGATGACGATGGAGAATAGGATGGTGAAGAATGGGACGACGATGACGAGGACGATGACGACGAGTAATACGACGAGGAGTCAGAAGAGAGCGAGCCACCCAAGAAGAAGAAAAAGTGATGGTGGGTTGAATATGCCATCGGCCAATAATCTTTCGGGGCTATTTGAAATTGGATGCAGGCGAAACCTAAGCTATACGGCGATAAAGGAAGCCAGCCAGTGAGGGCAGTTCTCGCTCTTCTGGCTATTGGTCGCATCGACTTCGAATTTGTTCCCGTGGACCTCTCCTCCTTTGAGACCCGTTCCAAGGAGTATCGCGAGTTGAATCCCTTTGCTCACATCCCATTTCTCGTGGATGGAAAGTTTAAGCTCAGCGAAAGCAGCGCGATTCTTCTTTACCTCTGCGAGAAGTATCCTCACCTTCCCAAAACCCTTAGCGGAAGGACCATCGAGGAGCGTGCGATCATCAACCAATATCTCTCATGGTATCAAAACTAGTTCCGTCCGGTGTTCTTTGAGCCAATCGTGTTACGAATGCGTTTTCTGCTAACTGGAGAAGCGGGAATCTTCACGACCGCTTGTGATGAATTTAATTGGGCAAGAGTAGAAAAAACAGCCAAGCTTTTGGATAGGCTTCTCAAGATAGGTGGTAAGAGATTCCTCTGTGGAGACTAACTGTCTGTCGCAGATCTGCTCGTCTACTTCGAATACACTAACCTACTGATCTATGAAAGAAGCTATCCGGATTTGAAATTCATAAAGCAATGGGCCGATCGAATGGAGAGTATCCCAGAAGTTGCGGAGGTCATGAAGGAGTTCATGGAAGGACTGCAAGTCAAAAAAAATTCCCTTATGTCTGTTCGCCCGCCACCTAAACCTAAGCTCTGATATGATCAAATGATATTTCATACAATAAATTTTGTGGTTTGAAGCAAGCAACTCTTGGATTTCGAGTGCTGTTCTGTGTCAGATAGGCATTTCAAGTTGCCATTGAGTCGACATAATGAATCCCTTTCATGGCAGTCAGGAATATCAATGGGATATTGCTGAAGATATCCGAAAAACCCATTTGGCCATATCATCGTTTCACTTAGTAAATAGCCACCTCGAGCCAATCTTCATAAATTGTTTGCCAATGTAACCACACACAAAGCTTCGATTGTACGGTGATCGAACCGGCCAGCCAATGAGAGCAGTGCTGACGCTTCTGGCCATCGGTCGTATCGACTTCGAGTTTATCACAGTCGATCTCCATACCCTTCAAACCAGGTCCAAACAGTTCCTAGAACTAAATCCTTTCGGTCGGAGCCCTTTCCTGGTTGATGGAGAACTAAAACTTGCGGAGAGCAACGCTATCCTGCTGTACATCTGCTAAAAATACCCACACCTGCCCAAAAGTCTAAGTGGCAAAACGATCCAAGAGAAGGCTGTCATCAATCAATACCTCTCATGGTATCAGAACGAATTTCGACCGATATTCGCTGAGCCGATAGCGGTTCGCATCCGCTACCTACTCACTAAGAAGGATGGGATGTTATGTGCAACCAGCGATGAGTATGCACAAAAGCGAATTTTAGAAACCGCGAAGCTTCTCGACAAATTGCTCAGATAGGGAGGTAAGCAATTTCTCTGTGGTGATGAGCTCTCTGTCGCAGACCTACTGATCTACCACGAATACAACGACTTATTGGTCTACGAAATGAGCTTTCCGGACTTGGTGAGCCTTAAGTCTTGGCAGAATCGCATGGAAAGTATTCCGGAAGTTGCAAAGATCGCTCAAGAGGCGCTGTAACTCATACCGAGCAAAATAAAGTTCTTTAATTCTGTTCGGCCACTACAGCCAAGACTATGATCTGCCATTTTCATGATGCACCACCTATCATCAATCTCATTCGATTCGCTCGAAGACTGCGTAGTGCTTCTGGCCTTCCTTCTTGTCCACCTTTTTGCTCTCTTCGCTTGATGTATGCATCAAATGGATGCAAGGATCCCCCTGTAGCTCTTACTCAGTCATTTGGCGGAACATTTTGTGGGCAGAGAGGTGCTACATGTGCCAATTGTGCAGTTATTGAACATCGGTGATGCAGTAGAGACGACCTTTAGGCTTCAAAAGATAGGCGTATTCGCTGAGGAAGCCTGTGTTGATGATTCTTCTGCGGAAGTTTTTAGCTTTGAAATGTGGATCCGCAAAGCACACAAATATCTTCAGTAAGGAACCCCGTCGCAGATATTGGCACAGGTGGCGCATACTATTGGTTCGCACAACTGAAATGTTGTTGTACTGTCCTGGGTTCTTGATGCGCATACCTCGGATCTTTTATGCCACATAGTTAACCAGCTTGTCACGGATTTCAAGCCCGAAGATCAGTTTATCGGGAAAGGTAGGACTTAGAGTAAACAATAGCCCGCCGAACCCACACCCGACATCGATGATCTCGACCTGCTTCTCATGCTGAAGCTGAAGTGTATCGTACAGTGATGGATGCTCGACTGTGTTGCAATAGGCAGTCTCGTTCTACAATTGGCTACCACCGAAGAACGATGGGTAGTGTGCTTTCCAGTCTACATAGTTAGGGTTGAGCGGATAGGGAAACGGTGTGTTGTTGAGCGGGTTAATGTGCGCACGCATACGATATTAACCTCGCTTTGGGATGAGCCTGGCTTGCTTGCTGGGTAGACCTTCTTGCTGAGGATCCTCTTCCGAATCGTCACTATCTTTTCGCATCACTAAAAGAATTATTAAGTGGCTTGTTCTAACTTTGAGCAATAGTTATATTTCAACTCTTCTGGAAGATGGGGTTATGGACATTTGTATGGCCCTGCCTGCATTAATGTTAAAATTTCCGCTTTGTCTCATCCTCGACCGTTCCTATCAAGGTTAGTCTTATTACAAATGGTATCAAAAACGTTTGGGAAGAACAATCTTGCCTATATCAACCGAACATACCTTGGCTATGCCGGTGATTTTTGTCTTCTCGATCCTACTCTTCGATGATAAAGTCTCACTGGTCGACTACAATAATTGACTGAAAATTAGGTCATGAATATCCTTCTTCCGTTGTTGGGAGTGATCATCGTCCTTCCACTGTGTATCATCCTCTACCGCTCATACTAAGGATACGCCTACTACAACAGGGCCGTGAAGGCATTCGGCAAGAATAACGTCGCATTTATCAACCGGTCGTACATGGGGTTTGGAGCTTTCAATAAGGCGAACGCGAGGAACGGGAGTGACTCATCGTACGAACTAAACAATGAGATAAGAAAGAACCCTGACACCAAGATAGTCGTGGTTGCCCACTTCGAATTCACATCTTTCATGGTCTGTGACCCAGAGATGCTGAGGCAGATAGTCCAAGAATATCCACGTCATACCGAAAAGTTGAGACGGTTCATTTTCTTAGACAGCATGGAAAAGGGTCTTCTGGGTTCAGAGGGAGATGTCTGGAAAAAATCAAGAGGAATCATGTCAAATTTATTCCATTTCGACATCCTCAGGAAAAACGAATCCATTATGTACAATGTGACGGCTAAATGCATAGAAGGCCTCCACGAAAAGGAGAAGGTTGACCTCTTTAAGCTGGGTCGGATGATAGCAGCAGATATCGTGGTCGAGAGCCTGTTTGGCAAGGACTTTACGAATGTTCGAATTGGGGAAAATGTTCCAACATAGGAGATTCAGCTTATCCTTGGGGATATGTACAATGAAACTGTCCGCCCACTCAACATCATCCGCCACGTATTATTCGGTCGAGTAACATTGGATAGCAAATACCTTATCTCCTCACAGAGGGAGCTGAGAGATAGATTGAGAAATATTAATCAAGTCGGAATCAAGTACTTGCTGACCCAAAAAGAAAAGCAGAAGAAAGGAGAGCCAATTTCAGCATTTGTTGAGGCATACCTAAACCTCAATGATGAATCCTATTACGACTAAGCTGTCCAGCAATTGATCACCTTTTTAATCGCAGGGATGGACACAACTGGATCTCTGATCGAAGTAATCATCTACCAGTTGGCCGAGCATCCCGAGTACCAGGATATCATCCTTGAAAGCCTTAAATCCGAGCCGAACATTTACACGAATAAAAAATTGAACAACTTCATCTTGGAGACCATGAGGCTCCTGAGCCCTCTTAGGTACAGTATGGCAAGGGAAGTGGTCAAACCCTTCACGATAGGAGGGTTTAAGTTTGAGTTAGGGGATAAATTTCGACTGTGTTATGGCGCAGTCATGACAAACATGAAATACTTCGACAATCCTTGGGAGTTCAAGCCAGACCGCTTCAATAACCCTTTGCAACACCCCAACTCCTTCATGCCTTTCAGCGGTGGTGCACGTAATTGCATTGGCCAGCACATGGCAATGATGGAGTTGAGGGTTGCCACCACATAGATTCTCAAAAAATACAGGCTGGAGCGGACTGATTAGCAACTTCAAATGCACATGGTGGGTTTCCTCAACGAACCAATCACTCATCATTTGGTCAAGTTCATTACAAGGGAGTGATGATCGATCGTATAGATATATTTCTCGAATACCTCGTCACACAACTCGTTGATTTCTGAAGACAGATAGGAATGTTACTCGTTCATATCAACCCTCTTTTTAGTACAATATTATTGATGCAGAGCAAAATCAAGCTATACGGAGACAAGGAAAGCCAACCTGTTCGTGCAGTTCTCGCCTTGCTAGCGATTGGCCGAATTGACTTCGAATTCGTCCCTGTGGACCTCGCTACCTTCGAAACCCGTTCCCAAGAATTTCTTAAACTTAACCCATTTGCACATATCCCGTTCCTGGTCGATGGTGAGTTTAGGCTTGGCGAAAGCAACGCAATTCTACTGTACTTGTGTGACAAGTACCCGCAGCTGCCCAAGAGTCTCAGTGGAAGAACGATCCAAGAACGTGCCATCGTAAACCAATATCTCTCATGGTATCAGAACTAATTTCGGACAGCATTCTTCGAGCCGATCATGATGCGAAAGCGGTTCCTATTAACCGGCCAAGTGGGCATGTTCACAGAAGCAAACGAGCAATTCGCGTGGATGCGGATCGAGCAGACAGCCAAACTACTTGACCGAATCCTCCGGCTGGGCGGGAAACCATACCTCTGCGGCGAAGACCTCACGGTTGCTGACTTGCTAGTCTACTTCGAGTATACCAACCTGCTCCTTTACGAGCGAGTTTATCCTTAGCTCAAGTATGTAAAACTATGGGCCGAGCGGATGGAGGCAGTGCCCGAAGTGGCTTCCGTAATGAAGGAGTTCTTGGTTACCTTACCAGCCAAACGAGTAGCTTTGATGTCGCTTCGACCGCCACAACCCAAGCTTTGATAGTCGTGAGTGTAAAGAAGGATTGGCGTCTCAATTAAAAAGAAAGGCAGTCTTAAGACTCCGAGACTTGGCTGTTTGGGCGTTTCTGCGTAACTCTTGAAAGATGCTTTTACAATGACTATAAAAAAGGCCATTGAGAGTATTGAATACAATTGGTCAATAACTTAATTATATAAATCAGGTTGCTTTTATCCGTTTGAGGGACTGTTCTCTGTCCTGCTTGATCAGCAGGTTTTTGTATACAAGCATGCCGACGCAGCCTACTGCTCCCAAGGCTGAGACAACTCCCAAAAGTATCTGAAGTGCCTGAAGAATTAGGTTGCGACTACGGGGATGGACCTTCAGTTGGACGACCAGTAGCAGCACGAACAGACAGGTTAGCTTGGCCAACGTCATGTAGCTGATACTCTTCACGGTCATCCCCTTGATGTCAAGGAGTTTCCTTACTGTCGCAAAGCTGTTCTTGACGACAGCGAATAAGTTTTCCTTGGAGTTCGCTCGGTTACGGAAGTTGCGGTAGTACGATAGTTTGTCCCACTGTGCAGGCAGCTTCGGCTTCATTTTCGGCTTCGGTAGGACAACAGTGTGATCCGACGACGGCTCCGAAGCGTTCTCGTCATCGAAGTTCATAGTATCAGTGTTCATTCTCTTGGCGGGAATCTCCTTGACTGTAGTTTGGCGAAATTTTGCTGGAGTCTCCCTCATTCCATCGGAGGGTTCGACAAGGCCGCTCGGCTGGGTATATATCGGTACGAGCTGAATATCACGGAGCCTCTCCAGCCTATCCCTATCGGACTTCGTTAGTCTTACATCTGGACTCAGAATTTACTTGAGAGACTGGGGTAGGATGTTAATGATGCCTTTAGTTAGCATCCTCTCCTTCATCTCAGGCGTCAGTTCATCCAGCACCTCTGCAGCTCTATCGGGCTGCACCTGTTCAAAGAACGGCTTCATCAGCACCTTGATCAATGATGTCGATTGGATGAACCAAAGGTCACACATCAAATCGAACGGTGAGCGTTCTCGCAGAGTGCGCTGCAAGTTTTCTGGAAAGTAAACGATAAGGCCTTTTTGGATGAGCTGAGTAAGGCAAAGCTTGACGTAACTCTTGGTGACAAGCAACGTTAGCCAAAACAGAGCTATAGTCAGAGGCTGGAGGATGGTCAGAAGAAAGAGATGTACAGCTACGTAGGCACCGACTCGCAGTAGAAGCAGCCGTCGGTCAGTCATAAATTTGTTTATAATACGTCATGAGGCCGTAGGTCGGGCTACTCCCACAACAACGAGCGTCCTTCGAACTATATTAAGCTAATTAATTATAAAGCATAAATGTACGGGAAAGTCAGGAAGTTACTGCTTGGTCGTTGGCAGGTTTTTCCTTCGAACGCTTTCGCAACCTATCCAAAGCATCTTTCTGACTTTGGGTTTCAGGGTAGGGGTTGTCCTTTTGGAATTCGTGCAGTCGGGCCTGTTCGGCATTCAACTAGAGATTCGGTGGTTGACGAGTGGGTTCTCCTCGTTGCAGGTTCTTTCGTTGCTTGATAAGATTCATTAGGGAGTCAGGCCTTCGAGTGCTGGCCGCTGTGGCCTGTGTGGGTTGTTGATGAAAGGCTGCTTCAGATCTTTGTGCTGGCGAATGTCTTCTCGGCTGTTTTTTGTCTGTTCGTTCGCCATTCATCACATAAGCATCGGATGGGGTGTTTCCTTCGAGAAGCCTGTTAATTTCACTTACTTCCGCCTCCTCTGAATGTTGCTTTTGCTGGTTTGGTTGCCTACTTGACAAAGCCAGCATGTTAGAAGGTTGTTGTAGCTGTTCTTGGCAATGGGTCAGTTAGGCACGGAGCTCGACTGAAATCGCAACGAGTTGCTCCCTCTCTTGAATGAGTCCCTCATTTTATTGCTGAATATCAACGACCTCCTCTCTGATTCTCCGAAGCTCATGCTCGACCATATCTAATGCCTCTTTGGTATCTTTGTACTGCTCCTCCGTCTCTTTGAGATTGCGACAGCGTTCCTGGAGTCGAGCTATCTCCACTTCCGACTGGTTGAGACGATCTCTGTAGCGGTACACTTCTTGCTCTTTCTCGTTAATGCGGTCCTTGAGCATATAGGTCTCATCCTTGTTGAGCTTTATCTCTCTGTCTTTGAGGTCCATTTTTTGGCTGAAGCTGTCCCGCACATCTTGCATCTCCCTCGACATTCTGGAAATGATGTCTTTTAGTTCTGTATTTTCCTTTTCGAGCGACTCGAGCCTCTTTTGTTCGTAGGCATCTCTCAGTACCGACTCCTGCTTGCCGTTGGGAACTGGCGGTATCTTGACTCCAGATCTTCTTTCGAACCACATATCATCCACAGGTCCCATGTCCTAGCTGAAGTATTTGGAGAACTCGGGTGCATTATTGGCTGGCTATTGGTCCTTCTTGGGTTCTTGATGCAGTTGTTTGGTCCTTGCCTCGCTTTTATACTTAATGAATTCTAACTTGAGCGTCTCGTATTCGTTGGTACGAGTCTCGGCCGTGAACCGCAGTTTTTCGACAATAATCTTGAGCTCGCCCACAGTCTTGTTGGCATCCTCAAGCTCTTTTGTGAGCTCTTAGATACGGCTCGTCTTGAGCTAAATATCGTTGCGAGACGCCCGCTTCTCCTATTCAGCGCTCTTCATGAATAGGTGAAACCGACCTTCGGCATCCTCTTCAACCTGCCTTCGGTGCTTCTAGAAATCCTGAACCTGCTTCTTCAGCTGTTGACTAGTATAACCGAGCCGCTCGTTATCAACTCTGAGCTACCTGACAACCTCTTCGTATCGGCGCATTACCTTGCCCTTCTCGAGGGTGAGCTCTTCAACCTTTTCTGCGAACTGTTTCTTCAGCTCAGTTGTCTTATTTTTACGGTGCTGTTTGTACTCGGCGTACTCCTGAAGCACCTGTTCTTTCT
>ERZ724508.897-NODE-897-length-19426-cov-5.782923_pt1 | contig 19426 bp, 20 predicted proteins | sample MGYA00376041_ERZ724508 | MGnify/ENA primary metagenome ERZ724508 (study PRJEB28724, sample SAMN07190887) | wastewater metagenome | isolation source: effluent of sewage treatment plant in Hong Hong | place: USA: Christiansburg, Virginia | collected 2016-03-01 ...
GACGCTGCTGGTTGAACCACGACACCCATTTCAGGGTTTCCCACTCCAGCGCCTCGACCGTTTTCCACGCCCCCAGCTTGTGCACCAACTCGGTCTTGTAGAGGCCATTGATGGTCTCGGCCATGGCGTTGTCATAGCTGTCGCCGGTGCTGCCAACCGAGGGCTCGATGCCCGCTTCACCGAGGCGTTCGCTGTAGCGAATGGACAGGTATTGCGAGCCGCGGTCGCTGTGGTGAATGAGCCGGTGCGGGTCCGGCCGCCGCGCATGCAGGGCCTGTTCCAGCGCATCCAGTACAAACTCCGTGCGCATATGCCGGCTGACGCGCCAGCCGACGATGAAGCGCGAGTACACATCCACGATAAATGCGACATAGGCAAAGCCCTGCCAGGTCGACACGAAGGTGAAGTCGGCGACCCAGAGCTGGTTCGGCCGGTCAGCGGTGAACTGGCGCTTGACCAGGTCGCGAGGCCGGGGGGCGGTCAGGTCTGGCCAGGTCGTGCGAAGTCGTTTGCCCCGGACCACGCCCTGCAGGCCCTGGACGTGCATCAGGCGCTCCACGGTACAGCGGGCCACGGGCAACTCCTCGCGGTGCATCTGGCGCCAGACCTTGTCGGCGCCATAGACCTCGCGGTTGGCTTGCCAGACGCGGCGGATATCCATCGAGAGGGAGGCGTCACGCTTGGCACGGTCCGACTGCAGGTCGGGATTGCGCAAGCGGGCGGCATGGCGACGATAAGCCGACGGGGCCACCCGCAGGGCGTGGCACAGGGGCTCGACCCCGAACCGTTCCCGGTGCTCGTCGATGAAGCCCCAGATCACTTTAAACGGCGGTCGAGCTCCGCCTGGGCGAAAAAAGCGCTGGCCACCTTCAGGATCTCGTTGGCCCGCTTCAGTTCACGGACCTCGCGCTCCAGCTCCTTGACGCGAGCATCGGTGGCGGGCGCATTGGGGGCGGCGGGCGCGACCGCCTTGCGGATCCAGTTGCTCAGGGTCTGCGGGGTGCAGCCGATCTTGCCGGCGACGGCCTCGATGGCAGCCCACTGGGAGGCGTGGGCCTCCCGGACCTCATAGACCATCCGGACGGCGCGCTCGCGGACCTCAGGTGAAAACGTGTTGGGCTTGGGCATAATGGCTCCATTCTCTCAAAGGTTGGAGCCTCCGCGAAACCCGGGGCGGTTCATTCCACTTTTTCCCATACCGCAAAGAAATGACTCGATGAGAGATATTTTTTTGGAAATAATCGCGTTAACAATGCTTAGTGGATTAGCCCTGAATGAGAATTTCTCTATTAATTAAATCAGTCATGATTAATCATTGAAATCATAGCAAGAAACGGGATAACGGTAGTTGATTTGTATTTGGTGCGGACTGTAGTGTGGTACTAATGCCATAAATGTTAATACAATTCAGTGACGGGCGGTTATTTTCAGTATTATTTTGAAGAATTGCGGGTTTATGAATAATGGTGGTCCATTGTCCATGGGCTCTTAACTGCCTCTGTATAGGGGGGAATACAGGAACTAAACGAAGGAGCACATAGTGAAAACCATGCTGGTTTCGGCATTTGCCGCAACAATGATTCTCGGATGTAGCGTAATGACTGCCGACAAAGCACCCTTGCTAGGCCAAGAATGGATTATCGAGGATATCGCAGGCGGTGGTGTAATCGACGATAGCCAACCCAGTCTACTGTTTCTGGCAGATGGCCAGTTGGCCGGGAGTGGCAGCTGTAACCGTATCATCGGAAGCTATCAATTAGATGATAAGCAACTGACGATTAAGCCCGCCGGAACAACAATGATGATGTGCCCTGAAGCACTTATGAATCAGGAGAACAAGCTGCTGAAGTTGCTGCCGACGATAAAAAGCTACCAAATCGACAAAACGGGAGCACTTGTTTTAACAACTGCCAACGGAGAAGTCATTGTGGCTCGCCATCACGATGTGAGCGTGGCTAATTAAACGGCCGGTTTGAGCTGATCAGTACCCTTCGATGCCCGTCTGTATTCTCTGGCATCGAATGGGTGTTTTCCTGTATCAGGTTGCCTTGGATTTAAGCCGCTATGTTTGCGAAATAGCTTTGCGCAGATGATGCCAAAGTACGGCAAAAAATATAAACAACAGGCCTGCTACTCCCACAAAACCAATATAGCCAAACAGGCTGCGTATGCTAACGTTGTACTGAATTCGTTCTTTTTTCACCTGAGAATGACCAGTAAGGATTGCTTGGCTTAAGTCGGTGCTTACTACAGCACTTGGGCCGATAATCTTACTGCTATATCGCGTTGATTTTTTATAGGATTTGAAGTCTATTTTTGTCGTTTACTTGCTGCTTAATTAACCAGAAACCACTTATTTTTCACTTCCGCCATAACTTGCAAAAAGTCAATCTTGTGCAATACCTATGATCATGGAAAGCTGATGGTCTGAGCCTAATAACTCTATCGATGTAATGTTTTTTTATGGTTCTGCAAGTGCTCGCTATTCGTAGTTTGTGTGAATGGTTGACCGTGGTATTGCAAGGAGTAATGGATATGACTGGCATGGCTCTGGGGCTTGCTTCAATGGCGTCATCGGTAATCAATCCGGTAGGTCGATCCTTTGTGTTGGGTTTGCCGGACAGGCTAGGAAACTACTGCGTTGGCATAGCAGGCATGGTCTGGAAGATCCCTTCGGGAGCTTATCAGCCTGGCGATCGGGTGCGCGTGTTGAATGCTGAAGAGGATCTTCTTGAGGTTGAGCGCGTTATTAACTAACGAACAGCAATCATTCGGTGCGATGATGAGTATTCGGCTGAATGCATCTCTGCCGCACCGTAAAAAGCGGCCTGTTCCAGGCGAGCGAGGTCTTTGACGTTTTACCTCATTGATACCAATGTCATGATGGCCTCGTGCATCGATGATGCCTCACTAATCATGAATGAGTATAGTCACAATTTGCCGTTCAGCCAGACAATCCATCGTCAGGAAAAGGTACTTGAGGTGTGCAGCGGTATTGGCTGAAGAGATTGAAAAAACTGAGACTGCTTATGAGGGCAAAGCGAGCACGACCCGATTTCACTCAAGCGATCGATACGCATTGGCGCAAACGTCGCATTGAGTGGAATCGGTTGCACGACTAGGACTCGGTACTTCTTAGGACTCGGTACTTCTCATTGGAAGCGTGCGGGGCCCTGAATCAGCCTGCATGGTGACCTGAATGATGGCGTCTAGGTCAAAGGTGGCTGGAGTAGTGGCTTGCACATTTTCCAACTGCACATCCCGAATGTCGTTCAAGTTGATCCGCATGACGTGGTGATCATCGTGTGAGGTGGCAAGCAGGTGCATTCCCTCGGGAGAGAACACTAATCCTTGCGGGTGAATGCGCCTGTTGGCCGCAGCGGAGAGCGACGACTCAAGTGTTAGCTGCAGGGTTTTGTTGTTTAGCAGTGCTTCTTGAATCGTTTCCAAATGCACAATCGCTGCACTACTGGTGTTCTTCTCCTTTATGGTTGGCCAGATGTGTATCTTGCGTGTCCATTCCGCGTACTCGCGGTTTTGGGATTGCTTCAGCGTGCTTTCTGCTCGCTCGAATAAGGGCTGAAGGTCCTGCAACACTTGGTTGGGCAGAATGCAAGACAGGCAGCCTTCCATCAGCTTAACGGCGGCCGCAGTTCTACCGTTCATCCAACGGACTTCAATAGTGGGGGCGCGCTCACTGGTTTCCCACGTGGGGTTGCGGCTACGGTCACGGCGAACTTGATGGATTCGCCCTTCCTGTGCCAGCTGCTCAAGATCCCGTTCGATGGTTCTAGGTGAAACACCAGGAAACCTAGCTTTCATCTCCATCGAATTAAGGGACAGATCCTGCAATAAGTGAATAATGTGAGTAAGTCTTTCTTGTCTGTCCATACGTCTAAAAATAGTTGTCCTTTAATGGTGTTCTTAAATCATAGTTTGGCGACAGCTTGTGTCGTTAATGCCTTGATCTGTTTGCTTAAATGCACTTTTTTGGGGCGACGGGCCATTTATGACTAGTTTATCGGCTTTAGGTACAAAGTGCTTTTGTTTTGCTATGGGCACTGGTCGAGGAGGCTTGTATCCTTGTTTCTCAATAATTTAGGTCCTGAGTATGCCGAATTCCGAATCCCCAATGACCTTTCAAGGACGAAAAGCAGCTCGAGAGGGTAGTGAGCTGCGTCGCCTGAGCATCTTGCAGGCTGCCCTGCGGGTTGTGGCGCGGGACGGTGTGCGAGGGGTGAAGCATAGGGCGGTGGCCGCAGAAGCGGGTGTGCCGCTGTCCGCAACTACCTATTACTTTAAGGATATCCATGACCTGCTGACAGATGCTTTCACGCTCTATGCCAAGGAGTCGGTGGAGAACTATATCGACCCTTTCTGGAGCCGAGCCAATCTCTGGCTAAGTGCCTATCCAGAGGGAGTGCGTGAGCATCCTGAGCAGCTTGCAGAGGTGCTGGATCATCTGGCCCAGTTGGGGGCTGAATATGTCTTTATGCGTTTGCAGACTCTGCGGGACAATATTCTTATCGATAATGCCTTTCGCTATGCCGCGCTGACGGATATTCGTATGCATGCCTTGGCGCTTCAACATGATCAGCGGCTGATGGGTAACTTCACCCGCTTGCTCGAGTATCTCGGAACGCGCGAGGTTGAGTCGGCGGCCCGCTCGCTGATGAGTACGATACGCCGCATGGAGTTTGAGGGCATGCTGAGTGTTCCGGATCGCTTTACATCAGAGTGGGTTAGTCAGGTTATTTCCCATCAACTACGGGCCATGTTGTCAGTATGAGTACGGGCTTGCAGCGAGTAAAAATTGATCCGGAATGGAAGAGTGCACTTGAGGGTGAGTTTCTAGCACCGTACATGCATGAACTGCATTCTTTTCTGGAGGGCGAAAGACTGGCAGGTAAGGTGATCTATCCGCCCGGGCCGGAAATGTTCAATGCGTTTAATACAACGCCACTGTCGAAGGTAAAGGTTGTCATCCTAGGGCAAGATCCTTATCACGGGGAGCGCCAATCACATGGCCTCTGTTTTTCCGTACGACGAGGCATTTCGCCGCCACCTTCTCTGGTCAATATCTACAAAGAAATTCAAACAGATCTTGGCATTACACCGCCACGCCATGGTGAGTTGACGCATTGGGCAGAACAGGGTGTTCTGCTACTCAACAGTGTGCTGTCGGTACAGGCAGGTTTGGCGGCGTCACATCAGAAACGAGGTTGGGAAACGTTTACCGACGCGGTTATTCGCGTATTGAATGAGGAGTGTGAGCATCTGGTATTTATGCTCTGGGGGAACTACGCCCATCGCAAGGGTCGGTTTATTGATGTCGAAAGGCATCTGGTGTTGAAGTCTGCGCACCCCTCGCCACTTGCGGCTAATCGTGGTGGCTGGTTTGGCTGCCGTCATTTTTCACAGGCTAATCGTTATCTTGAGGCGCATGGTGTGGCGCCTATCGATTGGTCATTGCCGGATTGAGGGTGTGATGTCGGATGTTCCTGTTGTACTGCTAGAAGAGCGAGCGCTGAATAACGGTTTGGTGCTTGCCATGGCAACGCTTAATAATGAGCGAGCCCTGAACTCACTCAGCTTGGACATGATCAACCTACTCTTGCCGGCCATGCAGCGCTGGGCGAGTGATGAGCGTGTGGTGGCTGTTTTTTTACAGGGTGCGGGTGAGAAAGCATTTTGTGCCGGTGGTGATGTGCGCCGAATTTGTACCGGTGTACGCGAGAACGGCATTGATGATCCTTATGCACAGCAGTTCTTCACGGAAGAATACAAACTGGACTTTCTGATTCATTCCTTTCCCAAGCCGGTAATCGTGTGGGGGCAGGGGATTGTCATGGGTGGTGGAATTGGCCTGATGTGTGGTGCATCTCATCGAGTGGTCACAGAGACCTCGCGCCTGGCAATGCCAGAGATCACGATTGGACTTTACCCTGATGTAGGGGGGTCACATTTCCTGTCGCGATTACCAGGAAGGCTTGGCTTGTTTCTGGGTATGACGGGTGTGAGCCTGAATGCCGGCGATGCCTTGTTTGCAGGGTTTGCGGATTATGCCGTTGCTTCTGATCGCCGTCAGGCAGTGTTGGCATCGCTGACCTCACTGGAGTGGTCAGCAGATACGATGGAGCATAAGAATCAAGTCTCGATGGTGCTGCAGGCAGAGCAATGTCCTGATCTTCCTGTTTCCGAGTTACAGCCACGCATCGCTCAAATTAATGAGCGCGCTGCAGCTGACGACTTGCCGACACTCCATGCCGTATTGACCGCTCCTGCAGCAGATGATGTTTGGATGGATCGTACGGCGCGCACGCTGGCTAAGGGCTCGCCCACTTCTGCTGCACTGATTTTGCGGCAATGGCAGCGGGGCCGTGAGATGTCATTGGTGGATGTGTTTCGTGAGGAGCTAACACTGTCGACGCAGTGCGCCCGCCATCCGGATTTTATCGAAGGCGTACGTGCATTATTAGTCGATAAAGATAATGCGCCCGCATGGCAGCCAGCAACCGTTGCCGAAGTGACAGAAGATTGGATTGCCGGACATTATGTTGAGCCTTGGCAGGGTGAGCATCCCCTCAGCAATTTGGTGTAACGCGATTACTCTTCCTTTTCTGAATCCAATGCATAGGGAAGGTCAAGCTTATGCAGCGATGGGCCCTGTAGGCCAAGAGTGAGCTCACCATCATGGATGGCGGCATTTTTCACGATCGCCAGTAATTCAATGCTGTTTTCTCCGCTACGGGCCATGTTCACCACATCGCCCACATGTTTCTCGCCGGAATAGATGCCGGTTTCTGCAGAGGGTTGTGCGTCGGCTGATAGCCGGTACAGGCGCTGCTTTAACTTACCGCGGAAATAAAGGCGCGCCACTATTTCCTGCCCGGTATAGCAGCCCTTGGTGTAGCTCACACCACCCACGGCAGGGTAGTTAAGTTCCTGTGGCTGAAACTGGTCTCGAGTAGTTGCCTGTATACGGGCAAGGCCTGCGCGAATCTCGGCAAGATGCCAGGCGTTCTCGGTGGTGGCCAGCGCCTGCATTGGCTGCAACTCTACGGTGATTTTTTCTGCCTGTGCGGCAGACATAATCAGCAAATACCGATCTGTCGTAACCGCCGCCACAACGATGCCGTCAGCAGTAGTAGCCGCTTGGCCTGACGCGGGTAAGGCGGTCTGCAATAGTTGGCTCAGTGCAGCAGCTGCTTGGGCACCGTCGATACCCAGCAGCGGCGCATCATCAGAGGCCGCCAAGGTGACCTTGGAGAAGATGCTGAATTTTTTCAGGTGGGCATGCGCATCGGCCAGCTGATCTTGTGGCAGTAAAAGATGCACGGTGTTTCCGGATGGAACCGCGAGATATGTGAAGAGTGCACGCCCCTTCAAAGAGCAAATGGCCCCCGGCAGAACCTTACCTTGTTCAACTTCCCTAAAGTCGGTGCTGCATTGCCCTTGCAGAAACGCGTAGCTGTCCGCGCCACTGACCTGAAGGTTGGCCAAGCCCGGCAAGGGAGTCATAATCAGTGACGTACCGGCGGGGACAGTGTCAGCCAGAGGCATCAAGGGTAGGGCAGACCAGTTAAAGGACATTGGCGGAGTTCCAGGGTGAGTCATAACTATGTTATGGGGGCTTTTGACTGGGAAACAAGCGTATAATTAGCCGCTGCCCGGTACGAGACCGGGCATGGAGGAGGACATCATGACATACGAGCTTACGGACCATGAGCGCCGGATTACCTGGAATTGCCGTCGTGGTTTGAAAGAGCTGGATGTGTTCCTGAGTCCGTTCATGGAAGAACATTACCGGGGTCTAAGTGACCACGACAAGGCTGTCTTTGAGCGCCTGCTGACCTGTGAGGACATCGACCTGTTCCATTGGTTTCTGGGCGATGAGTCAACGCCGGATCCCGAGTTGGAGCGCATGATTGGCCTTATCCGTTCCCGTGTGGCGACCTGTTCTTGAACCTCGCCCCTCACGTATTCAACGCATTATTCTGATTATTTTCCATGCCCTTGCCCTAGTAGCGGCAATGCAGGCTATTTTGCCTTTTCAGTGGCAGATAGCAGTGGTCCTGATCTGGCTTGGGCTTTTTCTGTACGAGATGATCAGCTGGCGCCTCCCACTTTCCATTACGCTATTACATGAGCGCATCGGGGATTGGTGGCTGGAAGATGCCGAAGGCAATGCTGCACGAGCACGCCTACAACGTGCCATGGTCTGGCGTTATCTGGTGGTCATGGACTTTCATATTCTGGAGGGAGCCGCGCCACGTAGACGCCGGGTTGTTCTTTTCCCAGACAGTGTGGCGGTGGATGATTTCCGGCGATTGCGCGTGCGGCTGTTACAGGGCCCGCCACCCGGCAAGCTGTTGCGCGAGTAGCGGAATATCTCCCCTGTTAGCGCATAGACTTGCTCAGAGAGCCCAGTATTCCTCGCAGCAACTGGCGTCCAACGTTGCGGCCTAACTCTGAACTGGCCGCTTTTACGGCGCTCTTGGTCGCTGACTCCCAGATAGAGTCGGGCTCTTTGGCGCTTGTTCGTGCGGCGGTTTTGGCCGCCTTCTCAGCCGCGACAGCCTCGGTTTTTGCCTGCGCCTCTGCCGTATCCTGCGCCGTACGTAGACTTAATATCTCGTGGGCAGATTCCCGATCCAGTGTGTTTTCATAGGCACTGCGGAAAGGGGAGCGCTGCATGATGGCGGCGCGTTCTTCTGGGGTGATGGCGCCCATGCGTGAACGAGGTGGACGGATCTTGGCACGCTCCACCGGTGAAGGAATGCCCCCTTCGATCAGCGTGGAGACAAGCGCTTCACCAACGCCCATTTCTGTAATAGTGGATGCGACATCCAGGCCCGGTTTAGCACGGAAAGTGTCTGCAGCAGCCTTAACCGCTTTTTGATCGCGGGGGGTGAAGGCTCGCAAGGCGTGCTGCACGCGATTGCCCAGTTGCCCTAGTACCGTATCTGGCAGATCCAGCGGATTCTGTGTGACGAAATAGATGCCCACGCCTTTGGAACGAATCAAGCGGACAACCTGTTCCACTTTTTCCAACAGTCCCTTGGGAGCACCATTGAACAGCAGGTGGGCTTCGTCAAAGAAAAATACCAAAAGAGGCAGCTCAGCGTCACCACGTTCGGGTAGGTGCTCGAACAGCTCGGACAACAGCCAGAGCAAGAATGTCGAATATAAACGAGGCTGCTGGTAAAGTTTATCCGCAGCCAAAATATTGATGTGCCCACGACCTTCTAGCGTCGTTTGCATAAAGTCTTCGAGCTTTAGCGCAGGCTCACCAAAAAACTTATCCGCGCCTTGTGACTCCAGTGACAGCAGTTGGCGTTGCAGAATGCCCAGCGTTTGCTTGGTGACATTGCCGTAATCCTTACCCAGCTGTGCGGTATTGTCGGCGGCATACGAAACCAGCGATCGAAGATCTTTGAGATCGAGCAGCAACAGGCCTTTGTCATCGGCATACTTGAACAGCAGGGTGAGTACCCCCTCCTGCACATCATTAAGATCCATCAAGCGTGATAGCAGTAGCGGGCCCATATCAGAAATCGTTGCCCGAACAGGATGGCCTTGCTCGCCAAACACATCCCAAAACACCGTAGGATAAGCCTGCATACGGTAGTCTTCGACGCCGATTTTGGCCGCACGCTCAACCATCTTTGGGTTTTCAGCACCTGCTTGAGAGATGCCGGCAACATCCCCTTTTATATCCGCCAGAAAAACAGGCACACCCAAGTCAGAAAAGCCCTCAGCAAGAATTTGCAACGTAATGGTTTTACCAGTGCCGGTCGCGCCGGCAATCAGCCCATGACGGTTGGCGTAGCGGCCTTCAAGAAAGCAGGGTACTTCACCCTTGCCGATAAGAATTTGCTTGCTGCTCATTCACAATTCCCGAGGTATGAGTCAAAAGAAATGGTTTACCCCGTGAGCAACGAGCTGTCAAAGGCAGATACGTGAACGTACCTGCCTAAGAGTCAGGAATTGCCCGGGGTCAGAATAGTGTCTCTGACTTTAGGTAGTAGATCAGGGTAGTCCAGCGTGTAATGCAAGCCGCGGGATTCTTTGCGTGCCTGTGCCGAACGGATAATCAGTTCTGCCACCATCACCAAGTTGCGCAGCTCGACTAAGTTGATTGAGATGCGGTAATTGCTGTAGTACTCATCAATTTCACGCTGTAGCAGCTCAATGCGATGCAGTGCACGCGCCAGCCGTTTGTCGGTACGAACGATACCGACATAGTCCCACATAAAACGGCGCAGCTCTTCCCAGTTGTGCAAGATCACAACGTCTTCATCGGGGTTTCGCACCTGCGACTCATCCCAGTCCTTACAGGCCGGTGGTATTGCGGTAGTGCTAGCTTTTTCCTGAATGTCGCGGGCGGCTGCCATGGCAAATACAAAACACTCCAGCAGTGAGTTGCTGGCCATACGATTCGCGCCATGCAGCCCGGTAAAAGAAGTTTCACCGATGGCATAAAGGTTTTCGACATCCGTGTGACTGTTTAGGTCGACCATAACGCCGCCACACGTGAAGTGCGCTGCTGGTACCACTGGGATTTGGTCTTTGGTGATGTCGATGCCGAATTCGAGGCACTTTTGATAAATAGTCGGGAAGTGGCTGGTAATAAACTCTGCTGGCTTGTGGGTGATGTCCAAGTAAACGCACCGCAGGCCGAGACGTTTCATTTCATAGTCGATAGCGCGAGCCACAATGTCGCGTGGAGCCAGTTCGGCGCGCTCATCGAAATCTGGCATAAATCGTTCGCCGGTAGGCAGGCGTAGATAGGCGCCTTCACCGCGCATCGCTTCAGTGATCAGGAAAGATTTGGCTTGCGGGTGGTACAGACACGTCGGGTGAAACTGGTTGAACTCGAGGTTAGCCACTCGGCACCCCGCACGCCACGCCATGGCGACACCATCGCCCGTCGCGATGTCGGGGTTGCTGGTGTACAGATAAGCCTTGCTGGCGCCACCGGTCGCCAGCGCCACAAACTTGGCTCGGACGACTTCTACTTTGTCCGTCTCGGTGTCCAGTACATAGGCTCCCAGAACCCTGTTTTTTCCAGGGAGGCCGGCTTTCTGTGAGGTGATCAGGTCGACGGCTACCCGGTTTTCCAGCAGGCTCACATTAGGGCATTCACGTACGCGGCTGACTAGCGTGGTTGAAATAGCACGTCCGGTAGCATCGGCAGCATGAATAATGCGCCGATGTGAATGACCGCCTTCACGGGTGAGGTGAGGCTGGGCGGCTGCATCCAGAGTAAAGCTGACACCCTGATCAATCAGCCAGCGGATCGCATCTGGCCCGTTTTCAACGGTGAACTTCACTGCATCTTCGTGGCACAAGCCTGCTCCAGCCACCAGCGTATCGGCGATGTGAGAGTCGGTAGAGTCGGTTTCGTCCAGTACGGCGGCAACGCCTCCCTGTGCCCAGTAAGTGCTGGCATCGGTGAGCTCAGCCTTGGACAGGACCGCGATACGCAGGGAAGGATCTAGGCGGAGGGCCAGAGTCAATCCGGCGGCACCGCTACCGATGATGAGAACGTCGTACAGATGGTCAGACATGGAAAGCGCCAGATGGACGACCGGAGTGTCGCTGATTCTGAAAGTATACGATGGATGTCCGGTCACTAAAATCCGGCAAAACGAGAATCTCTTTGGTGCGAGCTTACAATTCCACACTGTTCAGCACGGCGGAGCATCGTTAATTTTTGGGCCATCCGCGGAGCTGCTTATATTGCTCAGTGCAAAGCCCTACTTTCAAGGAGGTTCCCATGCGTTTGGCTCGTCAGGTAGTTAGGTCTGCTGCCATCCTGTGTCTGGCCGTAGTAGTGCCCTTAGCTCAGGCGGCTCTGCCTGACTTCACACCGCTGGCCGAGAATCAGAGTAAGGCAGTTGTGAATATCAGTGCCTCAGCCAAGAGCAAGGGACGCACCATGCCTAATCAGCAGGAGGTGCCAGAGATTTTCCGGCGTTTCTTTGGCGAGGAGTTTGGTTCACAAGCCCCTCGCGATCGGCAGTCTTTTGGCTCTGGCTTCATTATTTCCAATGACGGCTATGTGTTAACTAATAACCATGTGGTGCAAGGGGCGGACAAGGTACTGGTACGCCTGGCGGATCGACGCGAGCTTGAGGCCAAGGTGATCGGTACGGACGAACGTTCGGATGTGGCCTTGCTCAAAATTGAAGCAACAGACTTGCCCGCCGCCATGACGATGGGTAACCCGGATCTGCTCAAGGTGGGTGAGTGGGTGATGGCGATCGGCTCCCCTTTTGGCTTTGACTATTCTGTAACAGCCGGCATTGTCAGCGCCAAGTCTCGCGCTTTACCCAATGAGTCCTATGTGCCCTTTATCCAGACGGATGTGGCCATCAACCCCGGCAATTCGGGTGGGCCATTACTGAACATGAATGGTGAGGTTATTGGCATCAACTCGCAGATCTATAGCCGTTCTGGGGGATTCATGGGTCTGTCCTTTGCCATTCCCATTGATGTGGCCATGGAAGTAGTAGAGCAATTGAAGACGGATGGCCATGTGGCCCGTGGCTATTTGGGTGTGGTCACTCAAGACATAACCCGTGATTTGGCCGAGGCCTATGGCTTGCCCAAACCAGCGGGTGCGCTGGTGTCCAAGGTATTGCCGGGAACCCCCGCCGAAAAGGCAGGGCTGAAGGACGGTGACGTCATCACCCGATTTAATGACAAAGATATTGGTCTGTCTTCCGAGTTGCCACAGCTCATCGGGCGCGCGAAGGTGGGTGACAAGCTGCCGCTGGAAGTGGTGCGTGATGGCAAAATCAAGGTGCTGGCGTTTGAGGTAGCTCCCCTGCCAGAAGATGAGGATGTAGCCGCCGCTAAGGTGAAATCAGACAAGCCCGACATCAATCGCCTCGGTATTTCTATCCGTGATCTGAATCCACAGGAAAAAGCACAGCTCAAGCTAGAAGGCGGGGTAGTGGTGCTTCAGGTTGTTGAGGGTGCTGGTGCTGATGCCGGTTTGCGTCCAGGAGATGTGATCGTGGCGCTCAACCGCAAGCCATTGGCCACTGTTCAGCAGTTTGTAGAGACGGCCAAGGCATTGCCCGCAGGCAAGGCTGTGCCGATGTCTGTTAGCCGCCGGGGTCAACCGTTGATCTTACCTTTGCGTCTGGAGGCGGCCGAGCCCGCTGCAAAAGACAAAAAGTGAGGAGATCATAAGAAAAACGGGGCTAAGGCCCCGTTTTCATTGGGGCCAGCCGCCGACTCGGGTAGAATCCCCCTCCTTTGCGACACTCTCTTTGTGGTAGCCCTCTGTGACCGACATCAAGCATATCCGTAACTTCTCCATCATCGCCCATATCGACCATGGTAAATCCACCTTGGCTGACCGCTTCATTCAGCTTTGCGGAGGGCTTGAAGCGCGCGAAATGCAGGCTCAGGTTCTGGACTCCATGGACCTAGAGCGTGAACGCGGTATCACCATCAAAGCGCACTCGGTCACCCTTTATCACACATCCAAAAAGGATGGTCAGCGCTATCAGCTGAACTTTATTGATACGCCTGGCCACGTCGATTTTTCTTACGAAGTATCGCGCTCACTGGCGGCCTGTGAAGGTGCCTTGCTGGTAGTGGATGCGGCACAGGGTGTAGAAGCGCAGTCGGTAGCCAATTGCTACACCGCACTTGAGCAGGGCCTGGAAGTAATGCCAGTCCTGAATAAGATCGATCTACCACAGGCCGATCCGGAAACTGTGTGCAAGGAAATTGAAGAGGTGATTGGCGTGGAGGCGACAGATGCTTGTCGTGTATCCGCGAAGACGGGTCTGGGTGTGCCAGAGTTACTGGATGCTTTGGTGGATCGTATTCCTGCGCCAGTCGGTGATCGTGAGGCACCACTGCAGGCGTTGATTATCGACTCCTGGTTCGATAACTATTTGGGCGTGGTGTCGCTGGTGCGCATCAAGAACGGTCGCGTGAAGAAGGGCGACAAGATTCTGGTAAAGAGCACCGGCCAGACGCATCTCGTCACCAGTGTTGGCGTATTTAATCCCAAACATCAGGAAACGGGTTTGCTGGAAGCCGGCGAAGTGGGTTTTGTGATTTCCGGTATCAAGGAGATTAACGGAGCGCCAGTGGGCGATACCCTGACACTATCGACAACGCCGAATGTTGATATCCTGCCCGGCTTCAAGAAGGTAAAGCCGCAGGTATATGCTGGTCTGTTTCCGATTTCTTCTGATGACTATGAGCCTTTCCGAGATGCGCTTGCCAAGCTCAAGCTGAACGACTCTGCCCTGTTCTATGAGCCAGAATCTTCTGATGCACTGGGCTTTGGTTTTCGTTGTGGCTTCCTCGGCATGCTACACATGGAAATTGTGCAGGAGCGTCTGGAGCGCGAGTACAACCTTGATTTGCTGACGACGGCTCCCACTGTTATCTACGAAATCGTCAAGAAAAATGGCGATGTAGTCTCCGTGGACAACCCATCAAAGCTGCCGGATATCGGCTCTGTGGAAGAGTTCCGTGAACCGATTGCAGAATGTCATATTTTGGTGCCACCCGAGTTTGTCGGCGACGTGATTAAGTTGGCGCAAGAGCGTCGTGGCGTGCAAAAAAACATGCTGTTCCATGGCAAGCAAGTCGCTCTGACATACGACATCCCCTTGGGCGAAGTCGTGCTCGATTTCTTTGATCGCCTGAAGTCGGTATCACGCGGTTATGCTTCGTTGGACTATTCCTTTAGCCGTTTTGAGACATCGCGTTTGGTGCGGGTGGATATTCTTATCAATGGCGAGCGCGTGGATGCGTTGGCCCTCATTTGTCACGTGGATAATGCCCGTTATCGTGGCAATGCCATCACCGACAAAATGAAGGAACTGATTCCTCGGCAGATGTTTGATGTCGCTATTCAGGCCGCCATCGGCAATCAGGTGGTTGCTCGCCAAACAGTTAAAGCTATCCGGAAAGACGTATTGGCCAAGTGTTATGGTGGCGACGTATCGCGAAAGAGAAAGCTTCTGGATAAGCAGAAAGAAGGTAAGAAGCGCATGAAGCAGGTAGGGCGTGTGGAAATTCCGCAGGAAGCCTTTCTGGCAATACTCAAGGTCGACAAGTAATGCTGGGTCAGCATTGCCATGAACTGATGTAGAGGGTGGTATGGATCTGGATTTCGCACTGATTTTGACAGTAGCAGTATTGGTCGCTGGGGCGCTATGGGCGCTGGATGCAGCGGTGCTTAAACGCTTTCGTACAGAAAGTGCCAAAGACCCCATTGTGATTGAGTACGCCAAGTCGTTCTTTCCGGTACTTTTTGTGGTGTGGGCGTTGCGTTCATTTCTGGTCGAGCCCTTTACGATCCCTTCAGGCTCCATGTTGCCTACCTTACAGGTAGGGGACTACATCCTAGTCAACAAGTTTAGCTACGGCTTTCGCCTACCGGTGGTGGGCACGGAAGTCATCCCTGTGGCAAAGCCTGTTCGTGGCGACATCATGGTGTTTAAGTACCCAGAGCAACCCAATATCAACTTCATCAAGCGGGTAGTGGGTGTGCCAGGCGATAAGGTACGTATCGATAACGGCCGTGTCTGGTTGAACGATCAGGAACTGCCTCGGGAAGAGGTTTCTTTTCCGGAGGGGGAGTCATGGGAGCTCTACTATCAAGAAGCTACTGGAGATGCCCGTCATCTGATCCGCCACGAGGAAGGGCGAGAGTCCATGAGTCCGCAGCGGGAATGGCTTGTTCCAGCAGACAGCTATTTTATGTTGGGTGACAATCGCGACAATAGCCGAGACAGCCGGTTTTGGGGTTTTGTGCCAGACCGTTATATCGTCGGAAAAGCCTTTTTTATATGGATGCACAAGAAGCCCGGTTGGAATTTGCCGGCCTTCAATCGCAATGGTAAGGTCATTTGAGCCACTGAAAAGTGGCAATGCATATTACAGGGGTAAGTCATGGCTACACGTCAGAAGCAGACAGGCATATCGTACATTGGTGTGATGGTGCTCATCTTGATTATTGGCAGCCTGCTTAAGGTTGTGTCCGCCGTTGGGCCGGCGTATTACGACTACTATACGATCGATAAACTTATAGAAGCGCTTTACAGGGATGGTCGTACTACAAATATTGACGACTTCAAGCGTGCCCTTGGAGAGCGGTTTTCTATCAATGGTCTTCGCGATCGATCGGTAGACGAATTTACGTACAGCATGGATGGCAACTCTCTTATTGTTGATTTGGATTATGAGGTTCGCAAAAATATGACGGGAAATCTGGACGTGATTGTTCACTTCAAGAAAACGTATGCCGCTAAGTAAATATCAACAGATTGAAGAGCACAGGCGCCTGACCAAGGTGCTTGGGCACGAGTTTCGTGATGCTGCATGGCTAGACCTTGCACTGACACATCGAAGTGTCAGTGGCTCGCGCAATAACGAACGGCTGGAGTTTCTGGGCGACTCCATTTTGAATTTTGTTGTTGCCGATTATCTTTTTGATCGATTTCCCCAAGAGAAAGAAGGGCGGCTATCGCGCCTTCGCTCGTCATTAGTCAATCAAGAGACACTGGCCTTGGTGGCTCGCGACCTCAAGCTGGGGGATTATCTGAAGCTGGGCCCCGGTGAGCTTAAGAGCGGTGGTTTTCGCAGAGACTCCATTCTGGCCGATACCGTTGAGGCTCTATTGGGCGCTATTTATCAGGACTGCGGGGACATGCGTGTTTGCGCGGACCGAATCCAAGATTGGTTTGGTTCTCGTCTGGATGATGCGGGGCAAGAAGCAGTTATCAAGGATTCAAAAAGTCGTCTTCAAGAGTACCTGCAGGGAAGGCATCTTGCTCTGCCAACCTACACAGTAACGGCAGTTGAAGGTGAACCACACAACCAGAGCTTTCAGGTGCGTTGCGAGGTTGCTGGGCTGGTCTCTCCAACGGAGGGGAGTGGCCTGAGTCGTCGTATTGCGGAGCAGAATGCTGCCGCACAAGCACTTCACTTATTGGGTATTAATGATGAGTAATGACAACGATGTCATCAATAGTTTCTTTGGAAAATCGGCCGACGCAATGGCCGATTTTCGTTGTGGCTATGTAGCCATTGTTGGGCGACCTAACGTCGGCAAGTCCACGCTGATGAATTATATTCTTGGGCAGAAGCTCAGTATCACCTCGCGCAAGCCTCAGACGACTCGGCATCGTATTCTCGGCATTGTCACTAAAGAGAAGTCACAAGCCGTATATGTGGATACGCCGGGTATTCATGGAGAAGAGCGCAAGGCGATCAATCGTTATATGAATCGGACCGCTACTGCTGCTCTCAATGATGTGGATTTGGTGTTATTTGTGGTCGATGGCCTCAAGTGGACGCCAGATGACGAGCTTGTCATGGAGAAAATCCGCAAGGTATCGGCGCCGGTGATGCTGCTAATCAACAAGGTTGATACCGTCGAGGACAAAGAGACATTACTGCCGCGCATTGATGAGCTTGTTGCAACGTACGGCTTTGTTGAGGTGGTGCCATTGTCTGCCCTTAAGGGGCATAACGTCGAGCGTTTGCAGGAGCTTGTAGAGTCGCGGTTGCCATTTTCCCCTCCATTTTTCCGTGAAGATCAAATTACGGACAGGTCCTCACGCTTCCTGGCAGCGGAGGCTATTCGTGAGAAAGTCATGCGCCAGCTAGGCGATGAAGTGCCTTATGAAATCACAGTGGAAATCGAAGAGTTCAAGCAAGAGGGAAAGCTGAAACGGATCAGCGCGCTAATTTTGGTTGAGCGAGATGGACAGAAGGCGATTGTGATTGGCGATGGTGGCCAGCGGCTCAAGCGAATTGGCACCGATGCTCGGCTTGATATGGAGAAACTGTTTGGCTGCAAGGTCATGCTGACGCTCTGGGTGAAAGTGAAGGGTGGTTGGTCGGATGATGAGCGCGCCCTGAAAAGCCTGGGCTACGACGATTAAGGCTAATCTCGAATGACGGCGTTGCTGCATGCCTATTTTCTGCATTCGCGGCCATATCGTGAAACCAGTGTTCTGGCAGATATTTTTACCGTGGAGTCGGGGCGGATTTCTGGCGTGTGGCGATCAAGCCGCCGCTCACGCGCTTCGCCGCAGTTATTTCAGCCTCTACTTATCGATATTCAGGGCAGTAGTGAGCTCAAGACCCTGCGCCAGATAGAACCTGCAGGACCTGCACTCATTCTGACGGGCACTGCACTTTTTAGCGGCTTTTATCTCAATGAATTGTTAAATCGCCTGCTTCCTCGTGATGAGATTCAGGTGGCGCTTTTTGTCTGCTATGCACAGGTGTTGGGTGAGTTGGCGGAGGGTGCAGCGATTGAATCAAGGCTGCGTTTTTTTGAGCAGGAGTTGTTGTTGGCGCTTGGCTATAGCATCGACTACACACATGATGCCAGTGCGGGCGCGACGATTGATGCCGCGCTATATTATGACTTCCATCCTGAAAGGGGCTTTAGCCGCGCCCCTCGGGGTGCATCCAGCTTTTCTGGCGAGTTGCTGTTGACGCTAGCGGGAGGCTGCAACGAGAAGCCTGATGCATTGCTGGCTCTCAAAATCATTCATCGTCTGGCGCTGGCCCGACTTCTCGGAAATCGTCCGCTCAAGAGTCGTGAACTCTTTCAGGCGCCACGTTAGTTTATCAAGGAGGTTCTTATGTCCCGTCCTATTCTGCTTGGTATTAATATCGATCATGTGGCAACCCTGCGTCAGGCAAGGGGGACGCGTTATCCTGACCCAGTACAGGCAGCATTGGTGGCAGAAGAGGCGGGTGCTGATGGTATTACGCTGCATCTAAGAGAGGATCGCCGGCATATTCAAGAGCGTGACTTGCGTTTGATGGCGCAGGTTCTGCAAACACGTATGAATTTTGAGTGTGCGGTAACTGAAGAAATGCTGCGCTTTGCTGAAGAGATTCGACCTGCTCATGTCTGTCTGGTGCCAGAAAAGCGTGAGGAACTGACGACGGAGGGCGGGTTGGATGTTGTTGGGCAGTTTGAAAAGGTGAAGGTCGCGTGTCAGCGCCTTGGGCGACTAGGGATTGATGTGTCACTTTTTATCGATGCGGATGCGGCGCAGATTGATGCGGCCGTAAAAGCGGGAGCCCCTACCATCGAAATTCATACAGGCGCTTACGCAGAGGCAGAGTCAACTGAGGCAGTACAACTTGAGTTTGCACGTATTCGTGAGGCGGTTGTGTATGCCAGCAGCCGACTTGTGATTAATGCCGGACACGGCCTGAACTATCATAATACGCAGCCAATTGCGGCGCTGACGGGAATCAACGAGCTCAATATTGGTCATGCCATCATTGCCCGGGCGGTCTTCAGCGGTCTTGCAACGGCTGTGCGTGACATGAAGAGCCTTATGCAGCAGTCACGCCAAGAGGCGTACCTTATGGCGCTGAAACCATGAGATTGTTCTGGGCTCAGTGA
>ERZ724508.898-NODE-898-length-19424-cov-5.621199_pt1 | contig 19424 bp, 29 predicted proteins | sample MGYA00376041_ERZ724508 | MGnify/ENA primary metagenome ERZ724508 (study PRJEB28724, sample SAMN07190887) | wastewater metagenome | isolation source: effluent of sewage treatment plant in Hong Hong | place: USA: Christiansburg, Virginia | collected 2016-03-01 ...
ACGACGAACCATAGCAACCACAGGACCAGCCTCAGCAGGAGCAGAACCCCCGAGAGGAGGATAACCCTGTGGCTATCGCGCCTATTCAAATGCTGCTGAAAACCAACAGCTTTGTGGATCGGTACTTCAAGCGCTACTACACCAACGAAAAGGCACAGATCCAACAATATCTGTACCTGCATAGTAACGGTCTGGCAGTGATTGGGATCACCAAACAAGCACTTGATGTCTTTCAGGGCGATGAGGTGCGAGTAAGCTACTAATGTTTGACGGACAATACCGCCGACATAGTCAAGGGCAAGAAAAAGAGTACAGATCTTACTAATTCAGAGGGCGGAGTGCGAATTCATCCCAGTCGGGAAATCGCGACTATTGGCAATCAGAAGATCACTCTGATAGCTCGTGGGCTCATCGAGGGACATGTAATCGAGTTCAACGAAGCACTGTTGAGCAACCCCAAACTACTTATGGAATCGGTACTCCGCTCAAACTACTCAGCCATAATAGCGAGGATACCTGATCGTGGTGATGCCGAAGGGTCATCTCGTTCCTTAGAAACACTGGCTGGTCCGACGCTAGTGATAGTTTCTAGTGTGAATATCCAAAGGAGGATCATTTTCGGCCTGCCACCTGCCAGCACTTGCAGTTACAGTTGCATTTGGTGGTAGCGCGTAGAGAAGATTTATTTTCAAGTTCTTGGTTGTTTTGGACGATTGTGCGGGGACCATTTGCAGTCGATGGCTTGAAGCTCGTCTTCTGAAGTGCTGTCTTGCTTGTATTGCTCTTAGTTGAGGGTTTTACAGTCTTCGGAGCGACTGCCTTGGGTTACTCAGTTGGTTTGAAGCTTACGGTTGGTTACTGTGCCTTCGGTGTGGGCTGTTTGGCTGGTTGAGGTTCGTGAGGAATAGGCCTCTCCTCGACAGCCTGCTCCACTTTGTTCCTGCAACAACCCTTGGGTACAGGTTCCGCCACACAACAGTCATTCTAGAATTTGCTTGTTGGGAACTTGCCTGTAGGCTTGCAAGGCAGCTCTATATTGTCATCAATGAAGTCGAACGCATTACTTGCCATTTAGATCTGCTTGCGGTGGGAAGAATAGCCACGATGAAGGTTGCTATTCAGTCTATCGATCTCTTTCTCCTTCGCGTCGTTGAACCACTAGTCCTTGTGGCATTCGTGTCGGTCGTACATGATTGCCTCGCCTGTATGAATACCTCGAGACTTGGGGTAATAGCCAGTTCGGTAATTTCCACCCGCAGCGTGGTCATATCGCCCTGCCGGAGGATACTCCTGGGGCTTGTAGTAGTGACTAGCCACGTTCTTCACAGGCAAAGTTTGAGACTGTGAATGAAAATCCTCCCTTGGCTGTTCTTAGTGAGGTTCTTCTTGCTTCGGTTGAATCTATCGGTTGTTAGCGTGGTTGAGATGGCAGCATCCTCCACCCGCTAGCTCCTGGTTGTAGAAATGATTGTTGGGGTGGTCACGTGGTCGGTGCCTTTTTTCCTTAACAGTTGGCTCCTGCCAGACACGGCTGCATCGACATCCATTGTGTGGTTGTCCCGGTTGCTCCACACACTTAACATTGAGCTGCCCACCAGTAGCACCGAAGATGTCAGTATGAATGAACGTATTGGTGAGGCGCTGACGAACAGGTTGGCTATGCTAGCACCGACAATCACAGTCGCACATTAACAGACTATTATAACTATCCAAGGCAATCGCAAATATAACCTCGAGCAGTAACCCGCAACGAATCGATCAATCGGCCTTATTGATGTTATTTGTGCTGTGGGATGCCTTCGGAACACGTCTCAGTGCCTTCCTTATCTGAAGATAATCTTTGATGTCCTTGCGAATCGCCTCCTTACTGAGCATATGCTTGCGTTGCTACAACAGTTTCTTCTTCAGCAGTTCGTTCTACTGCTCAATTTTGCGGTGTTCACCATCACGCACGACATTAGGCTTCGTCGATTCGTGGAAACTCGTGACACTCGCGAACTTTCTGCGGCTGATGTTGGTAAGCTTCTCCAATAGCACCATATTTTCTTTGGTTTGGGTGTTATAGGAACCTTCCACACGCTGATTGGCTTCCTTCGACTTCTTCATCATTTCTAAGTAGGGGTTCGACTAGCTATGGCGGATACGTTCCCTTGACATTATCTACTCGATCTTGCGCTTGTGAATGTTGTAGTCTTCGTTGAGACGTCGCTGGCTTTCCTTCGGCATCACGCATCGTGACGTTAGAACCAGCTTGTCCATGTGAAGGTGCGTTATATAATACTCCGAAGCAAAGACCCAGCTACAAACCATCAACGGTAGTGAAGCTGAGGCTCCCGATTTGGGGAGCGGCTGTGCATGAACTTCGAAACCTTCGGGCTTAGCAAACTCTTGCCGTAGCTTTCAGCTTTGATCTGAATGCTGTCTCCGACGGCTGTTCCACCCACCACCTTACCACAGGGTTTTTTCATCACGAACTTTCCATAGCTGTCTTAAGGCACACTCGAACCCAGTACCCTCAACTCCTCTGGATTCTTCACTGATGACTCAAACTCCTCGATTTCCATGGACTCGACAAAGAATTCATGGTGGAGACACTCCTCTGCACTTGTCCGCAGGTTCGGCTGCTTCTCCAGCATCTTTCTGAGCAGGTCGTAGGCTGAATTAACAGAAATCAGTACCCTATGCGGGCAGAGCATTATATTCGGGTCCCTGCAACGTAAAGCTGCACTGCCTGTTTTCTGATAGAACCTCGTTGAATGTCTTGCCCTTGAACGGCGACTTGCCAAGCAAGAGTATGTGAAGAATAACCCCAAGGGAGAACACATCGCTGATTGGTCGACACTTTGTGGTAAGATCCTTGATGTTGACGATTTCTGGTGCTACGAAGCCGGGTGTACCACACCTGGTATAGATATAGTCCTTTTCATCGCAGAAAGTGCTGAGACCGAAGTCAAGCACAACAATTTCCGAGTTTATCCTGTTTGTGCGAAACATTATGTTTTCGGGTTTGAGGTCTCGATGTACTACGTTCTTGCGAGCGAATTCAGCAGCAGCCGATAGCAAACCACGCATGAGATCCTGGATCTCCTTTAGTGTGAAATGGTGCGATTCGATGACGTTAAAGAGCTGACTACCCTCGAGATGCTCCATCACAAGGTACACCGAATTGAGCGATTCGTAGACACTCATCAACCGGAGAATGTTCGGATGGTTGAAGCTGCGCAGCAGTTTGATCTCGTTGATGAGGCTTTCTCGTCCCTTTTCCTGGGAAAAGATATGCTCTTTGGAAAAGGCCTTTACTGCTACCTTGGTGCCATCGCGTAGCCGTGTGGCGAGGTATACTGCTGCAAAGTTACCCTTGCCTATCTTCTTCACAGGCTTGAACTACTCGTGGAAGCCGCGTTTGTTCATGCATCGCTCAAGTTCTCGTTACCATCCCGCTAAAAGCAATGGGTCTTCGCAGAGTAGTTCGTAGGGCTGACAGCCTTCACGCTAAAAGCGGATGCCTATGACCCGACCGGTGGAGTCCTTTAGCATCTCGAAGCGACATCCGAAATCGATGGGCATGAGCCTGCGTACTCGCGTTTTTGTAGCGTCCTACCTCACAACTGTATGTACCTCATAGTATAGCACGTACTTGGGTGTGAGCACGAGAAGGTGCTGTTGGTAATCATTCTGGGCTTTCCTGCGGCAGAACACGCCAACCATGACCACCTCACTTGATTGTTGGAGACCCAAAGTGTTCTCAGGGGTTAACTACTCGAAAGCCCTTTTCATCGTCCTTTTCGGTGAGGTTCGAAATTATTTCAAACACGCCCAAGCAGGTTTAAGCGGGCCACTCTTCCATAGAACTCTGACGAAATCTATCGAAGAATGTTGCTGGTAGGATACTACTTTCCGATGGTGAGGGTTTAGCAACGGACAGTTTGATGACCCGACGGTTAGCAACCTCTCGGAGGAACTATCCTGTCTGGCCATACACAAAAGTAGATGCTAGCTCCTATCTAAAAGTTATCCTCCATCCCAAGGAGCCGACGAAGCACACTAAAAGAATGTCAGAACCGACAATACTCAGCCTCCAAAGTCAATTTTTGAGTTGGCATTTGATTTCCCGACCAACTATTGGCTTCAAAGCCAGATTTGCTGCGAGTTATTTTAGCACTTTGTGGATACGGCGATCGAGAGCAATTAATACCACCCTTAGCTCGACTATTTGATTGAAAAAGATGAAGGGTAAGGTTAATTCACGACCAAGAGTTCACTTGCTGTTGCTCACCAAACAGTTTGACCCAGAAGTGTTAGTGGTTCTCGATCAGATCGTTCGGTTGCTTGAAGGGCAACCTGGACTCTTCGAGTACTACTTCAGTGATACCACTAATATCGAGCGTTTCGCAACACTTCGTACTTCAGCCAATGCCATCCTGTTCCAAACTGCCGAACACGAAAAGCTGATCGACTACATTCTTACCATCGGTGGTGACGGTACTATACTCTTCGCAGCAGGTCACTTCCAAAACCGAGCGGTGCCACCAATCATCTCATTCGCTAAGGGCACTGTGGGGTTTCTATGCAACTTTGACCTGCATGAGCTCGAAGGTGTCATCACAGGGGTGGTGGAGACAGCTGTAGGCAAGCGCACCTTCCTGCCAAAGATGCTGGAGACGAAGATGAGGCTGATGTGTACACTATCGGGTCACGGGAAACAATCTCACTACCACTGCTTCAACGAGATTGCAGTACAGAAAGCTGAAATTAGTCATCAAGTTCGGCTCGAAGTGTACATCGGCTAGAAGCTGCTGACTGGGTATTCGGGGGATGGACTTCTCGTGGCAACACCAACTGGCTCAACAGCATACGCCCTCTCGGCAGGCGGCCCTATCGTCAACAACGATATCAGATCCATGCTGATAGTGCCGATCAGTCCAAACAGCCTATCTTTTCGACCAATCTTAATGCCAGTTTCTACGCGAATTACAATCAAGGTGAGCATTAGAAAAGACTCAGCTTCCGAAGAATGCGCGTAACGGTGCCAAAGTGTCGGTTGATGGGTTCATGAAATGGTAGATGGCGGAAGGTGACGAACTAACCATCGAAATGTCACCCTACGATGTCAACAGTACTTGATTGGTTAAGTAAGTGCTCACAAACACTGCGAGAAGCTCCTGCAGATAAGCGATATGGGCAGACAAACTAAACTTACTTCTGAAGTGGAACTACTCCCCACTGAGCGAGCCACGTCCAAAGCTGTGATGGAGCTGTGCTGCACTTCTTTATAATAATAATTGAATCAACAAATGAGTCCATGCTTCGTTCCCTGGATGAGCTGAGTATCACTCCGGGGCATCCAAGCCTGGTACAGCAACCGCTAGTCATATCATCTGGGAGGCATCAATTGTCCCTGGACATAAACCTAACGCACACTCTCTTTTTTATTATGGCGAACATTGCTTAGATGAGTCTTCGACTTCAAAAGGAGTACGAGATCCTAACCAAGAACGGCATAGCTGTCCAAGTCAATAACCAGGAGTGGCTGGTTAGCTTTGCGGTACTCTCCTAAATTAGCTGTAGAGTGCTTACGCAACATTCAATGCCACCTTCATCATTCCGACGGACTTCCCCACAAAACCACCCAACATATTTGTGGGAGCACAGTTCAACGGTCAGCCATACACCAACCAACCGAAAAGAGTGAAGCTAAGCAACTACTTACCTACTGTTAAGCTTCTCGTAATTGTGTAGTCTTTACGGAATTATCTGCAAACAGCAACCGATGCGAGTCAGTTGGACAACATTGAAAGCTTCAGCATCGACCTCGAAACCTTCTATAGCAGGCCGGTTGGCTTGGACGAATCGGATAACCGCACCACCGAAACTTCTTCTTCGGGGAACGGAATGACGATGGAAACCTTTCTCGGAATGTTGATCCGTCATACACTGGTCAATCCAGAAAGAGTTGAAGAAGCCCAAAATCATATGTATGCGACAACAAACTATCATGCCAATCGTCCGCATACAACCGGCTTGAGATATTCAGGCCGGTCCAGAGGGCTATCCTTGACGAATTTCGAATAAATCATCGAGATAGACCCACACAATCTAAAGCAGACAACCGAAAGGCTTCGCAAGTTAATTGGGGAAGAGCACTTCAGGCGAAGATGATGCTACTGATTGCGCTGCGTCCTTTTGAATGCCTCATTAGATCATTCCATATTCTCTTTGTGTCAACCAATTATCAATTTGGATATGAAAGTTAAATGGACGATAGACCCATAAATATCATAGTGGAAGAGACGCTGGGTCTTTTCATAGGTTGAACGGCATGTCCTTGCTCAGTTAGAATGCATCTTATTATGTTGAGTCCCTTGGAAGGTAAAGGTCTAGACTAATACCGACCGAAGTAGATTCCAGGATTTCTTCTGGAAACAGCGAATAGGGCTGATTGAACTGCTCCGACGAGTCTTCGAGAGTCACCTCAAACCTTTTCGTCTCCGGTTTCGAAGAGGGAACCTCGGGAATCCTCCTTTTTGATTGTTTTGGCTTATCGATAATCCACCTGTCCAGCTTGCCAGTGAGAAAACTATTGAACAGAACGTTGATGTAGGCGGCTAGTTTAGCTTTGTTGGACAAGCCGATATCGGAGCTCATGAAATAGTGCATGAATTCACCTGTGTGGATGCCTTCAATGAGAAGCGATCTCACATGTGGATCGGCATAGCAATTTCGAAAGCTTTCGAGTCCGGAACACTTGGGAGCTGGAGAGATGACCTCGAACTGCTCTTAGGTCAGCCTGGACTCGCTGAGCTTCTGGAGTAGAAAATTTTTGATCATTGTTCCGAAATGGTGGATGTTATTCTTGGTGGATGAAGAATATTAGCCTTTTTTGTTCTTGCGAGTCTTCCGCACTCTTCGAACTTCATTGGTAAACTTGGCCATTCGTATGCAGCTTGTTTGCTTAATTATATAGGCATGGCGAACTGATGCTGATAAGGTGGGGAATTGTCTAATTAGTGGGCGATACATCCCTATGCCACTCATTTAAATTCTGTCGCAATGGTGCTCAGGATATCCCACGCGTAGCCTGAGTACCGAGCTGACACTCGATTCGGCTCCCAAAACAGCACCCAAATGAAGGTCAGATAAAAACTTCATGGGATGATTTGCCGACAGAATCTGAATATTCCAAGCTTGTGCAAGTGCTTGCCAGTCATCAATCACTCAGATGTTTGCAATCTTGCAGGTTGCGTTTACTTTTGAGGTGTGCGTTTGAAGTCGAGTACCGAAATATTCCGACCTTTGTAAATCGAGAAAACAACCAGCCCAAAGTTCACCTACCCCAATCAATCGGTCGCAGTTATGCACTAACATGAGTTGGATTGGGCTGAACCCGCTTATTTTTGTTAAGTGGTTGGGTGACCTCTAAGCCCACCTTTTGGCTGAGGATATATGCCGAAAAATGGAATTGAGTACATTAAATTTCGTATCGAACAGGCATCGGGCAGCTTGTATTGTTACAACACCATAATCCAGTTCACCTTCAAGTACAGCAACGAAAAATTCAATTCCAAGAATTCCTTTGTTCGGCATCTTGGGTGCCAATGATACTCAACTAATCTTGCGAGTGTACGTATTATTGTTAGATGGGCATCATACAAATCTTAATAGCTGCACTCATGATCTGCTCGATGAAGGCTGCTACCGTTGACTATCCGGTAAGGCTGGCCTACATCGACACCATTACGCAGTGGTGGCCACCTGAGAAGATCGCCGCTGGAATCGGAGTGCCTGGATTTGCCAATAAGACAATCTATAACTACCTTGCTTTGGCATTCTGGATGAGCAGTGGTGCTGCTGACTGTGTGCTTATCTGGTCGGACCCTCTCAAATACTTTGGACCTGACAGTCAGTTTGGAACCACCAAGTAGGAAATCCAGCTAAATCTCAAAAAGCGGTACAATGATGCTGGCATCAAGATCATGATTAGTGCTTTTGGAGCAACTTAGTTCCCTACTAGTGCTGGAAAAGATCCAGTAGCAACTGCCAAACAACTCTCTGCCTTTGTCGCAGCAAACAACCTCGATGGGGTGGACATTGATTGGGAAGACAATGCTGCCATGGAGGCTGGTAAGGGTGAAGACTGGCTAATAAAGTTCCAGAACCAACTGCGAGCTGACCTCCCTAACCATATCATTACCCATGCTCCACAGGGCCCCTACTTTTGCAAAGAGTTCTACAAGAATGGAGGCTACATTACTATCGACCAGCAAGTGGGTTCCAAGATCGACTTCTACAACATCCAGTTCTACAACCAGGGAAATACGGAGTACAATACCTACGAGTCGCTGTTTATAAAGTCAGTTGGTTACTTTAACGCCACTTCAGTCAAGGAAATAGCCGCAAGAGGTGTTCCTATGAAAAAGCTTGTGGTTGGAAAGCCTGCAAGCCGTGCAGATGTCATGAACACTGGCTATGTCGATTCTCCTTCACTCGGCTCATGGATCAGTCAGGCCTACAGTGAGCTCAAATGGTACGGAGGGGTGATGTATTGGCAATACAAATCTGACTTAGCTGGAAACGAGATCATCAACGCAGCAGGACATCTCAGGGAACTTTGTGCTTAGTCGAAGACCTGCAAATGATCACGTTAATAATAGATTGACGTTTGACTGACGAATCTTCTTCTCCTTGTTTGTGGGAAAAAACTACCTCCAGGCTTTCATTGCGGATTCAATTTTCTCAGCCAAAATAGCCAAGTCCCGGTTAAGTATGAAGGTTTAGTGGGAACAGACCCTTTCTCAATCGACGAAAAATTATCGGAACGAATCATGGTCAGTTCAGCTTTCTGGGTGCTGCCCTCTCGATTTACGACTCAGCTTTTTGGACTTATTCAGCTACAAAAGGGCCAGCTTGGTCTGGACACTGCTCATAACGATCCCGATGGCTTCATCGACCTCCACCATGTCAGGTCTCGTTTGTTTAAGTAAGAACTCTTTTTGCGCTGCCATTTTCTCAATACGCTCTGAATAATACCTCACGTACAAAGCTCGAGTTTCAATAATCTGCTTTTTTCGGCTTGAGATTTGCTTGGGCTGCCGACGATATTGTCTATGTGATCCTTCCGAATCGTGTAGAGTTCATCCACCCTACTTTCCCGAGTCGACTTAAAATCGTAGTTAGCCAATTTCGGGGTGGGAGTTTTGGATTTTGTGGCTGTCGCAACATGAGGATTCAAGTGAACTTTCTCTCGATTTTAGGAATTGAAGCTGCTGTCATGAGATATGTTGGATTCCGATTCTCTCCTGTTTTGCCGTACCAGCTGCTTGCAGTACTGCATGTACCCATCCCCTTTTTCCTTGCGTTGCTTCACCTGAATCTCTATCTAAGTGAATGGGTCGATGGTGCTCGCTTATCGCTATGTCACCACTTGCTATTTGGACTTGTATTCCTTTAACCGCCCCTTCAAGATTTCAAGCAGCTTCTTCTTATTCGCTTCAATTGCTTCTTGCTGTTTTAGCTTTTCTTCTGTTTTGGCGATTTCCGCAGCTTTTTCTCCTTCCTGCAGAGTTTAGTATGTCTTCGATTTGAACGAGGGTGGCTTGTATTCCCAAGTGGGCTGATGCGACTTCTTTCGACTGATCACTTGCCTTCGTTTTTATGCGATGCTCTTCTAATGCTGCTTGATATCCTCGAGTCCTATCGACCGTTTCGCCATCTTCAATTGGTCGAGCTTTTGGTGCTCCTCTTCCAACTGTGGAAGTATGAACAATTTGTGATACTTTTCTTCGTTTTGCTCCTCTAATGTCTGCATTTTCAGTAGCTTGGATATGCTTTGTTATACCAAAGATACCTTCTGTTCGCCTACATGGCCTGTTACTATCTCCTTCTCCTCAGTTACTCGAGCGAGGCCAGACCCTGTTGAGCCCTTTCACGTCTTTCTAACAGAGATCGCTATCTCTTGATTTTCTCCTGTTGTTATCTGAGCTGTCGATCCTCTTGTTCAATTTGCTATCGCTCTTTCGATCGTTGACTCATGCGGCGTTGATGTTGAAGCCTGAACTACTTTAGACGTCGGATGAGCTTTTTGTGTTACTCAATATCGAGTTCTTTCCGACCTTCGGGCTGTTCGGCTACCGAAGGAGTAATCACTGAGCTGTCACGGGAAGGCTACCTACTTAAATGTTTGGTGTACATCAGTAAAGAATAACTTTCCTGCGATAATCTTGGCTTCGACTGCGCTGATTGTCTCCATTGTATACAGCTCTGCCTTTGTCAACGGTTTAATCGGTAACGCCGGCTCGCTTCGCTTTTGTGGGACTGGAGGTATCGTCATCTATGATGATGGGTCAACCGCATCTTTTGATGTTAGAAGAATTTCGCCTAGATACTTTTTCTCTGCCTCGTTGAGGTTGCCGGTCACCTACTGTTCTATTGACTCGTCTAGTTCACACTCTCGACTAGCAGCCTTAGTGGTTGGCTCTTCCATTCGGTGAATAAAAACTTTTGCCAAATGTATATAATGACAGTCGCCCTAATTCCGAGGTGCGACTGTCTCGAGGGGCCTAATTAACCCACATGATCAAGTCTGCAGAGGCAGCATAGAGCCAGCTATTGCGCAGCAGTCCTGCTTAAAGAACTGGGACAGGACCTTGTTCTTATACTCGATGTAGGCCTTGCGGTCGCTCATTCTGCCCTCAGCTAAAAGACTCCTGACGTAGCGCTCCTTCATGAACCACTCAAAGAATTTGCTGAAAACTGCCTTGAAGTCGGCATCCGACGTAAAGTCGGAAAGGATGCTGGACAGATGGCGGAGCCCAGTGATCTTTTCCACCCTTGCCAAGAAGTAGGCTCGGACTTGTTCGTACTCGCAACCTTGCTGGAGGCAAAGGTTGGTCACATGTTGTCGATAGCCTTCGCTGATGAACTCCCTGATTACTTTCTTGGTAATGTAGGCGCAGATGTTCTTACGGTATTCGTTGTTCGGCTTGTGCGGCTCCTTTTGAATCGACTTTTTTCGAGGATTGAAGACGTTCAACCGCTCTTCTGGCTCTGCGTTAAATGCGAACTCTAAAAAGTCCTCGCGCTGCTCCTCTTCTGAGTTTGCCTCAATAGCCAGTTTCTCGTGGAAGTGTTCGAGCTTGACCTCTTCGGCGGTCTGATGATTCGGGCTATTGGCATAGTAATTCAGGAACTGCTGTTTGTTGAGCATCGGACAGCTGGCTGTTGAAGAGTCGGTAGGGCTGAGGACGGTACTTCCAGGGCAATCGTAGTTGCATGAGTCAAGGAACCACTTCATGAATAAGTTTGAAGAAAAAATTATGTTGGAAGCTATGCGAAAGCTAACTCTTTTATTAGCCAGAGGGAGCAATCAGCAGATCCTGAAATAAATGTTTGCCTTTGGGGAGCATCTCAGGTAGTAAGGCTGACGATAAGGCTGCTTCCTCTATCGAATTCATGGGTCTTGAGTTAATCCCAAAGGCGTTCTATTATAAATGTCAATATCCGTCTGCGCCATTTCAGGTGCTCCGCTAGTTCATGCTGTCGTCTCCAAGAAGAGTGGACATCTCTTCGAGAAGAGCACCATCGTCAAGCACTTGAACAGCTTTCCGTATTGCCCAGTCACCAATCAACCACTCGCAGTTGAAGACCTCGTCGAAGTCACAGGTAAATGATGCTCGACTCAGCCTCGAACACTCTCATCACAAGCTCAACGACTTCCATTCCAACCCTCTTGGAGAAGCTAACCAACGAGTACGATACGCTGGTGCTGGAGTCATTCTATTTGAAAAAGCATCTTCATGAAACCCGAGAAGAATTATCTCACGCCCTTTACCAGCATGACGCTGCTTTGAGAGTGATCGCCAAGTTGGTGAAGGAACGAGACGATGCTCGGAGCAACATTGCCGAACTGAATCTTAAGATTCAGGGGCTGCAGCGCAATGCCGCAGATAACCAAGCAAACGAGTGACAACTGTATGATTGCGCGTTCAGAACAGGTCCAACCTGCATCACCTCGAATATAATATAGCAATGAATGCAATCAAGGGCCAGATTCGCAGCAACATGGCAGCGCTTTACAGCATCGCGACATGGTATGTCTTCGGTAAGAGTGTCTTTGTGGTGAGCTAGTCTCAAGGAGACTCCATGCTGCCGGCCATTGAAAACGGTTCTGTGCTATTCATTGATCGTTTCTGGTTTCGTCGAAAGGGACTCAAGAAGAATGATATCGTAGTCGCCACCCAACCGATTGATCCCAACGTAACAATTTGCAAGAGAGTCACCCATCTAGCAGGATAATAAGTGTATGGGGTGACAGTCCCCGAGCAGCATGTGTGGTTGGAGGGTGATAACCACGGCGCATCATTCGACTCGAGACATCATGGACCAGTACCGATGCATTTGATCGAGGGACGAGTGATGAAGATCCTGAAATCTTGAGTACACCATGCCTGCGAAATGGTTGAATATATGAACAGCATACAACATCAGAGAACAGAGAAGTGGCCTATCCTTTTTCTGTTGAGCCTCGTCGCCGCGACTCCACTGCTAAAACGATTTATTGCTCCGAAGACCATCCCAAGGAAAGTTGGTAGCTGTTTGAATTCGACGATATGCAGCTTTTTCTTGTTGCTTGAACACCTTCTACATATTTCAACTACCGTTCGGACAATCTAGCGGTCCTCGGGGTGCTCTTTATGGGACTTGTGTTCTGGTGTGTTGAACTAAGGCGGGTTACGGAGGCTTGGTCTCGTTTATGAGCTTAATGTTGGACTCTTACTGATGTTTTATGCCTGCAGCATGCCGATACCTTGGTCTACAGATTTATCCGGCTCAGTTTCGAAGCAGAACCCACCGATTTCCGTTGCGAGGCTCTCTTTTTACTGCGGACTTTCCAATAATCGAAGCACCTTTTCAGAGTTAACAGGAAACAGTGTAAAACATTTTCTGGCAGTCTTGTAATCGTGGGTTTCATGGTCTTCTTCGCCTTCCGTGACCCGTGTCTCCAAGCACTGGTTCCACTTGGCAAGCACATCAAGCTATTTCTGAATCTCAGTGATTTGCTGTCTCAGCTCGAAGTTTTCATCAGCGAGCCTGAGATTTGTTTACTGTAGGAACCGATTACTATTGTCAGCCGCGTTTATCCTTTCTCGGTAAGTCTTGAGTTTCTCGGTGATATCCATCTTCGCTGTTTCCTTCTGGGAGATCAACTCGTCTTTGAGCAACAGCTATGTCCGAAGCTCGCTGATTTTCATCTCCAGCAAGATAACTTCATTCTGCTGCTCCTACTTGTCTTCCAGGTTCGTCGCGCAGTCGGGTTCCGGTAAGTGACGGCTTGACAGGCTGGTTCTCCTTACCACTATTTCCTGGTAGAGCTACTCTAACGACTATTTTTGCTCGTTGGTCTGCAGCAACTCCCTTTCAGTCTATACCACTCGGTTTTCAAGGTCTGTAAGCTCGTTGCGGTATGTATCGATGATGTCCTGAAGAGCAGCTGTCTTTCGGAAATGTTCTTCTTTCAGAGCATCGATCTGTTAACGTGCCATGGACCACTCGATCTCCTGTCGCTCCAACGATTGAATCGCATCAGCTACGTTATCATGCCCCGTACTTAGAAGCTGCCACATTTGGGATGTCTCGTCCTGCCGTTTGACGTACTGTTCAGAAATCAATCCGAAGAGTTCTGGCTTAGTTGTCGTGTACCTTCTACAGAGTATTCAGCGATGGCACTTTATCGAAGAAGCTCCTAAAGTGGCACGCGACTGCCAGCCAAGAGCAGCTAAGCTGAATCTTTTAGATGGCTAACAATAGCCTCCACATGCAGTTGACAGCCGCTGCCTCTTCGGCTACGATATGAATTCATAGTTTATTGATTGCCCAGCGGTTCTGACAAAATTGACGGGTGGAACGCTCACAGTGATCCACTTTCTCATAAATAGGTGAAGATCTAATAGCAACACTATGTCGGCTAAACTTCAAGGCCTGCTGATCCACTGCAAGCGATCCATTGGGTCAAGACATAATCGGATATTCGACTGGAAAATCGCTACCTATGCAAACCCACCCTCAGGTATCTGCTCGGCTGCTGTCAAGTAACTTTCCACCCAAAGAATCCAATACTGAGCGATTTAAATTGGTTCATTCTATAAACTCTTCTCATCTTGCATCGAAACTATAGTTTGAATATCCATGGAACAATCTAAATTCAGAAGCGTCTCCAGAGTCCTCTCTTCGCTCAGGGACCTCAAACTTACTTCTGGTCGCCCCAGTAAAGTCCTCGAGGTATCCTTCGACACTATCATAGACTGTCAGGCGCCCCTCCAAAAAGAATGTCATCATGGGGGACACTCTCGATCATGACAAGTTCTATTAGTACTTCACCAAAATCGACCGTAAACAGACATAGTAAGACACCAAGTTTATACGCAACTGCCTCTCGAAACACTTTGTATTCAGCCAGCTTGTGAATGACACTGTAGTGCTTCAGGACGTGCTGAGAAAATTCTTCTGCTGTACGGTCCAAGGTGGGGAGTTTATTATGAGGCAAGATGACGACGCGAGCTCTTTCTTTGTTCTTGAGAGTGGACGGCTTGGAGTCATAATCAATGGGCAAAATAGAAGATAGATTCTGCCTGGGGAGGGATTCGGAGAACTCGCTCTTCTGTATAACGCACCTCGGTCTGCTTCGTTGGTTGCCCTGGAAGACTGTGTGCTTTGGGGAATTGACCGAAATACTTTCCGAAGTGTCATCACAGAGGTTTGCAGTAATCAAGCATCAGAAAATCGTTAGTTTATTGAGAAGGTGAGATTCTTCGAGTACCTCACACTTCGTCAAAAAGACTCTGTGGCGGGTGTACTCATCCAGCAGAAGTACTCGCCTGGTGAAAAGATTGTTATGCAAGGTGACCCAGCTTCATCGTTCTACATAATCAAAAGTGGTTTGGTTCGTGTGCTGGTGAATGCTCAGGAAGTCAATAGGCTTGGTGTTGGAGCCTCCTTCGGAGAAGCTGCACTTGTATCTAGTTCCCAGCCCCGAAATGCAACTGTGGAGGTTGTTGAGGAATGTGTGGTGCTGGCACTTGGAAGATAGAGCATTCGAGCGATCCTTGGTGTGGGAATACACACTATTGTGTACAGAAATAAGATAGCTGACTGTCTGGCTCGCTCAAGATATCTTTCTCGGCTGGATAATCTCAGTCTTGAAAAGATTATCGACTGCTTGGTTATTGAGAAAGTGCCCAAAGGCCAAGAGGTAGTCACAATCGGACAGCCGTGCCGTGAGAAGTTATTCTTCGTATTGGAAGGCAATCTAGAAAAATCGCTGTCGAGCACCGAAATCGATATTGAAGAGGCTGATATGATGCATGGATAGCGATCAATATCGGCTGACTTCGCATAGGATAGGTACGAAAAGACTTTGGTGTTTCATGAAGATGGGGCCATTGCATCGACATCCTACAAACAAATTATGGAAGCACTGAATGCCTCTTTCGAAGAGCTTTCTGAACGGCACCGCACATCTGAGCTATTTCTGCAGCAGAACAGAAAGCACTTGGAAGAGTTACGGCAGACTTCTTGCTGTCTTAAACTCGAAGATCTATTGTTAATCCGAAAATTAGGTGCAGGGCAGTTCGGCGTTGTGTACTTGGCTCGGCACGGCAGCTCTAACTATGCTTTGAAGTGTGTTGAAAAATCACAGATTGTGGACTGCAAACTGGAAAAGCAGCTGCTCCAGGAAAAGGAAGTGTTGGATCACTCAAGTCATCCCTTCGTGCTACAGCACTGCCGAAGCTTCAAGGACGAGAGGTTTGTGTACTTCCTCACAGAATTCATTAACGGACTTGAACTGTTCGAAGTAATCAGGGAAATGGGGTTGCTTAGCAGCAAGGATAGTCGCTTTTATATCGCTTCTATGTTGCTCGCACTGGAGTATCTGCATCAACGAAACGTTGTCTACCGCGATCTCAAACCGTAGAACGCAATTGTTGACGGTGAGGGTTACCTCAAACTGATCGATATGGGGACGTGCAAGCACATGCAAGGCAAGATGCTCGGCTCAAAGACCTTCACGATAATCGGCACGCCCCATTATATGGCACCAGAGGTCCTTGCAGGGAAAGGTTATAGCTTCAGTTGTGACATCTGGTCCTTAGGAGTGTGTCTCTATGAACTGATGTGCGGTTTCGTGCCCTTCGGCGAGGATTCCGAAGACCCTTACGAGATATATGAGCAGGTGATTCAGAAATAACTGGAGTTTCCCCCTTATATTGTCGACAAGAATGTGAAATCATTACTACACCAGTTACTGTCCAAGCAGCAGGAGGTCAGGTTTAATGGCTCCTTCAATGCACTGAAGAACCACATGTGGTTCAATGGTCTGGATTGGGTACTGTTTGCAATAACAAAGGCAATGCTGCTTTGTAAAAAGCTTGATCCACCTTACCTCATTCCGAAGAGTAAGCTTGTGGATTCGAAGACCCTGAACACCGCCAAAGGAAAGCATATCTACCAGGAACTCCGACCTCCGAAAATGTCGGCTGGGAAGCTTAAAAAGGCCGCGAGAAAGGATCTCGATCCGAATTGGGACGCCATCTTTTGAACAATTCTGATTGGCATGCAGTACGCAACATCATGACTTTCTCTTGCGAGCCTTGGTGTAGCTGACGAGTTCCTCCTGACAGCTGTTTTGATAGGCGAAGTTCTTCTCGCGGGAGTGAGCCCGTTCAACCTCCATCAGGAAGCGCTCTGCATTTACGTGGTCTCTCTATTAGCACTGCTTCTGCATTTTCATGATGTCGTTGCGGAGGTTGGTCACCTTCTCGAACTTCTCCACTCCCTTGACCTTTTCAATCGATGAGTTGATCCGTCGCAGGTTGGCATCAGCCTCCTCGAACTTTCGCTGCTCAATCAAGACCATGTTCTGCTTCATCACTTCGACTGCCTTCACTCGCAGGAAGTTCTCCATTACATCGGGGTCAGCGTCCAGTTCCTTCACCTCTTCATCAGCATTCATGAACGTTACTGTTAGACCTTCAGCGATGGTTATGGGTTCCAACTTGCCGAGTGGCTTGATGACAGCCTCAGCCTCAATCAAGAGCTGGTTTCGATCGAGGTCACCGACTCGATCCTTGTTGGCTGGAATGTTCATCTCCAGGACGAAGTTTTTGCTAATACCGGACAGGAACTGGCTCAGCTTGACATTGTACTGGTCCTTCTTGGTGTCGTAGATGGTAATGTCACCGAATGCCTTAAAGATCTTAATATCAGCGAAGATGCCACGCAGCCGGCTTCTGATGACAATATTAATCTCCTCGGCAATAACTGAAAACAGTCCACCAAGGCAGTTGGCGAAGGCTTCATCGAGGGTCTCGAGCTTATCCACATAGAAGAAGTTACCGTCGCGGAGGTTGGCAATATTCTTCATAAGCTTCGGGTCGTGGTCGGAACCGTAACCGAAAGTATGGACAGAAAAGGCTGATTTTTTCAGAAGGTCGATTCGTTGGTTGACGTTAGTTTCGACTTGCTTATCAGCACCTCCGTCGATACCATCCGACAACAGGAAAATCGATTCCACATTGTTCTGGAATTTCTTCTCTTGGAGAGTGCGCAAGGCTAGTTCCATGCCTGCATTGATTTTAGTTCCACCGCGACCACTCAGAGTGTTGATGTAGCCTTGCAGCTTGACAATGTTCTCGGGGGTCACCCGGACTAACGGGCAAAGACGCTATGCAAAACTTTCGAAGGTTATGATGCTCAGTCGGTCGTTCTCGCTGAGAAGCTCGAGAAGATAGCTCATTGACTTCTTAACGAGCTCGATCTTTTCACCTGACATGCTTCCACTTACGTCAATCACGCAGATGAGATCGATACCTGGACGCTGATTCTTTGTCTCGGGTGCTTTGACTGACTCTACACCCTCTTTTGGTTCTTTCTTCTTATCATCGAAGGACTTGATGGAAACCATGACTGGCACGCGCTGGTCATTCTTGGGATCCAACCTGATTACTTTTTGTGTTGACTTGATCTCCAGCTTAATCAGCTTGCTGAGATCCACATCTGGTTTGTTGCCTTCGTATTTTCCTTCGAACTGATGCACTTCCTCGTCATCGTTGAACACGGTAGATGAGACAGTTGATCGGGGTGCATCTTCAGCATCAAAGCTATTCTGCCGCATCATCGGAGAAGTTTGGCGCATTTGCCGAGGGGCTCGGACGTTGTTGCTGCCTGAATACTGCGAGGGTTGCTGCCTGCTTGAGAACGGGTTTCTATTGCCCATAATTATTGATTGGAAGTGGATGGTGCTGCAGCATTTTATAGCCGACCTGATAAATACCGAACAGCACCTTGATGAATGGATACGTTTTTGCTGGCATCTCATCAATTGTGCCTACACAGCTCTTTATTTCACATGATGAATACTGTCTTTGGAGAATTCAATCACAACCGTAAAAATGGGTTTGAGCATAGTGATCAGGTTCATCAGCTCTGTTCCCTGGTATCCTTGAATTTCTTCTCTTCAGTCATCGATATCGAAAGAGGTTTGCGTATTGGAGTGTCAAAATCGTTGATCGGCATTACGATTCTCATGCTGCCGTTCTTTGTGAAGAACCGACTTAACTTAACTGACTCGTAACGACGGCGGTTACTCTAGTCTGAGACGCTGATCTATCTTGCTGATCTCACCACATCCTCGTCAGAGTGGTGGCCTTTCAACGCAGAATTTTTTAAAGGCTTTTTGCTTGGAGGAAGAGGACCTACCGGATGGCCCTCGGTTGAATGTCCTGAACCATGTCTCTGGATGGGATCGTCTTTAGAAAACAAGTCCTCAACCTTTTCCAACACATTTTCCTCTGACTACCCACTATTCATTCTGCTCTGCGTGTTGCTATTTCTCAGTATGTTCTTCTTGGGTCTTTGGCTCACTTTGATTTGGTGCGTGCTTGATTCCTCCCGCTCATGTACAGCCTAAGGACCTGCTACACCGATGTTGGCGAGCTCAAAAACATTCTCCCTAATGTTCTGCTCGGGTTACCGATGAATAGGTTAAACGGGTGCTTTTCTCCCTATTTTTTCCTCTTCCTTCATGAGCATAATCATCTCGAATGTTGTGAGCCCCTTGCAGCGCAGGTAGATGTGCAGAACGATCAGATTTAGCACCAGAAAGTCAAACACCGTAATGACGACGAGAGTGACCCAGACTGCGATCATGCTGGGGAGGAATTCTGCGAAGTTGCGTTGGGCTGTGAGGACTGCAGCTGCCGCAACATAGCTGCTCATTTGGAAGAATACTGCAACGATCATGCCGAAGAAGGACCTGTAGTTGCCTCGTCCCACGCAATTGTTGATCCAGATGCAGTGGTGACCGAACGTGTCGACGCAGCGGTTGCACACCCGGCAGTGCTTAGAGTCCGAACTGCAGTAGCTGTCGCAAC
>ERZ724508.899-NODE-899-length-19417-cov-6.002118_pt1 | contig 19417 bp, 33 predicted proteins | sample MGYA00376041_ERZ724508 | MGnify/ENA primary metagenome ERZ724508 (study PRJEB28724, sample SAMN07190887) | wastewater metagenome | isolation source: effluent of sewage treatment plant in Hong Hong | place: USA: Christiansburg, Virginia | collected 2016-03-01 ...
CGCGTGCCTCATTCAGAACTCATGGATAAGCAACTACCTCATCTAGAGCTCCTTTATCCCCCTTTTCCTGAAACTCATGAAAAGCGAGAAGCAGCAGATCATTAGAGCCAAGGTCTGTTAGATCCTTGGGCTGCTGATCAGGCACGCAACTGTCATTGAGCCGGAGGTGCTCAACTTCCGACTGACTACTGTACTGATTGATGTGCTCAAGGACAAAAGTGAAAAGGTCAAGCGTAAGGCTATGGCAGCTCTGGGTGAGTTTCTCTTTTATGGTGCCACTCAAGTCGACGAGAACTTGGATGTGTGGGACATGCCCGATGAATGCTTCAATACTTTGCTGAAGGTGCTGAGGAACACTGCTGAAGATGAAATAGTAAGGTTTTACGTCTGCAAAACCATCGAAAATATCACTGCACAGGCTCGGACCGTAGGCTCGAGATTCGCTCAACTTAATATCCTTCTGTCTTTGGTTGGACTCTATGCGACTGCTAAGCTTGACTTACTCAAGGTGAGCATCACCAGCTGCTTCCACCACTCCGTAACGCTCAATGAAGCTCTTCTCGAACCCCTGCTCGACAAGCTAGGAGTTAAACATTTAGCCCAGACGTTCGAAAATCTCGACACGAACCCAAAGATTACGCAGATACTGATGGGATTAGTTGTGACCCAACTATTCAGAACTCCAAATTCTCGGCTGAGCAAGAACCTGTTGGAGGACGAAGCCTTGATCCGCTCTATTATGCAGCTCTTAGACAGTTCGTCCGCAGTAATCAAGGGCAGGGTAATGCTGTACTCCTACTTCCTCATCAAGCAGAGTCTCAGGAGCGTGGTATACCTGCACTAGAGTAAGTTCTTCCAGATCGCGGAGAAGCAGTACAAGGAAGGCAATAAATATCTTGTACCCTGCCTTCAGCATCTTGTGGTCTTGATCCAGGATAGCGTACCGGCGTTGATTCGCCAGGTACAGGAAACTGTGAACTTCTGCAAGAAGAGCAGCCAGTCTGCCGTTGACTCTCGAGAAGATTCACGCCGGCGATACAACTACGGACTTGTGTTGCTGAGCATTATGAACTGCTCGCTGTTCCAAGAGCTATTCTTCAACACACTGTATTTGGACCAGCTGTTCAGCATGATGGACGGTTTGGAGACTGATGTATCCCACAGTTCTTTTCAGGACAGTGCCAAAAATACTTTGATGCAGATCTACGAAAAGATAGTGTCTAATGCTAGACTCGCAGAAACGATGCAGGAGTACATCGCTGGCAACATCTTCCCTCGACTTTTGAGTAAGATTACCACGCGGGTGGAGCAAAGCGACATCAAGTTCGGGTGCATTAAGCTGGTAATCTACCTTGTTGGTTTTTATCTCTCCGAAGAGTTCCTTTACAACTCGACGATACTCAGTGCGACCAACAAGCAAGTGCTCGAACTCATCAGTGACAAACTTCTGACCGCGGTTGATATACTCATGTCCGATAAGGAACCTATCCCTGCATTCACCCTGAAACTACTGGCTTTACTCTTTGAGCTTCAACCGTCCCTGATGAAGGCGTTCAAGAAACTAGGAAAACTCGGTATCGTGCTTGATCTGTACGATAGCAACTCTCCAAGACTTACTCAGCACACTCTCAAGATAGTTCAGTCGCTTTGTGCCTCTGGTGAACTCGCCTCGCAGCAACTTAGTCAGCTTCTGCCGAAGACCAAGAAGATTCTAAATCATTACATAGAGACGTCACAAGAACTTTTCTTGGAATATCCTCTGGACATCCTCCTCACTATCATTAGTGTGTTGTACAAGGACAAAAAATAGAACCTGAACCAAAACAGTCAGGAACTGGAATGGCTCTTCGAGATTGTGCTGCCTCTCCAGGGTTACGAGGATGCGGTGGTCCGGGAAAAGGCCACCCTGTTCATTTCTACTCTGATTGACCTCAAGATCTTCTCAACGAAGGGCCGTTGGGTTGTAATTGATAAACCAGGAGTCGAAAACTACCGGAACTACCTCAAGATTGTCGAGAAGAAGGCAGATAAGGAGCTCCTTGACAGATTGAAGTTCGTCGAAGACAAAAACATCCAGCAGCTGATACGGGAACTGGAAGAGATGTGATGTTGACAGAGCATATAGTTCACTGATTCTTTTCCTTTTTGCAGGCTTCTGTGAGTACCTCTACTTCGCCCTCATCGTAGGGCAGGTGGATGGCTCGTATGTTTGAACCTCGAACGAAAGTTGATAGCAGGGATTTCAGACCTGTAAATTGACACTGCTTACGAACTGCGGATACTTCTCGGGGTCCTTCACACTGATGTCCTCGAGATATAGGCACATATTGTTATCGATGTATTTGATCTTGCCAGTGATTTCGATGTCGTTCTTGAGCTCAACGGTCACGTCACAGTCCTTGTCAATGAGCCCTCTGAAGTACGACAGGAAGAGTGCCTGAGTAAATTTGGTTCTACCATTCAGCAGATAATCGCAGAAGCAAAAATCAATATTGTCATGTGAACTCGTTTAAAGCGTCGATTGCCGGTAAGCTAGTCATTTGATCTTTTTGTGGAGCTTTCGCAGCAGATACTCAGCAAACCTGTTGTGGCAGTGGCTAAAGTACGATTTTTAGTCGACTTCGAGCTTGAAGTTCATTGTCATTTCGGTGTAGATCTCCACCTCCAGCAGCCCTTCGTCTCGAGTTACTCTTGTTATGCGTTTGAAGATTTACTTGGAGTTGGACCAATAACCCTTCAAGTCACGGTCGATTTCGTATATGTATTTCTTCTCGATGCCATAGACCTCCTCTGCAGCGAGCTCCGAGAATTTCAGGAGCTGCAAATCACGTCTCCCCACGAGCTGGTTGGATACCTGCTCAGTTTTAAGAATCACAAACGGTTCTTTGGATGCAATTGCAAAGTCAGTTAGGTTGTTCAATCTAGCCTGACACTCGCTCGAATTGAACAGTGTGAAGAACGCCAAAATCGGACAGTTGATGGTAAAGCGGCACAGGGTCGAGTATATCTTCTCCTCGTAGATCTTTGGAAAGTCTTTCAGCTCCACTTCCATCGACAGCTCGGTGTTCTTATAGATCAGATTGTGGTGCTCCGTAAAGTTATCGAACTCTTCGACCTTTGTGTGTATCTCCAGCAGGGCTATCTTCCGAATCCTCTCGAGATCGATCACGTCCGACTGTTTTAGAGCGAGCGCCACGACTTCTAATTCCTATGTCCAATCGTACATCCTTTTCATTAGTTCGCTATATGCCGGGTCATTGCAGGTTGCTATCTGAATGCCGTCAGACACTGAATAGAACTTCTCTTCTACTCCGCTCTTGTTCGAATGCGGAAACCTCAACAGTTTAAGACTTCGCTTCATCAATGACGAGCTTTTGTGGAGAGAACAATCGTCCTTGAACGATTTAAACGATTTGTCGTCGTCCTTGCTATTGGACTGCTCCTTTTCTTGGAGAATGCGACTCCGAACTGAACTTGTTAAGCACACAGGAATGGTCTGCATCTATTTGCTTTGTTCATGCTATTCCATCTTACAGGAAGCTGTTGATCGACGCTTGTTGGCCTCTTCTTGAAGTATGAGCTCCGGAACGACGTACCTCTCCCTCGATGACTGGATATGAGGGCTGTATACACGCATGGGGAATTCCAGTTTAGATACTTTTTTAAGTAGGGGTATTTCGACGTTGGGTGGAGAGCTACCGCGCTTGAAGACGCATGGGCAGAGGCACTCGAGAACGTGGCGAGCCATTAAAGCCTGACAAGCGAAGTTATTATCAATATTTAAATATAAAATCATACCCGATGCAGAACATCTGCTGCGAGATGTCATCGCTGCTTAGCAACCTCGAGCGCATAGCAAGCCGGGCCGGCAACTATCTCGCCACTAACGGCAACGAGTTCCTCCAGAACAACCAAACAGGTAATCTGTAATTACATGCAGGAACCAGCGTTGGTGTGGGAGCTGTTGTTATCATACTCGTTATCATACTTCTGCTGCTCCAACGGCCAAAGAAGAAATCAAATCCCTCCGCACTGCCCACAGAATGATCGTATGTCTGTACTGATTTATGCTACGTGTGTCGAGCTGCGGCATAACCGTTTACTGCAGTTCACTCTCCGAGTGTTAGTGCTGAGTGGGAGCTGAGTGACGCACCAAAGACGATAAAATATGCTAGCTACTGCGTGAGATTGCTGCAAAATATGCAATATGCATATGCAATAATCCGGAACGCTTGGTTGGATCGATATGAACATTCAGCTGATCACAGGGTAGTGAGCTAGAAAGTACGACCTTCCAGCATCTTCTCGAGCAGATGCGAGGACTTCCCGAGTTTCTGTGTTTTCTTCATGATTTCTTTCTGTTCGCTTTCGCGGCTGTGCAGCAGCCTCATCGTCTACTCCTGCATCTTTTGTTAATCCAGCAGTCTGAGCACCTTATCGTTGTAGTTATCCATTGCCCTTGCTGATTTGAAGGCCTCGTACCGTTTCATTCTATTCTTCAGCCGCGCCTGCTCCAGTCTTGTCTTTTCCACTCGAGTCCGCTGGTCCTCCAATGCCAGTTCCTTCAACCTCATCTTCTCTTCTTCCAGCTCCTTTTACTCCTGTTTGTTCCTTTCGAGAGCGCGTAGTCTGCGTTCATTATATATTCTTTGGCTGAGTTCTTGTCGGTCGTCACTTGAGTTTCTCCTGTGAGCATACTGTTCCTTCTTTTTGAAGAAATCGTCCTGTTCTTTTCTACGCCGAATCTCCCGTTACATTAGCAAAATTGTGCTCATCTGCTGTACCTAACTCAATTTCTCAAGCTTATTTCTGAGCTTGATGCCTTCCAACAGATGACCACGCCTCTTCCTATCAAGCTCCACGAGCTGTTGCTCCTTCTATTGTACCAGACTCAATGCTTTTTTTCTGTTGCGTTTTTACTGCGACAAAGCTTGTTGTATAAACCTTCGATTTTGAAATAAACGTCGTTCGTGGCTGACTGAAGCTTGCTAGCTACCTTGCAGAGTGTTTGGGTCGATTAAGCTTCTCTCTAACTTGTCATAGGCGCCGTAGTCGATGTCCATATAGTCCATAATTATAATTGCCATCAGCTGATGAAGCCCAATATCTACCGGTTGAACACACCTGTACAAATCACTCCCGACGGTAATGAATGACTGATGAAGACGTCACCAAAGCAAAGATTGATGTGGAGAGGAAGCTGAAGTCAAATAAGATCAACATCAGTAAGACCACGGATGAGGAGGTTGAAGTACTCTTGGACTACGCCAAAATGTCTCTCGGTGAGGTGCTGGTCGATAGCTCGTTATGTACCTTCAAGCTAAAGCAGAATTATTCTCGAAGAAAGCAAGCAAAGAATCATTAGCCAAGGGACGGGAAGCTGCAGCAAAGATTTGTCCACTCTGCCAGGAGACTTATGGCAAGAAAAACAAGCTGGTGCAGTGCGAATTCTGTGCAAAGAGCTGTTGCTCGCAATGCTGCTATAAGTCGAGATTAGACCCGCAATCTAAGAGTGCAGAGATTGCCGAAAAATGCCTCATTTGCAATGACTGTGAGGGCAAGTACCTCAACATTCTGCTGAACAACAAGGGTTTCCGAAAGGAGTATGGAGGGCTAAGCAAGCTCCTCGGATAACTTCAAGGGGATGTCGCCAAGATTGATGAGTAGATCAAACAGGAGAAAGAGAGGATCTAGCAGGCGAAACCGAAGAAAGAGGACCAGCAGATTACTCTGGGGAGAACGATGAAGTTAGCCAAATTCAAGAAGCAAGTGCAAACAACTCAGAAAGAGATCGACAAAATCGAGAAAGATAGTCTGGCTGAAAAAGAAAAAACTCCTAAATTGGAGCAAAAACTGGCTCATAGGCAACGTTAGATTGAAGAACTCAATAAGAAGAGAGAGCAGTAGAGAATTTAAGCAGAAACTAGACGAAGATAGGCATAATAGGCCGAAAAGCGAAATGCCGAAGAGAAAGAAAAGATGGAGAAAGAGATGGAGTAAGACAGAAAGAAGCATGAACATGACAAACATGAAGTAGAAGACTTAAAAGTGGATAGAGAAGATTTGCCGATTGGGCTATTGTTGACCAAGACAAACATGGCAAGCCCAACCGATTAGTTTGAGGTGTTGGTGACTGATAAAGTTGCAGATAAGTCCAGTGACAACGACTAGCCTCCAGTCGCAACAGACGACAAAGCTACCGAAGAAGACGGGGTCCCATAAATCAAAGAAACTATTCCTTATGTCGAACCAAAAGCAGCACCAATACCATCCTCTTCACCATCGGAGATCATTGAGTCCAGCCCAAGCAAACCATAACCCAATAATGACAAATAGGCAAGGTCGAGAAAGAGTTCTGTTCTCGAAAAGTCAGCTGAACGCAAACCTAATAACAAATCCAGAGATCCTTCTGATAGTGGAAAAGCTGCTGCAAATCCAGAGAGCGAAGCAAGAAAGTCAAACACAGTAGAACCTGCAGTCATAATCCATGAGAATCATTTGTCCATCAAGAAAGAGGTTGATGTAGCCAATGTCTAGAGCCCAAAGAATTCGGAGATCCGAGCTTCATCTGAAAAGGAAGATGAAGTTGTCTCCCGCACTCATTCCGAGTACAGTCCAGTTAAGCAGTAGTCAGGAGATAAGATCGACAAACAGAGACCTGTATCAAATATCTACGACAATGACATCAATGGGCAAGCAGATGAATAACAAATGCTCTCCCGATCACTCATAGTCGAACCAGAGAAAAATGAGTCGGCGCTTAAGCGCAAGCCTAGCAAAAACATGACAGAAAAGGAAATATTAAATCTGCGTGTTCCGCCACCGAAGAACGAGAAACTCTTCAGGGAATCGACAGACAAACCAAGACTAAACTCTTCATTCAAAGAATCTTCGTCGAACAGTCTAATCACAACTGAGAGCAAGGCCACCGTAAGATTAAATTTATCATAGCCGCTCTCTAAGGAAGAAATCCTTCGCAAGTCTCGAAACGAGGATCTCGAGGAAAGCCAGACGCCAGCTGTCGACGAAAAGTCCAAGTGCAGCTGTTCAATATTTTGAATATGGTTATAATGGTTAATGTCCAGCATCGAGGAAGAGGTTTTCTTTGGGTCGAGGCAGCTGGCGCTTGACTCTTACCTCAAAGCGAGAGAGGAACAGCGTGACGATAGTCAACTTCCACGCCGAAAGGGAGTGGCCTATCCCAACGTTCTGGACGATATCTCATATCAAAAGAGCTTCGAGAAAGAGTATCGGTCGGGAGAACAAGCAAGCCTACCATATAACCAGCACCGCTCCATTGTCTTTAACAATCAAAAGCATTAAGCCTTGAGAGGTAGCTTCTATCTAAGCATTTCGTAGCTGCATTTCAAGTGTGATGCAATTAAGGAAGGGGCCTGCATTGAAGTCGGTTACCAGCTGGGAGACATGAAGATAGCCGAGCTCGTATTCTACTCTGATCGGAACCCGATCGCCATCGAAGATTACTTTAAAGTTGCGTTGTCAGATCAAGACTTCAGCTCCTATTTCAAAGCTTCCAAAGCCAGCTGTCTCAAAGTGGAGGTGTCAGCGAAAGAGTTCAACTATGACAACAAAATTGGATCAGGGTTCATGCCGATTTAATCAGTGATCATGCTGCTCGAGGAACTGAGCGAATCCAAACTGAATTCAGTGAGGCGTCGAGTAGACTTGAGGTTCCTATCACAGAGAAGGTCGAAGACTTAAACGGACTCGACGATCACCTTTGTGCTTACAGCGTCCAAACTGCCTCCAGCTTCGCAACAACCTCAAACTTTTCGAGCAGTCACGAAGGAAATAGAAAAGCAGAAGGTTCAAATTCGCTTCATCGAAGTACAACTCAAACTACCCTCCGAGAGTATTGAAGTTGAGTATCAGCTATCAAGACATCCTATTCAAGTCGGTGGTCTGCTTACGCTCAGTCTGGAGAAGTGCAATGAGACCTTGAATAGGGGGCTCAAGTTGGGGATCCTTATTAATGGCGAGAAACTGGGAACTCTGGACATATCAGTCCTACATTTGTTCATTAGCCAGACCATCCGTGGCAAGTATCCAGTCTTGCATGCCAACACAGCAGAATACATAGGCTCCATCGAAATGGAACTCTCTGAGCCAGTGATAAAACCAACGCGCATTCATTAACGCCATTCTCCAGAGCGAACCAACGAAGTTAAGATTCAGAGAGGGCATAGGAAAGAGAAACTTGTGAATGTACTTGTGTTATCAGCTGTCGAGATTATTTACATGGGGAGTGCAGACTTAACACACGGCAAATTCTATCTTATCTGCCACCGAAACAAGGAGGTATGCCTCTCAAACGAATTCAAGTTCAGGAAGTCAGATGCTCTTTTTGTATCCGAACAGCCAGCAGATATCGACTTGGCTTCCTCAACGCCTGACACTCAGTAGATAGTGCTCGAACTTTACCAAAAAGGCGTGAGGTACGATGAGCTCATGTCGTACTCTAAGTTCAAAGTTGCCGTGCCACAGGAACAAATTGCATGGTCGGAGGAGTGTGAGGTGGATTGCAAAGTCAACAACGGCGTGTCCAAGATTAGGTTATATCTATCCACTCTCACATACCCCGAAGGCTATTTCGTTGAGGATAAGCTAGTCAGGGTCATGCATCTCTTTCACGGAAGTAATATCCGGAGACTCCAAACACTACAGCCAGAGGAGGACTTCAAAAATGTTCTCCGAAAGGAGCTTGGCCTAACCTTTATGGAGATAGACCGGCTTCATGAACTGTTTCAGGCAGCAAAGGGAAAGCCACTGACAGAGTTTTTGCCGAGATATAAGAAAGGCGAGAAGTGGCCTACGATAAACTTCGTGGACACTCTCAAGGAACTGGAGTACTCCGACAATAACAACACAGGTTATATCTCAGAGCTGCAGCTAAAGACCATTTTTGGCTACTTTGAATGCAGCCATGTAGACCTCTCAAGGTATCTTAGGGCTAGCGGCAACCACGTTACAGACATTGTATTCCAAGATAGAAGGCTTGAGTAGTCAATGGTGAGCTACTTGGCTCTACTTTTGGACATCTCCAAATCTAAAGTCTCGTAAGACCAAGCGGAAGAACTACCTCCTCACAAACCAGAGCAATAGAACGATGTCGCTCCGGTAAATACATTTTCCTCTCCGTCACCTATCCGTCTGATGGTCATCAGAGCATCCAGCCTCAATAGCCTTAACCCTCTCGTTAAGTCGCCAAACTCATACATTGTCGAAGAGGTTACGGGTCAATCAACACAAGTATGCCACCGCAACTGCAACCCGTAGTACGTCTGCGAGCTGTCTATCAATACCACTTCGCAAGTCATTAAGTTCAAAGTCATGCACAAGGACTTCAAGACTGCTGACTGCCAACTGGCCCAGTTCTCCTTGGACACGCAAAAACTATAGTCCCAGAAGACGATGCGAATCAGCCTGGGTAATACTGCCTTCATCGAGTTTCAAGCTACTCAATGACTAACTATATTCTTTTATATGGCGTGCAGTAAATTCGAGTACGTGAAGAAGTTCGAGCATCACGATGAGCTGCTGCTGCAAACCTACACGATTGTGAGAATAGACGGCAAGGGCTTCACAAAGTTCTGTGAGCGACACAAATTTCGCAAGCCGAACGATATCCGCTGCATCGGACTGATGAATGCAGCTGCAGAATTCGTGATGAACAAGTTCCAGGATATCTTTCTAGCTTATGGCCAGTCTGACTAGTATTCGTTTGCCCTCAAACCCGAGAGTGAGCTCTTCAATCGTCGTTCCGAGAAAATTGTCACATGCATCACGTCGTGCTTCACATCGGCCTTTGTGTTTCGTTGGAAGGAGTTCTTTAGCGATATGGAACTGAAGGAACCACCGATATTCGACGGGAGGACTGTTAGCTACCCCAATATCGTGACATTAAAGGACTACTTCCGATGGAGGCAAGCTGACTGCCACATCAACAACCTGTACAACACTGTGTTCTGGTGCATGGTCAAGAGTGGTAAGTCCAACACAGAGGTGGAGAATATGCTGAAGGATACGCATAGTGGCTAAAAGAATGAAATCCTGTTCAAAGATTTCGGCATAAACTACAACAATGTTGAAGAGGTGTACAGGAAGGGAACGGTGATCGCTTACTTTGAGAAGTAATCTGCACCACTGCTAGAAGAGACAGAGAAGCCCTCAGCATCCAAACCGGTTCAGCAAGAGGAAGCAGTTTCGGAAAGCAAAGACTCATAGACGACGATTACTGAAAGCAAAACGACAGAAGAAGGGAAACCTGAACAGAAAATTCTCAACACAGAGCCACCCCATCCTGACCCCAAGATTCCGAAGAAAAAAAAACCAAAGTTCAATCTGCAGCAGAGGCATACCGACATCATCCGCGAAGAGTTTTGGGCAACGATCCGAATGTGATTGTTCCTTTATTTAAATATGCTCTTCCGTTCACTCCGCTGGTTCTGTCGACCAGCCGTCGATATTCACCAGATCAAGCCAACAGGTATCGAGATGCAATCAACTGTAGAGATCAGATGGTACCGTATGAACGGATAGTACTGGTTGGAAGGCAAAAATCCCGATCACTTACTTTTCCCTCTCGCTGGGAACATGACATTTCGGCAGCTACTCGAGTTAACCGCTACATATGCGCCATCGATATCGTTACCAGAGGGAGTCGCCGAGGACACTGTAGTCAAAGAGTTTTTGCTGAACCCTGTGACACCTTCGCAAGTTAACATCACTCTCAACGAAAAGCCTTTCTACATCCGTAACATGGCCAGGTCTCAGTTCGCTTATGCAGCTTTCGGTACGTGCAGGCCTTCCAGCGTGTAAATTCCCTTCCCAACAGCCTCTACAACCTCATTCAGAAGAACATAAAGGATCACGGGCTAACTGCGAAGCAAGCATCGGTGATGACCTACTACTAGTTGCTTTTTACTAAGGAGGCAGCCAAGCTGAACCAAAACAGCACGTTCACTGAAGAGCAGCGTCGTGAGATCATGATGAAAGTTATGGATAGCTACCGTATGGATAACCCGCAGAAGCTATGGGACTTAAAAATCGAGGAGTTGATGTTAGATAAAGTCATCAACAGCCTCGAAGTCAAAATCGAAGAGTTCGAATCGAAGAGAGAGCGGAACTACTTTCGGTATAAACTTGCACTGGCGCTGATCAGCATTCTCCACATCTTAGGATTCGGCTACGCTATATTCTTTGTCGACTATCTTGGTTGGGACATCATCGAGCCATTGACCTACACAGTGGGGCTCTTTGGTGCTATTCTGGCAATATTCTTCTTCATCCGACATCGCAAAGATCGTTCGAATGAATCAATCAAAGCGACCTTCAAGCGTATTATCACGAAGAACACCCACCGGGTCTGGATCGAGGATATCCAGAATAAAAGAGAATTTTACGTCGAAGAGCGGGAACGCGTTCGAAACAAGCTGAAAATCTTTCACATGCGCTCTGACTATGGCTATTTCGAAGACCTCGACGTGATGAGCAACACCCCTCCCAAGGATGAGCTCCTCGAGGAATAAGCTTGACGATTTGTCGCTTATATGTTAGAGCTTAATAAATGTATGTGGGGTCAAGACATCAACTGCTGTTCGCAGTATTCGGCTACCTCCTTGCAATGACATTGAGCTACGCCACGTTCCACGATAACGCGCAACATCTGCAACATGTCGGTTGGATGCTCGAGATCGCATCTTTTGTCCTATTCTCGATCTTTACATACAATTTTCTGGTATGCTGCTTCAAAAATCCCGGAGCTATTGGCAAGTCAAGTGTCACCTCAGCAGAAGTAAGGAAGGCCTCAAAGATTCGGAAGGCTTTTGCAAACAACAGAGATAGCGTGGAGACCAATATCGAATTAGACGATTCGAATGATGAAAACCTGGAAACATCAAGGGAGGTGTATCGGCCTAACGCTCGCAGATCAACTCTTAGGGTGGTCTAAGAAGATACTGATTAGCCAAGCCCGCAAGTTAGAGGATTCTGCGAGGAGTGTTGCATTGTTCAAGAGTCAGGCAGTGTTCACTGCACTATCTGCAGAGTCTGCGTACGAAAGCATCTCTTCCACTGCAGCCTCGTTGCGAACTGCATCTCTCTGTAGAACTCGAAGAACTATTTGATTATGGTGATGATGGCATTCCTGCTTTGCTGGAGTATAGCACTCACAAACTGTTGTGTTGTCATCACTAATCTTGGCTGGTACATTACGTCTACGTCCTAGACAGCTGAGATGAGCTCCAATGATAGAATACTCCTGGCTTGTAGCCTTGTCATCTTTACCTGGGGGCTGTGTATGTCTAAAAGGATGAGATTGCTGAGACTTCTTACGAAGGTCCCTCTAGTGGTAAGTTTGATTCACTTGAAATCAAGCTACAATGTAGATTTGGGCCTCGCAAACCATTCGGCAACCGAGACTGCTCTAGTGTTGGTGGTGTCTGTAATTCTACTTCCAATGTAACAGTTGATGATAGTTAGTTAGAGCAAACACAAGCTTCTTCAGGATGCTCGGGAGGATTGTCGCTATCCTAAACGAGAAGCAGCAAGCGACATTTGGGAGCACGTGCAAGAGATTACTCCAGTTTGTCTGCATGAGTGCTGCTTTAGACTGATAGAATCATACATAGCTCTTCATTCTTTCAGTTGGATTGGTGTAATTGCAAGGTTAACCCCCAAGTCTTGGCAACCACTTTCCGTCGGGTCAGGCAATAGAGCACTGCATCCATTTATTCATAAAATATGGGAGTGAGTAATTCAAAGTCAGTTATTCAACTATACGCTCCCAACTTTGAGATTCACTTGAGGGACTAGACACATGGTCTCTTCTACTTGACGGAAAAGGGCAGCCAGCGGCAGTTCCTCTTCAAGCAAATTCCATCAACCGATATTAAGATGACCCAAATCATCGGCAGGCAGCTCTAGAAGAAGAAATCATTGGTGCATGATAACCTGGTCATACTTAGAGGTATCTGCCTTCTCTACTCAGATTACTTTGTGGAGCATCACGATCCCGGTTTGATGATGGCGTCTTGCGGGGGCGCTCTCTATGAATTCCCATTCGATACTCTTGAAGACTACCGGAGAACTCGAAAGCGAGCCGACAAGCGAGTTACTGGTAGGGAAATATGGGAAATTATTGGTGGGTGCAGCTCCGGCTTTAGTTACCTCCAATCAAAAAACGTACAGCACAACGAGGTACGCACAAGCAACATCTACATCGACAACACAGGAAGGATCAAAATAGCCGACCCTGGAATTAAAGGACTCGACTCCAATTACGATTTGTTTTGTAAGCAGGTTCCCGGAGTATATCTGTCTCCCAACGAACTAAGATCTCTCAAGGAGGGCGAAAAGCTGCCTAACCATAACTGTTATAAATCAGATGTCTTTGTGATGGGACTCGTGCTGCTGGAGCTAGCCAATCTCGAGACTCAGGACGATCTCTACAGTCGAAGTAAAATCTCGCTGAAAGAACGTGTTCTTGAAAACAGGGTCGCCTAGTTTTCGAAGTACTATGGCTAATAGTTAGGGCTTGTGTTGTCTATGTTAACGGTCTTCGAAGAATCAAGAAGAGTGGACTGGATCTAGCTTGCTTACTACATAGAAAACACCAGAGCAAAAACCAGTCGATAATAAGATTTGTTTCAAAGTGAGCAGAAAGATACCCAGACAATGAAAATCGTGCCAAAGAAAAGATCTGTCGATCCTGAGCAGTTGAATATTGGGAATCTCCTCAAGAAAGCAGGTATCGGCAAGACGGAGATTCGTAACGGTGGGACATAGTCAGAGGGCAAGAGGAAATTTCAGAAGGGAGGCAACTTCAACTTCAGTAACACACTCGTCAGCATGAACACTTCACCAAGAGAAGAGCCAATGAGCATCGGGATGAAGACCTCCCCACAGATTCTCAGTGAAGTCTTGAAGGATAAAACAAAACATCACACGTACACAAGAACCGAAATGAACTCAGTGGACAAGAAGGATGTACAGAAAAAAGGACATCGGAAGCATCTGAGCCAAGCAGAGATGAATCTTGAAAGGGATAATTCAGAGAATCGTAAGAGATCCCCGGATACAAAAGCAATAAGAGCAGCCTACATGGAACTTGAGGAACGTGGTATCGACATCGATTTGCACGTCAAGCCCAGCAAGGCTCTGCTCAAGAAACGATCTCTTGGCGTTGCAGAACTAATACCGATGATTCCATCTCAAGCAGACAGACCTTGCGATCACACACACATCCCAAAGCCGGACTACAAACTCCGGACGTTAGTTGATGAAAATTTAGTGGAACTGACCGCTCGCGAATCTCTTGTATCACTGAACTTCGGTGACAAAGACCCGAACTAGAGTTACATAAGGAAGGCTCTAAAACGTACCTATGAGGAAGATGCCATCAACGAAAGGATTGAGTAGTTTGAATCTGATCCTGAACAGCGAATCATGAACTTTAAGCTGGTTGAAAGCCCAGGAAAGCGGTAATCGATATGCAAGACGAATGTAGTTCCAGGCTCGATATTCGTGCATGAGAAGTACCGGCAAGGAACAAGCTATGAAGGGTGGAAGCTGAAAGGAATGCGGCACGGAATCGGGAAGTTCTGCTACGAAGATGGAGGACGTTACGAGGGTGAGTGGATTATGAGCCGAATGCATGGTAGGGGGATTATGTACTATCCAAATGGAGAAAAAGCGTATGATGGAAATTGGCTCGACAATCATTTCCACGGCAGAGGCAAACTGTATAACGAATCTACAGACTCAATTGTGAAGTACAACTATTCAAATTTCAACAATGTGGAACCCTACTGGCAAACATATGAAGGTACCAACATTCCATAACACAGGGGACTTCGAACACGACTTGAAGTGTGGATTTGGGATCCTCGTACTCTCTAACGGGGAAATTTATTAAGGTTGCTTCAAAGACGATATGGTGCATGGCGAGGGCATCTTTCGAGGAAGAAGCGGAGTTATCAAAGGCCGGTGGTAACGTAACAAACTTGTGAAGATTCTGTGATTTTTACATTGGTATATTATGTCGCATCAGAGTCTCTTCGATAGTAACTCTATGAAGCGCTTATCCGACCACGTCTATGATTCAATGTCTCAACTCACGCCCATCCAAAGAGGTCGAATACGCAGAGGCAGGTACAGCAAGTATTTCGGAGAAATCGATAAGTGCTATAGGTAAGGACTTTCCAGCAACGATCAGAAGTATTGCATACTGGAAGGGGTGCATTCGAATTGTGTAGGAGACTACGAGAACATGGTCAAATGCAAGAACAGCCCACAGCAGCCAGTCAAGCAATCATGTAGGGAGGAGGTTGAGACCTACGTACAGTGCTTTCACTACGTATCGGAGTCGCTGAAGCTGACTACCTTCGCAAATATATGAGCAACTTAATGATCGCTGACGCACTAATATAAGCTTATGTTTGGGTTCACTGTTGTGCTATTGCTGACGCTTTCTGCAGCAACAGCGCAACCTACCCCACCACCAGTACCTTCTATTTGCCACGACATGATTGAAGAGTGGAAGAACCATCAGACCGGCATTCCACCCACTGTCAGCTTCGACTCTGGAAAGTTTCCCAACGATCTAGGAGACTTCAATGATTGTGAGTTCCGACATGACGAAAACGTGACTTTCATAACGATGGGTGTGTTCAATCGGATGGCTGCAAGCTACCAGTTCGTGGGCATGTGTCTCCCCAACCAGTGTGTGGACTACGTGCTAACACCTGAATTCGCAACCAACACTCAGACCTACCTCAACGAGATGTACAAAGAGGGAAGCAACACGACTTTCGAGCCGTTCAAGAACATGAAGTTCATCAACCCTGTGACTGGTGCTCCCACAGTACAACATCGAATAATGGTAGTTCGGTTGGTCTAACTATGCGGTGCTTGGGTTGCTATTAGGGCTCTTTACGCTTGGAATTGCAGCTTCAATAGTGTCATTTGTGTCTACTAGCGAGACCAAGGGGATCAAGGTCCTAAAAGCATTCAGCCTGTATGACAATCTAAAAAAGATTGTCACAATCGGTGAAGCGGAGAACGAGAACTTGCTATTCCTGAACGGGATGAGAGTGTTTTCGATCTGTTGGGTCATCTTAGGGCACGATGAATGGCTGAGATTCATGAACATCAAGAACTGGGTAAGCTCGCTAGATATTCTGACGACACCTGGATTATCTACTTTGGCGACCTCAGCCTATTTTGCCGTCGATGTTTTCTTCTGGATAGGTGGTTTCTTGATAACCATCACCCTTGCGGAGAAGATGCTAACAATGACTCGAGTAATCCTTTGAGTAATTCAGTTCTCCGCAAAGTTCTTCGGTGGGCTTATCCTTCACAGATTCATTCGGATATGGCCAACGTATATGATCGCAATCCTCTTCTTTTGGAAGATTGCTCCACTGACCATGGGTGGACCAATCTGGCCATTCCTCACAGACATCACCAACAACTGCAACAACGGAGGAGTGCTCTGGAATGTGTTCTTCATAGATAACTTTGGAGATCACGGACCCTCGGGACAGGACTACTGCTTTGGGTGGGGATGGTACCTAGCGGTGGACTTCCAACTGTTCATCATTACCCCGTTCATATTTTGGGCATACGCAAAGAACAAGAAGATAGGGTTCCTCATCAGCTTTATCCTGTGGTTTGCGAGTGTGCTCACTGCTTTCATCCTGGTCGTTGTCAATGAGTGGCGTTACCCAATGGTGAATCCAAAGCTGCCTGCTCAACCATAATTTATGGATAAGTTCTACTACAAACCGTATATTCGTGCGTCTGCCTACATGATGGGGCTATGGAGTGGAATGTTCTACAACGAGTGGAAGGCCAAGAACGAGACTGTCTGCAAAATGGTTGATCGCATTACCGGAAGTGTGCTGATCCGAACACTCTTTTATGTCATCGGCATTACCCTCGTCAGCACAATAGTGTGGGTGGTGATTCCCTATCAAAAAGGAGAAGTTGTCTGGAGTAATGTCGGGCAAGGCTTCTACAATGCTCTCAACCGAGTCGGATTTCTGATTGGAATCATGCTAATGACATTCCCGGCGATGTTCGGCTGCAAAAACGATCCTTGCCACATCATTCTCGGCAACTGGATATGGAGCCCTATTGCGAAGGTATCGTTTTGTATGTACTTGATGCACTTTATCGCTGTTCTGATGGGTATCTTTTCCAATCGCATGGATATGTACTGGCAGTACACCACCATGATATACTCCTTCATTGCAGATGTCGTGTGGTCCATTCTGATGGCAACACTACTGTCAATAATGGTGGAATCCCCTATTTTAGGAATGGAGAAACTTTTGATGCGTGGAGACAGAAAGAGATCGAAGCCTGAACCCGAACCGAGACGAGTTGAGTTCCAGGAGGACACGAGCTTGTCGAGACCCTTGGTACCTGAGGAAGAACGCCACGTCAATGAGTAGCTGTGACCTATTCGCGATTAAATATTGATTAATATTATAAATATTTAAGACCATAAACAATGAAGACTCACGCAGGTACAGCAGTCGTAATTCAGAGGTCTCTAGCTCCAGGAGAAAGTCCAGGGCCGCTCACTTCGGAGCCCCCTCTCACATCAGACGCAAGATCATGTCCTCGTCACTCTCAAAGGAGCTGAGGAAGAAGTACGGAGTCAGGTCTGTTCCTCTCCGAAAGGATGATGAGGTCCTCGTGGTTCGTGGACGTCATAAAGGCCAGAAGGGCAAGGTGCTGCAGGTCTATCGCAAGCGATGGGCTATCTACATCGACAAGCTAACCAACAACAAGGCTGATGGTAAAGCAAAAGTAATTCAGGCGCTCCCTACAAGGTCCCAATTAACGCGTCGAACGTCATGGTCACCAAGCTGAAGGAAAAGCCAGACCGTCTTGCCCGCATCGAGAAAGTACAAAAGGGTATTGACCTCCGCAAAGGCAAGGGCGATAAGAAGATCCGCGCCACCGAGAAGGCATTGGGCTGACCTCTATTTAAATTCGATTGAGAAGGCACTACTGTACTGGGAATATTAAATAATAATATTCAATTTATTAAACACCTTAAATTGCAGCCATGGTGAGTCTCAAGACCCAGAAGAGGCTGGCTTCGGCCGTGCTGAAATGCGGCAAGCGTCGCGTTTGGATCGACCCTAACGAAGCCGACCAGGTGAGCCAGGCCAACTCTCGCCAGGCCGTCCGCAAGCTCATTAAGGATGGTCTCGTCATGAAGCGAAAGACTGTTGTTCATTCACGAGCTCGCGCCAGACGCCACGCTGAAGCCAAGCGACGTGGTCGCCATACCGGTTTCGGTAAGAGAAAGGGTACCCGCGAGGGCAGGATGCCCACCAAGATCCTTTGGATCCGCAGGCAGAGGGTTCTCAGGCGACTTCTGAGGAAGTATCGTGAGGCTGGAAAGGTCGACCGCACTCTTTACCACAAGTTCTACCTCGCTTCCAAGGGTAAGACCTAAACTTAGCGTAGGCAACCAGTTCAAGAACAAGACTGTGCTTATCGAAGCCATTCACAAGTCAAAGGCCGAGAAGATTAAGGCCGAGAAGCTGACCGCTCAGCAGGAAGCCCGCCGCCAGAAGAACCTCGACTCTCGCAAGCGCAAGGCAGAAAAAAAGCTGGCCCGTACCCAGGCTTGATGAACCTATTTAAACTGACTAATCGGTCACTCAATGGCGAACTCCTTTACTGTGTTGTTCTCGTAGAGCACATGCATCTCACAGCGGTTGCTTACGCACATCACGGGCAGGCGTTTGCAGGGATGCTTGAAGCCCGCAGGGGCAGTTTAGAGTGTTAGCAGACTCAATATTATTGGCGGACTGCTCAGCACGAACAGCTCCCCCTTATTGAGCTGGCACACTCCTCGGATGCTGTGCAGCTGCCTCTTCAGGCTCACTTCCAAGCCTTAGAGAAGCACCAAAAGGGTATCGCTCCATAAGACGATATACTTGCCTGCAACAGCAAGCCCCACATGCTCACAGGCGAGCAGCTTCGAGTAGACGCACTGAACCTGGCAGTTGTATAGTCGCAGCTCCTTCCCAGCCCCAACGGCCAGCATTCCTCGGAAGCTGTCGCTTGCGCAGTGCGTTGCTCCGCCTTGGATTTTATGATAGGAGAGCTGGCCAGTGTGCAGGCTGAACTTGTACACACAGTCAGTGGCAACGATAAAGACTGTGTCCTCGATCTGCACTGCGTTGAAGGCACTGCTGAAGTCGCCCTCTACTTTCATCAGCCTCGCCTCCTTGTTGGTCGAAACGACTAGGAAGTCTTCGTGAACCCGAAGTATGCACTCTTGGCTGGATATCTTGACTGGCCTCAGCACCCGCAGACTGTTCAGACACGTCTGCTGTTCTCTGCCTTCCAGTTTGTAGAATTCCTCCCC
>ERZ724508.900-NODE-900-length-19402-cov-5.744767_pt1 | contig 19402 bp, 30 predicted proteins | sample MGYA00376041_ERZ724508 | MGnify/ENA primary metagenome ERZ724508 (study PRJEB28724, sample SAMN07190887) | wastewater metagenome | isolation source: effluent of sewage treatment plant in Hong Hong | place: USA: Christiansburg, Virginia | collected 2016-03-01 ...
CCGATAACATCGCGCTGGATACCTTTGGAAAGTTGCTAATGATCCAATTCAGTGATCTTCGCTTCAGCCGTTCCAACGTACCGTTCGGAATTCCAATTGTATAGGAGAGTTGCATGCAGCCTGCGACCTTTCCTACTCACCAGCTTTTCCAACGCATCATAGCCAACTTTGCCAGTGTGGTTGACATCGAACTGTGAGAGATGCTGGAGGAGATGCAACTTATTTGCGGTCAGCAGCTTATAGATGAATGCTCGTTTAAGTTGAGCCATCACTGGTTTGATTACCAACTGTTCCATCCTTTGTCTGAACACTCCGAGAGTCACTTGCTACCTATTGAAGTCTATCAATCTCGTGATTATGCGAGACTCAAATGCCGAGCAAACATGCTCGAGTGCCTTCGAACAGTGCTCCTATTTGATGATACCCAGCCGGTCAGTATCTGCCAGAGTAAATAAGTCATCCAGTGAATCGCCGTTTGTGATAATGTTGAAACCAACATTTCTGCAGCACTCGATGTCAAGTTGGGTACTTTCAGGAAGGAGAAACTCAATCGGTACTTCCTCACCACACCTCTTTCGGAAGAACTGTTGGATTTCTCGTACTTATCGGAGAGGAATATGCCTGTCATTGTATACGAGAAATTCCGGAAGGTCGTCTACTGATATTGTATGGGTGCTCTTGGGAAGCCGTCGAAGCACCACATCTGGCAATAAAGTAATCCGTGGGTGTTCTGCTGCAGACTGTCTTGGTTTGAAAAGGTGAAGTGCTTGTTCTAGGTGTTCCATATGTACGGAGCCTTCCTCAACTTTATAGGTAGGGTCTCGCATTAGTGCAGCAGCAACCTCAACATCGCTGAGCGATCCAATGCATGCCATTCTGGTGAGTACATCAGCTTTCTTTGCTCGGTAGAGTCGTGACGAGGCTTGAAGAAACTCCCGACCAGCAACCACTATAGGTTTCCGTCCAGCCTTAGATAGCTGTTGCCGTATGTGAGAGATGCTACTTTTGAAGTCCTTGACGGCTTCCAACCCGTTGTACTCAAACACTTGATTCCACACCTGTGGAGAGTACTGACAGGAAAGTCGTGCATAACCCAACTCAATCGCATGTTGAAGCCCAGCGACTGCTGCGAATCCCAAACTGTTTCCCTTGAGATACCCAGAAAAGAACTCTTGAGCATCCTTTTCAAGCAGTGAGCATTCAATGGATTCCAGCCATTTCAGAAAATTGTTGAAGTGGAGCTTGGGACCTTCTCGATAACCTTCGCAAATTTTGTCCAAGGCAACAGGCTTTCGGAGCAATTTTAATGATGAGACCATGCGGCTGATGATGAGATTGAACGACATGTTATTGGAGTGCTCGATGAAGATGCCTTCTCCAAAGAGGTCGCGATAGTCGAAATTACTGTTGTCCTCGAAGGCAAGAGCCAATAGACTTCCTCTGTTGAGGTCAGTGTTGAAGCTGATGTAGTTGATGAGTAATGGCAGCTATAATTCTACCTCACAATTATCGCACAGCCTATGAAGCTTGGTGAGCAGTTCTGGTTTCTGTTACTTAAGGTAAGAAGCCAACCGGCTAATCGTCATTCCCTGATGAGCCTGGGTAGGGAGAAGTTCTTTAGCAAGATGGCGAGCGGTCTGTTCCTGTGGCTCGTCATCAAAGCCGCATATTTCGAGGAAGCGACTGAACTCTTTCGAAAGGGCTGAGGGAAGATTCTTCTGTTTTGGAGTTTCTAACAACTGTGTAAGTTCCAATGCCATCTGACGATGAAATCCGGGTACAACTACCTCATACTCCATGGGTAGTCGGTCAAAGAGCACTCTAACCTTGGAATATTCCACACTGCTGAGGTAGTGATCCAAGAGTTGAAGTCGCCTATCGGTCAGAGTAGCTTCGTCTCGGACTGCAGTGAGAAACAATCGGGTATCCTCAATGTAGCGCAGTTTGGCACGGTACAGTAACACTGACTTGGCCTGTGCAAGACTATAGAGGAAACGTTGCCAGCCGAGAAGTTACTTCTCGCTAAAGAGCCCCTGCACAATGAAATCAATCTTCAGTGTTTTCTTCTCACCCACAACTGTGCAGTAGTACTCAAAGAGCTACTCAAGAACTTGCTGTTTAAAGGTGACTGCTGCCGAACTAAAGCACTGGCTAAGCTACGCAAAGCCGACTTCTTAAGGCATGGCGACGCTGTGAAGATTGAGCAGTACCAGCCTCCTCTGCCGAGAACGATCGGGTAGGAGCTTTCTGAGGACAGCTCTGCAATTTACCAGGCTGCCGAGCTGTTGTTCAATGGTTGTCGATATATCTTTGCTTGCCTCCGAAGGCACATAAATCGGTAGTTTGCTCCTTCCTCTCTTTTCAAGCAGCTCCTTAACTCGGTCCAAGAAGCTTCTGAGTGGGATATTGATCTGATTGAGTTCGATCAGCTCCAGATAAAGTTGTTCCAGTGGCGTGACAATGCTGAGTACTGGCCGTGTTGATACCCGGAAGTTAACGATGCGCCGACATCGTGTCCTCGCCATTTCCTCTAGCATATCGCTGAGCTTTCGTGGAAGCTGATCCTGCCACCGACTTTCCTTAATCTCAATTTTGAGTCTGCTCATAGAGTACACACAGAACAGGTTCGTTGAGCTTTTTTGGTAGTGTGTCTTCGGAACGTTGAAGGACATCAAACAAAGTTCAGTTTTTTGGTTGGTCGTGCTTTCTGGTAACTGATACTTAAGGGTCACTGGCACGAGGTTGTAGCATACCTCTTTGAATAGCAGCCGTTTTACCTCTACAAAAGAAGTTTGAGCCATTTATTCGTTGAGGTAGCTATAGTAACCTGCAGCTAGCCTTACCTTCTATTTCTTGCTTCTGCAGCCTTGGGAGACTGGGTCCCATAGCTTCACTGAACCGTCCAGGCAGGAGGTTACTACAACTTGAGTGTGGGGTAGGTACTGGATAACCACGACCCCACTCTTGTGGGCGTTCCTTAGGATCTTCGATGGAGCGAGCTTGATGGGTTCAGTGAGGTTGAGTACATCCTTGAATCTAATATCCCAAAGGCATAGGTCAGAAGGTTGCTCTTAGGCTTTCCCTGCTGAGAGTAGAAAACCTGATGTTTGCTCGTACTTGATGAGTGGTGGGATGCTCATTGGATAGTGCTTGAGTATAGCCACGAGGAATGTGGAATCCCTTCGCATCATTGGACTGCGGCAGATAGTGCTCATGAAGATGGTTGATTGCCTTGGATAGACCACCGTGTAAACCAGCATCTCAAGTGATTCGATGTAGGTCACATCCTCTAAGCACACTTCCGGGAGGAGTCCGATATCCTTATCATCGTTTGTTTGAAGCTTTTCTTGCTGGTAAACTGGCGGCCGACTGTGACTCTCTGCGTTGATAATCTGGGGGTGGGATAATAATTCCGACAGGTCGATGCTGCCCTCGCTGGTATAGTTCAGCGTATCCAATAACAAGTTCACCTGGGAAGGAGTGAGTCCGATCTGAACCCTCAGTAGCATTTCATAGAAATCAACCTTTTTGACTGTGCAGGTCCTCTCATGATCTAGTTTGGCTATTTATTCACGCACTGCGATTCCACATTGAATGCACTTTTCAAAGACCAGCAGCAGACTTTGACTAAAACTTTGGCTTGTAATTTGCTGCATCTCCAACGCCTTTACATGCTCTTTTATTTCAGCAAACGATTTTACTGACTGGCTGGTGAGGTAGCTCCAAAATGAGCTGGCCTCGTTGGGAGTAACCCTGCGATCGACTGTGAGGAGCATCCTCCGAACTCCCTCCATATCGAAGGTAAAAGCTGGCAGTTCATGATTCTTCTCATAGTAGTTGCGCAACAGCATCACCAGCTTATGAACCTTTTCTTCCATGTGATATTCAATCGTGTGGTGCTTCTTCAGCAGAATCTCCATGTAGTTCTCAAGATCTTCGTTGAGGATGCTGCGCTCAGGTGTCAAATATTCCACCAGTACAGTCATATCGCTGGTGAACTCCTTTATCAGCAGTGCAGAGAGTTCTTCTCGAGAGATTAAGCTTGTCGGAAATATTCTTTTCCCTCGTATCTTTGCCTCTTCCATGAATGTATAGAACTCAACCCCCCTTTGAAGGAGCTCTGGGGTCATTCCAATCTGTCGCTTTCCCAAACGGATGGTCCGCGCTACTACAAGTAAAGCCTTATCAATTAGGGTGACACAACTGTCGCAGAATGAATGGTTCACCAACACGTATCTCTCAGATTCACTCAGAAAACGAGGGAGCAAGCCTCCTAGCCTATCCGATTTGTAGTAACGGCTTAACTCAAAAGGCTGTTTGCCACAACGGAGATTAATTCGTGTTCGGTAGGTATTTCCAGTGAGCTCCCACACCCAAATATGCCAGTCTTCGGAGAGAAGGAAGAGACAGTCTGTCGCGCTTACCAGCACATCGAGTATTTCAATTCGAGGAACTGGGCACGTACTCTTTAGGGAGACTCGGGGTAACTCAGTGCCGGTTGGTAGATCGTACTGGATCAAGTTCAAATCCTTGTCAAGGAGTAGCCCTCGTCCGTAATCAGCACTTGCGAAGAGACGAGGGAAGAGGTCAAGATGTTCGTGCTCTGATAATTTATCGGGGATAAGCACATCCTTGATGACGTTAAGGTCTTCTTCAATTTTTTATCCTACGAGAATTGGCACTGCATTGATGATCTCATTGAGAATAGACCGAGCAATGTTATTCTGCAGGGCGAGTGACTTATTCTTTGTGGATGCCTTTTTCACAAAATCCTCCAATTTGACAGTTTGCTTAAGACTTTTTAAAGTCTTTCCAGTTTGCATCCCAGAAGACGCACCCCGAGCAGATATCTTCTTACTGCCTTGCCGCTTTTTACGGATTGCTCTCACTACTATTTGTGCAAATACACCCAGCACGAACTCTCGAAACCCTGTGTTTTCCTGGAAAGCGGCTTCCAATAGCTCCCTATAAAAGATGTATTCGTCACTGTGCCGGTAGAACAGTAACTTCTTCTGCACAAGGAACTATTGCTCTTACGTAGTTAGGTTGATACCTTGTTCGTTGAGTACACGTCTCACATTACTATACGGTAATGACTTCTACCCCTCCAAATCACTACGTTGGAAGGTACTAAGAAGTGCCAATTTTAGCGACGGTCTTCCTACAATGGTTTGATAAAGTACTTAAGGAATTAACTGTAAGGCGGATCTTTAGGCTCAGCACGTTGATGTCTTGCGTGAGCTTGAGGACTTTGGCAAAACGTGCCATGCTAACTCCTCGGAAAAGGCTGCTGCGGCACAAGAAATATAGGCAGTCAATGTGCCTATCCAACTTTCCCGCGTCTGGTAGCAATTCCCTTACGAGCTGAAAGAACTCAAGAGGTTGTAAGAACGGTTGAGCCTTCCTACGATACCTCCGAAACAAGTCTTACAAAGTAGTACCACGTTGCACTTCCTCCTCGAAACGTAACTTGAGCAAATACACAAACATTTCCAGATCGTCAAGATGGAGCTTTACTGTCTCCGACACCGATAGTCTGTGGGTTTGTTGAACAGTCACTTTCTGCTCCTTCTGTCTCAATCTTTCTGCCAGAGCGTTCGCTTGTTGCCTCAATGTAAGGTTGTTCAGCAGTTCAATTTTGGTCAGTGCAATTGGAAACTCATCTACGTGAACTTCTACGTGCTCCGCTGCCGCTGGCTTCTTCAGCTTACTTTCAGCTGTTGGTTGCTTCTTATCAGTGTTCGTTGCTTTCGGCCGGTCTTTGTCTGTTTGGCGCATACACAGGCCACCCGTTCAATAATTATAACATGTCCAAGCGAAAAGACCTGAAGCAACTTGAGGTCGCCTACCAAAATCTCGAGAAGCTTGGACCATGGGGCGAAGACTCCATCATCTACTCACTCTTCCACACCGAAGAGAACTTCAAGAAGACTGCTTCGAAGCAGTTCAAGTCTGCAGATTGTTCACCTCGCAAAACCTACAGCAAGGAGCTCCCGCTCATGCAAACCCAAACGATAAGCCCGAAGAAATCAGTATAAGGCGCACCAACGGACACTAAAACATATATACCGCGCACCAATGTGTAAGATCACTTCAACAGAAAACCCGATCGAAAGCTGAATACCCTAACAAAGAAGCTTGGCTAATCCAAAACAATCACTTTCAAATCCCTTCCGTTGCTGAAAGTGCGTAGATAGCTTGAAATTTAACGCAAGGTCTACGTGATGAACAATAGGGAAATCCAGTCGGGTCAGCAGATGAGAGTACGCATAACTTCAAAGAATACCCCACCGTTGGAAAAGGAGTCTGACTTGCGGCAGAGAAGAAGTAGTGAGGGGCAACCCCAATCTAAAAAACTCCAGAATATTAACCCAGCAAGCAAAACTTACTTCGCGAGTCACTTCAATCGTATGCTGAAGATCATTGACGAGATTGGTAAGGAAGATCCTGTCTGGGCTACTTCTCGCCGCCCACCTGATACTAATAACATGTGAGTACTACCAGTTCGTGTTGGCGAGTTATAATTATTGATGAAGGTGCCCGAGAGGTCGCATAAATAGGCTAGGTTTCTATCTCTCACCAACAGCATAAACCTTCCCAGCAACCTGCTATCGGAAGCGGAAGGGCGTGCAACAGCCCGTACGGCCAAGGTCGGCACTGCTGACCCCTATCGTTACTCGGCTACACTAGACTTTGCTTCCACTAATTACCATGCCTTCACAGCCGATCGGCAAGAACGAAGAGAGCGTTACACACCAAGCCGACCCCTAAATGAAGGCACAAAAAAATGGATAATCGAAAAGGAGCATCATGAACCCCAGGAATCCCTGGCCAAGCGACTGAAGAATATGCGTGTGGAGAACGATGTACTCGAAAGTTTCTCACTTTCGAAACTACTCAGCAAAATCAAAGTTCTGAAGGACAGTGAACAGCGCTACGATGAGCTTCCGCCCTTTACCTCTACCATGAAAAAAAGTCGTGATAAGAAGGCAGTTAAACCTCGCGTCTTCAAGTTCAAGCAGCTCGAGGATGGTCGTCATTCGGAGCTTAAGCAGGCAGCTCAGTCTTTGCAGATGTCACCACGAAGATCCGGTTAGCAGTAGGATAGCTCGAAGATCTTCAAACGATACTACTGTCCACCATCGTCCTACCGCGATCCTGCATTCTTCAAGGAGATATCTCCGTAGGATAAGTACATCTACCGCGACGGCAAGAAAGTAGAGTGTAAACGCATCCACAACTTCTACACGAGCCACATGTACAAACGAGGATACTCAAGACACTACCGCAAGCTGGAAGACGAAGAGGACCTGTTAGAGAGCTGCAGAGCACCTCTAGATATGCCACACTTCACGATAAAGTGACTAATATTGCTGTAGCTGTGTAAGAAGTATCAGGGAGAGTTCATCTGGTATATTATGATGGCTGGAATGCACATGAACACCTCGATTGCCACGAAGATTATTGCGAGTGCAAACATACCCACCTCGAGCAGTAACGTGTAGGTTTGGAGCTGCAGGAAGAATACAAAGGATGCAACTACCAGCAGCGATATGATAATGAACAGAGCGAGTTTTAGCATTGACCAGCCTTTGTTGCCAGACCCTCCTAGGAATATTCTGAGGTCACCAGATGATGTACCTAAGTGCTTGCACAGCTGCGAGGACTATCACGAACACCAGCTCACCTGCGAGGTTGGTATAGTAAAGCATGTTGCCCTTGATGATGAAGACCAGCAGCTCCAGCGGAAACAGCAGAAAGCTGTACACCCCGTCGAAGTATAAACATTGCTGTAGGTGCAACGTCACTAGGGTCAGCTTCTTTCCCGATTCGTTTGTTGCGAATTGCACGACACTCATCGTTTGAATTATAAAGTAGGGCAAGAAGGAAGATCAGTGTATACTCTGCTGCGGCAGTGTTATTATGTTGGAGGAAAAGGGTGTTGGCGTGTCAGTTGGAAAGTTCTTAACGGCGCCACTTCCAAAGGAGTTGCTATCGAAACTTCCTGTGTAAATGCAACCGTTGACTGTCAACGAGCCATGTCCGTGTCTTTTATCTTTGAAGTATTGGCCCTCGTATTTCCAGTTTCTGCTCTTAACGTGAGTTCCGTAGCCCTAACGGTTGCCTTTATGCCATTCCCCTTCGTAGTATTACTAGGCTGACCAAATATACTTTCCTTTGCCCTATGGCAGTCCATCCTTGTAATGTCCCTCATAGATCTCTCCGTTGGAAAACTGTTCATAACCAACTCCATTTTTGAGAAAGTTCTCAAAACCTCCCTCGTAGAAATGCTTGTCACTGAAGATGTACTTGCCAGTTCCATGAAGCGTGTTGTCTTGCCATCCACCAGTATAAGACTATCCATTTGGTCGTTGCCACACACCCTCACCATGCTTCATATTATCCTTCCATTAACCACGATAGGATTCACCGTTGTACCATTCAAACTCTCCATCACCATTGCGCTTATTAGAACTAAAATGCCCACGGTAAACCCCTTAGTGACTGACTTCCAACCCAAATTCCTTGCTGTCGTCTTTGAATCTTCCTTAGAATAGTAGATTTTGGCAGAGGTAAATTCCCAGTCCATGCCTTTTATCCTTGTCGATACATTCCCCGAAATAGAGTGCTTTGAGGCATTTGTAAGGCATAATCTTAAAATGGGGGCTGTCCTTGACCGTCGCAACTTCTGGATTGATAGGCTTATAGTTCTGGACGAATCCATTGATGTCCTCAAACCTATCCGGAAGTTTAATCCGAAAGATGTCCGATCGAATACTCTTCTTAAGAAGTTGCCGAAGGATGCTCACTCGTTCATTTTGGAAGTTTGCACTAAACTGGGTTTGCTCGTGTGGCGACGCTGCCTCCACGACCATAGATTGAACAACCGACTACTTGCTTGGAGTGATGCTAATCTGGTTGATAGTCTTGAACCTTCTTCTGCGTCTCTTGGGAGAATTGCTCATTCCGGGAGCCTTCTGCTCACGTGAAACTACGAAGCTGGCAGTGTCTTCCTCCTCAATATTGCTGTCAGTTTCATAGACGCTTTTGTTGTTCTGCTGAAAGATTGCTGTGTCTGTTGTGGTGTTCTTCGCAAAACTGCTGTAGATCTTCTTGCTGCGGCCACGTGGTCGGCTACGCTCAGGTTACTCCTCGCTGAGCTGCGGAATGGGTGGCAGTGCTCGAAAGTAGTTATGCTTAAGATTCACTTTGTGGGTTGTTTCCAGCTCCGGGCGAACTTGGTAGCGGTTGGAGTTGTTCTTACAGGTCTGAGGCTTTTAGCGGCTGTGTGTTTGATTGGTTTGGGGTCTTCTGACTGCTGCAGGCGAGAACCTCATACAGGCCGGACCATAGATCTGTGGCAGTTGCTTATAGGACTCCATCATGATGAGCAAGCTGGGCTGCTTCTTCCGTTTCTTATGGAGTTTATGGGAGCGTTTGCGATGCAATCCAACAAACTCAGCTTTATCAGGCGACCTCTGCATAAAATTAATGACGGTACACAACAACTGTCAGCCGATATGGCACCAGTGCAATTTGTTTGGCTGCTGTTTAATGCTATAAAGCTTTGGATGGAATCCACCATATTGTTCAAGTCGGAGGATATCGAGTGCATCTGCCAAGTTCTCGATAGCTTTGATGCGGCTCAATACTACCTCACGTGGAGAACGCCGTTGTTTCTGCAGGAACTCGGGAAGTATAAGCTGGATGAATCGACAGCTTTGCTCTTGGAGGGGCTTCGATAGTAATATGGTGTGGAACGCAACAAAAACCTCGAGAAGGCCCTTGCATGTTACGACAAGGCCTATCATCTTCATTTCAATGTCATAGCCTTCTGCAAACGACTTTCCTTGCTGATAAAGGAAAGCCCCGAGTCAATTGGCAACTGCGATGAAGTGATGTACGAGTACCTGAGGTGTACGTTACGCAATTCCTGCATCATAAGCGAGTCACTATGGGTAGAAGGTGCCCGGAAGATCAACAGTTTCAACGGCCGAATCCAACAGCTCCTACAGCAACACCTGAATGCAGATGCGACGGATCCATAAGCTAACTTGCTTGTCGAGTTCTTCAAGTTTAAGATAGGCAAATCCAGCCGCTAACAATTCCTCGAGCGAATCAAGCCACTGGCAACCAACACAAAGTATACTCTAGCAGCAGTATTAGTAGTTCAAACCTGCATCAAATCAGAGGACCAGGAGGTAACAGAAGAGCAGCAACAGCTGGGACTACTCTGTGCAGACATGGTGATCCAAGCCAAACAATACAAGTACTTCAGCTTTGTTGGGAAGTTGCTTTACTCGCAGGGAAGGCACGAGTAAGCAATGAATGTGTTCAAAGAGGGTTTTAACCAACACTTCTGGGAATGCAACAAACTGATACTGAGCATTAACAAGTTCTCATGTTCGGAGCATGGCAACTACTCCAAGTTGGCTTCGCTGTTGAAGTCTTTCGTTGAAGTTATTGTCTGTTATGGCCATCGTTCGGAGTTCTACGACTACATCTACATCTATAACCTTGTGAGGAAGCACCTGAAGGAAGCTATCACACCAGAGGCTGAACTCCACTATCAGGAGATCAGCAAGGTTACCGAGAAGTTTCAAATGGATAGCGATGATTCCTTCCTCGTGCTGGATGTCGAGTACGTTCTTGTTGTCTACTTTGATTAACGACTGACGATTGATCAGAGGATCGCTAAACTCAAGCCGCTGGTTAGTAAATTAACAAGCCAGAGCAACAAACGCATAACTCTGTACCATATCATGAAACTCTATAACCGAAGTGTAAGGGCTGCAGCAAAGAGTCCTTCAGGAGCCTCACCTGATCTTATCAGTCAGGCAAAATCTGTACAGATGGAGTTCACGAAGTACTCCAACAAAACCATCAACAAATCTGAATACCCCACTGCTCTCTACAGAATGGCAATTTGCTATGAAAAGGGTTACGGAGTTGAAAGGGACTTGGGAATGAGCTATATGCTGTTCTCGAAGACCGTCGAGCAGTTCAGACTCAAGACTGCTGCTTCATCGAACATCTTCAACATGTCGTTCCTCAATGTATACAGTAAGGCTGATGCCGCAAGGAGGCTCATCGGAATTGGCAAAACCGAGGAGGTTGTTGCATTGAGGAGGCGTATCCGTAGCAAGTTGGAGTAGGAGAACTAGTGTTCAATCTGCATGCAAGCAACCTGCGATACTATCTTATTCCCTTGCCTACACATGTTTTCTGAGAAATGTGTGTAGAAACTGGAGAGAGACCAATGCCCAATGTGCCGAGCAGCCATCCTAATGAACCTATCTCTTAGCGGTTGCGGCGTGGGATTATGACTTCATTAGCCGTTAGCTTCAAACCAATTGATTATGATGAGCATGAGAGTAAACCCAGCATCAGTAGGGCTGACGGTTCGCGATGTCAGACCACACTTTCGGAAACGACTGTAGAGTTATTATCTACGGGGAGCATCTTGACGGATGCTTCGGCGTATTAGACTGCAGCACGACAGTTCCGACTTTCCTCCTCACACATCCGGTTGATGTAGCCAGTAAAGCGATTCTTCTTGAGGCTGGCTTTATGGTGTGCTGTGCGTATATGCTGCGTCAGCTCAGCCTTACCGTGAGGTAGTCCTAGTAGTCATCCTTGCAGACTCCACAGTACTTATTCTTGCGAATCGGCATCGGCTCAAACTGCATTAGTAAATTGCTACCATCTCAGTCTTTTCTTCGTTGTCCTACTGGATCTTCGTCTCGTGTTACCTACGGTACCGCTCTTCGTAGGTTTTGTAGTAGGTCTAAGGTAGGTCGTTGCGATACAATATCAGGCTCCAGCATGAAAGCAGGGAGGTGTCCCTTTCCATCGTCGTTGTAGACCGGAAAACTCTTCTCTGTTAGGTTCGATGACCTGAGTTCCAATGGCCTTACTTATTCAGGACGGGACACAAGTTTATTTTTGTACTGCTGCGGAACTTGGCTGTTCCGTTGAGGGGCTTCATCAAGAAGGTGTGGGTGTTGCAGATCGCGTACTTCTTGACCTTGCCAGCCTTGGTATAGCCGCTCATCTCGCACTGGTGACTCATTTTCTTATAATCAATACGGCTATCGAACTGGCCGCCGATAGCTCCGCATTGTCGTAATAAGGGTAGACAAGTGATTTTCAAACTATAACAGAGGTATGGGCGATCCTATCTGACAAAATAGCTTGAATGGCAATCTCTCCCAGGCTTATCAACAATGGGATCGTAAGGTTGAAGGCTAACGATACAATCCCATAACATATTGTGCTCTAAACATTCGAATTATAAATCCGCAGGGAGTGAGGCGCATGATTCTCAGCTAAGAGCCCAAGGTGGAAGGAGAATAGATAATGCTCTGTGATAGGAACCTCTAACTGAATGACATTGCAACCTCCATTCCGTCAACAGCCTTCAAGGTAGTTTTTGAAAGATGCACATCCAACCACTGGCTGGAGATCGGATCTCATCTCAGGAAACTCAAATGCCTGCAGGAAATCGTTATTGTAGATTGCAATGCCGGTGATGCCGTGTGCACGGGTGTCGGCGATATCAAGAGGTTAAGGAAGCTGAGTCTAGGTATGCATTGGTTCATGTAGTCAACTGTCAACTTACCGATCGAGCTGCAGACTCTTTGGTGCGACTGGCCTGCCTAACTGAGATGAATCTCGGTACGAGAGTTAGCGAACACAGATGGAAATGCCAAACTCACCAATGAGTGCTTTCGTAGGTTCTTGCAATGTCTTCGTAAGCTGGAGTCTCTCCGGCTTCCCATCCCGAACGCTGACAAATTGTTAGTGAGTGCTGCCGGAATAGGAACTCAACAACTCTCGTTCATCGTCAGCAACCTTCAGAATCTACAGACGCTGGTAATCGGTATAATTCTTACATAACTAAGACCGGAACAACTTGGGGTTGCAGGGTGCCCGAACCATCGCAACTCATTTCGTCAAATTGGAGAGCCTTAACGTAGACCATAACTATCTTGGTGCTGAAGGTGCTCGAATGATTGTCTGCAACCTCCCAAAACTGACAGTGCTTCAAATTGGTGAGTCAAATTTAACTCAGATAACAACAAAATTGGAGATACTGGCGCTACTATCGTTGCCAACGCATTACCAAGGCTAAAAACCCTGAACATCGATAGGAACGTGCTGACATTCAGAGGGTTCGAAATTGTTGGGAAGCAGTTGATTGGGCTTGAAGAGCTCTTTACCAGTAAAGAATTGCTTAACTGGCAGGACGTAATAACCCTGCAGGTGGAGTACTCACGCGAATTGCCAATATGCTTCCCAAGACGAAAATCCGCCATGAAAACGATAAGTGATCATTATAAAGTTGAGTCCTGCAGCATGAGTGTTGATGAGATAATGGCCTAGTTGAAGACTTCCCCGACCACATAGATTTTTGAGAATTATAAAGATTATAAATCCAGAGGCAATCATATGCGATAGATAGGTGGGCCGATGATGGAGGTCCTATTCATCACTGGGCCTACAATGGTTTCTTGTGTTGGGAAGTTTACTCCTCCATATATTGTCTTGCTGCTGACAACATCAGCGTATGGTGGAAGCACAGTTACCGAACGGTTGATACCGCTGTTATTCATGTAGGGGTTCATCGGTGGTTGAGGGGACATCGGACCACCATAATTAACTCCTGAATAGTAGGTCATATTTTGGTTTGAAGGATATTGAACACCAGCTTTGAATTGAGATGGAGGAGTCGATCCTCCATTTAGCATTGGTTGTGGGTACGGTTGATTCATTGGAGGCATTGCTGGGTTGTAATATGCACCGATTGAAGTTGGCTGAGCTAATGGAGGTGGCACAAATGTTGGTTTCTTTGGTGGGCAGTAATACAATCCTAAACATGTGGCAACAGAAGCTAATAAGAATAGTAGCCCGAGTCCAACACCAAGCCCCACACCCAACTTAACACTTTGATTTGAAACTCCCGATATGCACACCCGCATTATTGTGTCCCATCGGTAGTTGCTGTTGCATTTGCACTTCCCATCGATCATCTCCCCAGTACTATACGACATTCGTTTACAGTCAAGCCTACAAGAATCTCCGTCTGGAACAAAGGGTCGTACACAATTACAAACTGTCGGATTTCCAGCGTTATTTCCGCTTGAGTGCGGAACATTTTTACAGTCACGATAACAAGAGCCGCCAGAAATACTCCAAAAATATCCTCTTTGGCATAGGCATACCCCAGATGTTCGGTCTGACAGTCCTTGGCTATATGGTACAGCTGTGCAATTAAGTTGGCAGAGGCCAGTTGTAAGATTGCGTGAGTAGTAAGGAGAACATTGACACTATGGACGAAGAAAATTGATTAGATCTGCACAGTTAATCGTCTGCCCGAGGAGAGGGGTAGCGGATGTAACGACGGTTGTAGTAGTCGTGGGGTTAACTGGCGCGGCAATTGGCGATAAAGGATTCACCACAGCAACAGGTGCTGGAGTTGTTGTGAGAGGTTGACGAGATACTATAGCTTCTGGAGTGGTTGTCCTCGCTGGTGTGACCGTTGTGGTTGCGCTGGTAGTAGTAGTGCTAGGAGGGGTGACGGGAGGGGTGACAAGAACGGGAGTCCGAAGCACACCATCTGGAGGAGGTGTAATAAATGGAGTCGGTTGAGCTTGCCCCATAACCATAGAGACAAAAGCAGCGAGTATCAGTACAGCTTGAAAGCTCATCGCCAGTTTAGATAAATATATTGTCAGAGGACAGATTAAAATTACGAGCCTTGAATGGCAAGCCGCTGCTGAATTAAAGCATAATGCAATGATTTGATACTTGCTGCCATTCTTCATTTCTTTGTTCAAGAGGATTTGTACATGATTGTGCAAACACTTGTACGTTTGTAGTTGAAGAGAGAACTGACTTCTGTCTCAACTCTTCGTTTGATTATATATCGATGACGGATAACTACGGTCAACTTCCACCGGAGGCTCCAGATGCCCGCCAACCAAGCATCGTTATGGGAGAGCCAGCACCATTCTACTATGAAGCAGCACAGCCCACCACACAGAGTCCTGGAAATGCTAGGCGCAACTGTTTAATTGCAGTGGTAGTCATAGGAGTGCTCATAGCGATAGGAGCCTTGATCTGGTGGTTGGTGGTACCTTCCACCTGTCAGTATATTGTAGGCCAAGGCGGATGGGTGTGGTCAGGTTCATGCGGCAACTGCAACTTCCAATGTATCGGAGGATACCCATCGGTATATGGTGGTGGATGCAACATGCTACTATAATGCTCACCACCGTACTGCTGCGGGTCCTGATCGTGTATGCCAGTAAGAAAGTTGACGATAATGGAAGCTACTATTGACTGCATTTCCACTCTTTGGTCGCAGGTTGAAACCACATCGAAGAGAGGAAAACAAAAGCTCATTAACGATCAGATGGGGAAGTTGTAGGTTATTGCAAGATCGTGAACCCTATGCCGCAGGATATTACACTCTCCAAACAGTCGCTCATTGGCCGAAATGAGTTCCATGGCCTATTTTTATCTGATGCGTTAGCGTCGCATAGCCTCCTCGCATTCTTTCTTGTACGTGGTGATGGCTTCTGACAATGACTTCAACTCGCTTTCTTTTATACTTAGCTAGTTTCTGGAGGCTTCCACGAATCGCTCGAGTTATCGGATCTATGTTTCCCTATTCGCGAGCTTCTACTTAACAGCGCTGAGGTTGTCCTCAAGCTTTACCAAACCTTCTGAAAGAAGTTTGATCTTATCGTGGAGGGTTCGTTCGTTCGCTTCGGCTGTTGCGGCTCGCATCTCGAGCGAGCTGAGAACCCCAGATTTCTCACAGTCCACCTGCAACAGAAGATGAATCTCACGTTCCATTTCTTCCTTATCTGCTTGCAGTTCTGCTACTTTTGCTGATGATACTCTTTCGCTGGCCTGTACTCTCGTAAACTTCTAGTTGAGCTGTACTGTCGTTTACCGTGTCACCATCAATTCCCGTTCGAGCATTGCAAGTGCTTTGCTGAGCTCGGCGTTTTTCAATTCAATGTAGTTTAAGCGTTCGGATTTCTCCCTTGATTCAATGTCCTTAAGCTTCAGTTCTTTGACTAATCCTTCCATTTCTCTGTCTTTGTCTCTTCGAAGGCGGTTGACATCTTCATCGCACTTTAACTTCATCAGCTCCATTTGATAGTTCTTCTCCTTCTGGTACTGCATCAACGTCTCTTCTTCGAAGTTGATCTTCTCGATGAAACGAGTGTCGCCGTACTGCCTCTCTAGCCTCAGCTTTTCGACTTCAGTTGTAAGAAGTTTGTTCTGAGCCTCAAGAGATCGTGCTTGGATGCGCAAGGCTTCAAACTCCTTAATGAAGCTGATTTCGAATGTGTTCAGCAGTCTGTCCGGACTGTGGGTGGATACGCTGGAAGCGTATTTTTGTGGAGTGCGATTGGGAGTCAGCTCACGCTAACGTCTGTCCATTATAAATCGGTTATACCGGCTCTCATGCCGCTCACCTCCTATGGCTTTACCAAATCCACTATCACTTCTTGCCGGTCACTGCCAAAAACCTCCTCTCAGCATCCTTCCAGTTAATAATCTTCCAAATTTGCTTGACAAATTCAGCTCTCAGGTTCATATAGTCAACATAGTAGGCATGCTCCCAAACATCCACAGCTGAATTAGAAGTAGGTCTTACTCAACAGAGGGGTCAAACCCTTGGGTGCTAGCATCTCCTGGTTGGGAAGCTCCATCACTCGAAGGGCCTTCGAGTGAGCATCATAGGCAAGCCATCCCCATCCGCTTCCTTGAATCGGCACAGTCTTTTGCGTGAACTCGTTGATGAGATTTTCGTAGGAGGTAAACTGCTTGAGAACCTGTTGTGTGAAGGGTGACTCCTCGGTAGGGAACTCTCCTCCTCCCTTTCCAATGGGCGCCAGGTTTTCCCAGAAGATGGAGTGGTTGATGTGACCACCAAGGTTGAACTTGATCTTATCAGAGAGCTCAGCCATCTTGTTGTAGTCGTGTCGAGCTTGTGCTTCTTGAAATTGCTCAACAGCTGAGTTGAGGTTGTTGACATAGTTTTGGTGGTGTTTCTTATGGTGCAGCTCAAGCTGTGCTTTGCTGATCACTGGCTCCAGCTCGCTATAGTCGTAGTTTAGGGCGGGCAGGGATGCCTTTGTGGGCTGCTTGGCATCAGCGAAGCGAGCGTACAGGCGTGAAAACCTTCTGAGATGCATCGCTCACCAGAAATAATAATTAAGCGATGCCTGCTTTATAACCACATTTATGAACTTCTCCTACGGCAGCCCCTTCGTTCACGAAAACTCCGGTCGTGTCAAAACTGACTGTCAAAACGAACGCAATATTTAGCGCATCCTCGACAACTTCATCGGTTCGCCCCTAGCCAACCCTACGCAATTCCGTTGGTCCGTCACGAAGGAAACAGCTGATCTATCAAAGATTGCCTGTCCAGCCATAGGTTTCGCGGTACGCTTGATCTAAAGTAGGTCGGATTGGCTGGTTCTCTCAGCTTTGTTCACCCTAATTCAAAGTACATTGGCAAATTCTTCACTCTGTTTACAACCTATCTCGGATGGAAGTGTTCACTCAGGCTCAATGAACACTACAACTATAGCAAACGTGTGGCAAACTTCCACTTGTATCCGCGAGACATCCAACGAACGCTGGACAACAACGACTACAGGTATGCTCGAAAATGGCTGAACCCCGAAGCACTGATTCAGAAACTCGAAGAAGTAACCCCAAAGGATACCCTCCCTGAGTCCACTTCAGCTGAAGCTGATATTGTACCAGAAGCTGCCCCAGCCGACGTACCCGCCGCCGAAGAAGAAGAATGATCACCATAAAGCAAAGAATTGAGCAATGTTAACAATCATTTGTAGGGGTAAGGTGGGTAGGGCGGGTAGCTCCTTCCCCCATCGACGTGCAAGTTTATGTGCTGGGCGGTGGCTTGAGTATCCACAGGCGTATTTCCACCTTGACCCATCTTGCAGAGATAGCAGATTGTGAGTATTAAACTCAACAACATCAGACCGGCCAGCACGAATGATATGATGGTGATGGCAGTACAGTAGCGCTTGATGTAGTAGCTGACCCTCGCGTAGCAAGTATGCGGTGGTTTTCCTGAATAATTTCAAACGGTACCGTTGTTGACGTTCGTAAAGCGATAGAAGAGAGAAGTAGTGTTGCCACACCACCCTGTGCACTTGAATTTATCCTCGAACTCAGCGTAGATTTTTTGCCCATTCGATAGAGAAGAACTGTCCCATCCAGAACACTCTTGAGCCTTGACAGGGAGAGAAGAGTTTACAGCGTTTCTCTTCGGAGCGGTAGTTGTGAGGTTCACTAGTTCATCTGGAGTGTAAGCTCCCGTGTTTGTGAAGTAGCAATCGCAGGAGGAACAGATAGAATTTGAAGCAGCCTCGGAGAAAGTTTGAAGTTTTCCAAAGGCAGCGATCTTTAGGCACTTCGAATCATCTTTTTAGCTGAAGTAGCTAGGAGGGAGAACGATTGCAACGATTCCCAGTGCAATTAGAACAAGCATCCATATAGTGATGAAGATTGTAAAGAAGATTAGGCAGCACCTACTGCGGCAGCAAGCACCACAGACTCCACACATAGTAACGACTACGATGAGAGCAACCGCCACGAGAAGAAGAATGAGAGCGACGAGACCGAAGGTTCCAAGAGTACTCCAAATGGTTCTGAAGTAAACGTAACCGTAGATGATGACTGAATTGGCTAAATATGTACGTCCTATGCAGGCCAGCGCCAGTAGTGTCGTGAGTATCGCGAAGATGATGAGAATCGCTCGAAGAACTGTCGCACCGTCAGAGTCCTTTGCCATTCCAATTAAATTACATACCAGTTCGAAGCAGCAGAATTAATAGGCTAAACCGGACCGAACAGTTTCAACTTAAAATGATGGGATAGATGCCGGTTCATGTCTGGCATTCATACAATGCGGACCGATAGCAGCCGATACGTGGCTTCCATTTGAAAATAATAAATATCAAAGGATGCTAACCGTCCATTCTTCTACCTTTGAACCATCGAAGCCCCAAACCAACCGATGCTGTGGATGCATGGAGGACATCGGCTGTAGACTATTCGTTGCTGAGTTCTTCCATATCATAATTTAAACTCATTTCGGTCGTGGGTTCAAGGCCACGGAACAATCTCACAGCTGTAACTTGTCAATATTTGTCATTCTAACTTCCTCAGCTGCGGGCGATTTGGATGTTCTGCTTATCTACTGACTGCTTCTCTATGGTTTATCTGTTGTCTGTGGTTGTTGATAGAGCATTAATTTCCATGAAGTTGCTGGGTACTGTGATCAAAAGTGCGACTGACCGACGCGTCTACAAGGCTGTGCAGCTTCCTAACAAGCTCGAGTGCC